>Ga0307506_10000031_pt1 | contig 64507 bp, 51 predicted proteins | sample 25_S_MG_FD_202175 | JGI IMG/M metagenome (GOLD analysis project Ga0307506, IMG submission 202175) | Soil microbial communities from Populus trichocarpa stands in riparian zone in the Pacific Northwest, United States - 25_S | ecosystem: Environmental > Terrestrial > Soil > Riparian zone > Trees... | reverse complement strand
GGGCGCCTTGATGAGCCGCTTGCCGAGGTTGGCGAAGAACGGCGGCAGGCGGAAGACGATGTAGCTCGCCTCCAGCACCGAGAGCCAGGCCCGCGCCGTCGGCTGTGAGATGCCGCAGTCGCTGGCCAGCGACGCGAGGTTGAGGATCTGCCCGGTGCGGCCGGCGCAGAGGCGAAGAAAGGTCTGGAAGAGCAGCAGATCGCCGATCTTGATGAGTTGGCGCACGTCCCGCTCGACATAGGTGGCGGTGTAATCGGCGAGCCACTCATGGGCCGGCAGCTTCAGCTCGTAGATCCGCGGGTAGCCGCCTTGCCAGAGCAGGGTATCGAGATGCTCGGGCGGATCGGGAAAACGGCGGACCTCGTCCAGCGAGAGCGGCAGGAGCTCCGTGAGGGTCGTACGGCCGGCGAGGGACTGCGTCACGGCATCGACCAGCGCCAGGTTCTGGGAGCCGGTGAGCAGGAACCGGCCGGGCCGGGGATCTTCATCCACCATGCCTTGGAGATAGGAGAAGATCTGGGGAACCCGCTGCACCTCGTCAATGATGGCGCCGCCGCCGTACCGCGCCAGGAACGCGACCGGATCCTCCTGGGCGAACTCCCGCTGTGCCGGGTTTTCCAGCGACACATACGGCAGGTCGGGGAACGCCATGCGGCTCAGGGTCGTTTTCCCCGACTGGCGCGGCCCGGTCAAAGTGAGGATGGGATAGCGGGTCGCGAGGTCCAGGAGACGGGATTGAAGGAGCCGCTGGATCATGGAGGGAGGATACCAAAACCGGGCCGATTCAAAATCCAACTTTCAATCTGCCCAGTCTTTCTCTCCCTGAGACTTGCGTTCTCAAGCGACGTTGAGCATTTTGTTTGCGTAGTCTCGACCAGAGGTGGGCGGCGGGAGAGTTTTTCCGTCCCGCTGATAGAGCTCGAGGATTTCCTCCACGATCTCGCACAGCTCCGCGAACACCGCCTTCTCATCAGGCCCATGACAGCCTCCGTAGAGGAGGCCGGGGCAGCTCCCCACGAAGCACTGATCCTCGGGCGACCACTCCACGATCTTGACGTAGCCTGCGCTTTCCTTCACTTCTTTGCCTCCTCGATCGCCGCTCGGACCGCCTTCTCCTGATACCGTTGGGCATCATCTCCCGGGTTGCCCGAGATCGTTATGGGCTTGCCAACCTTTGCATGCACAAAGTTGCGATGACTACCCTTGCCACCGCGATCGACGAAGCCAGCCGCTTCAAGCCTCCTGACGAGATCTCGGACTTTCGGTGGCATGGGAACCGGCTTCTATTGGCATCGTCATCGCGGCGTCTCCTCGGAGATGATACGCCTTTGCTCACGGCAGCGGCCCCTCTACGCTTTCGCCGTCCCCCGGGGGTGAGGCCCTGGGCGGCCGGGAGACTCGGGAATCACCGGGCGCCTCCGCCGGTTGCGTGCTTTGTACGCTCCACTTACACCGGAGGACAGCCCCATGTCGATCCGTCCCATCAAACGACTCAGTCAAGCCAGCCCCACGATCGAAGGCGCCGGAGTTCACCTCCGCCGGGCCTTCGGCTTCGGCGATACCAGCGATTTCGATCCGTTCCTGCTTCTCGACGACTTCCGCAACGACCGGCCGGAGGACTACCTCAAGGGCTTCCCCTGGCATCCGCACCGCGGCATCGAGACGATCACCTACGTCCTCACCGGCAACGTCGAGCACAGCGACAGCCTCGGCAACCAGGGCTCTCTCGGCGCGGGCGACGTGCAGTGGATGACCGCGGGCCGCGGCATTGTCCATCAGGAGATGCCGCACGGCGACAGCGCGGGGAAGATGCACGGCTTCCAGCTCTGGGCCAACCTCCCCTCCTCTCTCAAGATGACCGCGCCGCGCTACCAGGACGTGAAGTCGGCCGACATCCCCGAGGTCACCGACGACGACGGCACCAAGGCCCGCATCATCTGCGGCACCTTCTGGGGCGCCACCGGCCCGGTCGACGGCATCGCGGCGGAGCCGAGCTATATCGACGTCTGGGTCCCCCCCGGCAAAAAGAAGAGCCTCCCCGTCGCCACCTCCCGCCACGCCTTCGCCTACGTCTTCGCCGGCTCCGGAAAGTTCTCCAACGCCTCCCCGCCGCGCGACATCCGCACCGAAGACCCCGACGGCACCATCGTCCCCGTCCGTTCCGAGGAAGCCGGCAACCGCTCCCTCATCGTCTTCGACAGCGGCGACGAGGTCACCGTGCAGGCGAGCGAAGAGGGCATCCGCTTCCTCCTCGTCTCCGGCAAGCCGCTCCAGGAGCCGGTCGCCTGGTACGGGCCGATCGTCATGAACACCCAGGCGGAGCTCGATCAGGCGATGCGCGAGCTGCGGGCGGGGACGTTTCTGGGCCGAGGGTGAAGGCCTATCCCTTCATCATCGCGTCGTACCGCCGCTGCATCTCCTCCACGGACACCTCCTCGGGCCGAATCCGACTGAGGCTCATGGGCGTAGAATCTCATGGTAACCGCGGCCACACGGGGGAAGCTTCGAATGCGCACGAGAACACTGACGATCTCCTATCCTGACGACCTCCTGCTTTCCTTGAAAGAGAGCGCGGAAGAGTTCGAGGTGGAGGCGCGCCTGCTCCTGGCGGTCAAGCTCTACGAGCTCGGCAGAGTCTCTACCGGCCGAGCGGCCGAGCTCGCCGGCATCGGCCGTGTCGACTTCATGTTCGCCCTCGGTCGTTTCGGCCTCTCTCCCATCGGAGTCGACCCCGAAGAGCTGGCCGAGGATCTCGCCAATGCCTGACGAGGTCAGGACGGTCGTCATCAATACAGTGCAGCAGGCTGATTGGATCCGGACCGTGCCACTCCAAGACCCCCGAACGCCGGCGGAGACGTGTATTCAGGCCGACGCCTGGCTCGCAAGGCTCTCCACAAGGGCGGAGGCGCGCGCGATCGCCTGCTTGAGCTCCTCGAGGCCGACCGGCTTCACCAAGTGCTCGTGGAAGCCGGCCTCCCGGCTGCGCTTCAGGTCGTCGTCCATGCCGTAACCGCTGAGGGCGATCCCCGCCAAGCCGTAGCGCTCGCGCAACTCGATCATCAGGTCGAGGCCGCTGCCGTCGGGCAGGCCGATGTCGCTCACCACCAGATCGAAGACGTAGGACTCGGCGAGCAGGCGCGCGCCGGCGAGGTCCGAGGCTGTCTTCACCTGGTGGCGGATCGACAGGAGCAGGCTCGCCAGCACCTGCAACGTCGGCTTGTGGTCCTCCACCACGAGCAGGCGCAACGGGCGGGCCGCCGGCTCGACGGGGACCGGCCGGGCGAGCTGCAGGCGGACCTCCACGGGCACGGTGCCGAGGGTGACGGTGAACGTCGCGCCTTTCCCCACGCCCGGGCTCGTCACCTGGAGCGTGCCGCCGTGCAGATCCACCAGCCCCTTGCAGATCGCCAGGCCCAGGCCGAGCCCGCCGCCGGAGGTGCGCGACTGGGCGCGGTCTCCCTGCTCGAAGGCCTGAAACAGGCGCGACAACGCTTCGGGGCTGATCCCGACTCCCTGATCGGCGATGTCGACACGGATGCGGCTCCCCTCGTCGCTGGTGCGCACCTCGATGCGCGAGCCCGCGGGGCTGAGCTTGACGGCGTTCTGGAGCAGGTTCCAGAAGATTTGCTGCAGGCGCGCCGCGTCGCCCCAGACGTGACGCGCGGTGGCTTCTGTCACCAGATCGACGCGGATGTCCTTCTCCCCGATCATGTCGCGGCAGAGGCCGGCGGTCTCGGTGAGCAGCCGGTGAAGGTCGCGGACCTCGAAGTGCGCCTTGATCTGGCCGCGGGAAATCCGCGTCAGATCGAGAAGGTCGTCGATCAGCTTCGCCTCCAGCTCGACGCTGCGCTCGATCATCTCCAGGTCGTCGCGCAGAGCGTCGTGCAGCTTCGGAGACTGGAGGAGAGAGCTGACGGTGAGGAGGACGGGGGTGAGCGGTGTGCGCAGCTCATGGCTGACGGTGGCCAGGAAGTCGTCCTTGGCGCGGCTCGCCGACTGCGCCTGGCGGTAGAGGCGGGCGTTGTCGATCGCGAGGCCGGCGCGGAAGGCGATCTCCTCGCCGAGCGCCAGGTCCTCCGGGCCGAAGAACCGGCCCGATTCGGCGGTCGCGAGCAGCATGACGCCCAGCGTCTGCGCGCGGGCGACGAGCGGCAGGACCATGAACGATCCGGAGCTCAGCCGGCGGTACACGGCCAGCATCTCCTGGTCCTGGGTCACCTCCTGGGCCATCTCATACGTCGACCGGGGGACCAGCTCGCTCTTGCCGCTCCGCGCCACCCGCCAGAGCGCCGTCTTCGGATTCTCAGGAAAGATGCCGTACAGCTCGCCGAGGCGCCGCGGCAGGTGCTCCTTGCGCGCGTCAACATGGCTGGACGCCACCTGCCGCATGGCCGGCGGATCGAGCAGCTCGAAGATCAGGCAGTAGTCGGCGAAGCGATGAAGGACGAGCCGCGCCAGGTTCTGGAAGGTCCGTTGGTACTCGAGCGACTCGGACAGCATCCGTCCGGCTTCGACGAGGAGCGCGACCCTGTCCTCCGGCCGCGTCGCCGCGGGCGGCGGCGGGAGCGGTGCCTCCACTCGCGGCGGATGCCGCCGGCGGGTGGAAGAAAGGAAGTGAGTCAGCTTGCGGAGCATGGGAGTCGGTGCAATCGCCAAGGACTTCCTATCAAGTGCTCCGCAAGCGGTCAATGAGGACTCTCCCTCATTACAGCAATTCTTCAAGATCACGGCACGTCGTAGGTGTCGATCTTCTGCCCCAGCAGATACTTGTCGAACCAGGCGACGATGTGTTGCAGACGCTCGACGCGGTGCCAGGGCTTGCCGGAGCGCGAGAGCTCGTGGCTCTCCCCTGGGAAGCGGATCATGACGACCGGTTTCTTCAGGTATTTGAGCGCGCGAAACATCTGCTCGCCACCCGAGGTGGAGGGCGTGCGATAGTCCGCCTCCCCCTCGATGAGCATCAGCGGGGTCTTGACGTTGGCGATGTGGGTGATCGGCGAGCGCGCCGCGAAGTCCTGCGGATCTTCCCACGGCGCGCCGCGGAACCAGCCGGGCTGGAACTGGGCGAAGTCGGCGGTGTACCAGAAGCTCGACCAGTCGGAAATGGAGCGCTGCGCCACCGCGGCGGCGAAGCGGTCGGTCTGCGTGATCACCCAGTTGGTGAGGATGCCGCCGCCGCTGCCGCCGGTGACGCCCAGCTTCTGCGGATCGACCATGCCGCGGCGCAGCAGCTCGTCCACGCCCGCCATCAGGTCTTTGTAGTCGTCGCCCGGGTAGTGGTACTGGATGCTGTTGCCGAAGTCCTGGCCATAGGCCGAGCTGCCGCGCGGATTGGGATAGAGCACCACGTAGCCCTTGGCGGCCATCCACTGGAGCTCGTGATCGAAGGTGTAGCCATAGGCGGCGTGCGGACCGCCGTGGATGTTGAGGATCAGCGGGTACTTCTTCGCGGGATCGAAGCCCGGCGGCTTCTGGATCCAGGCTTCGATCTTCCCGCCGTCGAAGCTGGCGTATTCGATCTCCTCGGGAGGCGTCAGGTCCAGACCGGAAAACAGCGCGTCATTGAGGCCCGTCAACCGCCGCGGCTTCGTGGCCGAGACCGCGTCGAAGGCATAGAGATCGCCGATCACCGTCGGCGTCGAGATCACCGCGGCGAAATGCGCGCCGTCGGGGGTCGCCGAAGAGGAGGCGACTTCCTGGTCGCCCTGCGTCACCAGATCCGTCTTGCCGGTGGCGGCATCGAAGCGCCGGAGATTGGCGCGGCCTCTCTCCAGGGTGACAGCGAGGATCGAGCGCCCGTCGGAGCTCCACACCAGAGGCGTCGAATTGCCACCCCGCGGCGCGTGCTGGTCGCCGGAGACGCCGCCGGCGGCGTCATAGTCGAAGTCAGCGGTCAGGTTGCGCGGAGCCGAAGCGCCGGTGCCCAGGGCTGCCACGAAGAGGTCCGGCTGGTTGTAGGAGCGCACCGGATGGGCATTGAGAAAGCCGGTGAAAGCGACGCGCTTGCCGTCCCGGGAGAGGGCAAAGGAGTCGATAGGGCCGTCGATGTCGATCACTTTTTGCGGCTCGCCGCCGGCCGCCGGCACGGACCACAGGTCGTCGCTCTCGCTCTCGTAGTAGCTCTCCTTGACGCGTGCCGAAATGAAGTACAGGAGGGAGCCGTCCGGAGACCAGGCGAGATTGTTTTCGTCGAAGGTGCCGCGGGTGATCTGGCGCGGCGTGGGGAGAGGCGCGCCGGCGGCCGTGGGCACGGCGACGGTCCACAGATGGCCGGGGCGTGTCGCGTCGAGATAGCCCTGGCCGTTGAAGCGGTAGATGGCGCGGGAGACGACGCGCACGTCGCTCTGGTGCTCCTCTTCCACCTTCTCGCCTTTCTTCCGTTTCTCCCACTGCGCCAGATCCTTGTCGTTGGCGGAAGCGGTGAAGGCGATCGTCTTGCCGTCCGGCGACCAAGCGGCGGAGCCGACGCCCTTGGGAATGTCGGTGAGCGCGACCGCTTCACCGCCCGTCGCCGAGATCAGCCAGAGCTGGGGATCGGCCGGCGCGTCACCCTTCGCGTCACCCTTCGCATCGGCCTTGGCATCGGCCTTGGCATCGGGAACGCGCAGGAAGACGAGCCACCGGCCGTCGGGAGACCAGCGCGGCGCCGAATCCTTCGAACCGGCGGTGAACGGGCGCGCCGGCTGCCCGGCGTCGGTGGGGACGATCCACAGGGCGGTGTCGTAGCCGTCCTTCTTCTTGTCCGCGCTGACCCGCACGAAGACAACCTGCTTGCCGTCCGGCGAGATCTGCGGGTCGGCGACCCAGACGAATTGGAAGAGGTCGGTCTCGGCGATCGGGCGCTTCTCGGCCGCGGGGAGAACGCGAGGGGCGAGCAGGGCGAGGGCGAGGACAGCCGCCATCAAGGCGGCGGGCCGGAATCGTCGGCGTATGAAAGTCATCCAGATCCTCCTTGAAAATCTGCGCTGCACTCTATACCCAGGCTACGAATAAACCTCCAATTCCGTGGCCTCCCGGGTGATCAGCGTCCCCGCCTCGCCGCGGGCGATGCGCTCGACCTGGGCGAGCGCTCCGATGGCGGACGCCTTGCCGGTCCGCGCCGCGAATTCAACGGCGGCTTCGACCTTCGGACCCATGGAGCCGTTGGCGAAGAGAGCGGGATCGAGGAGCCGCGGCGGCACCCGGCGGATCGCCCGCTGGCTCGGCAGGCCCCAGTCGAGATACACCGCGTCGGCATCGGTGGCCATGATGAAGAGATCCACTTCGAGCTCGCGGGCGAGGAGAGCGCTCGCCCGGTCCTTGTCCACCACCGCCTCGACGCCGTGCAGCTTGCCGTCCGGTCCGTACATGGTGGGAATCCCGCCGCCGCCGGCGCAGATGACGATACAGCCGCGCTCCAGCAGCCACTTGACCGGCCGGATCTGGAAAATCCGCTGCGGCAAGGGCGACGCCACGACGCGGCGGAACTTGTTGCCGTCCGGCGCCATCGTCCATCCCTTCTCCGCGGCGAGCTGGCGGGACTCCTCTTCCGAATACACGGGACCGATGGGCTTCGTCGGATTCCGGAAAGCGGGATCGGCGGGATCGACCTCGACCATCGAAAGGATCGTCGCGAACGGCTGCTCGAACGGCAGGATGTTGCCCAGCTCCTGCTCGATCATGTAGCCGATCATCCCTTCCGTCTGGGCGCCCAGCACGTCGAGAGGATACGTCGCCACGTCCGCCACGTCATCGTAGGCCTCGCCCTGGAGAGCGAGGAGCCCCACCTGCGGCCCGTTGCCGTGGGAAATGATCAGCTCGTGCTCGCGCCCGAGAGGCGCCAGCGCCTCCGCCGCGATGCGCACGTTCCGGCGTTGATTCTCCGCGGTCATGGCCTCGCCGCGCCGCAACAGGGCATTGCCGCCCAAAGCTACGAGGATTCGCATGGGTGCGAAGTCTACTCCAGGGGGCTGAAAAGTAGGCGGCGGTGGCGAAAGCGCCCTCACCCCCGCCCCTCTCCCAGCTCCCCCCACGCCCAATCCCCGGGAGAGGGGGGGAAAGGCAGAAGAAGCTTATGCAGTGTTGTTCGTGTTGCTGGTCTCCCCTCTCCCGGCGGGGGCTCGGGGGGAGCCGGGAGAGGGGCGGGGGTGAGGGCCTTCGGAGGGCCGACTTTGACAGATCCTACCCGGATCCCAGCACGAACGAGTTCCCGTCCGGGTCCTTGAAGATAGCGAAGGTGCCCCATTCAGCCGCGGTCGGGGGGCCTTCGAACTCGACGCCGCGGCGGGAGAGCTCGGCGTAGGTGGCGGCCACGTCGTCGGCCTGGAAGGAGATGCTGGTGAAGGTGCCGATGCGGTCCTCGTGGCCGTCTGGTGTGAAGAGAACGAGGCGGGTCTGCGCGCCGGGGATGCGCAGCTCGATCCAGCGCTGCTCGCCGAAGGACTGGTCGGTGGCCACGGCGAAGCCGAGCTTCTCCGTATAAAATGCCAGCGTGACGGCTCTGCCGGTCCGTCCATTGCCATCCTGGAAGGGATGGATGTGCTCTAGCCATGCGTGCAGGACCGTGGCGCGGAACAGCGTGGGTGCGGCGGCATTGTCCCGCGACCATGCCTGCCATTGCTTCATCTGCCCCATGATCTCGGGCCAGGTCCGGGGTGGCACGTGTTTGGAGCCGCGGATGCGCACCTCACCGGTGCGAAAGATCCCTGCGCCGGGGCGCCCGCCCAGAATGAGATCGTGGAGGCGCTGGCCGCTGATGGCGATGCCCTTGAGGACGGCGAGCTCGGTCTCTCCGATCGAGAGTGTGCTGCCCTCGAGGGCATTGGACTCGGCGATCTGCTCAAAACGTTTCTCGCCGTAATAATCATGCAGCGTCGAGGCGGTCAGCCGGCCTTGTGCACGGAGGAGCTCGACCCGCTCCGTGAGCTCGCGAAGGGTGGACTGGATGGCGCTCGTTCCAGCTCCGGCAGTGAGGTAGTATGGGGTCCCTGTTACGTTGAGGAGCATGGAGCACTGATTGTACCTCTCAAGCCCCGCAAGGAGATTCTGATGAAAACGCGCCTCGCCTTGCTCACCCTCCTGACATGCGCCTCGATGGTCCTCGTCGTGCTTCCCGCCCGCGGCGATCAGGCGTCAGCTCGCGAGGCGCTCGAGAAGGACGGCCTCAAGCTCACGCCGGAGGCCTTCCTGCTCAAAGTGGCCGAGGGGGACGCGGCGCATGCGGCGCTTTTCGTCGAGGCCGGCATCGATCCCTCGGTGAAGAATCCGGCGAACCGCACGGCGCTCTGGGTGGCGACCGAGCGGCGGCAGCTCGACGTTCTCAAGGCGCTCATCGCAGCAGGTGTGGCGCCGGACGAGAAGAACGCGCCGGCGATGGAAAGTGGCAAGTCGATCGTCTTCGAAGCGGTCGATACCGGGGATGCGGCGTTCGTACGCGCTCTCGTCGAAGCGGGCGCCGACGCCGGGAAGGCCAACGACTACGGCGTGCCGCCGCTCGCCGAGGCGGCACGCGTGGGTCAGCTCGAAATGTGCGAGATCCTGCTCAAGGCCGGCGCCGATCCGAATGCGGCTCCCGGCGGATTTCCCCTGCTCTACGGACCGGTCAACGAGGACCACCTCGACGTCGTCAAGCTCTTGCTCGCGTCCGGAGCCAAGCTCGGCGAGCACAAGGGGAGCCTGGTCGAGGCGGCCAAGAATCCCGAGATGCGCGCGCTGCTCGAGGCGGCCGAGTAGAGCCGCCCTCAGACGGGCAGCTTTTCCAGCACGTTCAACACTTCCTGCGCCGACTGGTAGCGCAGGCGTGGATCCTTGGCGGTCAGGCGGTCGAGAAATTGCGCCCAGGGATCGGTCGTCTCGGGGCGGAAGGTGCGGATGTGCGGCGGCGTGGCGTGGATCTGCTTCAAGAGCAGCAGATTGATGTCGGCCGTGTCGTACGGCTCGCGGCCGGCGATCATGGTGTAGGCGACGACGCCCAGGGAGTAGAGGTCCGACCGGCTGTCCGGCTCGCCGCCGAGGATCTGGTCGGGCGCCAGATACATGGGCGTCCCCATGACGAACCCGGCATGGGTCAGCCGGGCGCCGAGCCCGCCCATGGACGCGATGCCGAAGTCGAGGATCTTGAGCCGCGTCGCGGTGACCCGGATGTTGCCGGGCTTCAGATCGCGGTGGATGATCCCCTGCGAGTGCGCTTCGTGGAGGCCGGAGGCGATCTCTGTCAACAGGAAGCGGATGCGGTCGAACGGCAGCGGCGAATCCTGCTCGATCAGCTCGTCCAGCCCGCGCCCCTCGATGAATTCCATGGTCACGAAGAGGCCGCCCTGGAACTTGCCGATGTCGTAGACCCTCACGACGTTGGGATGGGTGATCCGGCGGCAGATCTGGACCTCGCGCAGGAGGCGCATCTCTTCCTGCGGGCTCTGGCCGGGGGAGAGCAACGCCTTGATGGCCACGATCTCGTTCAGCTCGACGTCGCGGGCCTTGAAGACCTGCCCCATGCCGCCACGGCCGAGCTCGGCGAGGATCTCGTAGCGGCCGGCGAGGAGGCCTCCGACGATCGGCACGGCGACCGTGGCGGTCGTCGTCGCGGCGGCGGCGGCCGGCGGCGGGACGGCGGCCGAGGGAGCGGTGGCCCAGGGAGCGACGGCCAGAGCGGGCGCCGGAGGGGGGTTCCTCAGCCCGTCGAGCCGCTCGCGGGCCTCACGGTGGCCAGGATCGCGCGCGATCACGCGCTCGAAGCAGGACATCGCGTCCTCTCTCCGGCCCAGGGCCTCGAGGCTCCGCCCTTCCCAGTACTCGCGCTCGCTGTCCGCCTGCGGCGTGCCACCCGCCGGCGTGAGGCGGAGACGGCTGAGAGCGTCCTCGCCGAAGCCTTCTTCGATCAGCAAGGGCGCGAGAAGAACCGCGCCTTCGGCAAAACCCGGATCTCCAGGCTGGATCTGGAGCAGGAGAGAGGCGGCCTGCGATTTCTCGCCGGCGGCGAGATGCTGGCGCGCCTTCTGGAGCGTCTGGCCTCCCCGCACCTGGCGCGTTTTGGACGCCTCGGTGCTGCTCGCGGTGATCTCGGCGGCCCGCGCGGGCATCCCGGCGCTCAGGTAGCAGCGCGCGGCATCGCGCAGCCGGCCGGCCTTCTCGTAGGCCTCCGCGGCCCGCAGCGGCTCGACGGCGGCCTCCCAGCGATAGGCGGCGCGCGTCCAGTCTTTCGCGCCCTCGTAGGCCGCGGCGGCCTCGCGGGGCAGGCCGAGCTGGGCCAGCAGATGGCCGGCCTCGGCGGGCTGGCCGGTGCGCAGGAGGATCTTGGCCCGCAAACGGTCCCGGTCACTCGAGCGGAGGGCCAGGCGCATCGCCTCCTCGACCTTGCCGAGATCGAGATAGCTGTCCACCGCCTCGGCGAGCTTGCCTCTCAGCTCGAGCATCTCGGCGATACGGACGCTCGGAGCCATGGAACGCAGGAGCTTGAGCCCGGCTTCGTCGCGGCCGAGCTGCAGGAGGAGGTCGGCGCGTGCCACGTTCAGCTCGGCGACCGAATGTGGGTTGGCCAAGTTCCCGCCGACCGCCCGGCTCTGGACGCGGAGCCCGTCCTCGGCGGTCTGCAAGGCCTCGCGCAGCTTGCCCGCCGCTTCGAGGCAGCGCACGGCCGGCAGCCAGGCGCCGGCCTGCTTGAAGGAGTGGGAAGCCCGCAGCGGGTCGCTCGCGGCGAGAGCCGCTTCCGCGGCCTTCTGGTAGGACCCCGCCCTCTCGAACAGGAGGATCGCCTCGGCGGAGTGCCCTTGCGAGGCCAGGAGCTCGGCGGCGGCGAGCGGGCCGGGGAGGCGGCCCGGGGGCAGCCGGCCGAGAGCTCCCATCATGGAGAAACGGACCAGCTTCTCGTCATCGCCCAGCTCGGACGCGAGCTGGGCGGCGCGCTGCCAGCTCCCGGATTCGGCGAACGCGTCCATCGCCCGCTTGCGGTCGCCCGCCAGCAGAGCCTCCTCTGCGGAACGCTTCGGGTCACGTGACAGGAAGGAGCGCAAACTATTTCCAGAGAATGCTTTACCGGGTTCCACGCGGGGATGCTATTCCCCGCCAGCTTACAGACTGAATTACAGGCTCGCCGCTCGCGGCCGTTCCGCAGATCTTACTCTTTCTTGCCCGGAAAAAGCGTAACGGCCCCCCTCTCCGCGCAGGAAAGGGGGGCCTGGAGGGGTGGAGCATGAGCTTCGGCGGCGCCAGGCAAGGGTCAATTCACGCAGGAGAACCCATACCCGGAGCAGCACCCGGTCCCCGTGCAGGTGCCGGTGATCATGTTGCGCTGGATCACGCCGGTGTTGTTCTTCGCCCGGAAATGGCCGACGCCGTCGAGGTCGCCGCCGCCGGTGTTGAAGATGCTCCAGTCGGTGAAGTCATAGTCGTACTGCGCCGCCGTCGAGCCGCGGCCGACGTTGAGCTGGGCCTTGACGTTGGTGTAGCTGTCGAATTTCGACGTGTCGCCGCAGCCGGTGTAGAACGAGGTCGTCGAGCAGGCGATCTGGTCGTTGTAGCCGGCGCGCAGGGTGTAGAGCTGGGTGGTCTTGCCCGAGGGCTTGTCGCGGTAGCCGCCGTCGCCCATCTTCGGGTTGTAGCCTGGGGAGATGTGCGGGAAGAAGCCGAAGATGTTCGCGTCGAAGACGTTCTGGCTGCCGCAGGTGGTGGCGGCCGGATTCGCGTAGCCCGCCCAGTAGCAGGAGGAGAGGCCGCGCAGGCCGCCGGAGATGCCGATGAATTTGCGCACGCTCCCCCACAGGCCGCCGTAGTCCGCGGCGTGGATGGCCACCGTCATGCCCATCGAGTGGGCGATGACGTCCACTTGGGCTTTGCCGGTGTAGGCCTTCACCGCGTTGATGAAGTCGCGCACCATCGCCGCCTTGGTCGGATTGTGGTAGTTGAGCTGCGGCGCGCCGCGCTCGGAGCTCGACAGCCAGGTGAGACCGAAGAGCTCGCAGTCGTTGTAGCCCGCGGCCTTGAATTCGTCATACACCGAGAGCACGCCGGTGGACGGCGGATAGTCCCAGTTCTTCGCCTCGTCGCCGTTGCCGTGCAGGAAGACGATGGGCGTGTGGGTCGCCGTACAGCTCCCGCCGCCGAAGCCGCCGTTGGGCGCGTTCGAGGGGCTGAAGCCGCCGGCGAACTGGTTGGCGCCTCCGGTGTAGGTGAGGGCGGCGGCCGGTGCGGCGACGAGAAGCGCGGCGAGCGGAAGCCACAGAAGCGGACTTTTCATACTTCCTCCTCAACATCGATGAATGGATTTCAGGCGCGGAAGGCCACCGCCGCCTGGTTGTAGCCGACGCCGGAGCCGACCAGGACGACCAGATCGCCCGGGCGGATCTTCCCCTTCTCGCGCGCGTCGTGGAGCGCCATCGGCACGCACGCCGAGCCGGTGTAGCCCCATTCCTCCATGACCGTGTGCGTGCGCTCCATGGGGATCCCCAGATCCGCCATCACCAGCTCGATCGACGGCTTGCGCACCTGGGTGAAGATCAGGAAATCGATGTCCGTGAGGGCGAATTCGCCCTCCTGGGCGAGCCGCCGCACCAGGCGCGGCCAGCCTTCGTGATTGATCTCCGGGGGGTAGCGCTGCACCAGCTTCACTTGCGTGCGGCCGGCGCGCACGGACTCTTCGCTCGCCGGCTCGGCGGTGCCGCCGGAGTAGATGCCCCAGTAAGACTGGTAGGCACCGTCCGCCTGGAAGGCGGCGTTGACGAAGCCCGGCGTCTCGGACGCGGTGAGCACCGCGGCGCCGGCGCCGTCGCCGTAGAAGAAGAGGGCGGGATCGTTCTCCGCGGCGAGCTTGTGCATCATGTAGACGCCGACCACGACGACCGTTTTCAAGGCCGGATTGGCCGCGATCAGGCCCGCCGCCGCGGCGAAGCCGGTGGGGAACGAGGCGCAGGCGCAGCCGACGTCGAAGGTCCCGGCGTTCTTCGCGCCCAGCTTCTCCTGGACGACGACGGAGGTCGCGGGCGTGACGTAATCCGGCGAGTCGGTGCCGAGGATGATCAGATCGACCTCCTCGGGACGCCGGCCGGCATTCTCCAGCGCCTGCCGCGCCGCGCGTACCGCGAGGTCGGAGGACGCCCAGTCCTCGGGCGCCCACCAGCGCCGGCGGATGCCGGTGGAGGCCTCGAATTTATCCACGACATCAGCGAAGCGCTCGCGGAGGACGTCGTTCGAGATGTCACGCTCGGGGAGGTACGAGCCGGTGGCGACGAGGGAAGCGTATCGGGCCATGCAATCTCCGGAGTCAGAGGGACTTCAAGAAATCGAGAAGAATGTCCCCGGCCTGCCCCGCCTGCTCGATGGCGAGGCCGTGCGCGGCGCCGGGGACGATGACGAGACGGGCGCCGGGGATCGCCGCCGCCAGGGCTCGCGAATGCTCGAGCGGAAAAGTGACGTCGATCTCGCCGGCCAGCACCAGGGTCGGGCAGGCGATGCGCGGCAGCTCGGCGGTCAGGTCCAGATTCTCCAGCGACGACAGAATCGCAGCCGCGCCACGGAACCAGACCGCCGGCAGCGAAGCCACCCATCGCCTGTGGAACGTCAACGCGGCGCGCTGGGATTCCAGATACTCGGCCGTGTAGGTGCCCGGCAGCAGGAGGTCCAGCACTTCTCCACCGTCGCCGCCGCCGGCGCCCGCCAGAGCCGCCTCGCGCAGGCGGAGAGTCCCCTCCCACATCGCGCCGGTGATCCGCTCGGTCGTCGTCATCGCGGCGAGAGACAGCACGCGCTCCGGATGGCGGGCCGCCAGGAGCAGCCCCACGATGCCGCCAAACGAGGTGCCGGCGGCGTGGACGCGCTCGATCTGCAAGGAATCGAGCAGATCGATCACGTCCTGCACATGCGCATCGAGAAACGGCTCGGCCCCCGGCGTCAGCGTCTGGCCGCGAAAATCGCACCGCAGAACCTTGTACGCCGGCTCCAGCTTCTCCGCGATCGGCTGCCACGCGGCGATGCTCATCATGCCGCCGTTGAGGAGAAGGACCGGCTGTCCGGCCGCGGAGCCGGTGACACGGTGGGTGAGAATCGATGGAGCGATCATGTCGTGTACCTCTTGCGGAGCTCCCCTTTCACAACTTTTCCATACGCCGTCCGCGGCAGGACGTCGATGAAAACGATCTCGCGCGGGATTTTGTACTTGGCCAGACGGCCGGCGAGAAAATCGGTCAGCTCCTCTACAGACGGAGGCGCGTTTTGGGGAACGATGAAAGCGACGCCGGCCTCGCCCCAGGTGGGGTGCGGCACGCCGACCACCGCGGCGTCGCGCACTCCCGGATGCAGCAGCAGCTCGCCTTCGATCTCCGCCGGGTAGACGTTCACGCCGCCGCTGATGATCATGTCCTTCTTGCGCCCGGCGATGGTGTGGAAGCCCTCCGCGTCGCGCCGCGCCAGGTCGCCGGTGTGAAACCAGCCGTCGCCGTCCAGCGCCGCCGCGGTCGCTTCCGGGTTGTTCCAATAGCCGCGGGAGACGTGCGGACCGCGGAGCCAGAGCTCCCCGACCTCGCCGGCCGGCACCTCACGGCCTTCGTCGTCCGCCAGGCGGGTCTCTGTGTACGGTAAGGGTTTTCCGATCGAGCCGGCATGAGCGATCGACTCCTCCACCGTCATGGCGAAGCAGTTCACGCCGACCTCGGTCAATCCGTAGCCTTGCTTGAACGTCAGCCCGCGCTGCTGATAGGCCTCGATCAGATAGAGCGGCAACGGCGCGCCGCCGCTGATCAGCCAGCGCAGATGCGACAAGTCAGCCGAAGAGAATTCCGGCGCCTCCAGCAGCATCTTGTAGATCGTGGGCACGCCGAGAACCACGGTGCAGCGCTCCGTCGCGATCGTCCGCCAGACTTCGGCCGCGTCGAAAGATCGATGCAGGATGATCGTGCCGCCGATGGTGAAGATCGGCACCAGGAAGGCGAAGACGCCGCCGGCATGATAGAGCGGCGTGAAGATGGGGCTCACGTCGTCGTCGCGGAGCTGCCAGCCGATCACCGTGTTGTAGCCGTTCCAGACCACCTGCCGGTGCGGGATCATCACGCCCTTCGGCTTGCCCGTGGTGCCCGAGGTGTAGAGCAGGCAGTGCAGATCCTCGGGATCGCGCCGTGCCGGTTGCCAGTCCCCCGCGGGAATTCTCGCGCAGAGATCGGCCAGATCCGTATCGAGCGCGATCCAATGCTCGACGTGCGCCAGCCCCTTGAGCGCGCGCACCGTCTCCGCATGCTCGCCGCCGTAGATCAGCACGCGCGGTGCCGCGTCGGCGAGGATGCCCGCGAGCTCGTGCGGCGTCAGGCGGGTGCCCAGCGGCACGGCGATCACGCCCGCCTTGGGCGCGGCGAAAAAGAGATCGAGAAACTCGACTCGATTGTCCGTCAAGATCGCCACCCGGTCGTTCGGATCGAGACCGAGGACCTGGCGGAAGACCCGGGCGCAGCGCACCGCCCGGGCATCGAGAGCCGCGTAGGAGAAACGGTTTCCGGACGCGACGTCGACGAGCGCGGTGCGCTGTGGCGTCAGCCGGGCCCGCTCACCCAAAACGTCTCCGCAACAGCGTCCGAAAGTCATCGCTTCCCTACGTACCGATCACCAGGCCGCCGTCCACCGACAGCACCGTGCCACTGACGAATCCGGCGGCCTCCGAGGCGAGCCAGAAGTAGGCTTCGGCGATGTCCTCCGGGCGGCCCATGCGGCCGATCGGCGTGTGCTCCACCATCGCGGCGAGCACCTTCTCCGGCATCGCCTGCACCATCTCCGTGGCGATGAACCCGGGCGCCACGGCGTTGACGCGGATCTTGTAACGTCCGAGCTCGCGCGCCCAGGTCCTGGTCATGTTGATCACCGCGGCCTTGGTCGCCGCGTAGTTGGTCTGTCCGAAATTGCCGTACAGGCCGACCACGGACGAGGCGTTGAGGATCGCGCCGCCGCCACCGTTGATCAGGTGTGGAACGGCGGCGCGGGTACACAGAAAAACACCTTTCAGATTGACGGAGACGACGGCGTCGAAATCCCGCTCGCTCATCTCCGAGATCTTCTGACCGTCCTTCCATTTGACGAGCTGGCCGTCCTTGACGATCCCCGCGTTGTTGACCAGCACGTCGATCCGTCCCCAGCGCTCCACCACCGCCGCCACCGCCGACTCCACCTCGGAAGCGACGGTGACGTCGACGCGCTGGAACACCGCCTCGCCGCCGGCCGCTTGCAGATCGGCGACGAGGGCATCCGGAGTATCTGGGGGGGTGGCTTTCACATCCCAGGCCGCGATCCGCGCGCCGGCCTGAGCGAACCGGCGCGCCGTGGCGCGGCCGATTCCCGCGGCCGCGCCGGTGACGATGACGACGCGCTCAGACATCTAGAACACCCACCGCAGGCCGAGCTGGATCTCGCGGCCCGGCAGCGTCGCGCGCGCCCTGCCGAAATTCGGGTTGCGCACGGCGGGCAGCGCCGGGTTGGCCAGCGTCGGGCCGGAGAGGAATTCGGCGCTGTCGATCGAATTGACGTCGAAGTTCGTCGCGTTGGTGAGGTTGAACGCCTCCGCGATCACTTCCACACGCTGGTCGCTCGGCAGGCGGAAGCTCTTGGTCAGGCGCAGGCTGAGCTGGCGGAAAGCCGGGCCGTCCTCGCCGTTGCGGCCGACGCCGGAGGGGCGGTCCGAATTCTTGCCGTCGCCGTTGAAGTCATAGCCGAGGCGGTGATTCCACGGCTGCCCCGAGCCGTACTCGTAGATCGGCGACACCATCATCTCCCAGGGGAGATGGAAGACGCCGGTGAGCACCACGTGGTAGCGCTCGTCCGACCGGCTACGGCCGTACTCGGCGCCGAGCTTCGACGGATCGTTCGGATAGCCGAAGGGGAACTCCGGGCTGAAGTCGTCCGCAATGTTTTTCTTGTCCGCCACGGTCACCGACGCGGTGACCAGATCGCTCTGCCGCAGCGTGCCGTTCAGGCGCAGGATGAAGGCCTTGTACTCCGAGCGGCCGTCGTTGGTGTAGGTGTTGATCTGGTTGTAGCTCTTGTTCGGGCGGACCGGGTTGGCGTTGCCGCCGAAGTTCACGTCGTGGATGACGATCTCGTCCTTGCCCTTCGAGTAGACGCCCTCGGTGTCGAGGAAAAAGCGGCTCGACAGAGCGTGCGTGAAGCCGAGGCTCGCCTGCGTCGCCGTGGGGGTGTCGAGCGTCTGGTCGAGGAGCGAGACGTCCGGATTGAGACGCACGCCGGTGTTCGTCGGATTGTTCGGATCGAGGACGAACGGCGGGATGTTCAGGCCGAGGAAGACGCCGTTGACCCGCGTGTAGCTGACGCGGCCGGTGACGCCGTTCTGCTGCCGCTCGACGCCCGCCGGAACCAGCAGGTAGCGGCCGTGGAAGATGCCGACGCCGCCGCGGATCACGTTCTTTCCATTCTTGGTGGCGTCATAGGAGAAGGAAAACCGCGGTTGGTAGTCGTTGGTGTCCTTCTTGCGCGCCTTGGGGATCAGCGGGTGCGTGAACCCGGGGTTGTTGCCGCCGTCGTCCAGGTCATAGCGGATGCCGAGATTGACCGCCAGCGCCGGCGTCGGCCGCCAGTCGTCCTGCAGGAAAATCCCATAGCGCTTGGTGTCGTACGTCACGTCGCTCGAACCCACGCCGTACAGGTACGCGATGGGCAGCGCCCGGGTATCGCCGAGATACGTGAACAGTCCGGTCTGGAACGTGTCGATGCGCGAGCGCTCCTCGTGGTAGAGATAGGAGAGCCCCGCCTTGATGTCGTGCGAGCCGCCCTTGGCCTCGCGGCTCCAGTGGAAGGTGTCGCGCAGCTCGTATTCCTTGCCCTCGCCGAGGAGATCTCCCAGGATGTTGCCGCCGGTCATCAAGGTATTGCCGGAGGAGAACCACTCGGACGTGGCGTGGGAATTGAGCGGCTCGAAGAACTTGCGGTGGCCGCCCTGGACGCGCAGCTCGTTCAGGCGATTACTGCCGAGGACGGCGAGGTCCTCCAGGGTGACGTTCCAGTTGTCCCGTTGGAGCTGCTGGCCGTACGACGCATCGGCCACGCCGCCGACGCGGAAGTTGTCCTCGCGGTATTTCTCGTAGGCCAGGTTGCCGTTCAGCGTCTGGCTGTCGGTCAGCTTGTGGTCGATCTTGGCGAAGCCGAGCGTCTGATCGAAAGGATGATCGAGGTCCGCGGCGCGCGCGGCGAAGGCGCCGTTCGGCCGGAAGGCGGTGAAGTTCTTCTCGTTGACCTCTTCGCCGGAGACGAAGAAGTGGGTCTGGTCCTGGCGGATCGGACCTCCCAAGGTGAGGCCGTACTGGTCGCGGGAATAGTCGGAAAACTCCCGCTCCAGCTCGCTCGCCGTGCGGAGCTGGTCGGCGCGGTAGAAGCCGAAAAGGTTGCCGTTGAAGCGGTTGGTGCCGCTCTTGGTGACGATCGAGAGCGCGCCGCCCGAGGTGCCGCCGATCTCCGTGTCATAGCGGCTGTTGATCACCCGGAACTCGCCGATGGCGTCCTGGCTGAAACGGATCTTCGAGAGGCCGAGGGCGGCGTCGGTGAAGTCGACGCCGTTGACCATGATCGTGGCGTTGCTGGCGTTGCCGGCGCCGCCGACCACCGGGCCGCCGCCGATGAAGCGGAAGGCGCCGCGCTCGCGCTCGACGCCGGGCGCGATGAAGGCCAGGCGCTGGAAGTCGCGGTCGGGCACCGGCAGCGACGCGATCTGCTCGGGGACGATGTTCGTCGAGCTGTCCGTCTTGTAGACGTCGACGAGAGGCGCGGTGGCGGTGACCGTGATGCTCTCCGCCGCGCTCGCGGAGGTGAGCTGGACGCGCACGTGGAGCGTCTGGCCGACGCGCAGCACGATGGGCTCCTGCTTGGCCGTCGCGAATTGATCGAGCTCGAAGGTGCCGCGGTAGCTCCCGGGCGGCAGGCCCGGCACCGTGGCGCCGCCGTTCTCGCCGGTGACCGCGTCGCGGCGCAGGCCGGTGTCCACATTCTCCAAGGCCACCGTGACGCCCGGCAGCACGCCGCCCTGGGGATCGGTGACCTGCACCTCGACGCTCGCGGTGCTGAGCTGGGCCAGCGCAGGAGATGTCGGAGCCAGGACGAGGAGCGTCAATATCAAGATACAAGCCAGCCGCCGTTCAATTGTGATCGACATCCTTGTTTCCCTCCTGAGAAAGCTCATTCGTGTCGCGCCGCGGCACCACGCCGTAGCGCAGGATCTTGGAGAACTCACCCACCGCCTGCTGCGCATCGAGCCCGAAGTGCATCGGCACTCCGAAGCAGCGCTCGACGGTGAAGTAATAGAAAAACCAGCGGGTGGCGAGCATGACGCCGATCAGCGGATCGACGGCGCCGATCTCGCCCTGTTCCTGCATCTCCTGGAAACGCTCGGAGTAGGCCGCCGAGAAGCGGTCGGCCATCTGCTGGTAGAAGGCCCGGATGTGCTTGCCCTTGAACTCGATGACGTCGATGTAGATCAAGAGAATGTGCGGCGCGTTCTCGGTCACCACCTCGTCGATCGCGGCGGCCATTTTCTCGAGGTCCTCGGGGAAGCGGGCGGCGGCGAAGATCTTGTTCAAAGGGAGCTCGGGGTCCATGAGCACCGCCCAGTACTGGTCGATCAGGCGCTGGAAGATCGCCTCCTTGTTGCCGAAGTGGTGGTAGAGGTTGCCCACCGACAGCCCCGACCGGCGCGCGATCTGGCGCATCGAGGTCGCCCGGAAGCCCTGCCGGGAGAAGAGAGACAGCGATGCCTTCAGCACCTTCCGCGCCGAAGCATCCGACTTGTCCGCCTGGGTTCGCCGTGTCGCCATACGACCTCTCCGCTGAACGAGCGTTCGGTTTTTTTGAGATCCTAGGCGGGCGCCGCGCCGCGGTCAAGCCGCGCTGCGGCAGGAACGAGTCGTCAGGGAGGGGAAAGGGCAGGAACGGCAGGAGGCGGGGACGTTTACCGGCCCACCGGTGGCTGTGTCGCCTCCGGCGGCAGCGCGCCCTTCTTCTTCTTGGCGGAGCCCGGGGGCACGATCCCGCCGCCCTGACTGGTCGCCGCGAAGTGGGCGTCGAGCTTCGCATCCACGCGCTTGTGCATGTCGTCGCGCAAGTGGCACCTCTTGTACTTCTTCCCGCTGCCGCACCAGCACGGCTCATTCCGCCCGCGCTCCCGCGCCGCCTCGATCGCGGCCGGGCTGGGGGCGAGCATCTTCTTGATCCAATCCATCAGGCCCACGGCAGAGCTCCTTCACCGGGTCAAAAATCCCGGTGGAAAGCGCAGAGGGTACTCCGGTCCGGCCGGTTTGGCAACGGCGCGCGCCGGCCACGCCTGGGACGAAGGGGCGGGAGTACCGGCCGGTCCGCCTCGACGAGGCTTGACGAGCAGGACGTCCGCGCACATCGCCAGTGTTGGATCTGCACTACTTCCTATTTCTTGCATACAATTTTGGTTAAACCTGTCATCCGCGCCGCGAATTCTATGACTCAGCTCGCGAGTTGAGTCACTCAGCTCACGAGTTGGGTCACTCATCACCGTGCGCGGCCATGAGCTCGGGAATGCGGCCACTCAGCCCGCCCTTTGGATCATCCAACTCGCGAGCTGAGTCACTGATCTCGTGAGCTCGGTCACTCCGCACCCTCCGCGGTCACGCAATTCGCGGGCGCGGTGAAGCAACCGGCGAGCGCGCTGGCAGAATTCATGGGCCGGATGACAAAACTCGTGAATTTCGTCACCCAACTCTCGAATTGAGTGACCCGACGAGCGGGCGCGATGGCAGGAAGATTCGGGGGGGACAGACAATTCCTCACCCCAGAGCCCGGCGGCTCGGTCCTCGCCTCCAGACTGGCGGCGCGGACGGCGCCTATAGCAAAGCCGGAGTACCGGCCGGTCAGTGATCCAGCCCGAACCGTTCGCTGATCTGGCGCGCCAGACAGCGGTCGATGGTGGCGATCTTCGCCAGAGCCAGGTCGTGGTCGATCACCCGTGCAGCCTCCTGAAAAGCCCCTTTTCCACCTCGCGCTGGAGGATCTTCACGTCCTCATAGAGCCCGAGAATACGGCCGAAGGCGATGTGCCGCCGCCCCGGGTTGCGGTCGACGAGAAGGCGTCCGTGCTTGAGCACCTGCATGCCGAGGATCGGAGAGGTCTGGTCGAGATCCACGAGATCCACCTCGCGGTGGAGGATCTCTTCGAGATCGGTCCGTGCATCGAAGACTTCCAGAGGCTCCGGCCGCCGCCGGAAGAGAGCGGCCAGGTCCACGTCGGAGCCGGCCCTGGCCGTGCCCAGCGCTTCGGAGCCGTACAGCCACAGCGTGTCCAGCCCGAACCTCCCCTCGAGGAAGTCGACGATCCGGTCGATCTGATCTTGGGCAACCATGGCTCGGCCATCGTAGCAGAGGCGTCCTCGGCGCAGCTCAACGCGGGATGTCATACCCTACCGCTTGTGCATAGCGCCTCAGCGTCGAGAGCGATGGCACATGCTTCCCGGCAGATTCCAAGCGGGAGCTTCGCTGAAGCCTTTACGAAGCCTTGATTTCGCCAAAAACGCTTCGTGGTCATGCCGCGCCGCCTGTTTTCCGCTAGACTACTGAATCGTGACAGTCGACAGCTCCGGGGGTGTTCCACTCGGCCCCTATCTTCTGGAAGACTCCATCGGGTCCGGCGGAATGGGTACCGTCTGGCGCGCCTGGGACCGGCGCCTCCAGCGCCATGTCGCGGTGAAACAGATCCGCGCGGGGGTGATCGCGCATGCCCATGAGCGCTTGCGCCGCGAGGCTCGCGCGGTCGCCCGCCTCAACCATCCCGCGATCGTGCAGGTCTACGATCTCGTGGAGCGCGAGGACGGCGACTGGGTGGTGATGGAGCTCGTCACCGGCCGCAGTCTCCGCCAACTGCTCGACGAGGAGGGTCCGCTCTCCCCTCTGCGCGCCGTCCAGCTCGGCTGGGAGATCGCCGACGGGCTCGCCGAGGCGCACGCCAACAACATCCTCCATCGCGACCTGAAGGCGGCCAACGTCATGGTGACGCAGGGGGGGCATGCCAAGATCCTCGACTTCGGGCTCGCCAAGGAGCTGCTGCAAAATGATTCCGCCGGGCACGAGCCTTCGCTCTCGGCGACCGGCGTCGTCCTCGGCACCTGCCACGCCATGTCGCCGGAGCAGGCCATGGGGCTCCCGCTCGATCAGAGCTCCGATCTCTTCTCCTTCGGCTCGCTCCTCCATGAGGCTCTGGCGGGGACTCCGCCGTTCCGCGGCGACAACCCGCGCGAGTCCCTGGTGCGCGTCCTGAACCTCCGCCCGCGCGCCGTCCACGAGATCCGTCCGGAGGTGCCGCGCAAGCTGTCCGGCCTGGTCGGCTGGCTGCTCGAAAAGGACCGCCGCCACCGGCCGCAGAGCGCCGGGGAAGTCGCGGGCGTCCTCGCCTCCCTGGCCGCGAAGCTCTCCCCGGGAGCCGCCGACCCGCGGGGGCGTTTCAGGAGGCCCGGACAGGCCCTGCCGGGGCAGGACCCCGGGACGACGATCATCGATAGACCGCAGCCGCCCGACTCCTCGGCGAGCGAGCGCTCGACGAAGGCCGGGGAGCGCCGCCGGCTGACGGTGGTGTGTTGCGGCGTGGTGCAGATCGACAGCCAGTCGGGAGAGACCCGCTTCCTCGACGTCGAGCTGCTCTCCGAGGCGATGTCCGAGCTTCAAGAGCTGGCCGCCGACCTGGCCGAGCCGCTCGGCGGCTGCCTGGGGGCTGTCCTCGGCCATGCCCTCTGGCTCTACTTCGGCTACCCCAAGGCGCACGAGGACGACGCCCAGCGTGCCGTCCGCTTCGCGCGCCGGCTCGCCGCCGAGATCGAGCAGAAGGGGAAGGGGACTCGCGGGGACCGGAGGATCGCCGTCCGCATGGCCGTGCACACCGGCCCGGCCATCGTCCCGGCCCGTCTCGGACAGCCCGGGCAGCTCCAGCTCGGCTCGACCCTCGACGTCGCCATGGGTCTTCAGAACACCGCCCTGCCGAACAGCATCGTGGTGAGCGCCGAGAGCAACCGGCTGATCACCCGCGGCTTCCAGACCGAGCCGCTGCCGCCCGCTCGCCTGCCCGGCCACGAGGAGCCGGTGGGAGCCTACCGGGTCGTCGGCACCATCGATCAGCGGGAGGACGACTCCGGCCAGACGCTCCCCCTGGTAGGCCGCGATCGGGAGACCGAGCTCCTCCTCGACCGCTTCCGCCTGGCCCGCGCGGGGACGGGGCAGGCGGTGATGATCGCCGGCGAGGCCGGCATCGGCAAGTCGCGCCTGGTGCGCGCCCTGCGTGACGGTCTCGCCGACGAGGCTCCGGTCTGGCTGGTGGGCTACGGATCTCCCTACACCCACAGCTCGCCGCTGGCGCCGATGGTCGACCTCCTGGAGCGCGCCCTTTTCCTGCCGGGCGACGAGACCTCGGAGCACAAGCTCCAGCGGCTGGAAGAGCTGCTGCGCCGGTACGGCGTACCGCTGCCGGAGAACGCCCCCGTCCTCGCCGCTCTCCTCGGCCTGCCTCACCAGGGGCGGTATCCGCCGCTCACCATCACACCGGACGTCCGGCGCGAAAAGACGCTGGAGCTGCTGGTGGCGCTGCTCGCGGAGATGGCGGAGCGCCGGCCGCTCGTCCTGGTGATGGAAGATCTTCACTGGATCGATCCTTCGACGATGGAGTTTCTCGATCTCCTTCTCGCGGAGATCGCCGGCATCCCGTTGCTGCTCGTGGCGACGTTCCGGCCTGAGCTCCAGACGCACTGGAGGCAGTGGGCCTACATCACCCAGATCAGCCTGAGCCGGCTGACCGACGGCGAGACCGAGATCCTGATCAACCGCCTCGCCGAAGCGCAGGCTCTGCCCGCCGCGATGCGCCGCCAGATCGTCGAGAAGACCGACGGCGTGCCGCTCTTCATCGAGGAGCTGACCAAGGCCGTGCTCGAATCGGGCTGGTCCGGGGACATCCCTTCGACTCTCGACGGATCTCTCATGGCGCGGCTCGACCGCCTGGGCGAAGCCCGCGAGGCGGCGCAGCTCGCCTCCGTCATCGGCCGGACCTTCTCCTACGGTCTGCTGGCCGCCGTCTCCTCGCTCGATGAGGCGGCCTTGCGGCGCGGTATCGACGAGCTGCTCGCGGCGGAGCTGATCCACCGCCGCGGCGTGGCCTCGCGGGCGCGCTATGTATTCAAGCACGCGCTGATCCAGGACGCCGCCTATCTCTCGCTCCTGAGCAGCGAGCGGCGGGAGATCCACGAGAGGATCGCCCTGGCTCTCGAAGAGAAGCGCGCCGGGAGCCAGGAGACCGAGCCGGAGATCCTGGCCTATCACTTCGAGAAGGCGGGAGCCGCCGTGCGGGCGATCCCCTATCTCCAGGAGGCGGCTCTGCGCGCCACGCAGCGCTCGGCCTTCAGCGAGGCCTTGAGCCATGGCCGCAAGGGGATCGAGCTGCTGGCCGGCCTGCCCCCGTCCCGGGAGACGCGTGAGCAGGAGCTGGCGATCCGTTCCACGATGGGCGTCGCCCTGGTCCCCACCACGGGGTACGCCTCGCAGCAGGTGGCGGAGAACGCCGCCCGCAGCCAGGAGCTCTGCCGGGAGATCGGCGACACGCCGCGCCTGATCCCGGCTCTCTACGGCCTCTGGGTGTACCACCTCCTGCGCGGCCACCGGCAGGCCACGATCGATCTGGCGGAAGAGATCGCGCGCCTGGCGCAGGACCGCGAGGAAGACGTCTTCATCGGCTTCTCGGCGCGCGGGATCACCGCCTTGTTCCAGGGCTCGTACGCCAAGGCGCGGACGCTTCTCGAAAGCGCCATGGCGATCTACCGGCCGGAGCTCCATCCCACCCTGGCGCAGACGTTCGGCGACGAGTCGGGCCTGCTGCCCCACTTCTATCATTTCTGGTGCGTCTGGCACCTGGGCGAGGCGGACGAGGCGATGCGGCGGAAGGACGCGGCCGCCGCGATCGTCCAGGCTCTCCCCTCGCCCTATGTGCGGGTCACCTACTTCCTCTTCGAAATGATCCTCTGGCACTGCCTGCGCCGGCCCGAGGAGGTGCTGCGGGTGGCCGAGCAGTTCGTCGCCCTGTCGCGCGAGCAGCGCTTCCCCTTCTTCCTCGCGCTGGCGACCTGTGGCTACGGCTGGACGTCGATCCACCGCGGCGAGCCGGAGGCCGGGATCGCGCAGATCGAGGAGGGGCTGGCGAACCACAAGGCGATCGGCACGATGCTCCCGCGCGCCTACTGGCTGACCTATCTGATCGACGTGCATCTGAGCGTGTGCCGGGTCGCGGCGGGCCTGGCCGCAGTCGACGAGGGATTGACGCTCTCGGAGACCCAGCTCGACACCTACTACGACGCGGAGCTCTACCGCCTGCGCGGCGAGCTCCTGCTGTGCCGCGCCGATCCTGCCGAAATCACCAAAGCCGAAACGGCGTTCCGCACAGCCCTGGAGATCGCCCGCCGCCAGGGCAGCCTCGCCCTCGAGCTGCGCGCGGCCATGAGCCTCGCCCGCCTCCTCCACGAGCAGGGCCGGGACGAAGAGGCACGGCCGATCCTCGCCGGCGTGTACGGCGCGTTCCAGCAGGGATTCGCGACCCGGGACCTGGAAGACGCCCGGGAAGTGCTCGCGCGGCTCGCCGGGGAGATTTAGTCAGGCGAGCTTCTCAAAGAGCCAGATCTTCGCGCACGACCCCCGGCAGGCCGAGGACGAAGTCGGCGCCGTACATCCCGGCGGGGGTCTGGAAGCCGCTCCGCAGCTCTCCGGCGAGGACTCTCTCCACGATCGCCAGCGCGGCGCTCGCCGTGAAAGTGTAGGACTCGGGGGTGCGCAGCCGGGAGGCCGCGCGGCGGCCGGCCGCGTCTCCCGCCACCGCCACGAGAGTGCGCCGGTGCCCTGCGCGCTCGGCGGCCGTGGGCCCCTCCGGCAGCAGCTCGGCCTGCGCTCGGAGCGCGCTCTGCCAGAGAGGGGTACGGAGCAGCCAGGCGAACGACCGGCTGCCCTGGAAAGCCAGGCGCTCCCAGGGGTCGACCTCGAGACAGGCCTCGATGTTGGGGATGCCGGTCGTGTAGTACGCGGTATGGACGTCGGCCCAGCTCACGACGAGGCCCGGCCGCGGCCCGCTGCCGAAGTCGAGCCGGCGATCCGGGCGGCTCCCCGCGGGCAGCAGGGTCAGGCGGCCCTCGCGGCGTACCTGGGCGCCGCCGCTGATCATCGCGATCATCGTGCGCAACGAGCCGCGAGAGACCAGGGGCGCCCTGGAGATCCCCAGCCGCAGCCAGCGCGCCCCGGGCAGTCTCTGGGCGACATGGGCCGCGAGGCAGTCCGAAGGCACCACGATGAACCCGGCCCCGGGCAGCAACAGGACGCCGCGCGCGCGCGCCGCGCCGTCCAGGCGGCGGAGCGCCGCGAAGACCTCGATCTCGCCGGTGAGGTCCAGATAGTGGGCGCCGGCGGCGAGGCAGGCGGCGGCGAGCGGGCGGCAGGTGGCGGCGAACGGGCCGGCGGCGTTGAGGACGGCGCCGATGCCATGGAGAGAACGGGCGAGGCGGTGCGGATCCTCGAGAGAGGCCGCGCGGTGCTCCAGACCCAGAGGGCGGGCGAGCGCCGCCAGCCGCGCCGCGTCGCGGCCGGCCAGCACGGGATCGAGCCGGCGGCGCACGGCTTCCGCGACCAGCAGCCGGCCGGTGTAGCCGGTCGCGCCGTAGATCAGGAAGCGGATCATGGAGCTGCTCACGAGACCCGGGTCAGGACCCAGGAGACCAACTGCTCCAGGAAGAGCTTGTCCCGGGAAGGCGGGAGAGAGCCGAAGGCGCGACCGTGCTCGTGGAGCGCCGCGCCGGCCAGCCCGGCGGCGATCCCCTGGGCGTAGCCGAGCGAGCCGTAACGGTCCATCAGCCGGCGGATCCAGAGGACGTCGGCGTCAGTTCTCTCCGCCCGCGGCAGGCCAAGAAAGGTCATCAGGCGCTCGTGCTCCTCCAGCGTCGCTTTGCGCAGCAGATCGATCATCACGAGAGAGCGCTTCCCCTCGCGGAGGTCACCGTTGATCTCCTTGCCGTAGCGCTCGTCGCCGGTCAAATTGAGCACGTCGTCCTGGATCTGAAAAGCGGCGCCGAGAAAGAAGCCGAAGCACAGGAAAGAGGTAAGGTCGATCGCAGGGTCGCGGCTGCCGATCAGGGCGCCGACCACGGCCGGACAGATCATGCCCGTCGAACAGGTCTTCTTGAGGACCATCTCCAGATAGTCGGCATCCCCGAGGCCCGCCACGTTGTCACGGCGCCAGCCGAGCTCCAGGGCCTGCCCTTCGGCGAGCTCGTGCGCCGAGCGCTCGGCCTCCTCGAGGATCCGCAGGGTGAGCCGTGGCCCGACCTCGAAATGGCTCTCGATCAGCGGACGCAGGCTGAGGAGCAGGAGGCTGCTGCCGGCGTTCAGGGCCAGCGGCAGGCCATGGACGACGTGGAGCGCCGGGCTGCCGCGGCGCTCCTCGCTCTCGTCCTGGATGTCGTCATAGACCAGCGTCGCGTTGTGGAAGAGCTCGATGAAGACGGCGGCGAACAGCGCCTCGTCCGTCCGCGCTCCGAAGGCGCGGGCCGTGGCGAGGCAGAGGCTCGGGCGCAGTCCCTTGCCGCCGCGGCGCGGATAGTCGGCCACCAGATCGTAGAGGTAGCGCCGCGGCTCCCGCTGTGGCAGGTATCTCGCGAGGGCCGCATGGGTGAGCGCGGCATACTCGCGGAGGGTGTCCGAGACGAGGGGCTGGTGCCAGCGCTCCGCGCTCACGGCTGGGTGACGTGGACCGCGATCGTCCCCAGCGGCTCGCCGGTGGTCCGGTCGCAGGCCACGCCGAGATAGAGGTCCGGCGGCTGGTTGTCCGGGACCTGGACCTTCAGGTACACCTTCCCTTGCTGCCCGGTGAGAAAGGCGACGTCCATCAGCGGCGGCTTGGTGGTGTCCCGGGACCAGAGCTGGCACGCCTGCAGAACCGCCGGATCGAACCCCGGACGGAGCTGCACCGAGCCGCGGGCGGGGCGGGCCGAGAGGACCGTGACCGGGATGGAAGACGGCCACGGAGTTGGGGGCGGTTGCGGCCTCCGGCGGGGAGACAGCAGGTCTAACCAGAAAAGGGCCGCGTCGACGGAGACCTCCGAATAGAAGGTCAGGATGCTTTCCGTGGTCTGCCGCAGATCCGGGAGCCTCTCCCCGAAGGAGCTGTTCAGGTTGCGGGCGAAATCATGGCCACGAGCCATTTGCTCCTGGAGCACGTCATAGCCCATCCGCACCCCGTTGGTGACGAAATCGGCGGGATCGGAGCCGGCGTATCCGGCGGGATCGGCGGGGTCCCCGCCGTCCATCCAATCCGGCGGCGCCGCCCAGGGCTCTCCGCCTCCCGAAGCTCCGGAAGGCCGGAACGTAGCCCCGAAATTGCGGATCGGCTCGGTTCGGCCGGCATCCTCGCGGCGGTAACGTTGCTGGCTCATGTCTCAGTCCTCCTCAAGGGTGGTCGAAGCCGATGATGTCCTCCAGGGCCGGGAGCCCGGAGAGGGCATGGGCGGCGAGCCGGCCCGACATCACGGCCGCCTCGACGCAGCCGGCGACCAGGCCGCAGGCGGTCCAATCGCCGGTGAGAACCAGATTACTGTAGCTGTTGTCCAAAGGCGAGATCCGGCTTTTCGCCGAGCCGGGCAGCGAGAGCGTGTACCGGTCCGAAGGATTGACGTTGGCCGTCCAGAACTGCGACTCGAACCGCGCCGGCCCCTCCCCGGCTCCGCCGCCGGGGGCCGACAGGAGGTCCCAGCGAAAACCGTGCTCGGGGTCCGCCGCGCCGGGCCAGAGGTGCCGGACGTCCTCGGCGAGAAAACGGGCCGCGGTCGCCTTCACCTCGGCGCGGCGGCGGGCGGGATAGCCGGTGTCCGCGCGGTCCGGCGGCGTGGCGGGCATCGGCAGCACGCTGCAGAAATAGGCGACGGACCGCGGCTCCTTCCCGGCCGGCCAGCTCTCGCGTGGCAGGAGGTGCGTCATGTCCGCCCAGGTGTCGAAAGGCTCGACGAAGCCGGACAAGGTCATGCCGTCCGTGCCCCGCCAGCCGAGATCGGGCAGGCCGGCGTCCATCCAGACCTGGAAGGCTTGCGTCTCCACGGACTTGACGTCGGAGACCATCCGCCGCCAGCGCGGGTCGCGGGCGACGATCTCCGGGCAGACGTGCGGGATGGCGCCGATGCCGACGCCGAGGACGGCGCAGTCGAAGTCCTCCACCACCCGGAGCACCCGGGTCCCCACCTTGCGGCGGTCCCAGAAGGACTCGAAATCCCACCCTTCGCTCTCCAGGCGCTCGCCGTCCTCGAGCTGGCGGTAATCGGGCCGCGCAGGCCAGCAGGGGAGGCCGCGGACGTCGACCAGGGGCTGGTACTCGCCGCCGCCGCGGACCTTCGCCTGGACGTCGAGCTGCAGCGCTTCGACGTACGGCTTCTCCCCCGGAGCGAGACCGGCCGTGTCGGCCAGCTTCACGTTCTCCAGGCGGTGGAAGAGCTCGAAGCTCACGCCGCGGCGCTTCAGGACCTCGTAAAGCGGCGCGAAGACGATGTCGCCCATGCCGGCGCTCATCTTCCAGAAGAAGGCCCCGCGGTAGGTGAAAAACATCCGCAGCGCGCCGCGCAGAGCCTGGCCGGCGGACGTGCGCGGCCGGGCGAGATCGCCGTCCTCGTAAGAGAAGGACAGGTTGTAGGCGCCGCCGCGGACGAAGGCGGAATCGAGCGTCTCCCGGGAGGCGCCGTTGAGCGCGAGCCACTCCCGGTAGTCATAGCCGTCGACGGCGTCGAAGCCGCGCGGATCGGTCACCAGGCCGAAACGGACCGAGCCGCGCATCACGGTGAGCAGGAGGTCGGCGATAATCCAGATCCGGCGCAGCTCCGCATCCCCCTGCGTCAGCCCGATGAGGAGCCGCCCGGCGCTCCGGCCGACCGCCCCGATGAGCAGGTCGAGGGTGCTCTCGCTGCCGCGCCGCGGCGGAAACCGGCTCCACAGGCCGAACAGGGCCTGCAAACCGCGCAGACCTTCGAGGACACCGGCGAGAGTGGCCAGTTGGCCGTAGCGCACGAGCCGCCCCAGACCGGCGAGGATCGCCTCGGGCGCGAGGGAGCTCCAGGCTCCGCCCGGAGCCGGCGGCGAGGAGACGGCGCGCTGCCGTACGGATTCGAGGAGGGTGAGCAGGAGCTGGGCCGAACGCCACATGTAGCCGCTGACCGTGAACGGGTTCTTCTCCGTGAGCGGATCGCCCGGCAGGCCCGGCATGGCGGGGAAGCTCGCGGTCCAGGCCTCCCAGCCGCCGCCGCTCCCCGCCTCCGCGACGCCGACCTCGGACGCCGGGAGGAAAGCGTCGCGCCAGGTGGCGATCGGGCAGCTCGCCGGATCCCGGCCGAGCTCGGCGTAGCACTCCCGCAGGATGCGGAAGGCGTTCTCGTAGAAGCCCATCCAGACGTGGAGCCCGTGCTCTTCGATCCGGTCCGCCCGGCCACGTCCGGAGGCCCCCTTCCCGCCGAGCCGCCAGCCCTGCTGATAGACCGTCACGAGGAAACGGTTCCCATGCTCGGGCCGGGTGAGCTCGAAGGCAGCGGTCATCGCCGCGCAACCGCCGCCGAGGATCGCGACTCTGATCGGTCTCCGCTCGTTCAAAAAACCTCTCCGCCGCTTGGTTGACAGTCCAGTAGGATGCGTACTATAACGCCGGCTAACCGCTTTGACCAGCTCCAGGAGGACGGCTCATGGCCAAATTCATTGAGGGATATTGCAATCAGCAAATGCCGCCTCCCTATGAGTTCCAGGACGTCCGTATCTGGGACTTTCCCATCCTGGCCCAGGCCGATGCGGTCGCCGCGATCGTGAGCAAATTCCTGCCGGCCAAACCGATCCTTGAATCGACCGGAGCTTCGTTCCAGATCCTTCGCGGAGTGGGACCGTTCTGGAACAGCACCATGATCTACTTGATGGTCCTCGACTATGGCGCGATGAGCTGCGTCGGAACGACCGATTACCTGCCACAGAAAGAGCTCTATTTTGCGATCCCTCTCGTCCGCAGCAAAAAGGGCATACCGGTCGACATCGTGCTCTTCACGCCTTACATCTTCGTCGATAATCCCTGGTCGATGATCTGCGGCAACACGGTCCTCGGATTTCCGAAACAATTGGCCTGGTTCCTGATGTCCGGGGACGACCGCGATCCCTACCCAATTCAGGTCACGACATCCGTCTTCGCCAAAAAAGGAGTGTGCGTCCAGACCTGGCAGAGCTTCGTCGTGATCAAGGACACCGGGCTGCTGCAGGCCGCCGAGCAGTCCTGCGAAAAGCTCTGGCCCTTCGGCGACATCGGTCTGCTGTTCGGCGAGAACGGCGTCCTGCCTTTGGCCGACGAGACCTTGGAATTGTTCAACCAGCTCGTCAATGCAGAGGCCCTGAGCTACGACATCGTTCAGCTCAAGCAGCTCCGCAACGCGCAGAAACCGGCGGAGGCCTCCTATCAGGCCCTCGTCACCTCCACGGTACATCTCCAGCAGTATCGATTCGGCAGCCTCTTGCCATCGGCGGCCGTGAGCGTCCCCGCATATCCCAGCCTGGCGATCAGCCAGGATCTCGGAATTCCCGAGAATGGGACGGTTCTGTTTCCCGTCTGGTTGCGGTGCAGCTTCGAAATATCCAATTCGATCGAACAGCCTCTCCAGGGCTGAGCACACGTCAGAATTCGGCGCTCGCTCCGCCGCCGCCGAATTGCCCGCCGTCGCCTTCGAATTTCGGCTCGTCGTGAAGATTCCGCGCCGCCGGCGTCATCGTGACGATCGCGGCACCGTCTTCGAGAAGGCGCAGGCGCGCGGCATCCTGGAAGAGAGGCGCCGCGGTGTAGCCGTGACGTTCTCCATTCGGGCCGGATTCGAGATATCTGCGCAGGACGAGGACGATTGCCGCCAGCGCAACGCCCGAGAGAGTGAGGACGACCCAGAGCGGCGCGACGTGGACGTACCAGCGCAGTGTCACCAGCGAAGCGACGGCGGTGCCGGCGCCGAGGAGGATCAGGGGATAGCGGCGCCCGCGGAGGCCGAAGGCGAGGAGGGCGACCGGAACGAGCGCGGTCGCGGCCACGGACATCCACCAGAAAGCGTCGCCGCGCGGCGCCGAGGGCAACAGGCTCAGCTTGCCGACGTCCTCGATCAGTTGCCCTTCCCAACAGCCGATGTGGACCGCGGCGTAGAGGCCGGCCAGCGACACCAGCAGGACCGCGGTCCAGGACATGCGGTGCGCGGGGGGCAGGCGCGGCGCGGCGGAGAGCTTGAGCAGCAGGGGCGCCGCGGCCAGGGGCAGGACGATCCACAGCAGCCGTCCGAAAGGCAGGCAGGCGAGCGCCGCCAGCAGGGTGACCGTGGCGGCTCCGGCGTACAGAGGATAGCCCCATCGCCAGGCCGCGGCGGCGAGCAACGCGGCGACCATGCACAACGCCGGGAGCACGTTGAACAAGTGGAAGGTGGAGGGCCAGAAGACCCACCAGGAGATGGCGCCGATCAGAAAGCCGACGGCCATGAAGGAGGTCGCGGACTCGGTGCCCCCTTGCCGGCGGCGGAGCTTGCCAATCTGGACCTCGGTGAGAACCGCGAACGCCGCGCCGCCCAGCACGGATAGAACGACCAGAAAAACGGCCTCGTTGCCGCCGCGGCTCGCGGAGCCGACGAGAACGCCCACCATCCCGAAGGCGGCGTTGCCCGCGATCAGGGTGAAGAGGAAGAGCAGGACGCGGAAGACCGGCCCGACGCGCACCCGGTCGTCCGGATGGCGGGCTTCGATGGCGGCCAGAGCCGCGTCGTCGATGGCGCCGGCGCGGCGCCAGGAGCGGGCGGCGCGGCGCACGGCTTCGGCGCGGTCGGCGCGGGCCCGATCCGCCAGACCACCCGGCGTCATGCGGGCTCCTTCATCCGGCGCTGCGCCAGGAGGAGGCCGACGATCACCAGGACCGACGTCCCGGAGAACCAGAAGCAGCCCAGGACCTCGAGGTCGAGCCCGATCACCACCAGGCGGCTCAGGGCCACGTAGGCGGCCAGGACGCCGAAGGCGAAGAGCGGGAAGCGGCGGAAACGGAAGGCGCCGGCGGCGAGGCCGCAGCCCACCAGCAGCAGGACGGCGGCCCAGGCGAGCCCCTCGCCGCCGGACTGGACGATCCCCGACCCGATGCCGCCGAGCAGTAGGAGCCATCCGAGATGGACCGCCGCCGGCGCGAAGTGCGGCTTGCGGCGGGTGCGTGCGAGCACGATCCCGAGGACGGCGAACAGCGCGCCGCAGCCGATGGCGTTCCAGCGCACCGCCTCGGCGGTCTCGGCCCAGAGCATCGAGCCGAAATGCCCGACGGCGACGCCGCGCCAGGCGGCGAAGGTCGACAGCGCCAGCGAGAAGACGACGCGGGAGTCGAAACGGAAGGCGGCGAGGCCGGTGAGGAGGGCGACGATCAGGAGATGCCAGGGCCAGTGGGCTCCCAGCGGCGAGAGCTTGACCTCGACGTAGGCGAGATCGGCCGCGGCGAGGAGCACCCCGAGAAGGAGGATGTAATCGAACGCCAGGTTCGGCGACGCCACCTCGCCCCAGGAGAACGGCGCCGCCTTGCGCGCCACCCAGACCAGCGCGGCGAGAGCGGCCAGGCCGAGGGCGGCGGCGACCACCAGCGGGCCGATGCGGTCCAGGTTTTGCTCGACCAGCAGCCCGACGCCGCCCATGATCAGGAGCACGCCGGCATAGAGGAGCGCCCGCAGCTCGCCGTGGACCGACAACAGCTCGCCGCGCGCCTCGCGCAGGAGCAGCGGCGCGCTCTCGGGCGGCAGAATGCCGCTCTCCACCAGCTCGGGGACTGCCTGGGCGACGTCAGGGCTCATCGGAGTTCCTGGACGCATCCTATCCCAGGACCGGCCTGACGAGCGTCTTCCGTCCGGCGCGGACTCGGGCTACAGTCTCCAGGCCTCGCAACCGACAGGAGATCTCCCATGCCGACCGATGTGGCGCTGCTCGCCGGAGTTCCGTTCTTCAAATATCTCGACGACGCCGAGCGCGAGATCCTGGCCCGGCAGCTCGATGCCGTCGAAGTCCCCGCCGGCCAGCTCGTCTTTCAGATCAACGATCCCGGCGGCACGATGTTCGTCATCCGCAAGGGCCTCGTCGAAGTCTTCTGCAGCGACAACACCGGCGAGCGCATCGTGCTCGAAACGGCGGGGCCGGGCGACGTCTTCGGCGAGCTCTCCTTCCTCGACGGCGGAGCGCGCAGCGCCTCGGTCCTCGTCAAGCAGGACCTCGAAGCCCTGGCCGTCGACCGCGACGACCTCGACCACCTGTTCCGCATCCACCCGGAAGCCGGGCTCGACATCATCGCCGCCATGGGCAACCGCCTGCGGCGCACCGTGCAGCTCCTGCGCAGCACCGCGTCGCGCAACGTCAACACCGAGGTGCAGGACCGGCGCTCCAAGGTGGAGCGGATGGCCGACTGGATCGCCGAGTTCTCGGGCAGCATCGCGTTCCTCCTGCTGCACGTCGTCTTCTTCGCGGTGTGGATCCTGCTCAACGTCCACTGGCTGCCCGGCTGGACGCCGCCGCTGTTCGATCCCTTCCCCTTCGGCCTGCTCACCATGGTCGTCTCGCTCGAAGCGATCATCCTCTCCGTCTTCGTGCTCCTCAGCCAGAACCGCCAGGTGGCGAAAGACCGCATCCGCGGCGACATCGAGTACGAGATCAACCTCAAGGCCGAGCTGGAGATCGCCCACATGCACGAGAAGATCGACCGCCTGCACATCGAGACCCTGGGGCGGCTGAACGAGCTCCAGCACGGAGCCCGGGAGCGCGCGTCAAGCTGATTCAGTCGGTTGGGGCACGGGCGCAGGGGCATTGCCGTCGAGGGTGAGCCCTTCGAGCGTGTAGGGATTGAGCTCCTGGCGGGGATACCAGTGCCGGCTGTGCTCGGCGAAGCGGCCGAGGTCGTGGTGCCAGCGGTAGTGCGAGACGATCATCGACTTGCGGTCCACCCGGATCCAGTTGCACGTGTTGCGCTCGCGCTCGCCGCCCCGCCCGCGGTTCGAGGTGGTGGTGCCGGAGTGGACGATGACGACCGGCGGCCGCCCCTTGGGATAGAACTCCTCGGAGTTGCCGATGTAGGCCTGGTGCAGGTGCCCGGAGAGAATCAAGTCGACGCCGGCCGAGGAGAACAGGTCCATCGCCTCGTAGGCGTTGGCCAGCACCCGCTGGCTGCCGAAGTTGGGCGGCGGGATGATGTGGTGGTGCGCCACGACGACCTTGAAGACGTCGGCGGGCGCCTTCTCGAAGATCTCCGCCACCTCGAGGAGGCGGGAGAGCTTGATGCGGCCGTCCTTGATCGTCCAGCCGAAAGCGGTGTTGATCCCCACGACCAGCATTTCGTCGTCGCGGTAGACCGGCTCGAGCTCGGGGCTGAAGTGCTTCCGGTAGGCGCCGAAGGGATCGAAGACGCGCTCCCAGACGCGGTAGAGAGGGACGTCGTGATTGCCCGGGACCACCAGCGTGGGCACCGGGATGCTGTCGACGAAGGCCCGCGCCTGCTGGAGCTGCTCCGGCTTGGCACGCTGGGTCAGGTCGCCGGAGAGGACGACCAGATCGGGCTTGTGGCGCTCGATGAAGTCCAGCACCCCCTGCCTCACCCGGGGGAGATGAGGAGGTCCGAAGTGGACGTCGGAGATATGGAAGATGGCTCGCACGCGGGGAGATCTGATGGATCAGCCGATCTCCCGGCCGAGGACCTCGCTGACGTTTTTCGAGACTTCGGCCGCCGCGTAGCCGGAGACCGCGCGAAGGATTGCCGGGCCGTGGCTGCGCCCGAGCAGGAACCCGCCGGCGGCGGCGAGCAGCAGGGCCGGGATCGGATAGGTGCGGACCAGACGGTCCCACTCCAGACCCTTGGGGAGAACGTCGTCCAGCAGGTCGTCGGCGGTCGAGCGCCGCGGCTCGTCGTTCACGAAATCTTCCATCGCTCTTCTCCCCTCACTCTCAGGAGGCTGCCGGGCCGCGCAGAGCTCGGGGGCTCGAAGCGAGCCCCCGGACTCCGCGGAGCATCCGCACGATCCTACCCTTCGTCGCCGCCACGGCGCACGAGAAGACCGAGAAGGAACCCGACACCGGCGGCGATGAGCACCGACTTGGCGGGATTGTCCTTGACGTAGTGGCTCACCTCGCGCGACAGCTCGCCGGACTTGCGGCGCGCCTTCTCGTAGCCCTCGCGGGCGCTATCCGCGGCGTCGCTGTAAGTTTCGCGGGCGCGCTCGGCACCGCGGCGGATCTGGTGCGTGGCCCGCTCGGCGCCACGGCGGACGTCGTCCGAGACCTTCTCGTAGCGCTCCTGCACGCCGCTGCCAAGCTTCTGGAAGCGCTCACGTGCCGACTTGACACCCTCGGCGACCGCCTCACGCGCCGCTTCGACGCTTTCCGGTACTTCGGCCATTGCTGCCCCCTATCTTTTAGACGTACTGCCTGGTTTCGCTCGTCGAGCCGGCCGGGCGGCCGGCCTGTACACAAGTGACCGCCTGAATGTTGTAGCAGAAATCGTGCCTCCGGGGATAACCTTGGCGCGGTATGGAGGTGAGCGGCATGGTCGATGAGCCGGAAATCGTGACGAAGAAAGCCGGGCGGGCGCCCCTCGTCCGCAAGCTCGCCCGCTTCTTCGTCATCACCTTCCGCCAGGCGCACGAGGACGGGGTGTGGCTCACCGCGTCGGCGCTGGCGTTCGTCACCATCCTTTCCCTGATCCCCCTCCTCACCGCCTTTTCGTTCGTCGGCGCGCGGGTCTTCAGCCAGTATCCGCAACGCAGCCTCGAAGTGTTCGTCCAGGTGCTGCCCTACTCCGACAAGACGGTGATCGACAAGATCAACGAGTTCCTCGACCAGGCGGAGACGATCCACGGCGTCGGCGTGCTCGCCTTCTTCGCCACCACCCTGTTCCTCTTCGCCACCGTCGAAGAGACCTTCAACAAGATCTGGAACGTGTCACGGCGCCGGCCGTTCCGGGTGCGCCTCCTCTCCTTCGTGCTCCTCCTCTTCTGGGGGCCGCTGCTGGTGGGCGCCACCTTCTCCAGCCTGATCCTGCTGCGCCAGAGCCCGGCGCTGCGCCTCCTCTTCGAGCAGTCGTTCCTGCTCAGCATCGCGCCGTTCGCCGCCACGGTCGTGGGTCTCACCACGCTCTACTGGCTCGTCCCCTACACCGTGGTGCAGATGCGCAACGCGCTGGCCGGCGGCCTCCTCGCCGGCATTCTCCTGGAGATCATCCGCCAGGGCTTCGGCTCGTACATCCAGGTCTTCCGCAACGTCAACGTCGTCTATGGCAGCTTCGCCTTCGCCATGCTGTTCATGATCTCCATCGAGCTGACCTGGATGATCATCCTGCTCGGCAGCGAAGTCGCCTACACCGCGCAGCACTACGGCGTCCTCAGCCGCGGCCTGCACCACAACCCGCCGGTGCAGGCGAGCTGGGTGGCCTTGGCGGCGCTGGCGCTGATCGCCCGGCGCTTTTCCCGCGGCGAGCCGATCCTGACGCGCGAGGCCCTCGCCGACCGCATGAGCCTGCCGACGCCGGAGCTCGAGCGCATCCTCCACCCTCTCCTCACCCACAACCTGCTGCGCTCCATCGACGACGGCTACCTCCTCGCCTGCGACCCCCACTCCCTGCCCGTCGAGCGCGTCTTCCAGGCCTACGACCACCGCGCCCGCCGCGGCGTCGAGCTGGTCGGCGGCGAGCTCACCACGCGCCTGGAAGACCTCATCGGCGACGTCTCCGACTGCCGCGCAGACAAGCTGGCGCGCCTCACCCTGGCCGGCTTGATCACGCAGGAACCGGTATCCGGCGCGGCGGCCGAGCCCTCCGCCGAAGCGCCATTGCCTCCTCCAGCTTGAGAGCGGGTAAAAAACTGCTTGCCGTCCCCAGGCCGGATGAGTACAATACGCGCCTCCAGCACCGTGGGGCAGTAGCTCAGCTGGGAGAGCACCACGTTCGCAACGTGGGGGTCGAGGGTTCGAATCCCTTCTGCTCCATTCTTCCTTCCTTTCAAGACCTCCGGCAGCATCCCGCAGAGCCCGGCTTTGCCGCCCATCAGCGTCGCCCGGAAAGGCGTTGTTCCGCACCGGAGCCAAAATCCCTCGGGCTCCCTTTCCCGCGACATATCGCGCTCAACCGCCTCCATGGAGGGCGTAAAGAACTTTACGGCAGACAGCCGTTGAGGGCCGGCACATCCGCCTTTTACGGAAAGTCGATTCCGCCTCGCAACCACTTCTGACCGATCGGCGTAACCTACTGATTACGCTTTACTTGGATTGCCTTTGAGGAACTCTCCTCCTATCATCCTCGCATGCTTGAGAAGACGGATCTGGGCAAGGCGATCCAACGGCTGCGGGGCGAAAAAACCCAGCGGATGTGCGCGGATATCGCCGGGATCAGCCCGTCCTCCTGGAGCCTGTATGAAGGCGGCGAGCGAGACCCGCGTCCAGACATGCGAGCGCGCATCGCCGGCGGGCTGGGCGTCGAGCTGCGCATCCTCGAAGAGACGGCCTGGCAGATCCGCAACGAGCGGATCGCCGCCGAGGAGGCGGGACTGAAAGCCGGGGCGACAGAGGGCGAGCCGGCGAGCGATCCCATGCAGCACGCCATCGACGAGCACCTCAACGGCGTCGCGCATCACCTGCGCGAGCTCGTCCTTCTCCTGCGCCCTTCCTACAAACCCCCTCTGACTCCCTGATCCTCCGCTCAGGCGGGCGCCGGCGCGGGAACCACCCGCATCCCCAGCCCGGCGGCGCTCTCCCGTACTCTCTGATCCAGCGACAGCATGGCCAGGCCGGGCAGCGCCTGGCGGGCGGTGACCGCGCTTGCCACGTGGATGGCATCGAGCGTGCGCAACGGCTCGCCGGGAAACGGCCGGCGCGTCCGTTCCACCACGTCGCGGTCGACGCGCAGCAGATGCCAGTGCGCCGCCGTCTTCTCCAGCAGCGCGCGGCGGCGGGCGGCGTCGAGCTCGGGGATCTCGCCGGTCAAGGCGGCACGGATCAGCACCCGGTCACACTCCACCAGCGTGAGGTCCGAGGCGATCACCAGCTCCGCCGCGGCGAAGGTGTCGCGGACCGCTTCCGCCGCGGGCTCGCGCAGGAGCCAGGCGAGAACCGCGCTCGATTCGGCGTAGATCTTCATCGCTCCCCCCTCTCCTCGGCCAGCAGCCGGGCCGCCAACCCGGGCGACGCCACCGCGGGAAGCAGCTCATAGAGCGAGGCGTCATTGCCCTCCCCGAGCGACAACGAGCCCCGGCGCGCCAGAGCCTGCAAGCCCGGATAGCGGCCCGCTCCGCCAGCCGTCTCGCCGGGAGGGCAAAGCTCGGCCACCACCTCTCCACGATCGGTCACCATGACAACCTCCCCGGCCCGCACGAGCCGCACGTATTCACTGAGATGATTCTTGAGCTCACGGATCCCTACCTCTCTTATCACTCTCATCGCACCAATGTAGCCACCAGTGGCCACATTGTCAATGGATCTACCCTCTATAAGTCGCAAAACGGGTCTCCAATCTCACCAGAATCTTTCAAGAGCGTGGTCGAGCTCAGGAGTAGAATCGACGGGGCTCCCCCTGAGCCCCGCCCGATCCAAGCCCGGATCCAAGGAGACCCCTGTCATGAATGTCCGTTCCAATGTCGCCAAGCTCGCTCTGCTCCTCACTCTCGTGCTGGGTGGCGTGCATGCCGCCTCAGCGCAGACCCCGCTCGGCGCCACGATCGTGGGCAGCAGTGTGCAGTTCGCCCTGTTCTCCGCCAACGCCACCCGCGTCGAGGTGTGGACCTTCGCCACCGCCACCGCCTCGACACCCTTGAACCGCTACACGCTGACCCAGACCGACATGGTCAATCACATCTGGACCGTCACCGTCTCCGGTCTCGGCGCCGGCACCCTCTACGGCTACCGCGTCTGGGGTCCCAACTGGCCTTACAACGCGAGCTGGACGGCGGGCAGCAACTTCGGCTTCCTCTCCCACGTCGACGCCGGCGGCAACCGCTTCAATCCCAACAAGCTGCTCACCGATCCGTACGCCAAGGCGGTCACCGGCGAGCCGCTGCGCGTCGCCGACGGTGGCGGCAACTTCCACTACTCGACCGCCATCCTGGGCGGCACCAACACCTACGCCTTCGTCGACAGCGCCGGCGCCATGCCGAAGTCGATCGTGATCAACGACAGCAGCTTCGACTGGACCGGCGACGTGCGGCCCAACATCGCCATGAAAGACACCGTCGTCGACGAGGTCCACCTGCGCGGCTTCACCAAGGCCGACACGACGGTGACCCTGGCGGACCGCGGCACCTACGCCGGCTTTGGCTCCAAGGCCTCCTACTTCAAGGACCTCGGGGTGACCGCGGCGGAGCTGCTGCCGATCCACGAGTATCCGCAGTGGGACGATCCGGTGGGCGGCGCCACCGTCGACCGCTCCAACTACTGGGGCTACATGACCACCCAGTTCTTCGCCCCCAACCGCGAGTACGCGTGCACGGACCTGGCGAGCTGCACCTACGTGGCCGGCGAGCAGGTCAACAAATTCAAGGCCATGGCCAAGGCCATGCACGCGCAAGGGGTCGAGGTCTGGCTGGACGTCGTCTTCAACCACACCTGGGAGGGCGGCGCCTGCTCCGGCAACCCGGTGCGCTACATCAACCTGCGCGGCATCGACAACGCCACCTACTACACCCTGGCCGACGACAAGAGCTGCTACTGGGACTCGACCGGCACCGGCAACAACTTGAACGCCAGCCGCGCCGCGGTACGCAACCTGATCAACGACAGCCTGATCTACTGGCACGACAAGATGGGCGTCGACGGCTTCCGCTTCGACCTCGCCTATGAGCTGGGCCGCGAAGGGAGCGACGGCCGGGTGTTCAACCCGAGCGCCACGACGCTGATCACGATCGCGCAGACGGCGCAGAACAAGAGCTTCAAGGTGGTCGCCGAGGCCTGGGACACCGGCGGCTACGGCGTCGGCCAGTTCCCCGCCGGCTGGTCGGAGTGGAACGGCTTCTGGCGCGACAACGTGCGCAAGTTCGCCAAGGGGGACAACGCGCAGGTAGGCAACCTCGGCGCCTCGATCACCGCCACCTGGACCGGCTTCGGCAACCCGGCCGAGAGCGTCAACTTCATCACCGCCCACGACGGCTTCACCCTCAACGACCTGACCACCTACAACACCAAGCAGAACGGCACCGGCCCGTGCAATCCCACCGGCGCCGATGCTTCCAGCGGCAGCGACACCAACGACAGTTGGGACAGCGGCGGCGACGAGGTGCTGCGGCGGCGCCAGATCCGCAACTTCGCCACCCAGCTCCTGGTCCACAACGGCGTGCCGATGCTCCTCGAAGGCGACGAATTCCGCCGCACCCAGAGCGGCAACAACAACGGCTACATGGCCGACAACGCCTGCGGCTGGATCGACTGGCAGAAGAAGACCGACAACGCCAAGACCTACGACTTCTTCCGCAAGCTGGCCGCCTTCCGCAAGGCCCACCCCGGCCTGCGCCGCACGGTGGCCACGGCCGGCGTCGACCACGACTCCGACGGCTACAAGGACCTCGCCTGGCACGGCACCACCCCGGACATGCCGGACTGGAGCGCCACCTCGCACACCATCGCCTTCCTGATGGACGGCTCCTCGGCGGAGACCGGCGGCCCCGCCGACGCGCCGGATCTCTACGTGGCCTACAACGCCTACTGGGGCAACCTCACCTTCACTCTTCCAACCGCGCCCAACAGCAAGTGTTGGTGGCTTCTCGCCGACACCGCGGACTGGGCCGAAGGGACGGGCAACGTCTACTACGATCCGGCGATCACGGTCTGGGATTCGCAGCCCATGTTCAAGATCGCCGGCACGACCTACGGCGTCCAGGCGCGCTCGACCCTGATGCTCCTCGCCCGCTCCTGCGCCGCCACCGCCACGGTGAAGGTCGACTTCACGGTGAACAACTTCACGACCGCGCCCGGCCAGGACCTCTATGTGGTGGGCAGCGTCCCCGAGCTCGGAAGCTGGGACACGACCAAGGCCGTCAAGCTCAACTACGTGAGCAGCACGCAGTGGAGCGGTCCGGTCTTCTTCTCCACCAGCAAGGGCGCCGCCATCCAGTACAAGTACATCTGGCGCTCGGGCGGCACGACGACCTATGAGAACGGCGCCAACCGCAGCTACACCGTGCCCGCCAGCGGCACCGGCTCGCGCAACGATTTCTGGCAGTTCTAGATCGAAAAGCAGAGCCGGGCTCCCCCTGGGGAGCCTGGCTTTTATTTCGCCAGCAGGCTCTTGCCGTCCAGATTCGTCGTCGGCTTGACGCCGTAGAGGGCGAGGATGGTCGGCATCACGTCGCCCATGTAGGCGCCGTTGGGGGCTTCCAGCTTGAAGTTGCTGAACAGGATGCCCTTGACCAGGGGCGGGTAGACCGAGCAGTGGTCGCCGCTCCAGATCTCGGTGTTGTCCTCGACGACCTCCTTGCCGATGCCGCCGAGGCTGTCCTGCCAGCCGACGCGGTAGCCCTCGTTGTTGGAGGGGATGAGGTCCGGGATGAGCAGCGGATCGTAGACGCCTTCGTAGGCTTCGTCGCGGGTGAAGACGTGGGCCACCGGGTGCTCGCCGGTCTTCTCGTCGACGAACGCTTCGAGGCCGGCCTTGATGCCGGCGGTGACCTGGGCGTACTCCGCGCCGGGCTGCACGATCCCCTTCGCCTCGCGGCCGGCCTGGTTGATGTAGATCTGGCCGAGGCCGAGGGCGTAGGCCTTGGTCTTCGACCAGTCGACGTTGACGAAGAAGTCGCCCTGGTCGAAGAGGTCCTCCAGGTTTTTCCGCCCCGCGTCCTGGCCGTTGAGGGTCATGTAGCCGTTCTTCACCAGCCAGGTGTTGTAGTTCATGCTGCGCCGGAAGGAGGCGAAGCCGTGGTCGGAGACGATCATGAGCGCGGCGTCGGGGCGCTTCTGCATGACGTCGCCGACGATGCGGTCCATGTCCTGGTAGGCGGCGAGGATGGAGCCGCCCCATTTCGCCGCGCCGTCCGCGGTGTAGAGCGGATGTTTCGGATCGAAGAAGCGGAACATGATGTGCTGCACGCGATCGGTGAACTCGAAGTAGTGGACGAGGACGTCCCAGTCGTCCTTCGCGAGGGCGCCGGCGAGGATCTCCTTGTCCTTGTCCACCGTCTGCTTCACGTCGTCCAGAAACGTCTGCTCGTCGGCCGTGCCGTTGGTCACCGACCAGGTGTCGATCATCCAGCCGCGGGTCTTGAAGGCGCCGTGCTCGCCGGTGAGGGTATCCACGAAGCCGGAAGGTGCGGTGACGGCGAAGCCCGCCGGCAGGTTCTGGGGGTCGAAGTCGATGGGCGAGAGATAGAGGCGCACCTCAGGGTCGATCGACAGCAGCTTGAACTTGCCGATGCCCTTGACCTTGATCAGGGAGTTGAAGGGGAAGACGAAGCGCACCCAGTCGCTCCACTCGCCCGGCTTCAGGGTGAGATCTTGCCCTGAGACCTTGATGCCGAGGCTCTTGCGGTCCTGGGCCACGGTCAGGGTCATCGGGATCTTGACGTAGTCGGTTCCCTCTTTCTTGGGGAACAGCTCGTTGGGCGGACCCTTGATCTCGGTGTCGATGACTCCCTTGTTGTCGACGAGGTCCACCACCTCGAGCGAGAAGTCGCCGCCGCCCTTGGGGGTGAAGAACAGCTCGGAGGTGAAGTAGAACGGCTTGCCGATGCGCCCCGAAAGGTCCGGCACGCCGAGGCCGGAGAGGAGCTGGCCGTGCTCGAAGCCTTTGGGCGGGAAGGTGACGGGGATGCGCATCACCCGCACCCGCTTGCCGGCTTTGCCGAGCAGCGCCCAGAAGGTGTCGCCATGTTGATTATTGATGGCGATCGGCCGCGACTCGGGGAGCAGGCGGGCCGCCGCGATGCCGGCGCCGGCACCCGCCGCGATTCCCAACACCACCGCGACGGCGCCGGCGATGGCCAGGCGCAGGCGGCAGAGCTTGAGGATCAACAACAGCAGGAGCGCCAGGACGACGCCGGCGATCACGCCCACGAACGGGCCGTTGTTCTTGCCGAAGAGGAACGTCTCTTTCCCCTTCTCGGCCGCCGCGAAGTCCGGCCGGTAGGTCTTCGGATCGCGCTTCAGGAAGTCGAAGACGCCGTGCCGGCCCGGATTGAGGCCGGTCGAGAAGGTGGACCACGACACCGGCGTCTGCGACGGAATCGTCGGCCGCAGCGGCGAGAAGGCCCCCTGCGCGCGCAGCTTCGCCAGGTTCGGCAGCTTCCCCTCGTCCATCCATTTCTGGGTGAGGTTGGCGTCGGCGCCGTCGAAGCCGAGGATGATCAGCTTCTTGGGCGGCTCGGCGGCCAGCGGCGCCACGGTAAGCATCAAGAGAGCCGCGGCGAGGGCGGCCTTGCGGAGCGTAGGGGCGAATTCGGTCATGGGCGGGCATTCTAGCAAGCCCCCCGCAAACCCGCGAATTGGAATACCGTATCTGGTTACGATGAGCTCGCGCTCCGAGATATCCCGCCCGCTGGCGACGCTGTGCGCCGGAGCTTTCCTCTTCGCTCTCGGGATCGGGCTCGCCCACGCCTGGCTGCCTGAATGGAGCGCGGTTCCCCTGCCGGACCGCGGCATCTTCATCCAACGCCACCGGGAGCTCACGCAGCGGATCGGTTTCAAACCGGGGCCGGTCCCGATGTCCTCCCGGCTGGCCACGCACGAGAGCAACCAGCTCTTCTCCTGCGCGCCGCCCGACGAGCCCGTCGTCGCCGTGAACACCTTTTACGGCTCGGGCGTCTGTGTCGAGGTGAGCCAGGAGGGAACCCTCCCGGGAGAGGCGACACCGCGGGATCTCGTGGTCGAGCTGGCACGTGACGGTGCTCCCCGGGCGGTCCTCTGGGCCTCCCGCAAACGGGCCGCGCTCACCAGCCGGCTCGCTGGCCCTCCGGCGGCGCCGGCTCTGCTCACGGCGCTGCTGAGCGCCGTCCTCCAACCCGGCGAATCGCTGGGACTTCCGCAGCGGGGCCTCATCGGAGGGACCACCGGAGTCATCTATCCCATCGCCGGACCCAGCGCCCGGTCGACCGGCGGACGCCCGGAGGAGCATCTCTACGTCCAGATCTCGCAGGTGGGCAGCCTCCTCGTCTTTCGCCTGCCCGGCGATCCCCGGAAGGCCTATCTTCGCGCCACTTCGGTCTTCACGGCCGACGACATCCTCATCATCTTCCTGCCGGTTCTCTATGCTTTCGCCACCGGAGCGCTCTTCTTCCTCCTCCTCGGCCGCGGACGGATCGACCTGGTCAACGGCGCGACTCTCGCGGCGCTCGCTTTCCTGGCGCTGATCCCGGCCCTGCCGCCCTTCGAGCCCGGCTCCGGAGCCTTCCAGACCCGGCTCACCCACGCGCTGCTCCTGGTGCTGTGGATCCTGGTCATCTGGTCGACCGGCGAATCCCTCCTCCGCTCGGAGAGGCCCAAGGCCGTCTCGGACCTGGATGCCCTGCTCAGGGGGCGGATCGGACCGCGCGGCGGCAGAGTCCTACTCACCGGCCTGGGCTACGGGCTCGGGCTCGGCGGGCTGCGCCTGGCCGTGCCGGCCGCCGCCGCCGCTCTCCCAGGTGTCTGGCCGACGTTGCCCACCGTAACGCTCCCCTTCTTCGTCCTCTGGTCGAGCCCTATCGTGCAGGGGCTGACCCTCGCCGCGAGCGTGGCCTTGACCGCGGCGATCACCGGCCGGTCTCTGCCGGCCCGCTGGGCTCCCGGCGCGGCAGCCCTCGCCACCGCGATCCTCACCCTGCCTCTCTCCGTGGGCCCTTGCCCGGCCAACGTGGTGATGGGCGCGGCATTCGCTTTCCTTCTCGTGCAGTTGGAGCGGCGATCGGGGCTCTCGGCCGTGCTGGTCGCCGCGCTCTCGCAGATCCTGTTCCCCACGGCCGCGTACGCCGCTTTCCGGATCGACTGGCTGCCGGGGCTTTTCGCGGCGACCTCGGCGATCCTGCTCGCCTTCCTCGGACTGGGGCTCGCGGGCCTGTGGCGTTCCGCGGACGGAGAGACCCAGCGCCTGCGTCCGCCCGCCTTCATGCGCCGGCTCGAAGAGGAGCGCCGGATCAAGTACGAGATGGACCTTCTGTCACGCATGCAGCAAGGGCTGCTGCCGAGATCGCTGCCGGAGATCCCCGGGTGGCAGATCGCGGCGCGCTCGATCCTGGCCACCGAGGCCGGCGGCGATCTCTACGACTTTCGCCTCGACGAGTCGGGCGCTCTGTGGATCGCGGTCGGCGACGTGGCGGGCCATGGCTACTCCTGCGTCATCGTGCAGGCCATGGTGATCGCCGCCGTCTCCAGCTTCATCGCCCAGGGCCGCGGCCCGGCCGAGGTGTTGCAGAACGTCGACCGGGTGATCCGCCGCGGCGGTCCCGGCCACGCACCGCACAGCCCGCGCCACTTCACCACCCTGGCGCTGCTGCGCATCGATCCCGGGAGTGGCGAGGCGGTGCTCGCCAACGCCGGCCACCCCTACCCGCTCCTCGCCCTCCGCGGCGTTCCCGGCGAGACCGGCGAGGTCTCCGAGATCGCTCTCCCCGGCCTTCCCCTCGGCCAGGGGCCGGACCGCATCTACCGCGAGCACAGCTTCCAGATCCCCCCGGGATCGACGCTCCTGCTCTACTCCGACGGCCTGGTGGAGAGCTGTGACGAGAGCGGCGTCCCCTTCGGCTTCGAGCGCCCGCAGGAGGTGCTGCGGAGCGCCCGGAGAGCGACCGCGGCCGATCTCGTCGACGTCGTCACCGCCGCCTGGCGGCGCCATCTGGGCGACGGCGAGCCGCCCGACGACACGACGGTGGTCGTGCTGCAGCGTGTCCGCGCCGCTGGAGTTGTGCGCTCGGGATGAGACTCCGCGCCGCAAAGCTCCGCCCGCTGGTCCCTCTCGGCCTGGGAGCCGCCGTGCTCGCCGCGGGCCTCCTGATGGCCCATCGGTGGCTGCCCGAGTGGCGGCTGCACCGCCTGCCACCGCGGGAAGCCTTCGTCGCCCGGTACCATGCTTTGGCGAGCCGGCTGGGGATGCATCTCGCTCCCGGAGAGCCCAGGACCACCCTGACCACGACGCGGCGGCTCGATGGGATCATCTGCACCGATATGGACCAGGCGCTGGCCGCCGCCTGCTCCGAGGTGCGCGTGACGGTCGGGCAGATGGGCAAGCTCGCCGAGGAGCCGCTGCCGCGCGAATTCGAGATCGGGCTGTCGCTCTCCGTCGAGGAGCAGTCGGTGGTGTGGGCCGTGCCGGCCGCCGCGTTCTTCACGGCCACGGTCCCGGTCCGGCAGGCGCCGATGGAGCCGTTCGCCGCCTGTCTCCTGCGCTCCGGCGAAGCTCTGGGACCGCCGCGCCAGCTCCTCCTCGGCGGCAGTAACGTGGTGGTCTATCCGCTGGCCGGACCGGCGCCTCCCCATCACCCCAAGCTCCCGGGCTGGGACCTCGCGGCGCTCTCGATCCTCGCCACCGAAGCGGGCGGCGATCTCTACGACTTTCTGGTGGACGACGACGGCAAGCTGTGGAGCGCCGCCGGAGACATCGCCGGTCACGGCTACTCCTGCGCCATCGTGCAGGCCATGACGACCGCCGCCCTCACCAGCCTGATCTCTCCCGAAAAGACGCCGTCCGAGGTGCTGCGCCGGGTGGACCGGGTGATCCGCCGCGGCGCTCCCGGCAAGACCTCGCGCAACTTCACGACTCTCGCCCTCCTGCGCCTCGATCCGGAGAGCGGCGAGGTCCTGCTCAGCAACGCCGGCCATCCGTTCCCCTTCCTCGTCATTCCCCAAGCGCCCGGACAGGCCGGAGAGGTCACGGAGATCGAGCTGCCCGGTCTCCCGCTCGGCCAGGGTCCGGCGAGAAATTATCGCGATCACGCCAGCCGCAGCTCCCGCTTGATCTCCTGAATCCGCGCCTGGACCTCGCCGCGGTCGAGGGTGCGGAAGCGCTCGGGGAGGAGCTCGCGGCTGGTGGATTCGAGGACGGCGCAGAGGATCTGCATCTCGCGCTCGCGGGAGTTGGCGGGGGGGATGAAGTCGCCCAGGGCTTTCTTGAGGTGCTCCGGCGTCAGCTCGGCGGAGCCGGCGGCTTCGGCTTCGAGGGTGGCGCGCACCAGGACGGCTTCGAGGTCCGAGCCGGAGAGGCCCAGGAACTGGTCCTCGGTGGCGACCTCGGAGAGCTTGGCGACGGCGGTCTTGAGCCCCAGCTTCTTGAGCATCACGGCGTAGATCTCGTCGTACTCCGCCACGGTCTCGGGATAGAAGAGCGGGATGTGCTCCTCGGCACGGCCCTGGCGCTTCAGGTCGATGGGCAGAAGATCCGGCCGGGCGGTGATGAGGAACCAGAGAATGCGTCCGCGGTACTGGGTGTCGCCCATGAAGGAGGCGATCTGGGCGAAGACGCGGTTCTGCGTCCCTGAATCTCCCTGCTGGTCGCGGTTGCCGAGCGCGGCGTCGGCTTCGTCGATCACCACGCCGACGGGGGTCAGGGCGGCGAGGATTTTGAGGATGCGCTCCAGGTTGGATTCGGTCGAGCCGACCCACATGGAGCGGAAGTTCTTCAGCTTGACGCAGGGGAAGCCGATCTCGTTGGCGAAGCACTCGACGAGGAACGTCTTGGCGCTCCCCACCGGGCCGCAGATGAGGTAGCCCATGGGCACCGCCGCCGGATTGCCGCGGGCGATGGCGCGCGCGGCACGGCGCAGGCGGTCCTTGACCGCCGGCATGCCTGCCACCATGGAGAGGTCGAAGCGTGGCTCGACGTACTCCAGGAGGCCCAGCCCTTCGCTCTCGATGACCTCTTTCTTCGCCTGCCGCACCCGCGCCCGGGTGAGCACCTCCCCATCGGCTTCGGCGCCGTCGAGGAGCTGGCCCACCTGCACGCGGGTCATGCCGGCGGTCAGCTCGGCGAGGCGCTCGGAGGTGAGCTCGGACATCTTGGCGTACCACTCCGGCGAACGCACGGCCTGGAGATAGGTGAGGCGCTCGGCGCCGTCCGGGCGGACGATCTCGATCTCCTGCGTGGCGTGGGAGCGGATGAGCTTGGGATCGAGCTCGGACAGGCTTTCGGTGACGAGGACGATGACGATGTTCTTGGCCAGCAGGACCGGGTCCTGCGACCACTTGCGCAGGTAGACCAGCACCGTCCGGTCCTCCGGTGTGCGGAAGCCGGCGTCGCCGGCCGGGACGAGGGTCTCGGCGAAGGGGAGGAGCAGCGCCACCGGCCGCGCCGGCGAGCACGACGCGCAGTGCCGGAAGTAGGAGTCGAGGAGCGCGAAGCAGTTCTGCGCGTCGCGCGGCAGGCCCTCCGCCCAGGAGGTGCCGTGGACCGAGTCGTAGCTGCGCAGACGCTCCTGGAAATGCGAGCGCGCGGTCGGAGTCGCGAAGCCCAGGCCTTCCGCCCGGTTGTAGGTGACGATCGAGGGCCAGCCGCCGAGCAGCTCGGTGGTGAGGAACTCGTCCAGCGACAGGAACCGCAGCCCCGCCGAGCCGCGCACCGGCACCAGATCGGCCGGCACGCCGTGGAGGACGAACGTACACGACCGCTTGGCGCGGACGGCGCGGACGAGCCCTTTGGCCCAGGCGGGGAGAGATTCCAGGAACACAGCCGGCGTGTCGGGAGGAGTCATCTCAAATACGCTTCGATGGGATCAACCTTCCGGCAGCTTCTGCGCCGCCGCCTGCGACGTCCCGCCGGTCGGGAACGGTGCCGCTTCCTTGACGGCGTCCGGCTTCTTGAGCCCCATCTCCACCTCGAACTCCGAGAGGATGCCCTGGGCCTGGAGCTGGCGCGCCTTGCGCTCGTTCTTGATGCGGTCGACGTCGAGCCCGCCGGTGGCCACCTCCACCGCGGCCTTGGCCTCGGCGGAGCGCTGCTTGATCTGGTCCAGATACTTCTCGTTGGTGGCGGCGGTGCCGTACTGGTCCAGCTCGCTCAGGGCGCTCGCCGCGCGGCTCAAGTTCGTGGCGTTCCTGGATTCCTGGATCGCTCTCTGGCTCTGCTGGATTTTCGTGCGCAGCTTTTGCTTGATGTCCTCGACGGTGATCTGCGCGTTCGAGAAGGCGTTGGTGGCGGCGGTGAGCTGCTCGGTGGTGGCGGCCAGCTCCTGGCGCACCTGCTGGAGGGTCGAGGCGTCGTCCTCGGCGATACGGCGCGACTCCGGGCTGCCCTCGGAGAGGGCGGCGCGGATGGAATTCGTGAGCTGCTTCTCCTTGCGCTCCAGCTCCTCTTTCTCCTGCTCCAGGCGGATCGCCGTGGCGCGGGTGGTGACGAGAATCTGGTTCAGCTTGGGCAGCGTGTTGCGCATCTCCTCGACGGACTCCGCGAGCATGACCTCCGGATCCTCCGCGAAGGAGATGAAATAGCCGATCCAGGACTTGAAGACGCGGGCAAGACGATCGAACATGGCTCTCTTCTCCTCGCTTTACGCCGAGCCCTTGGTGTCCGGCGCGGGCGCCGGGGCAGGCTTGGCTTCTCCGCTCGACCCGCTCGATCCAGTGGAAATCGGGTTGGTCTCGACGAACGGGGCCACGGCGTCGAACAGTCTCTTTTCCTCGATGCGCTTGGTGATCTGCCAGCGGGCGAAGCGCCCTTCCTCGGCGGTGAGGGCCTTGCGGTTGGCGTCCATCTTCTCACGGTTGCGCAGCGTGAGGGCGTCGATCTCGGCCTGCAGATCGCGATTCTCCTTCTCCATCTGCTCGGTGCGCGCCTTGAGCTTGGTGCGCAGGAAGTCCTCGAACTTGTCGAGCGCCTGGTCGCGGCGCACCGCGTCCTGCACCACGTCGGAGATCGGCACCGGGCCGGTCGGGCTCATCTTGAGGAACCCGGAGAGGGCCGCCGCCTTGGCCTTGGAATCCAGATTGGCGAATTCGGGCGACGACAGGATCTCGAGCACCTTGTAGGCGCTGTAGCCGTGCGCCGGATCGCTGATCCCGGCGGCCTTGAAGACCGCCTTGAAGTCGGGGATCTCCCCAGCCTCCGTCTCGGGAGGGAGGACCTTCTCGTCGATCTCCCGCGCCGGCGGCATGGAGCTCAGGAGATCCCGGATGTCTCGCGGTGGCCCCAGGGAGCCCGGCGAGCCGGACGGCTTCGACGATCCCGGCACGCCCAGGTGTCCCGGCATGGGCGCCCCGGCGGTCATCCCGGTCAATCCAGGGCCGGTCAATCCAGGGGTGCCTCCGGAGGACAGAGGGAAAGCCTGCGGGAGAGGCGCCGGTGCCTCCTCGCCCTCCACCTCGACGATTTTCATCTTGCTGAGGACTTCTCTGAGGCCCATGATTCGTCTCGAACCTCCTGGGGAAGCGACGATGGAAAGCAGCCGAAAGCGTATGGCCCGGCCCGGGGGGTGTCAAGGTGCGGGCCGGACGGCCCGCCCGTGAGAGGGGCGCCACCACCCAGAAGCCGGAAACCGCCCAGGTTCGGAACACACCGGGGCGGAGGGTTTCCTCCCCCCTGGGAGGGGGAGGGTTGGAGCAGGGGGGAGGTCAGGAGGGGGGCGTTCAGAACAGCCACACCACTTTCCCCATCCCTCCCGCCCAAACCCAGGGCGTTGCCCTGGGCTGAATCAGGGCAGGCCTTTGGCCCTCAAAAAGAGCTCGGACTTGACGATCGAGCACAGAGCCAGGTCGGAGAAGGGGAGCGACTCGAATCGCTGCCGGACCGATTCTGACTGGCCGTTGAGAAACCTGATGCAGGTATTCGCGTCGAGCAGATAGGTCATTCGAGAGCGAGCCGTTCTTCAAAGACTCCCTCCGGCCAGCGCTCGAGAGGAGCGTCGGCGGTGGAGCCATACATCTCGGAGATGAATTGGCTCCAACTGACGGCTCCATCGAGCTCCGGGCGCGGCGGACCCTTCGTGGGTTCTTCGAGAGCCAGGATGATCCGGTACAGGACACCCAGATGCTCGTCGCCGACCTTGTCGACCTGGTGTTTTATCTGCTCTTTCGCGCTGCGGAGGAGCGGGCCGGCCTCGGGGTGATACAGCTCCGGATCGTGATTGCCCGGCAGGACGACGCAGTGCCCACCGCGGACCACGAAATCCCCGGGCGCCGCGATGTGGAGATCCGAGAGGACGAAAAGCGGGGGCTTCAAGCCACGGCCCGGGGCTGGCGGGGCCGCGGCATACGCAGCAGGTTGGACAGCGGAACGAGAGAGTGGGCGAGCGGATTGAGATCCGCCATCTCCTGCGGGCTCAGGTAGCGGATGCGTGCCACGTGCCGCGGCAGGCGCATCGCCGAGGAGTCGCAGCCGCGCTCCAGAAACGCTGCGAGGAGCCAGCATCCGAGGGTACGGCGAGCGACATTCACGGGGACATTGTAGCGGAAGGGTCGACTACTGCTCGTACAATCGCGTCAGGATCTCACCACTATCCGCATGAATGACGTAGTGCGGCCCTCCACCCTGAAGAAGAGGATCCTTGAGCTCGTAGTCTATGTGCCAACCATTCCGCTCGAGCGAAACGGTCGCGCGATAGGGAGAGAGATCACGATAGACCCGCTCCGCGTCCAGCCGAGCGATCCTCAAAGCCTCGTCACTCGTAATGTCGGGGACCGTGACTTCCTGAATAGCGGTGGATGACATGACATGCCTCTCCTTGGCGACCACACCTTTACACCTTGGAATGCGACCGGCGAACGTACTGTCTTCGAGCTTGTCGTAGACCGCCTCGGCAAGCGCCAAGTCGACATAATCGTTGAGGATGAAGCGGACTTCCATGGATGGTCTCCCTGCCATCAATCTACCACTGGGGGCCTGAACCTTGGAGCTGGATCATCTCCATCCCCAGATCCGCAAGAATCTCCCCGGCCGCCCTCTCGCCGGTCTCGCAGCCGCCTTCCATGTAGCCCTGGGCGACGCGCGAGCAGTGCTCGCCGGCGAAGTGGAGATTGCCGGCGCGCTCCCCTTCGGCGCCGGCGATGCCGGTCCACTGGCCTGGCAGGTAGCAGGCGTAGCTGCCGCGGGTCCAGGGGTGGGTGGGCCAGTGGAAGCGGACCTCCTTTCCCGAGCGATGGGCCGCGGCGCCGGGGAAGATGCGGTCGAGATCGGCGGTGAAACGGTCGGCCTGGTCTTTTTCCGTCCCCTGCCCCAGCTCCTCGCCGTGCCGGCCGCCGGTGAAGTTGGTCAGGATGCCGTGCCGGCCCGCCTGCAGCCGGCTGGTCTCCCAGCAGAGCTGGAACGGCTGGTCGCTCAGGACGCTGCCGTTCGAGCCCGCGGCGCGCCAGACCCTCTTCTCGAAGCCCACCATCAGCTTGGCGTTGGTGCCGTAGCCGAGCTCGCGGATGGCCTTCTTCTTCACCGGCGGCAGGTCGAGGTCGAGCTTGACGTCGCGCAGCAGGGTGAAAGGGAGGGCGAGGAGGAGATGGTCGGCCGTCACGGTCTCGCTCTTTGCGCCGCGCCGCACGGAGCAGCGGAAGGCGCCGTCCGGGGCCTTGGACACCGACTCCAGGAGGACGCCGCGCTCGATGCTGTCGCCCAGTCTCTCGGCGAGGGCGCCGGGGATGCTGTCGTTGCCCGTCCGGACGTGGAAACGCTCGTCGCTCGCCCCGAACAGGCGGAGCGGCAGCGGGTTGGGGTCGAGCATCAGGAGCAGATTGAGGGCGGACTGGCGGTCCGCCTCGAGGCCGTACTCGGTGACGTAGGCGGTCTCCAGGAGCTTGCGGAGCCAGCCGGAGGCGCCGGCGCGGTCGAGCCAGGCGGCGAGGGAGAGGCGGTCGAGCTCCTCGGCGCCCGCCGGCTCGCGGTAGGAGACCGCGTCCGACTCCAGGCGGTCCAGATCGCGGACCATGCGCGCCGAGAGCGGCACGAAGGCGGCGGCCACCTCGGCTTCGGTATGGCGCTCTCCGGCGAAGAAGAAGACATCGCGGGCGAGCGCGGGATCGTCGAGGACGAAATCGTCCAGCGGGATGCCGAGCTCCGCGGCCAGCGCCTGGATGTGGAGGTGGCCGGTGTCGATCAGCTCGCCGCCCAGCTCCGCCACCTGGCCGTCGGGGAAGAAGCCGCGCAGGCTGACCATCCGTCCGCCCACCCTCTCCTGCGCTTCGAGGATGCGCACCTGCGCTCCCGCCTGCCGGAGGCGGTAGCCGGCGGTGAGGCCGGCGATGCCGGCGCCGATGATGACCACCCGGGCGTCGCTCCGGAGGGGGCGAGCCGGCCGGGCCTTGACGGTCCGCGCCGGCGCGCAGGCGGTCAGGGCCAGCGCCGCCGCGGCGCCGCCGAGGAAGCCGCGGCGGGTGAGAGGGGAGGCTTCACGGCGCTCCATGACCTCGGCGACGGGACATCCCATGGCCTGCGCGGTGCGCGCGAGACGGCAGGAGAGCTGGAGCGCACGGAAGAGAGGCGATCGGGCCATGAGGAGCTCACTCGGTGGCCAGAAACTTCCGGCAGCTCGGGCTGGCGACCAGGAAGAGGGTGACGCAGAGCGCGAGGCCCGCCGAGACCGCCAGGATCAGCGGCACGTTCTTGTTCGTGAGGTCTCCCGCGACGCCGCCGAGGGCCGTGCCGAGAGGCACCAGGCCGCCGCCCAGCGTCCCGAGGAGGCCCATGACCCGGCCCCGTACCTCCGAGGGGGTGCCGGCCTGGATCAACGTCACCAGGTAGACGTTGATCACCCCCACGGTGATGCCGCCGGCGAAGAGCAGGACGACGGCGAGGGGCGCCGTGCGGACGAGCGCCAGCGTGCCGAAGCAGACCGGGTAGAGCAGCATCGCCGTGATCACGCCGCGCGCCCGCGACGGCCCGGTGAGGCGCAGCGTCCCCGCCAGCACGAAGCCGGTCACGACGCCGACGCCGATCGCCGCGAGCAGAAAGCCGTACCACTGCGCTTCGACGTGCAGGTAGAGCTTGACGTAGAACGGGAAGAGCACCGTGGTCGGCATGCCGAGGAAGTTGATCAGCGAGGCGCCGAGCATGAAGTCGCGGAGCCCCTTCTGCGCCCAGACCCAGCGCATCCCTTCCACGGTCTCGCGCACGAAGTGGCGGAATGGATGGACTTCGGAAGGGACCGCGGACCCCTTCCGCTCGTCGCGCGGGATGAGCGCGCTGGTCCCCGCGGCGAAGAAGTAGCTGAGGGAATCGGCCAGGAAGAGGAGCGGTGCTCCGAGATGCTGGTAGAGCACGCCGCCGATCGCCTGGCCGGCCGAAATCGAGGCCTGGGTGGCGAACTGGCTCAGCGAGTTGGCGGCGGCAAGCCGCTCCTTGGGGACGAGGTCCGGGATGGCCGCGGAGATGGCCGGCTGAAAGAAGGAGCGGATCACACCGAGGAGGACCGCGACGGCGAAGAGCAGCACGATCAGGAGATGGGTGGAGCCGGGACGCAGCCAGAGAGCGAGAGTCAGCACGCCGATTCCCAGCCCCGCCAGGATGTCGCTGACGAGAACGATGCGGATGCGCGAGGTGCGGTCGGCGAGCGTACCTCCGAAGGGTCCGAGGAAGACGCCCGGCAGCATCGAGGCGGTCATCAGGAGGCCCATCAGGCTCGCCGAGCCGGTGCGCTCCATCAACCAGTACAGCATGGCGATCGAATACGCCTGCGTGCCGAGCTGGCTGACCGTCTGCCCCAGGAAGAGGAGGGAGAAGTCGCGGCTGATCAACAGCCCGGAAGGGGCGTGCGGAGCGGGGCTCGTCTCCGTCGTCTCGGTCGGTTCCATCGGGCTCCCTCGACAGGTCAACGGGCGCGGTACGCGCGGATGATACGCGTAGAGTGCCCCGCCGCGTCGCGCGCCGTGACCGTGAAGACCGCGCGGTCGGTGAGGCGCACCCGGCGCGGCAGGACGAGGCGGAGCACGGCGCCCTCCGGATTCAGGCTCCGCCCGGCGGCCAGGTTGGCGCCGGCCCGGAACGCTCCCAGCGCCAGATTGCAGGTCACCGTCAGGCTCCCCGGCGCGACGCCGCTCTCGACGTCGAAGGCGGCGATCTCCAGCGCGTCGAAGCCGCCCGCCGCCTGCGCCGCCGAGAGAGTCGGCCGCAGGACCAGCGCCGGCCGCAGGTCGTCCTCCAGGAATCCCCAGGGAGCTCCCAGGTTGATCGGCGCCCCGAGATCGACCCAGCGGGCCAGGGTGAGCTTCTCCTCCGCCGTCATCCCCGGCAGCCCTCCGGCCGGGTGCGCCGCCGAGGGAGCGAAGTCCAGATCGTCGCCGCGGTCGCCGTTCGCCCGGCCGTCCAGGCGGGCACCCCAGACCTTCCACAGCAACAGGCTCTGCCGCGACTGGAAGCCGCGCAGGTAGCGGGTGAGCTGCGGCAGGTACCACCGGCTCTCCCCGTCCGGCGGCGCCGGCGACAGCTCGGCGTCGGTGTCGAGGACGAGGCGGAAGTAGGCGCCGGGCCAGGAGACGCCGTCGCGCTCGACGGGCGCCGCGGCGCGGGCGAGCGAGAGCCCCGCCGCCGGAGAGGCGGCGCCGTGGCAGGAGGCGCAGCGGCGCTCGAGGATCGGCTCGATATCGCGCCGCCACTCGACGGTCATCTGATGCGCGGTGAGCGTGCGCACCGCCGGCTGCCCGGCGGCGTTGAAGGTGAGGAGCGGCGTCGAGCGGGCGAGGTCCGGAATGACATAGCCCGGCCTGCCGGCGGCGGTGGCGGCGAAGGGGATCGGCTCCTTGCTGTGGGCGTGGCAGCCGCCGCAGTCGTAGCGCGCCTCGCCGGCGCGCACCTGGTGCCAGGTCTGGGCCATGTTGAGGACCATGCCGCGGCGGTCGAGGGCCTGGAAAGTGACCGCGGTGTCGGCCGGGATGCGGGCGAGGAAGCTGGTGTCGTCCTCCATCGTGCCGTCCGGGCGCGGGAGACGAGGCGCGCCGGCCTTGCGCACCGGGATCTCCCCGAGGATGCGCAGGCGCTCGCCGCCGATCGCCGCGAATTGCGGGCGGTTGTCCGGATACGTGCGGTCGGTCGCCGGCTCCAGCATCAGGATGCGCACGGCCCAGACGTCGTCGTCGCCGTAGACCCCGGCGTCGCTCCCCTGCCGCACCCAGCGGAACGGTCCTTCGGCGCCGGTGTTGAACGGATCGCGGTCCTCCTGGTAGCGGCCGAGCGAGGGGATCGTGTCGCGCCAGAGCAGAGACGAGCTGCCGATGAGGCCGAACGGCTCGCCCGGGGTGAGTCGCTCGGCGCGGATCGCGGCGTCGGAGATCTCGGGCCGGGAGGCCGGCCCGGCGACGCCGTAGAGCTGGCGCCAGGAGACCACCGGCCGAGGCCACTGGAGGTTGTAGCCGTCCTCGGAGAGCACGGTGACGAGCTGCGGCGGCCGGCCGGGCTGGCTCGCCGGTGGAGTGGGGATCGGTGCGCCGTCCGGGAGGAGGACGATCTCGCTGTGGATCCAGGGCAGCGCGGTGCCGATCCCGACATAGATGCCGTTGTGGTTCGCCGGACCCGCGGCGTAGACGGCCAGCAGATCGGCCTTGCCGGGATCGCCCACGGAGCTGGGTGCCGCCGCCGGATGGGTGAATTTCCCCCGCCGCTCCGCTCCGGTACATGGCGCCGGGCTGTCGATGCCGCCGGAGCTGTACGGCGCGTTCTCCCATCCCGGGCAGGGGGCCGGAAAGTCGTCCGGCGTGGTGAATGGAGTGAGACGGATCTGCCCGGTGCGCTGGAACGGCATGACGCTGGCGCCGGAGTCGTCGCTGAGATCGGCGTCCGGGCTGCCGAAGTCGGGGCCGGCCGGGTCCAGCGGATAGCGCACGAGGTCGCCGAAGCCGTTGTTGTTCAGGTTGTAGTAGCGCGTCACCACCAGGTCGCCGCCCGGCAGTTGGGTCATGAAGTGATGGACCAGGAACGGCTCCGAGAATCCCGACAGCCCCGTCCACCCGCGGCCGTCGGGACCGATGACCCAGAGCGGGAACTGGCGCGGGTCGCGCAGCCCCTGTTCCTCCCAGCTCGAGAAGGCGATGCGGCCGTCGAGGAGGACCTGGGGATGGAGGGCCATGGCGAGGTTGAGATGGCCGATCAGCTCCACATTGGCGCCGTCCTCGTTCATCGCAAAGAGCTGCATCACCCGCTGGCCGGAGGTCATCTGCTTGGGTGGCAGGAAGTCGTTGCGGGAGGACGTGAAGACGATCCGGCCGTCCGGCGCCCAGGTACCGCCGGTGTTGAAGACGCCGATGCGGGGAAGGTTGCTCGAAGCGCCCGGCGTGAAGCGGACGCCGTTGCCGGTGTTCGGGGTGAGCGCCTGCGTGGTGAGCCGCACGAGCTGGCGCGTCGTCAGGTCGAGCTTGTAGAGATCGGCCCCGGCCAGAGACAGGTAAGCGCCCTCGCTCCCCCGCTGGTCATTGACCCGCGTCAGGTCGTGGTACCAACTGAAGAGCACCTGGCGGCCGTCGAACGAGACGGAAGGATCAGCCACCGAGCCGGCGGCGAGCGGCGTCCCCCGCGGCGTATCGATCTGGCCCCGGTAGCGCTCCAGCGGGAAGAGCACCTCGCGGCTGCCGTCGCGCTTGAGCAGCATGAGCTGCGCCCCGGCATCCGGCGTCAGCGGCCGGACGGTATCCGGCCAGATGCTGTTGCGCCCTTGCGGACCGGGACCGAAGTAGGGAGCGCGAACGTAGAGGAGGTCATACGGCTGCGGATGGACGACGTCCGCCCGGGCGGCGGTGGCGGCGAGCAGCAGCGCGGCTCCCACCGCTCCGATCAACGCCGCCAGACACACCGGCCTCCACCTGTTTGCTCCTCCCATCAGCCGCCTCCTTGTTGAATCGCTCAGGAAGTATCGCACTCCTTCTCTTTCGGCAGCCATAACGGCGGCGCCCATCGAAAGAGCCTCACTTCCGGACGTACTTCCAGTTCCTGATCTTCCCCTCCGCGATCCATTCGACCGCCGTCTCCAGCCGGCGCTTGCGGGTCGCCTCGCTCTTCGCTTCGGTCAGCCACTCCACGTACTCTTTCTTGTTGCTGTAGCTGAAGCCTTCGAAGGCAGCCGCGGCCTGGGAATTCGCGCGCAGAGCGGCCTGGAGATCGTCCGGGACTTCCAGCTCGCGGGAGGCCGGGGGCTTCTTCGCGCGGTTGGGCGCCTTGACGCCCTGATCGTTCAGCGCGGCGGCCTTGCGGACGTAGCGGAGCAGGGTCTCTTCGTCCGGCAGGTCGGAAAGGGCCGTGATGCGGCCGAGCTGCCCCATCGCCGGCTTCTCGGGCTCCGCCAGGCCCGGCTCCTCGGCCGCGAGCAGCGATCCCTTCCAGAATCCGAAGGCGCAGTGGCTCTTGAAGGCGGCCATGCTGCAGAAGATGCCCTTGTAGTCGAAGTGGGGAAAGCCCCACTTGATGGTCTCTTCCACCTCCGGGCAGCCGGCGTGCACCACCGCGCGCAGGTGGCTCAGGATGGGCCGCGCGAAATCGGCGGCTTTTTCGATGTAGACGTCGACGCGGGGGTCTGTCGTTCCCATGAGTCCTCCTTGGTCTCTACGAATCTAAGCTCCGGAGTGCGGTGCCACGGTCTCCACCGTCCCGCCCGGCCAGAGGCCCGGCCGCACCCAGACGGCGACGAAGACTCCCTGGCGCAGAAGGAACTGGCGGTGCCTGTAGCCGCGGGCCAGGAGCGGTTGCAGGCTGGCTTCCTGCTGGGGATCGGCGAGGATGATGTCCTCGGTGGGCAGCTTCTCGACCTTCCGGTCCCACTGCGAGTGGGTGAAATCGCGGAGATACCAGGGGAGAGGCCAGCGGCCGGTGAAGAACGCCGCCAGGGAGACATCGGCTGGATGCGGCGCCCGCCGCGCCGCCGCGCGCACGAAGGCGAGGAGGTCCCAGACCTGGCGGTTGGTGTCCGCATAGACGAGGCCCAGGCTCGCGTCGTCGTAGCGCCGGAAGGAGAGATCGGCGGCGCGCCAGGCGCTCCAGCCCAGCCCCACGGCGAGCACGGCGGCGAGGGCGCCACGCGCCGCGAGCGACAGGGAGCGGGCGGCCGCCTCGCGGAAGAGCACGCCGGCGGTGAGCGCCGCGGGCACGATCATGTTGAGGATCAGCCACGGGGTCTTATAGGGGATCAGGGAATAGGCGACGGCCTGGCTGGCCGCCCAGACGGCGCAGAAGCGGCCGAAGCGGGTCATCTCATCGGTCGGATCGGTCTCCTCGGCGTTCCGGCGCCGGAAGGCGAGGACGCCGCCGCCGAGGGCGCAGAGGACGGTCGTCGCCTCGAAGGCCTGGAGCAGCTCGGGGAAGTAGGTCCACGGCTTCTCGTGCCCCGTGCCTCCCTCGACCCCCTTCTCCGCCCAGGGCAGATAGGCGCGGACGGAGTCGACGAGGCCCATGGGATTCGAGAAGAGCGTGGTGAAGAAGAGGACGTAGATCGCCCCGAAGACGGCGGCGGCGAGGAGAGCCTCGCGCCGGCCGGGCCAGAGAGCGCGCCACTCCTTCGGCGATCCCAGGGTCAGGGTGGCGAGGCCGAGCCCGGCGAGGGTCAGCGGCGTGGTCTCCTTGACCGTGAACAGCAAGGCGAGGGCGGCGACCGCCAGCAGCAGGTCGCGCCGGCGCCGCGTCTCCAGCCAATGCGAGCCGGCCGCCACCAGCGCCAGGCTCAGGAAGACGAGATAGGTCTCGTGGATCAGATCGCGGCCATAGAAGACGAGGGACGGCGAGAGAGCCATCAGCCAGGCCGACCCGGTCATCCCCGCGCGCCCGAGCCGGCGCCGTAGCGGCAGCAGGAGGAGGATGGTGCCGGCGGAGGTCAGAGCGACCGGCAGGCGCAGGGCGATCGTGCCGACGCCCAGGATCCACCCGGGGAGACAGCCGATGAGATAGAGGAAAGGGCCGTGGAAGGCGTCCGGGTTGTAGCGGTACCCGCGGAATTGCAGCAGGCTGTTGAGGAACCAGGCGTTGACCCCTTCATCATGATGCAGGGGCCGGATGCCCAGCCACGCCAGCCGGACGGCGAGAGCCGCCGCGAACGCCAGCCAATAGAGCCAACCAGGCCGAAAGGGATCCCGCTCTGCCAAGGCGGGTGATTATAGAGGGCTCACCCCCTTTCCCCCCCCTTTCCCGGGGGCATAGGCGTTAACTTGACACGGACGGAGGGTTCCTCCCCCCTGGGAGGGGGAGGGTTGGAGCAGGGGGGAGGCCAGGAGGGGGGCGTGACGAACAGCAACAAACTCCTATTGCCCAGCGCTGTGCCCGAAGTCGGCGCCCCCCTCCTAACCTCCCCCCTTTCCCAACCGCCTCCCGCCCAGGGGGGAGGAACAGCGCGGCTCACGAGAAGCTCACGCCTATGGGGGCCGGGGGGTGAGGTGTTTTTCGGCGGGCAGGGCGGCCGACGTTGACACCCCGCCCCCTCCCCCATAGTCTCTTGGTAGTCCCTGAATCGATGTGACGACCGCTCTGTGATCTTCATCTCGCACGCCTCCGCCGACGACTCCTTCGTAGCCGAGCTGCGCCGCGAGCTCGAAGCTCACCGTCTCCCCGTGTGGGTGGATTCCCGCCATTTGCGCGGCGGCGACAAGCTGAAGCCGGAGATCAAGAAAGCGATCGAGACGGCACCCCAGGTGATCGTGGTGCTCAGTCCCCAGACGGTCAATTCATCGTGGGTGCGCCGCGAGATCAAGCTGGCTCTCAGAGTCGAGAAGCGCCGGAAGGTGGAGGGTTACCGGGTGATCCCGCTGCTGCTGACCGGGATCACGACTGGTGCGCTGGGAAACTGGTTCGACGAGGAGCCGGTCGCCATGCCCATCAAGGTCGGCCCGGCCGGCCTGAGCGCGGCGCTGCCCGCCCTCCTCGCCGCCCTGGGCGAGCGCCTCCCCACCGATTCGCAGCCGTTCGAGGAGCCCGACGCCAAGCCGGTCGAAGAGCTTGTCCTCACGCTCATCGATCCCACCATTGAGACCGTCGATGGAAAGCGCCGCGCCCGTGCGACGGCCACGCTCGTCTATGAGCCGGCACAGGCCGGCGCGCGGCGTATCGACAGTCGCCGGTATTCGTTTACCGCGCCGCTCGGTCCGATCGAGACGGAGGATCTGCGGTGGTATCTGGAGAGCTATTCCCTCTGGCCCGTGGGCGTGTTCCAGAACCGCGCGGAGAACATCAAGAAGAAGCTGCCGACGTGGGGTGAAGATCTCTTCAAGGCCGCGTTGGGCGATGAGGAGACACGCGAAGCTCTCTCCAAGTGGCAAAGCGCCAAGGATGCCGATCGCCGTTTCTCCGTGCAGGTGGACAGCGATCTTCCGAAAGGGGCACCGGAGGACGCCCAGGCCAGCGCGCGGGAAGCGGCCACGGAGCTGCTGGGGCTGCCATGGGAGCTTCTGCACGACGGCGACGCCTGGCTGTTCCAAGGCCAAGACGCCGTGCGCGTCCGCCGGCGCCTGCCGAATCGTAAAGAGCAGCCGGCCCGACCGACCGCTCTACCGATCCGCATCCTGGCCCTCAGCCCGCGGCCGGAGAAGGCCGGCTATTTCGATCACCGCAGCAGCGCGAAGCCGCTGACCGAGGCGGTGGAGGGCCTCGGCGCCCTCGCCCGGCTCACCGTCCTCCAGCCGCCCACTTATGCGGAGCTCGAGAAGGCCCTGCAAGCCGCCGCGAGCCGCGGGGAGCCCTTCGACGTCGTTCATTTCGACGGTCACGGCCTCTACGACCGCCGGCAAGGGCTGGGCGGGCTGTGCTTCGAAGCGCTCGACGGCGAGCGGCCGGACGAGAGGCCTCTGGATCTGGTCTACGCCGACAAGCTGGCGGGACTGTTCCGCAAGCATCGCATTCCGCTGGTGTTCCTGGACGCCTGCCAGACCGCCGTCGAAGCGACGCCCACCGCCTCCGTGGCCGCGAAGCTGCTCGACGAGGGGGTCACTTCGGTGGTGGCGATGAGCCACAGCGTGCTGGTAGAGACCGCCCGCCGTTTCGTCGCCGCGTTCTACATCGAGCTGGCAGGCGGCGCGCGAGTCGGCCGGGCGATGCTCGCCGGGCAGCAGGCGCTGTTCGCAGATGACCGGCGCGGCAAGATCATGGGAGCCGGCGAGCTGCGGCTCCAGGACTGGTTCGTGCCCGTGCTCTACCAGGAGGAGCAGGACCCTCAGCTCGTCACCAGGATCCCGCCGCAGCAGATCCGGCAGCTCGAAGCGGAAAAGCGCCGGCTGAGCCTGGGCAACCTGCCCGAGCCCCCGCCGCACGACTTCCAGGGGCGCAGCCGCGAGCTCCTGGCGCTGGAGCGCCTGCTGCACCGCGAGCCGTGGGCGGTGGTGCGCGGCACCGGAGGGCAGGGCAAGACCACCCTGGCCACCGAGCTCGCCCGCTGGCTCACCCGCACCGCCCGCTTCGCCCGCGCCGCCTTCGTGAGCCTCGAGCATCACCGCCACGCGCAGGCCGTGCTCGACACCCTGGGCCACCAGCTCCTGGCCGGAGGCGATAAATTCTCATCGGCCCAGTTCGCCAGCCTCGCCGAAGCCTGCCAGCCCGTCGAGCGAGCCCTGGCGGACTTCCCCACGATCGTGGTGCTCGACAACTGCGAGAGCATCCTCCCCGATCGGACAGATCTGACCGATCCGTCCGATACAACTTCCGCCTCCGCCGAGATCTTCGCCCTCTGCCAACGCCTCCTGGCCGCCGA
>Ga0307506_10000030_pt1 | contig 65120 bp, 54 predicted proteins | sample 25_S_MG_FD_202175 | JGI IMG/M metagenome (GOLD analysis project Ga0307506, IMG submission 202175) | Soil microbial communities from Populus trichocarpa stands in riparian zone in the Pacific Northwest, United States - 25_S | ecosystem: Environmental > Terrestrial > Soil > Riparian zone > Trees... | reverse complement strand
GGGGAGGTTAGGAGGGGGGCGCCAACTCCAGGCACAACGCCGGGGTTTGAGGGTTTGTGGCTATTCGCAGCGCCCCCCTCCTGGCCTCCCCCCTGCTCCAACCCTCCCCCGCCCAGGGGGGAGGAAACCGCCGCCCTTCCCACAATCATCCAGATGGGCGTCCCCCCTCTCCCGGGGAGGGGGGTGGCAGTGGCGGGAGAGGGGGAAAGGGGGTGAGGGCTCACCGCGGCACTTCCACCTTCTCGAAAATCCCGCGCAACAGATCGCCCAGCGCGGTGCCTTCCATCTCCGCCTCGGGGTTGAGGATCACCCGGTGGCCGAGGACGGGGGCGGCCATCTCCTTGATGTCGTCCGGAGTCACGAAGTCGCGTCCGCGCAGGAGCGCGAGGGCGCGGCTGCTCTCCAGGAGAGCGAGAGAGGCGCGCGGGCCGGCGCCGATCTGGATGTCCTCGTGGCGGCGGGTGGCGGTGACGATGCCCAGGATGTAGCCGAGGATGTTCTCCTCGACGCGCACGTCGCGGGCGGCGATCCGGCGCGAGGCGAGGAGGCCTTCGGGCGTCAGGACCGGGGTCAGCGCCTCGACCGCGTCGTCGTGCAGGCGGTGGCCGGCGGCGTAGGCGGAGAGCATCTTCGCCTCCTGCTCGGCGCCGGGATAGTCGATCGAGATCTTGAGCAGGAAACGGTCGCGCTGCGCCTCCGGCAGGGGATAGGTGCCCTCGAACTCCACCGGATTCTGCGTCGCGAGGACGGTGAACACCGGCGAGATCACCCGCCGCTCGCCGTCCAGCGTCACGGCGCGCTCCTGCATCGATTCGAGGAGGGCGGCCTGGGTGCGCGGCGGCGTGCGGTTGATCTCGTCGGCGAGCAGGAGGTCGGCGAAGATCGGGCCGGCGCGGAATTCGAACTCCTGCGTCTTCTGGTTGTAGATGCTGGTGCCGAGGAGGTCGGCGGGCATCAGGTCCGGAGTGAACTGGATGCGCCGGAAGCGGCAGTCGAGGAGGCGGGAGAGGGTGAGCGCGAGCAGCGTCTTGGCGGTCCCCGGCACGCCTTCGAGCAGCGCGTGGCCGCCGGCCAGCAGGCAGACGAGGAGCTGCTCCTTCACCGTGTCCTGGCCCATCACCACACTGTCGAGCCCGGCGCGGAGGTGCTGCCACTGCCCGGAGACGTCACTTGCGTTTTGCATCCTGCAACCTCCTGAAAGCCTCGTTGAGAGTCCGCAGAGCGCGGTCGAGCTGATCCGGCTCGAAGTGTCCCCTGCCATCCCCGGCCCCCTCCAGGATCTCCTTGGAGCGCGCCTCCAGCGCCGGGCCGCGCAGGCCGGTCTCCGCCGCCACGGTGTGCAGGAAGCTCTCGTGGTAGAGGCGGACGGCGTCGCCGCGGCTGAGCGCCCGGTCGTAGAGATCGGCGAGCGAGTCGACGAGCTCGACGGCGTCGGAGCGCGTGTCCTTGTCCTCGCGGTCCGGCGGTCCCAGGCGCGTAGCGGCGCGCCAGAAGCCCGCGGCGGCGGCGAGGAGGCCGAGGAGGAGGAGCGGTCCCAGCCCCCAGGCGCCGAGCGCCTCGATGACGCCGCCGTCCTCGCCCAGGCCGTGGCTGCGCTCGTCGAAGAAGACGGCTCTCCCCTCCGCGAGGCCGGCGAGGGTCTCCAGCAGAGCGAGATGGTCCGCCTTGCCGAGCAGGCGGTTGTGGAAGATCTCGGGGCAGGAGAGAAGGATCACCTCGCCCGCGCCGATGGCCTGCAGGGCGCCGATCGGCCGGGCGCCGGCGAGCAGGACCGTCTGCGCGGCGGCGAGGCCCGGCCCGGCGAGGCTCCGTCGTTCCGCCGGCGTGAAGCGGGACACGCCGGGCCAGACCGGGAAGACCTTGCGCGGTGGATTCTTCTCCTTGATCAGCTCCACGTTGAGGGGACCGTAGCCGCCGTCGATCGCCAGCACCAGCCGGCCTCCGGCGCGCACCCAGGACTCCTCGGAGGCGGTGAGGAGGGCCCCCTCCCCCGGCCCCTCCCCCGTGCGTCCCCCGCCCCCCGCCCCGAACGGGAGAGGGGAGCCCCCACCCTTCTCTCCGTTCGCTTCTTTCTTTTCTTCTTTCTTCTCTTCTTTTTTGGGCTGGGCGGGGGTGCCCCACTCCCGCTCCGGGCGGGGGGTGGGGGAAGGCGCGGGGGAGGGGTCAGGGGAGGGGGCCCCTCCCGGCTGCACCCTGAACACCACCGCGCGGTGCGGCAGCGTCTCGGCGTCGATCCGCCGGCGCAGCACGGCCACCCGGCCGCGCGGGCTGATACGGGCCGCCTTGGCGCGGAGATAGCCGTAGGCGAGGGAGAGCCCGTTGTCACCGCTGGAGTAGACCGAGCCGGAGGGGAACGTCTCGCGGACCGAGCGCCGGTCGTAGCCCGTCCAGACGGCGGTGGCGGCGAGGTAGACGGCGAGCGCGCAGGCGGCCAGCCAGGCGCCCCGGCCCCGCAGGGCGTCGCGGCCCTTCATGCCGCCTCCCGGAGCGCGCCGAGGACGCCGTGGGCGAGCTCCGCCGCCTCCTCCAGCGCCTCGGGAGCGCTGGTGTCCCGCCCATACCACTCGCGCTCGAAGCAGCGGGTCAGCTCCGCGAAGCCGCCGCGCCAGGCGTATCCCGGAGCCAGGGAGGAGACGTACTCCCAGTTCGTCCGCCCCTTGCGGTAATGCAGGGCGCCGCCCCGGAAGAGGGCCACGAGAACGGCGTGGTACCAGGCGCGGACCGCCTCGCGCCGGCGCCCGGACTCGGCGAGCTCGCGGGCGTAGCGCTCCCATTCCCCGGCCTCGCGGGAGAGCGGATCGTCGTCCGCCGCGGGCGGCGGTGCCGCGTCGGGGCGGCCGGCGTCCACCCGGGCGCGCCGCCGGTTGCGCAAGGCGCGCACGGCGAGCCAGATCCCCGCCGCGGCGAGAGCCACCACCAGCACGGTCACCGCCAGGGGCAGATCGAGCAGCCGGTCGAGGAAGCTCTTGCGCTGCGGCTGCTCGGGGAAGAGATTCTCCAGCCACTTCTTCACGTGCTCCCAGACGTCGTCGAGCCAGCGTTTCACCGGCGCGAAGAGCTCGGAGAGGACGTCGAGGAGGCCGGAGCCCGCCGTCGGCAGGATCTTGTCCTTGGGGATCGCGGACAGCGCCTCGCGGGCGCGGAGGTCCGCCAGGAGCCTGGCGTCCGGCGCGGCTGATTTCCCGGCCGCGCCGCCGAGCCGGCGGTCGAGAGCCGCGATCAGACGCGCGAGACGGGGAGCGAGCGCGCGCGCCGCCTTGGCATCGCGCGCCTCGGCGAGCGGCTGGAGCAGCGACAGGTCGGGCTCCAGAGTCTCCTTGCCATAGACGATGCGCTCCGCCGCCAGCCGGCGCGCCGCCGCCTGGGCGCCCGCCAAGTCGCCGGAGCGCAGGCGGCCGTCGATGCCGGCCAGGCTCTCGCGATAGGCGGCGGGCGTGATCGCCGCGCCGAGAGCGCCGGGCAGGAGAAGGAGGAGGAGCACGATCCGGAGAAAGCTCCTCATGCCGCATCCTTCTCGCGGCGCAGATCGGCGAGCCAGGCCGCCAGATCCTCGCCGCTCTGCCGGGCGCGGTCGCTGCGCACCGTGACGGCCAGGGCGGCGAGCCAGAAGGGCTCCACCAGGGTGATGGACCCGGCGAGGAGCAGGAGGACGAACGAGCGGTTGTCCCACGACAGGACGCCCGTCCACCAGGAGAGGTCGAGCCCCATCGTCCCGTCCGCCAGGCCGAGGAGGAGCCAGAAGAGCGCGGTGAGATTGAGAAAGGCGACGACGAGCGCCACCGCGAAGACCGCGGTGAGGCCGGCGAGGGTCGACAGCGGCCGGGCGTGGCGCACCGCCCGCAGCGGCGAGGCGAAGAGCCCCGGCGGCTCGTCGAGCGTCGAGGTGGCCGCCGCGAGGCCGCTCAGCAGGGCGACCACCGGCAGCGCCAGGACCGTCCAGCCCAGCGCGAAGAAGAGGACCTCGTAGATCAACGCGGCATAGACGTACGAGGCGAAGCCCGCCGCGGGCAGGCGCAGGCGCCGCCACAGCGGCATCCGCCCTGCGATTGTCTGCAGGGTTGGCAGCGTACAGGCGCGCACGAAAACGGCCCGCCCCCAGAACGCCGGCACGAGGGCGAAGCTGATCAGCCAGGAGATCGCGGCGAGATGGCCGAACGAGCCGCGCGCCGCCGTGCCGAGCAGCATCAGGCGGTCGGCGAGATGGGCCTCGAGGAAGCGGAAGGGGAGGGCCGTCAGCGCCATCAGGCCGGCCTGCCCGGGCACCCCGCGGGCCACCAGGTCCACCGCCTCGTCGAGCACGCCGGTCACCGAGAGACCGCCGCGCTTCACGACGCTCCCGCCAGGAAGACCCCGATCAAGGCGCGCACGAAGGTCAGCGCGGCGAGCAGCGCGAGAGCCCCCAGCACCACCGCCGCCGTGCGCAGCCGCGCGCCGCGCCGGACCGTGGTGGCGCGCCGCGCCGCCAGGCAGTCGACGCAGCAGTGAATGCCCTCCCACAACGTCGAGCAGGCGCCGCAGATCGGCCGCCGGCAGGAGACACAGATCGCCATCGCCGGACGGTCCGGATGGAAGAAGCAGCGGGTGGGCGCGGTGAGAGTCGGCAAAGGGAGATTTCATTTTACAGGAGAGCACCATGCTGCCGCCCCTCCGAGCTCGACAGAGCGTGGCCTTCGGGTCCGGATGCCTGTGCGGCTGAGAGGGGGTGGGGGGGACGGGGGGTGGGGGCCTACCGCCGCTTGACCTTCAAATGCCGCCGCCCGCCGCCCATGCTCGTCTTCGGGGCCATCTCGAACCTCGGCGACCTGAAGAATCGGCAAATCAACGGGCCGCCTCTTCGGCGGGCAGCGTCAGAGCCGCGATGCCCAGTAGTAGGGCTCACGCCGTTGAGGTGCAACAGCCAACACTTCAACTACACCGCCAGCTTCTCGGTAGATGAGATCAAAGCGGAAAACATGGAACCCAATGCGCCGAATTGAAGGCTCTTGGATGATCTTATAGCGGTGGGGAGCCTCCAGGGCGAGCGCCAACGCGGCCTTGTACTCGGCATGGTAGCGCCGGCCCAAGCCCGCCTGCTTCTCCTCGTAGTAGGCGATCTGTCTTTTATGCTCCGCCGCCGCCTCCGGATGAAGGCGGTAGCTCACTTGAAGAGCTCTTGGACCTGTCTCTCCAGCTCTTCACCAGAGACCGTCTGAACCTTGCCTTGGTCGATTTCCTCGGCTCGACGCCGGGCCTCCTCGGTCCAAAGCTGCCGAACCTCTTGTTCTGGAAGCTGATCCAGGCTTTCGAGAAGGACTTGCGCAAGGTGCGCGCGATCCTGCAAGGGTAGATGCAAGAGGGTCCGTTCAAGGTCTGGCGTAAGCATGCCCGATGGTACCACTGAGGGCAGGTGTGAGCACACGTGGGAGGGGGCTAGGAGGTGAGGAGCACGAGGAAACATTAAGGTGCGGAACTAGCCGGATGGGGGTGGAGGTGATGACTACGTTGCCGGTGTCGGGCCTACCGTGCTCGGTCGTGAGCTTGCTTGTAGGCTCGCAGAACAGCATTCATCTGGCTCTGATAGCCGCTGCCCTTTGCCCGGAACCACTCCAGGACTTCTGCGTCGACCCGAAGGGTGATTTGAGCCTTGCGCTGGACAGGCTTCAAACCCTTACGCACGATCGCCTGGGCGAATTTCTCCGGGGACATTTCGGGAGTCTCGGAGAAGTCGATCTCCTCATCCTGCATCCGGTCGACCCGGTCCCAATCAGTCTGAGATGGCTGAGAAGTAGCTTTGTTCTTCACGCTTTGTTGCCTTTCTGATGGAGATGATCCGAATGGCGTCTTTCCTCTCTGTATGAGTCACCGCAAGCACTCTTCCGTTCAGAACGCCGTATGTGACGAAGCGTCGCTCTCCATAGTCAAATCGATCGTCTTCAATCGTGGCAGTATGCCCTTCGAAGAGAGCTTCCACGCCGATGAAGTCGATCCCGTGCTTCCGGAGGTTACCCTCCCGCTTCGCTTCGTCCCACTCCATCCGCACACTCAGAGTGTAGTTACACTGCGTAACTACGTCAATGGGCGGTGGCTATGCCGGTGTGAGCTCCCCCTCCAACCACCCCACCTCCCGCTCCCGCCGCCCATACCCGGTCTCGTTGACCAACTCCCGCGCCCGCGCCACATGCCGCCGCGCCGCGGCGAGATCCCCCTGGTCCCGGCAGAGGCGCGCCCATTCGAGGTGCGCGTCGCATTCGTGCAGGCGCATCGGGCCGCGCTCGGCGATCTCCAGCGCCTCGGCGAGGTCCGCGGCGGCGCCGGGGAAGCCGCCAATCCGCCTGCATCGCCTCGGCCACGCGGAAGGCCGTCGCGCTCTCCTCCCACTGGCCCGTCTGGTGCAGGGCGTCAGCCCATGTCGTTCGGCTGCATACCTTCCGGAAGGCATCACTGTTGCGGTCTGCCAGCTCGACGCTCTGCTCGCCGAACGCCACGGCGAGCGGCACGTCCCCCAGGGTCAGGGTCAGCTCGCTGAGGTTGCTGGCGCCTTGTGAGGCGTTCTTCCAGTCCTCTTGCGCGATGTGCGCCTCCAGTCCCGCCTGCATCGGCTCGACCGCCTCCGCCAAGCAGCCCAGGGAGCGCAAGCGGAAGGCGGCCTGGCCCAGGACGAATGCCTGAGCCGCCGCGGTTAGGCGGGCGGAGGGCTGGGCCCAGGGGCGATCGAAGAAGCCCGCCAGCGCCGTCAGCTCTGAGCCGAAGGCCCCGAGCTTCTTCGTGCTGAAGAACTCCTCTCTCCGCAGAATCCGCCGCCAGTAGACCTCATCCATCGCCTCCTGCTGACGCCCTGCCCGGCAGCCGTGGACGACGGCGGCGTAGAGGGGTTGCATCGCTTCCAGGGTGTCGGGGAGCTCCGGCACTGCTTGGCGCAGGTGCTCATAGAGGCGTCGGTTGCCTTCCTGCCAGGCGTCAGGTCGGCGGCTCTCAAGCTCTTCCGCAAAGAAGGCACGCACCAGAGGATGAGCGTCGAGGGTCTCCGGCTCTCGCGGATCGGCCGCCGCCAGCAGGCTATGGTCCCGCAGCGTGGCGGTTGCAAGCCGCCAGTCTTCGTTTGAGAGGTCCATGAGAGGCTCCGTGAACCCCGGGATCGGCGGCACGGCGCGCAGGGCCTTCAGGGCGGCGGCCTCTGCGGGACGGTCGAAGAGACCGAGGAGGCGGAGGATCGCCAGCTCCGGGCCCTCACCCAGCCAGCGAGCGTAGGCGGCGATCACGCGAAAGGCGTGACCGCCCTGCTTTTTGTCGGCGCGGCGGAGATCGATTTCCTGTCTCTTGCGGACATCGCCGCCGTGCGCCCGACGCAGGAAGTTTCCGAGGAGGGTCAGGGTGAGGGCGTGGCGCTGGAGCTCCTCGGCCGCAGCGACCAGCTCGCTCTCCCGGCCGGCTACGCCGAGCTGGCGGAGCAGCGCCACTGCCGCATCGGGCTCCAATACCTCCAGAGGGATCTGCGGCGCCGTGCTCGGGGAGCCGGCGAGGTCGGCGATCCATTCCCGGGTGGTGACCACGCAAAGGCCCGGGTTGCCCGCGGCCAGCCCTTTGAGGAGAGAGGTGAGGCCGGGGTCCTTTAGGCGGCCCTCGATCTCCGGCCGGCCCGGCGGGTATTGCAGGGGCTCGACGCCGTCCAGGACGAGCAGGGAGCGCTCCTTCCTGATCAAAGAGGCGAGGCGGGAGCCGCGGTCGTGCAGGGAACCAGCTTTGGGATCGGAATCGCCGAAGAAGCGGAGGGCGTGGTCGATGAACGGCTCGGCGGAGGTGTTCTGGTCTTTACTCCCCTGGCTGTAGAACGACCAGTCGAGCACCCGGGTGGCCCCGCGCCAGTCATCAGCCGCCATGCGATCCATCCAGCGGGCGACCAGCGCCGACTTGCCGACGCCGCCGAAGGCAACCAAGGCAATGACGTGGATGGCCGGGTCCTGCCACGCGGCATCCAGACGCGCGAGCTCTTCCTCCCGGCCGAAGAGATGAGGACCGGGGATGGGCAGGCGCCCGAGGTCGAGTTGGAGGCCGGGGACCTTGGCCCGCTCGTCGAGATACCAAGCCAGCACGTCGGAATGCCGTCGGAGCAGATCCTCGAGGTCCTCCCAGCCCAGGACGTCGACGGCGAACAAACTACTCTGTCTGTGCAGCTCCGTCAGGTCCCTCGCTTCTTGCTGGAGCGTCGCACTGCGCCTGGCCGTGGTGGCGAAGATGAAGCGCTGGAGGGGAGGCTGGAAACTCTTGGCCTTCTCCACCTCTTCCCGAAGCTCCGCCACGAGATCCTTGTCTTTGACAGGAGTGGCCGAACCGTGCTGCTTGCACTGGACGCCGTTGAGCCCTGAGCCCCCGAAGCGGTCCTCGCCGTAGAGGTCGACTCCGTCCTGCGCCTGGCCGGAGCGGCCGTGAAGCTTGGCGTTGGGGTCCTTCCAGACGGCGCGGTAGAGAGCGAGGACGAGGTCCTCGAAGTCGTCGGCTCCCTTGGGGGGAGGAATCTCTTTACGGGGCGCTTCACTCATGGGGTCGGGCTCTTCATGGATGTTCTGGATACACGAAGATTGTAGAGGATGGGGCCGAAGAGCCGCCCGGATAGGGGCAAGGGCATCCAGCTCAGGGTTTCTGGGGGAAGGAGTTTGAGGTTGCGCTGTTCGCAGCGCCCCCCTCCTGACCTCCCCCCTTTCCCAACCACCTCCCGCCCAGGGGGGAGGAAACCGCCCGCCCAGGAGGGGGCAAGCCCCTCCCCTACGTTGAAGACCCTACTTTTCAAGCCTTTGGGTGGTGGCGCCCCTCTCCCGCTCGGGGTGGGTGGGGGGGGGCACGCGCGGGGGAGGGGATGGGGGGAGGGGGCGGCTGGTGGCGGCTTCTTCCTACCGCCGCTTGACCTTCAAATGCCGCCGCCCGCCGCCCATGCTCGTCTTCGGGGCCATCTCGACGTAGGGGGCGACGCCGGGGACGGTGCAGCGCGGGAGATCTTCGCCCAGGGTCTGCTCGATGTCCTTGATCTTCGGCTTGTCGATCCAGCTCGCGATCGAGGAGACGATGCCGTTGGCGCTGCCGCGGGCGGTGCGGCCGGCGCGGTGGATGTAGTCCTCGACCGTCTCGGGCATGTCGAAATTGATGATGTGGCGCACGCGCGGGACGTCGATGCCGCGGGAGGCGATGTCGGTGGCCACCAGGATGCGGTGCTCGCCTTCGCGGAAGCCCTGGAGGGCCAGGGTGCGCTGCCCCTGGGAGAGGTCGGAGTGGATGCGCTCGACCGGATGCCCCTCGCGCTCCAGCATGCCGGAGAGCCACTCGGCGTCCGCCTTGCGACGGATGAAGACCAGGGTGCTCCCCAGCTCCTGGCCGAGCAGGGCGAGGAGGCAGGGCTTCTTGTCGTTCTCCTCGACCAGATAGAGGCGGTGGCTGATGCCGGCCGCGGCGCCGCCTTCGGGGAGGATGTCGATGCGCACCGGGTCGGCCATGAACTGCTGCGCCAGGCGCTCGATGGGCGGCGGCATGGTGGCGGAGAACATCATCGTCTGGCGCTCGCGCGGCAGCTCCTTGAGGATGGTCTGCACCTGCGGCATGAAGCCCATGTCCAGCATGTGGTCCGCCTCGTCCAGCACCAGGTAGTGGACGCGGTCGAGGCGCAGCGTGCCGCGCTCCATGTGGTCGATCAGGCGGCCGGGCGTGGCGACCACGACGTCGTACGGCCGCTGCAGGCCGCGGATCTGCGGCCCCATCTTGACGCCGCCGATCAGGCAGACCGTCCGCAGGTGGTGCTCGCCGCCGAAGAGCTCGAGGAAGGCTTCCGTCTGCAAGGCGATCTCGCGGGTGGGGGAGAGGATGAGCGCCTGGATGCCGCTGCCGTGCCGCAGCCGTTCGGCCAGGGGAAGCGAGAAGGCGGCCGTCTTGCCCGAGCCCGTCTCGGCGAGGCCGATCAGGTCCCGGCCGCTGAGGGCGACGGGGATCACTTTCGCCTGGATCGGAGTGGGATGCTCGAAGCCGACTTCGCGGATGGCGTGCAGGATCGGTGCGCTCAGCCCCAGCGATGTGAACTTTTGATTAGTGGTTTCTACAGGATGCTGTGGGATCGCGACCGTCGTCGTTTGCATATGTCTTGCTTATAGCCCAGAGTGCCCCTCCCATGCAAGACGGGCGCCGGCCTCTATCCTCTTGCAGCCTTGAGATTTCGGGCGAAACCGGCCCCTCAGTGCACGATCACCACCTCCGCGGTGGCCTCCTGCCGCAGCACCAGCTCGCGGCATTCCTGGGAGGGGAGCGGGCGGCTGAAGAGGAAGCCCTGGACCTCGTCGCAGCCTTGCTCGCGGAGGATCAGCCACTGCGCCTCCTCCTCGACCCCTTCGCCGACGACGCGGATGTCCAGGCTGTGGGCGAGGGCGATCATGGCGGCCGGGATCTCGGCCTGCACGTCGCCGACGTTCAGGGAACGGACGAACGATTCGTCGATCTTCAGCGTGTCGATGGGGAAGGTGCGCAGGTAGGAGAGCGAGGAGTAGCCGGTGCCGAAGTCGTCGATGGCGATGCGCACGCCCAGCTCCTTGAGCGCGCGCAGCACGCCCAGGCTGACCTCGGCGTTCTGCATGGCGAGGGTCTCGGTGATCTCGATCTCGAGGAGCGAGGGGAGCAGGCCGGTCTCCTGGACCACGTCCTGCACGCGCTCCACGAGGTCGGGCTGCTGGAACGCCCGCGCGGAAAGATTGACCGTCAGGCGCACGCCGGCGCCCTCGCGGTGCCACTGGCAGACCTCGCGGCAGGCGGTGTGCAGCACCCACTGGTCCAGCGGGTTGCTCAGGCCGGACTGCTCGGCGATGGTGAGGAAGTCGCCGGGCAGGAGGAGGCCGCGGTCCGGGTGCCGCCAGCGCAGGAGGGCCTCGACCCCTTCGATGCGCCCGGTCTGGCTGTCGAGGATCGGCTGGTAATAGAGGAGCAGCTCGTCGTTGATCAGGGCGCGGCGCAGATCGTTCTCCAGCGAGAGCCGTTCGAGGGCGTCGGCGTCCATGCTCGGCGAATAGATCTGGTAGACGTCGCGGCCCCCCTGCTTCGCCAGGTACATGGCCACGTCGGCCCGCTTGAGCAGCTCCTCGGGGATGTCGCCGTCGTTGGGGAAGCGGCTGATGCCGATGCTGCCGCTGACCACGATCTCGCGCCTCTGGAGGATGAGCGGCTGGCGGATCAGCGCCAGGAGCTTCTCGGCGACCAGGATCGTGTCGCGCTCGTCGCCGATCTCGGGGAGGAGGACGGTGAACTCGTCACCGCCGAGGCGGGCCACGGTGTCGCCCTGGCGCAGGCCGAGCCGCAGACGGTCCGCGATGGTGCGCAGCAGCTCGTCCCCGGCGCCGTGGCCGAGGGAGTCGTTGATGGTCTTGAAGCGGTCCAGGTCGAGGAAGAGGACGGCGACGTGGCGGTGGTCGCGGCTGGCCAGGGCGAGGGCGAGGCGCAGGTGGTCGAGGAAGAGGTTGCGGTTGGGCAGCCCGGTCAGCGCGTCGTGATAGGCGAGATGCTCGATCTGCTCGGCGGCGGCGAGGACCTGCTTGCGCTCGTCCTCCAGGAGCCAGATCACCATCCCGAGCCCCATCGCCGCTTGCAGGAGCATGTCGATGGCGACGAGCCAGTAGGTGTAGTCGAGGCTGCGCCCCAGCCGCAGCTCGACGGCGAGGATGCCGGCGTAGTGGAGCTGCTGCAAGCCGTAGAGGAGAAAGGAGCCGCCGAGAAGCTGGCGCCCGAGGCTCGCCTTGCGGAAGCCGCCGCGCAGCACGGCCCAGCCGGAGTAGAGGAAGCCCGCGGCGGCGAGGAGGCAGCGGCTGCCGATGCGGAGGGCGAGGCGGGGCTCCGGGCTCAGCGCGACGGTGAGGAGGACGATGGCGAGAGCGACGAGGCAGGCCGCGGCGAGGAGGCGTTGCGAGCGCCGGCGGGAGACGCGCCGGCCGGTGGACACCTCGTAGGTGCCGAAGAGGAGCAGCACCATCTGCGCGTAGCCGCCGGAGAGCGCGAGAGTCGAGGCGGCGATGCGCGGCCACGTGCCCGCCGGCACCCAGGACCGCAGATAGAGGCCGAGAGCGCCGCCCGCCACATAGGCGACAAACGCCCACCAGCTCCACGACCAGTGGAGCAGGTACCCCCGGCGGTAATGCCGGTGGAAGGCCCGCAACACCATGGCGACGAGCAGCGCGCTGGCTCCCTGCGCCAGATATCCGGTGAGCATCACTGCGATGCCGCTGACCATTTGAGGCGAATTGTAACAGCTCGGCGGGCTTTCCGCTGCGTTTTTCCGCGAAGAAACGTTACCTGACACGGAGATATGTTTAAGATGCGATCCTTTCCCGGCCTCGGGGCGGCTCGCGGGCGCGGTGATAAACTGCCGCCGCCGAAGGACTTCCCTTTTTCCCGACGAGGCCGCCATCCCATGAAGTCAGCCGTTCCGTTCCTCCTCGCGATCTGCCTGCTCGCCGCCGCCGCCCCGGCACCCGCCGCCACGCCGGACGCCGCTGCCAAGGCCAAGACCCTCGCCGCGAAGACCGCCGGCATGGAGAAGCGTTCCGGGCTTCTCGACGTCTGGGTCGACAAGAAAGCCGGCAAGCTCTGGCTGGCGGTGCCGCCGCCGGACAAGGACGGCACGGTGGGCAGCTACATCTATTCCGAAGGAATCCTCACCGGCCTCGGCTCGAATCCGGTGGGGCTCGACCGCGGCCAGCTCGGCGACACCCGGGTGGTGACCTTGCGCCAGGTCGGCGGCCGGCTTCTCGTGGAGCAGCCGAACCTGCGCTTTCGCGCCCTCTCCGAGGACGCGGTCGAGCGGCGCACCGTGCAGGAGTCCTTCGCCACCTCGGTGCTGTGGGCCGGGGAGATCGCCGTCACCGATCCGGACGGCCGCTCGCTCGTCGACTTTACGAGCTTCCTCGTCCGCGACGCCCACGACGTCGTGAGCAAGCTCAAAGCCACCGGCCAGGGCGCCTGGACGCTCGATCCCGCGCGCAGCGTGGTCGATTTCGCTGACTGCTTCGCCTTCCCGGAAAATCTGGAGCTGGAGGCGGTGGTCACCTACCAGTCGCAGGAGCCCGGCGAGCTGGTCCGCCAGACCGCGCCGGCGGCGAATACGGTGAGCCTGATCCAGCACCACTCCTTCCTGCGCCTCCCCGATGCCGGCTTCACGCCGCGGCCGTTCGATCCGCGGGCGGGCTCGTCCGCGGTCGACTTCCTGAACTACGCGGCGCCGCTCACCGAGCCGATCGAGACGAAATGGATCGCCCGCCACCGCCTGGAGAAGATCGATCCCAAGGCCGAGCGCTCGCGGGTCAAGAAGCCGCTCGTCTACTACATCGACCCCGGCGCTCCCGAGCCGGTGCGCAGCGCTCTGATGGAAGGAGTGAGCTGGTGGAAGGAGGCGTTCGACAAGGCCGGCTTCATCGACGCCTTCCGCGTGGAGCTCCTGCCGCCCGGCGCCAATCCGATGGACGCGCGCTACAACGTGCTGCAATGGGTCCACCGCGCCACCCGCGGCTGGTCGTACGGCGGCGGCATCACCGATCCGCGCACCGGCCAGATCCTCCAGGGCCACGTCACCCTCGGCTCGCTCCGCGTCCGCCAGGACCGCCTGATTTTCGAAGGTCTCGTCGGCACCGACGCGTCGGGCCGCAGTGGGACCACCGGGCCGGCCGATCCCAACGATCCCGTCCAGGTCGCCCTCGCCCGCATCCGCCAGCTCGCCGCGCACGAGGTGGGGCACAGCCTCGGCCTGGCGCACAACTTCGCCGCCTCGACCTACGGCCGCGCCTCGGTGATGGACTACCCGGCGCCGGTGGTCGACATCACGCCGCAGGGCGATCTGGATCTTGCGAACGCCTACGCGAAGGGTGTCGGCCCCTGGGACGTCTTCTCGATCAAGTGGGCCTACACGGAGTTTCCGCCGGGGACCGATGAAAAGAAGGCTCTGGACGCGATGGTGCGCGAAGCGCTCTCCCAGGGGCTGATCTTCCTCACCGACGAGGACGCCCGCCCGGCCGGCGCCGCCAATCCGAAAGCGGTGCTGTGGGACAACGGCGCCGATCCGGTCGAGAGCCTGCGCCACGAGATGGAGGTGCGGCGCATCGCCCTCTCCCGCTTCGGCGAGCGCAACATCGCTCCCGGCCGCCCGCTCGCCTTCCTCCAGGAAGTGCTGGTGCCGCTCTACCTGCACCACCGCTACGAGCTCGACCACGCCCTCAAGGCGGTGGGCGGGCTGGATTACACCTACGCCCTGCGCGGCGACGGCCAGGCGCCGGCCCGCCCGGTGGACGGCGACCGCCAGCGCGCCGCGCTCGCGGCGGTTCTGGACACGGTCAGCCCCGAGTTTCTCGACCTGCCGGACCCGGTGATCGCCCTGCTCCTGCCGCGGCCCGCCGGCTCCAATCCGAACGAGGAGATGTTCCGCGGCCAGTCCGATCCGGCCTTCGATCCGTTGGGAGCGGCGGCGACGGCGGCCGATCTGGCGATCGACGGTCTCCTGCAACCCGAAAGGGCGGCGCGGCTGGTGGATTTCCACCGCCGCGATCCGAAGCTGCCCGGCCTCGAGGACATGTTGGGCGCGCTGGTGGCGAAGACCTTCGCCGACGAGCCCGCGGGCAGCCCTCCTCGCCAGGCCGAGCTGCGCCGGGTGACCCAGGGCGTCGTAATGCGGCGCCTGATCGGCCTGGCGGACAATCCCAAGACCTCGGAGAGCGTGCGCGCCCGGGTGGAGGGGACACTGCGAGAGCTGCGCAGCCGTCTCGACGGCGCGGCGCAGGCCGTGGCGAGCGACTCCAGCAATCCCGAGATGGCGCACCGCGCCCACGTGGCGGCGGAGATCGCGCGCTATCTCGACCGTCCGGACCGCGGCGAGCCCGCGAAGCGCCCTGGCCCGCCGCAGGTGCCCCCGGGCCAGCCCATCGGTTCCTCGTCCGCCTCCAGCGAAGGGCTGAGCGGCTGCTCATGGAATGATTGACCGATGCCTGACCGCGCTCTCTGCTCCGTCATCCTCATGACGCTCGCGCTCGGCTGCCAGGCGCCGCCGCCCGCTGTTTCATCCGAAAAGCCGCCAGCCCCATCTCCGGCCGCCGCTCCGGTCGAGCACCTGAAGGTCGAGCATCTGAAGGTCAAGACCCTCGCCACCCATCCGCACGACGCCCATTCCTATACCCAGGGGCTCGTCTGGCACGACGGCAAGCTGTACGAGAGCGCCGGCAACTACGGTGCCTCCAGCCTGCGGGAGGTCGACCCGGCCACCGGCGAGGTCCTGCGCTTCGCACCGGTGGCGGATCGATATTTCGCCGAGGGGCTGGCGCTGGTGGGGGACCGCCTGATCCAGCTCACCTGGAAAGAGTCGACGGCCTTCGTCTACGGCCTCGCCAAGTTTGATCCGCAAGGCCAGCTCTCCTACACCGGAGAGGGCTGGGGCCTCTGCTCGGACGGCCAGAGACTGATCATGAGCGACGGCTCCGACCGCCTCACCTTCCGCGATCCCGCCACCTTCACGCCGACAGGTGGAGTGAACGTCTCCGAGGACGGCCAGCCCATGCTCGAGCTCAACGAGCTGGAGTGCGTGGACGGCGCCGTCTATGCCAACGTCTGGCAGACCGACCGCATCCTCCGCATCGATCCCGCCACCGGCCACGTCACCGCCGAGATCGACGCCGCGGGCCTCCTCACGCCGGAGGAGAGCGCCGGCGCCGACGTCCTCAACGGCATCGCCTGGCGGCCGGACACGAAGATCTTCTACATCACCGGCAAGCATTGGCCGAAGATGTTCGAGGTGGTGTTCGAGAAGGCAGGTCCTTGATGTAGGGGAGGGGCTTGTCCCCTCCTGGGCGGGCGGCGGCTTCCTTGCAATCCAGCCCCGGAGGGGCGACAGCATGCAGCCTGGGGCGTGAGCCCCAGGTACGGGTCCCCCACCGATCAGGAAAGCCCCGAAGGGGCGGTAGCAGACCGCGACGCCGTGGATTCCCCGATCGAAGGACGATGTAGACGCGGACATTGGTGAGGCTGGCGGGGTCTGCTGTCGGCCCTTCGGGGCTGGGGATTGGGGTGGGCCTTTCCTTTCCTGGGGCTCACGCCCCAGGCTGTATGCTGTCGCCCCTCCGGGGCTGGGATGGTTTTTACGGCTTCGCCGCCACGCCTGACCGAGCAGCAGCAGCAACTTCTTGATTCGACCGAGGCCCAGTCTCCTCAGGTGGTCGATCCCCGCACCAATGTCTCGTATGTCCTGATCCCCCTGACGGAGTATGAGGTTGTCCGGGAGGTCGTCGAAGACGAGAAACAGCAGAGGGAAATCCGGGCCGTCGCCCTCAGGAACGCCGGACGACGCATGGTCGAAGCCCCCTGATGGAGCCTGGCGAGATCTACATCGCCGACTTCGCGGAGGCCGGGCCTCATCCCGTCATCGTCGTATCCCGCGAGAACCTCAACCGGGGCCACTACGCATTGGTCGTCGTCTGTACCTCCGCTCGCTTTGCTGTCCGGAGCAAGCTTCCAAGCTGTGTCCCGTTCCAGGCTGGCCAGTTCGGCTTTACGGCCGACTGCGTCGCCACCCCCATCCCCTCTCCAGGGGCATAGGCGCTAACTTTGACGTCCCTGGTGTCGTCTCCACACCATGACAGGTCCTTCATCCTCAAGCTTGCAGAAACCTATCATCCAGCCCGCCAATTCAGTGACTCAGCTCGCGAGTGCGGCCACTCATCTCGCCAGTTGCGTCACCCGTGAGAGCGAGCTCTCACCGCGCCACGAGCTCAGCCATCGCGCTGGCCGGTTGGGTCACTGAGCTCGCGAGCTGAGTGACCCATCTCACGAGCTCTGTCACTGCGCACCGCGCGCGGTCAAACAAATCCCGGGGGCGGTGAAACAACTGGCGGGCTGAGTCACTGATCTCGCGAATTGCGTCATCGCGCCGGGGATTTGCGTGACCGCGCGCGCGGTTTGGTGACCGAGCTCGCGGTTTGCGTGACGGCATTGGCGAATGGAGACTCTGCGCCGGGAGGCGGAGCACGGAAAAGAGCGGCTCGAAGGACGGAGCTCACGGTTGGATGACGGCGCTCGCGAGCTCAGGCTGTGCGCACCCGTCGGCGGGCGCGCGTCAGGAGGACCCTCGATCGAGTCTTGTTGGCCAAAGTTGGCGCCGATGGGGGCCAGGGGGTGAGGGTCTTGTTGAAGATCGCGGTGGCGACCTGTGTGGCGAGAGTTGGCTCTTGGCGGGCTCCGTAGCGCGTGGCAACGAGGTCGTAGATGTCGATAGCTTCACGGCTACGGTCCAGCTTCCCAGGAACCCTTCGCCCAGACCAAGGGGATGGCGTTGAGGTGCCTCAGGGCTTCGCCGCCACCCTCAGCTCCGCCTCCTTGATCTCATACCTCCACAGCTCCTTGCCGTTCGCATCCAGCGTGCGCAGGGTGAGGACGCGCTCGCCGGATTTGCCGGCGACCTCGAGCAGGCTGAAGTTGCGCTTGCCGACGACCCAGGTGCCGGGGAGGCGGGCGGGGTTGTTCTTCTCTTCGTCTCGCGGCGTGGAGGGGCCGGAGGTGAGGGGGCTGGAGGTCAGCTCGTAGAGGGGGTAGAGGCCGGGCTCGCGGCGGACGAGGAGCTCGGTGAAGTGGCGGTCGCCGGAGAGGAAGACGACGCCGGGGACTTTGGTGCGGCGGAGGAAGGCCAGGAGCTCCTTCTGCTCGGCGGGGTACTTGCCCATGGCCTCGAAGAGGGCGAGCGGGTTGAGCATCTGCGAGCCGCCGGCGACGATCTTGAAGGTCGCTCCGCTGCCGACGAGCGCCTCTTCGAGCCAGCGCATCTGGGCTTCGCCGAACATCCGCTTGTCCGGGCCGGCGGGCCAGTCGTCCGGCGCGCGGTAGGAGCGGTCGTCGAGGAGAAAGAATTCGACGTCTCCCCAACTGAAGCGGGTGAAGACGCCGGGGGTCTCGGCGGTGCCATAGGTGGGATTCAGCCAATAATCGCGAAAGACGCGCAGGCTCGTCTCGCGGTCGCGAAAGGTGCGGTCCGAGTCGTTCGAGCCGTAGTCGTGGTCGTCCCACATGGCGTAGTGGTGGACGGCGCCGAGGAGCGGCTGCATCTCGGGGAGGGCGCGGTCGTGCGCCCAGCGGCGGCGCATGCCGGCTTCGGTGGTCCAGTCCCCTTCGCGGTAATAGACGTCGTCGCCCAGCCAGACCATGAAGTCGGGATGCGTGGCGGCGATCGACTGGAAGATCTGGTAGTCGCCGCCATAGGGATCGCCGGACCGGTCGTAGGGCGCATCGTTGATGTAGGCGCAGGAGCCGACGGCGGCGCGGAAGGTGGGCGGATCTGTGCGCCAGCGCCACAGGGGCTGGGTCTCGAAGCTCAGCGGATAGGCGCGCTCGACGCGAAACCCGTCGAGGTAGAGCTCGTAGTCATAGCGGGTGCCAAACTGGAGGCCGGCGAGGCGGAAGCGCGCGATCAGGTCTCCCGCGGCGGTGGTCGCCGTCTCTTCACTGACGCGGGCGGACTCCGGCTTGCCTTGCGGCCAGAAGCGAAGCTGGGCGCGGACAGGGAGGCGGGTCTGCAGCCAGACCGTGGCGGTCTCCGGCTCGGAGGGGCCGAGCATCGGACCGGAGCGCAGCCAGGTGGTTGGATCGGGCGGCGCGTCCTGGGCGGCGAGCGGCAGGGAGAGGAGAAGGGTGAGAACGGTAAGGGCGAGAAGCCGGCGATTTCGATTCACGGGTTCGGTCCTCCGGTCGATAGAATATGCGACGCTGAATCCAACGAGAGGAAAAATCGAAATGAGCAACAACGACTGGTATGTAGCGATCGGCGGCCAGCAGCAGGGGCCGATGAGCCGCGAGGACGTCATCGCCGGCATCCGCGCCGGCCGGTTCGGGCGCGACGCCTATGCGTTCAATCCGGGGATGGCCAACTGGGTCCCCCTGGTGAGCCACGCGGACTTCGCCGGCGCGTTCACCGGCGGTCCGGCGGCGCCGGTGCCGCCTCCACCGCCGCGCATGTCGGCGCACGAGATCGACTTCGAGCTGTTCGGCGAGGACATGCAGTACCTCGAGATCACCCTCGACCCGGGCGAGGCGTGCGTCGCCGAGGCGGGCTCGTTTCTCTACATGGATCCCGGCATCCAGATGGAGACCGTGTTCGGCGACGGCTCGACCTCGGGCGGCGGCAGCTTCATGGACAAGCTGGTCTCCGCCGGCAAGCGGGTGATCACCGGCGAGTCGCTGTTCATGACCATCTTCGGCAACTCCGGGGCGACGCGCCAGAAGGTGGCCTTCGCGGCGCCCTATCCGGGCAAGATCGTGCCGCTCGACCTGCGCCAGCACAATGGCCGCATCCTGTGCGAGAAGGACGCCTTCCTCTGCGCCGCGAAGGGGATCTCGGTGGGCATCGCCTTCCAGCGCAAGCTCGGCGTCGGCCTCTTCGGCGGCGAGGGGTTCATCCTCCAGAAGCTGGAAGGGGAGGGGCTGGCGTTCGTCCACTCCGGCGGCACCATCCTGTCGCGCGAGCTGGCGGCGGGGGAGATGCTGCGCGTCGACACCGGCTGCATCGTGGCGTTCGAGAGCCAGGTGGGCTATGACATCCAGATGGTGAAGGGGATCAAGAGCGCGATCTTCGGCGGCGAGGGCCTCTTCTTCGCCACCTTGACCGGGCCGGGGCGGATCTGGCTCCAGTCGCTGCCCTTCAGCCGCCTGGCCAAGCGGGTGATCGCCGCCATTCCGCGCACCACCGGCGGCAAGCAGGTGGGCGAGGGCTCCGTCCTCGGCAGCCTGGGCGGGCTGGTGATGGGGGATTGAGAGGTGAGGGAAGGCCCTGGTCAGCCGAGGCTTCAGCCGACCGGGGCTTCCACCTTCAGCATCCGGCCCCAGGCGTTTCGCAGGTTCTCGGGGAGATCGAGATCGGCGAAGATCTCCCTGACCTCGTCGCGGCTGACGTAGGTCCAGATGTCGTCCCACTGGGCGTAGCGCAGCAGATGGGAGATGACCCAGGCGCGCTGCTCGACCGTGCCGTGCCGCAACAGGTGCCGCACCTCGTCCGCCGTGACCTTCTTGTCAGGGAAGAAGTAGAGGGTGTCCGTGCGGTCGACGTCGCGAGATCTGCCGGGGCCTTGCATGGGCCAAGTATAGCCGCCTGGAAGTAATTCCGGAACCTGCCCTTGACCGCGCTCCCGCGCTCGGCTAGATTTGCAGCGCTCGATCAAAAATCGAGCGGGCATAACTCAGTTGGTAGAGTGCAAGCTTCCCAAGCTTGATGTCGCGGGTTCGAGTCCCGTTGCCCGCTCCAAAGTCGCGTATCTTCCGGGCGGCCGCGCGCATGCGCCGGCCGCCTTTTTCGTGTCTGCCCATGGCAGAGGACGTGAAAGGCTGCTATGTCGATCTTCCGCCGTAACGATCCCAGCTCTGCGTCCGGTTCCTCCGCTGGATCGGACACCTCCGTCTCGCCCTCCCATTCCTCCTCGTCCGGCTCGGCAGCCGCCCAGCGGCGCCGGTTGACCCACATCGCCCCGGGCACGCGCGTGGTCGGCCAGCTCACCGGTCCCACGGAGCTCCTCATCGAAGGCGAGGTCGAGGGCGAGATCCGCGTCGACGCGGCGGTGATGATCGGCGCCGACGGCGTGGTGAAGGGACCCGTCTCGGCCAACGTCGTGCGCGTCGGTGGCCGGGTCGAGGGGAACGTCCAGGCCACCGAGCGGGTGGAGGTGGCGCCCTCCGGCACGCTGGAAGGGGACATCGCCGCGCCGCGCGTGATCATCGCCGAGGGGGCCTTCTTCAAGGGCCGCGTCGAGATGCGTCCGCAGGAGAAGAAGGGCGCGGAGCGGGTGGCGGAGAAGCCGCAGGAGAACCGCCGCGGCCCGAAGGCGCCGGTGGCTACCTAAGGCGACAGCGGCGCCACATCCACCACCGCCGTCGCCCCGGCCAGAAACCGGGGCACGAGCGCCAGCACCCGATCGCGGGGGACGGCGCGGACGCGGCGGGCGAATTCCGCGTCGTCGAGGAGCTTGCCTTCCTCGATCCATTCGCGGGCGTAGGCGGCGGAGATCTCGTCGTCGCTCATCGGCGCGGTGACGCGGCGGCCGATCAGGTGCTGCCGGGCTTCGTCGACCTCGGCGGCGGTGGGCGGCTCCTGGCGGAGGCCGTCCATCAGCGCGGCGAAGCGGGCGCGGGCGGCTTCCAGCTTGTCCGGATTGACGCCGGTGACCAGGGAGATCCAGGCGCTGCTGCCGTCCGAGTCGTAGCGGCTGTCGATGGAGTAGAGAAGGCCGCGGCGCGCGATGAGATCCTTGCCGAGGCGCCCTTCGTAGCCGTGGCTCATGACGTAGAGGAGCAGGCGCCAGGCCAGGGCGTCGGAGGGGGGAGAGGCCGCGGCGGGGACGGCATAGCCGATCTCCGACTGTGCCATGCCGGGGAGGGCGATCGTCTCCGCGGCCTTCCTGATCCGCAGCGGCGCCGGGGGGAGCGGCTGGCGCGCCGGCAGCTTGCCGAAGGCTTTCGCGAGCAGGTCGAGCGCCGCGGTCTCGTCGAGATCGCCGACGGCCACAATGACCGCCGGCGTCAGCGGTCCACTGGGCGGCGGCGCGGGCACGGCTCCCAGAAGATCACGCAGGGCGAGATGCAGGCGGGCCTCCGGATCTTCGATCGGGGAGACGTCGGGAGGCGGCGCGGGCTTCGCCGTCTCCAGCGCTCGGCGCGCCGTCTCGACCGCCTGCGCCAGCTCGCCGGCGCGGAAGCGGATGTCGATCGAGGTGTGCCGCCAGGACGGCTCGTCCGGCGTGGCCGGCTCGGGATCGACGTCCTCCGGGAAGGAGATGGAATTCCCCGGCACCACGAGGCGGAGGATGCCGGCGGGGACGCGGGAGAGACGGCGGGCGACCAGGCCGACGCCGTTGCGCAGCGTGCGGACGGCGGGGAGGCGGTCGTCCGGCTGGCTCTCCGCGAGGCCGGCAGGGCGCGGCGGGGGCGGCGGCGGTGCGAGCACCGGCGTCTTGTCCGCCGTGCGCGGAGCGCCGGGGTGGACCCAGCCGAGCGTGCGCTGCCAGGGCTGGAGCCGGCCGGCGGCGACGCGCTGGAGATCCTCCGCCGTGACCGCGGCCACCCGCTCCGGCAGGCGGCGGAGGACCTCGAAGGCGCCGATCGCTTCGTAGTAGCTCATCTGGTGAGCAGCGTCCTCGGTGGTCTCGTCGTCGAGCATCAGGGCATCCAGGAGACCCCGCCGCGCCCTCGCCAATTCATCCGCCGGCACCGGACGGTCGCGCAGGCCGGCGATCCGCTTCTCGATCTCCTCTTCGATGCGGAGCTCTGGCGCCGACGGCTCCGCGGTGCCGCTGAGGCTGAAGACATAGGGGAGCGCGGTGGGTGCGCAGAAGGTCCGCACTTCGTGGACCCCGGCGCCGACAGCGTGGAGCCGTGTGCCGGGGCGCGCCGTGAAAGGGGTCTCGTCCTGCCGGAAGCTGGCGCCGGAAGAGCCGGAGAGGACGGCCTGGAGGAGCAGGAAGGCGGGATAGTCGGGATCGCTCGCCGCCGGCGCGCGATAGGAGATCTGGAACCAGGCCTGGCCCCCGCCGCCCTGGAGGTCGACGCGCCGCTCGCCGAGCTGCGGCGGCTCGATGGAGCGGGGGAGCGGCGTCGGCGCGCCGCCGGGGATGCCGGCGAAGTGCTTGCGGATCAGCTCCATCGCGGCGCGGCCGTCGACGTCTCCGGCCACCGCGAGAACGGCGTTGGCCGGCACGTAATGGCTCCGGTAGAACGCCGCGATCTCGTCGCGGGTGATGTGCCGGACGTCGTCCTCCCAGCCGATGACGTTGTTGCGGTACGGGTGCTCGACGAACGCAGCGGCGATCACGGCATCGTAGAGCCGGCTCGCGGGATCGTTCTCATAGCCGTGCAGCTCGGTGAGCACCGCGCCGCGCTCGGCCTCCAGCTCCGCCGCCGGGAGCAGCAGCCGCGCCATGCGGTCGGCCTCGATGGCGAGGACGAGGTCGAGCCGCTCCGCCGGCACGGTCGCGAAGAACGCCGTCTCGTCGATCCAGGTGTAGCCGTGCCACTCGCCGCCGGCCGCGTAGATCCGGCTCACCACGTCCGTATCCGGAAAATTCTCGCTGGCGCGGTAGGCCATGTGCTCCACGAAGTGCGCCAGCCCCGTCTCCCCCGGATTCTCCGTCCGCCCGCCGACCCGGTAGACCATCTGCGTGCTCACCAGCGGCTGCGCATGGTCCTCCAGGATCATCACCGTGAGGCCGTTCGGCAGCCGCTCGACCTGGGGGCGCAGCTCGCGCGCCGCGGCCGGGAGGGCGGCGAGACAGCAGAGAGTGAAGAACGCGGACCGGAGTGCGGGCATCGCGGGAGATTACACCGAAGCCCTCTCCCCCTGCCCCCCTCTCCCGTGCGTTCCCCCTCCCGCCACCCCGAACGGGAGAGGGGGAACGCCTGCGGAGCATCCTCTTGGGTCCGTGCAGGTCCATGCTCGTCCATGTCAGTCCGTGTTTCTGGGTGGTGGCGCCCTCTCCCGCTCGGGGCGGTGGGCGGTGGCACGCGCGGGAGAGGGTCGGGGTGAGGGCCCCCTTGTCACGGAAATTGCAGCAGAGGGGTGCAGTGAATCTCAGTGGAGCCCTCTGAATTTGATGATAAGCAGTGTCCAGCCGCCCCCTCCCTCTTTTGCCGACCTTCCCGAGCCGATCCGCGAGGAGCTCTGGGGAGCTGAACGTCTCGAGCTGCATGCGGCGAGCCTCGCCGCGACGCAACAGGTGCGCCCCCGGCGGTGGGGCGACCGCCGGCTGACGCCCCGCCTGCGCCAGAACGGCCGGGTGCTGCTGGCGTCGTACCGCACGATCGCCGAGGCGATCCGCGACGAGCGGGCGATCACGCCGGCGGCGGAGTGGCTGGTCGACAATTTCCATCTCGTCGAGGAGCAGCTCCGCGAGATCCGCGAGGACCTGCCGCCGGGCTACTACAAGGAGCTGCCCCGGCTGGTCGAAGGGCCGTTTCAGGGCTTCCCGCGGGTCTACGCGCTCGCCCACGATTTCGTCGCCCACACCGACAGCCTGTTCGACGCCGAGGTGTTGCGGCGGTTCGTGCGCGCCTATCAGAGCGTGCAGCCGCTGACGATCGGCGAGCTGTGGGCGGTGGCGATCTCTCTGCGCGTGGTGCTGGTCGAGAACCTGCGGCGCCTCGCCGAGAGGATGGTGCGCGCCCGGGTGGCCCGCGGGAAGGCCGACGAGCTGGCCGATACCCTGCTCGGCGATGAGCAGGCGACGCCGCAGACGGCGCCGGCGCTGCCCACGGCGCTGCTGCGGCGCTATGAGAGCGGCCCGCTGGACGTGCCTTTCGCGGTGGCTCTCCTCAGCCGGCTGCGCGACCGCGATCCGGCGGTCACTCCGGGGCTCGCCTGGCTCTCCCGGCGCCTCGCCGGGCAGGGGACGACGGCGGAAGAGATCATCGCGGTCGAGAACCAGCGGCAGACGGCGATGAACGCGACGGTGCGCAATCTGATCACCAGCATGCGCCTGATCTCGACGCTCGACTGGGCGGATTTCTTCGAGAGCGTGAGCCTGGTGGAGGAGGCGCTGGCGCAGCACGGCGGCTACCGGGAGATGGAGTTCCGCACCCGTGACCGCTATCGCCAGGCGGTGGAGGAGCTGGCGCGCCGCGGAAGGCGCGCCGAGATCGACGTCGCCGAACGCGCGGTGCGGCGCGCCGCGGCGGCGCCGACGGCCCGCCCGGCGGACCCCGGGTACGACCTGATCGGGAAGGGGCGGCGGGATTTCGAGCGGGAGCTGGAGGTCCGCCTGCCCTTCAACATCGGAATGCTGCGGACCTTCGTGGCCTGGGCGGTGCCGGGTTACCTGCTCGCGATCGTTCTCGTCACCGCGTTCATCCTCGCCCTCCCTCTCGGCCTCGAAATCAATCTCGCCGGCTCCGCCTCGGGAGCCGTGCCTCTGGCGTCCCTGATCGTCCTCGGTCTCCTGGCGCTCATCCCGGCCTCCGATCTGGCGATCCAACTGATCAATTCCTGGGTGATGCAGAAGCTGGGTCCGCGGGTGATGCCGCGGCTGGAGCTGCGCGGCGGCGTGCCGCCGGAGCTGCGGACTCTGGTCGCGGTGCCGACGCTGTTGACGGCGGAAGCGGAGATCGAGGAGCAGATCAACCGCCTCGAGGTCCATTACCTGGCCAATCCCGAGGCCGAGCTGCGTTTCGCTCTGCTCTCCGACTGGCGCGACGCGCCGGCGGAGACCCTGCCGGAGGACGCGGAGCTGCTGGCGGCGGCGACGGCGGGGATCGCGCGTCTCAACACCCAGTACGGGCCGGCGCCGGGCGGCGACGCGCGGTTCCTGCTGCTGCACCGGAAGCGGGTGTGGAACGACGGCGAGCAGTGCTGGCTCGGCTGGGAGCGCAAGCGCGGCAAGCTGGAGGAGCTCAACCGGCTGCTGCGCGGCGCCGCGGACACCACGTTTCTCGGTTTCGGCGCGGGAGAAGGGGACGCCCGCGCCCGGGAGGCGCTGCGGCCGATCCGCTACGTGCTCACCCTGGACGCCGACACGCGGCTGCCGCGCGAAGCCGCCCGGCGCCTGATCGGCACTCTGGCGCACCCGCTCAACCGGCCGCAGTACGACGTGGCGCTCGGCCGCGTCACCAAGGGCTACGGCGTGCTCCAGCCGCGCATCACGCCGACGCTGCCCGACGGCCAGGACGGCACGCTCTTCCAGCGCATCTTCTCGGGACCGGCGGGGATCGATCCCTACGCCGCGGCGGTGTCGGACGTCTACCAGGACCTGTACGGCGAGGGCTCCTACACCGGCAAGGGGATCTACGACGTCGACGCCTTCACCGCGGCGCTCGACGGCAAGGTGCCGGACAGCCGGATGCTCAGCCACGATCTCTTCGAAGGGACCTTCGCGCGCGCCGGCCTGGTGACCGACATCGAGCTGTTCGAGGAGTTCCCCTCCCACTTCGAGGCGGACGCCGCGCGCCGGCACCGCTGGGCGCGCGGCGACTGGCAGCTCCTGCCGTGGATCGCCGGCCGCGGACGGATGGCGGACGGCGGCCGGCTGCGCGCGCGCATCCCCTTGATCGGGCGCTTCAAGATGCTCGACAACCTGCGGCGGACGCTGGCGGCGCCGCTGGCCTTCCTCACCCTGCTGGCCGGCTGGACGCTGCCCGGTGTCTCGCCGGGGCTGTGGACGGCCTTCGTGCTGGGGGCGATGGCGCTGCCGTCCTGCCTCCCTGTCCTCTCCCGGATGATCCCGCAGCGCCGCGGCGTCTCCAAGCGCAGCCATCTCGTCGGCTTCGCGGCCGACGCCGGGCTCGCGGCGGCCCATGTGGGGCTCGGGGTGACGTTCCTCGCCTACCAGGCCTGGCTGATGGTGGACGCGATCGGGCGCACGCTGGGGCGCCTCGCCAGCGGCCGCGGCCTGCTGGAGTGGGTGACGGCGGCGCAGGCGAAGCGCGGCCTGGGCTTCGATCTCGCGGGCTTCTATCGCCGGATGGCGGGCGGGGTCGTCCTCGCCGCCGCCGCCGCCGGCCTCGTCGCGGTTTTTGGCGCTCCCTCCGCCTGGGCCTGGTCGGCGCCGCTGCTCCTCCTCTGGCTGCTGGCCCCCGCGACGGCACGCTGGATCAGCTTGCCGCCGGCGCTCAAGAGCACGGCTCCGCTGCCGGCGGAGGAGGCGCGGACGCTGCGCCTCATCGCCCGCCGCACGTGGCGTTTCTTCGAGACCTTCGTCACCGCGGAGGAGCATGCGCTGCCGCCCGACAATTTCCAGGAAGATCCCCGGCCGGCCGTCGCCCACCGCACCTCGCCGACCAATCTCGGGCTCTATCTCCTCGCCGCCGTCGCCGCGCAGGATTTCGGCTGGCTGGGCACCGCCGACTGCGTCACGCGTCTGGAGGAGACCCTCCACACGATGAGCAGCCTGGAGCTCTCGCGCGGCCACTTCCTGAACTGGTACGAGACCCGCTCGCTCCTGCCGCTCGAGCCGCGCTACATCTCGACCGTCGACAGCGGCAACCTCGCCGGCCATCTCGTCGCCCTCGAAGAGTCCTGCCGGCGGCTCGCCCAGCGCCCGCTTCTCGGCCCGCAACTGCTCGCCGGCATCGCCGACGCCGTGGCGCTGATCCGCGCCGCGGCGCCCGCCTCCGCCGGCCGGCGCACCCAGACCGTGACCCGCCGGCAGCTCGACGAGGCGCTCGACGCGCTGGAGCCGGATCTGGAGGACATGGGGGAGCCGGCGCCGGCGACGCGCGCGGAGTGGGCGGCCCGCCTGGAGAAGCTCACCGCCGGCGTCCATGCCGTGGTGGACGTGGCGCGGGCGCTGGCCGGCGAGCAGAAGGCGGGCGCCGATGCCGCGGCCTGGGGCGAGGTCCTGGCGTGGGCCGAGCTCGCCGAGGCGGGCGTCCGCAGTCATGCGCGCGATCTGGAGTGGACGGCGTCCACCGGCCTCCTCCCGTCGGACAAGCTGGTGGCCCGCCTGGAAGAGGTCTCCCGCGTGGCGTCCGGTCTGTTCGCCGCGATGAGCTTCGACTTCCTCTTCGATCCGTCGCGCAAGCTGTTCTCGATCGGCTACCGGGTCGCCGAGGGGGAGCTCGACGCGAGCTTCTACGACCTGCTCGCCTCCGAGGCGCGCCTGGCGAGCTTCATCGCCATCGCCAAGGGAGACGTCCCGGCGGTGCACTGGTTCCGCCTCGGCCGCTCGCTGACGCCGGTCGACCGCGGCGCCGCTCTCATCTCCTGGTCGGGCTCGATGTTCGAGTACCTGATGCCGGCCCTGGTGATGCATTCCCCGGCCCGCAGCCTCCTCGACCAGACCTGCCGCCTGGTGGTGCGGCGCCAGATCCAGTACGGCGCCGAGCGCGGCGTGCCCTGGGGCGTCTCGGAGTCGGCGTTCAATGCGCGCGACCTCGAGATGACCTATCAGTACTCCAACTTCGGCGTCCCCGGCCTCGGCCTCAAGCGCGGCCTCTCCGAGGACGTCGTCGTCGCCCCCTATGCCACGGCCCTGGCGGCGATGTTCGATCCGCGCGCGGCGGTGCGCAACTTCGCCCAGCTCGCGCGCATCGGAGCCGGCGGACGCTACGGCTTCTACGAGGCGATCGACTACACGGCGGCCCGCATCCCCGAGGACAAGGATTTCGCCGTCGTCTGTGCCTTCATGGCGCATCACCAGGGGATGTCGCTGCTCTCGATCGCCAACGTCCTCGACGTCCGCCGCGACGGCGCCATGCCCGCCCGCTTCCATGCCGCGCCGCTCGTCCAGGCGACCGAGCTGCTGCTCCAGGAGCGCACGCCGCGCGACGTCGCGGTGGCCCGCCCGCGCGCCGAAGAGGTGAGCGCCGCGGCGCAGGCCGGCGGCCCCACCGAGCCCGTGGTGCGGCGCTATCACGCCCTGCACACCGCGGCTCCCAAGACCCATCTCCTGGGCAACGGCCGCTACACCGTGATGCTGACCTCCGCCGGCTCCGGATACAGCCGCTGCCGCGACCTCTCCGCGGGCAGCGCGGGGAGCGTCGACTTCGCCGTCACCCGCTTCCGCGAGGACGCGACGCGCGACCCCTGGGGGAGCTTCCTCTTCCTGCGCGACACGCAGAGCGGAGAGGTGTGGTCGGCGGGATTCCAGCCCAGCGGCGTCGAGCCGGACAGCTACGAGGCGTCCTTCTCCGAGGACCGCGCCGAGATCGTCCGCCGCGACGGCGCGATCACCAGCCGGCTGGAGGTCGTGGTCTCCCCGGAAGACGACGCCGAGGTCCGCCGGCTGTCGCTGATCAATCACGGCTTCCGCTCGCGCGAGATCGAGATCACCTCCTACGCCGAGGTCGTGCTCGCGCCGCCCGCCGCCGATCTCGCCCATCCCGCCTTCTCCAACCTGTTCGTCGAGACCGAGTGGATCCCCCGCCTCGGCGCCCTCCTCGCCTCGCGGCGCCCGCGGTCGCAGAGCGAGCAGCGGCTGTGGGCGGCGCACGTCGCCACCGGCACGGACGCCGCCGGCGCGGACGACACGGCCGGAGAGTCGCAATACGAGACCGACCGCGCGCGTTTCCTCGGCCGCGGGCGCGGCGTGCGGACGCCGATGTCGGTGATCGACGGCCTCTCTCTCGCCAACACCGCCGGCGCCGTGCTCGACCCCATCTTCAGCCTGCGGCGGCGCGTGCGCCTGGCGCCCGGCACCACCACCCGCGTCACCTTCACCACCCTCGTCGCGCCGTCGCGCGAGACCGCGGTCGTCCTCGCCGAGAAGTATCGCGACTCCGGAGCCTTCGAGCGCGCCGCCGCGATGGCCTGGACGCAGGCGCAGGTGCAGCTCCGCCACCTCGGCATCCAGCCCGACGAGGCGAACCTCTTCCAGCGTCTCGCCAACCGCCTCCTCTACTCGGACCCCACCCTGCGCCCGCCGGCCGAGATCCTGCGCCGCAACACCCTCGGCCCGTCGGCCCTCTGGCCGCACGGCATCTCCGGCGACCTGCCGATCATCCTCGTGCGCATCGACGAGATCGACGACATCGGAATCGTCCGCCAGCTCCTCCAGGCCCAGGAATACTTCCGCCTCAAGCGGCTGGCGGTCGACCTGGTGATCCTCAACGAACGGGCCGCCTCCTACGTCCAGGACTTGCAGAACGCCCTCGAAGCCGTGGTGCGCATCAGCCAGTCGCGCCTCCATCACGAGGGGCACGAGCCGCACGGCAACGCCTACATCCTGCGCGCCGACCTCCTCGCGCCCGAGATCCGCGGCGCCCTCCTCGCCGCCGCGCGGGCGGTGCTGGTGGCGCGCAGCGGCACGCTCTCCGAGCAGATCGTGCGCCGCGACCGCGTCGAGGAGAAACGCTGGCCGCGCCTGCGCCATCCCGCCGACACAGCGGCCGCCACCGCCGCCACCGCCGCCGCCAATGCCGCGAACGCCGCGAACGCCGCGATCCTGGCCGGGACGGCACCCCGGCCCTTCTCGACAGCCGTGCCGCGTCCCCGCTTCGAGGCCGAATTCTGGAACGGCCTCGGCGGCTTCATCGACGGCGGCCGGGAGTACGTGACCATCCTGGGCGAAGGACAGTGGACCCCGGCGCCCTGGATCAACGTCATCTCCAACCCCAATTTCGGCTTCCACGTCTCCGAATCGGGCGCCGGCTCCACCTGGTCGGTCAACAGCCGCGAGAATCAGCTCACCCCGTGGTCCAACGATCCGGTGAGCGATCCGCCGGGGGAGGCGTTCTACGTCCGCGACGAAGAGAGCGGGCAGCTCTGGAATCCGACCGTCCTCCCCATCCGCCAGGAGGCCTGGCCCTACGTCGCCCGCCACGGCCAGGGCTACAGCCGCTTCGAGCACAGCGCGCACGGCATCACCCTCGAGCTGCTGCAATTCGTCCCGCCGGCCGATCCGGTCAAGATCTCCCGCCTGACGATCATCAACCGCGAGGACCGTCCCCGCCGCCTGTCGGTGACCGCCTACGTCGAATGGGTCCTCGGCACCTCGCGCAGCGCCTCCGCGCCGTTCATCGTCACCGAGATCATGACCGAGGTCGAAGCGGATCGCGCCGGCCTCGGCGGCACCGGCGTCCTCCTGGCGCGCAACGCCTGGAACAGCGAATTCGGCACCCGCGTCGCCTTCGCCGACCTGGGCGGCAAGCAGAGCGCCGTGACCGCGGACCGCACCGAGTTCCTCGGCCGCAACGGCACGCTCGACCATCCCGCCGCCCTCGAACGCGGCGACCGCCTCTCCGGCCGCGTCGGCGCCGGCATGGACCCCTGCGGCGCCCTGCAGACCGTCGTCGAGCTGCGCCCCGGCGCGCGCACCGACGTCGTCTTCCTCCTCGGCCAGGGCGCCGACGTCGAAGAGGTCCGCACCCTCGTCGACCGCTATCGCCAGGCCGATCTCGACGCCGTCCTCGCCGAGGTCGTGCGCTCCTGGGACGACGTCACCGGCGCCCTCCAGGTGAAGACCCCGGACCGCGCCATGGACCTGCTGCTCAACCGCTGGCTCCTCTACCAGACCCTCTCCTGCCGCGTCTGGTCGCGCACCGCCTTCTACCAGGCTGGAGGCGCCTTCGGCTTCCGCGACCAGCTCCAGGACGTCATGGCGCTGATGGTGGCGGACCGCAAGACCGCGCGCGCGCAGATCCTGCGCTCCGCCAGCCGGCAGTTCGTGCAGGGAGACGTCCAGCACTGGTGGCATCCGCCCGCCGGCCGCGGCGTGCGCACTCACATGTCCGACGACCTCCACTGGCTCGCCTTCGTCGCCCTCCACTACATGGAGGTCACCGGAGAGACCGGTCTGCTCGACGAGCAAGTGCCCTTCCTCGAAGGCCCTGTTCTGAGCCCCGAGCAGGAGGACGCCTACTTCGCGCCCACCGTCTCCGCGGAAAAAGCCTCTCTGTACGAGCACTGCGCCCGCGCCCTCGACCGCGGCCTCGCCGCCGGCCAGCACGGCCTGCCGCTGATGGGCACCGGCGACTGGAACGACGGCATGAACCGCATCGGCCGCGAAGGCAAGGGCGAAAGCATCTGGCTCGGCTGGTTCCTCCACCCCCTCCTCACCCAATTCGCCCCGCTCGCCGAAGCCAGGGGAGAGGCCAAGCGCGCCAAGGCCTGGCGCCGCCGCGCCGCCGCCCTCCGCACCGCCCTCGACCAGGAAGGCCAAGGCTGGGACGGGAGCTGGTACCGCCGCGCCTACTTCGACGACGGCACCCCGGTCGGCTCCGCCGCCAGCACCGAGTGCCGCATCGACTCGATCGCCCAGTCCTGGGCCGTCCTCTCCGGAGCCGCCGATCCGGAAAAAGCCAAGCAAGCCATGGCCGCCGTCGACCAGCACCTCGTCCGCCGCGATCCCAAGGAAGGCGGTCTCGTCCTCCTCTTCACCCCGCCCTTCGACAAGACCCCGCTCGACCCCGGCTACATCAAAGGCTACCTCCCCGGCGTCCGCGAAAACGGCGGCCAATACACCCACGCCGCCGTCTGGTGCATCCTCGCCTTCGCCGCCCTGGGAGACGGAGACAAGGCCGCCGAGCTCTTCTCCCTCATCAACCCCATCCGTCACGGCAACACGAGAGCCGGCATCCAGCGCTACAAAGTCGAGCCCTACGTCATGGCCGGCGACGTCTACGCCGAATCCACCCACACCGGCCGCGGCGGCTGGACCTGGTACACCGGCTCCGCCGGCTGGATGTACCGCGCCGGCATCGAGGCCATCCTGGGCTTCCACCTCCGCGGCGCGGTGCTGACGATCGATCCTGCGATTCCGAGCGCCTGGCCCTCTTACGAGATGACCTTCCGCTACCACGCCGCCGAGTACACCATCACCGTCGAGAACCCGCGCGGCGTTTCAAGGGGAGTCACGGCGGTAGAGGTGGACGGCGCGGCGCTGCCGGTCGGGAAGGGCGGGGGGGCGGAGATCGGGTTGGTGGTGGAGGGGAAGCACCGGGTGCGGGTGGTGCTGGGGTAGAAGCGGGTTGACGGGTGGCTTCTGGGTGGCTATCATACCGTAATCAGGAGGTGCCACATGCCCAGTAAGGCTGACCCAGTCAAGACATCCGTTTACCTGACCCAGGATTCTATCGAGTCCTTGAAGAGAATCGCCAAGAAAAGGGGAACCACGATGGCCGAGGTTCTCCGGCAGGCTGTAACCACCACGGATTACCTCGACCAGGCAACACAGAGGGGTGCCGAGATTCTGATCAAGGACAAGGACGGCATCAAGCAGTTGGTCCGTCTGTAACATGGCCGACGAACCGGTGATCGGCCCGGCCGCGGGCGATGAGGGCGCTCCTGAGGGCGAGCCCATGGAGACACCTTCGCCCGCGGGGGCTGGTGCGGCGGGCAAGGGCGACAATAGCAAGTCGCTCGATCTCGAAGAGGGGCAGCCGCCGAAATTTACGGACGATCATCCGGTGGAAGTGAAAACCTCCATCGAGAAGGTTCGCGCCCAGGTGGCGAGGTCCCTGGTGGCGATCCTCGCGGTCGTCATCTTCTTCTCGTTCCTGACCCTCTGGATGGTGACCCCACCCCCGGCGCTGGCGGATCTGGAAAAAGTGCTCACGATCATCTTCGGACCCCTCATCGCCCTGGTGTCGGGCGCCGTGGGTTACTACTTTGGTGGCAAGTCTGGAGGAGACGGATGACCTTTCTTGTGGGCGCTCTTCTCATCATCGTCACCCTGGTCGGCGCCTTCGTGGTCGGAAGAGTTGTCCAGAAGTTCGTGAGCGCCAGCCCGGACGTGAACTGGGAGTACATGATCGTGGTGCTCATTGGAGCCGGGCTTCTGATCTGGCCGGTGGCGCGGCAGGCGACGCTCCGCGGCGCGGAAAAGAAACTGGCGCAGTACCGCCAGATCCTGGAGCTTCCGGACCTCGAGAGCTATCGTCTGGTCAAGACCAGTGGAGAAACTCTGGAGATCGTCGAAGACCAGGAAAGCGGCGAGATCCGGCTCGAGCCCACTTCTAAGTCTAAGGCGCCTGAGCTGAAGGCACCCGAAGCGGCGAAACCTGTGGAATCACCGACTCCCACGCCGACGCCGGTGAAGTAAGTAGGGGCCTTCTCCGTCTCGCGTCCACCCCCTGCGTACGCTCCTGGGTGCTGAGTGAAAGAAGCGCCCTTTGGGCGCTTGGGATAGAATCTACGAACCCCGTGAAGCGCTGGAGAGGTGCTCGACAGCGGTCGCTATAGAGAAGCTTCTCCGGTATAGGGTTTTGAGGGAGCTGTGATGCGAGCGAAAGCGGTTCTGTGTCTGGCCCTGGGACTATTCGGATGGGTTCTATCGGCTTCGGCAGTGCTGGCGCAGAGGTCTTTGGCCGACGGGCTCAAGGATCTTGCGGACCAGATCACGCGCGGCGTGCCAAGCGAGAAGCGAGGTTCGATCGCCGTGCTCTCCTTCCGCAATCTGGATGGTGACGATTCGATGCTCGGCGCCCACATCGCCGAGACCATGACGACCTACCTGTTCCAGGCGGGTTACCGCAACATCATCGAAAGGTCGATGCTCGATCGCGCCATGAGCGAGCTGAAGCTCGGCCAGTCAGGGCTTATCGACAAGGAAACGGCGAAGAAGATTGGCAAGTTCGTCAGCGCCGACTATGTGGTGGCCGGCGTGATGACCGACCTCAGCAGCCAGGTCTCTTTGAATTGCCGAATGATCGATGTCCAGACGGGACAGATCGCGGCCGTCGCGCAGACTAACATCGTCAAGGACGACGATGTCAAGAAAATCATGGAACAGGCAATCCGGCGGACCGGCGGCGGGCCGGAGCCTTCGGGCCCGAGTCGCCAGCCGCAGGGGCAGGTTCAAAAGGTCAACGATATCGCCTTCCGGCTTCTGGACTGCACTCGCAGCGGCGAGACGGTGGCCTGCGATCTGACCGCCACGGCCGAGACCAAAGACGCTTACTTCTGCTGTTTCCAGCAAAGCCATCTCATCGATCGCAGGGGGCGTGAGCTCGCTGTCTCTCAGATCGTTTTCGGTCGGCAGCGGGGAACATCCACCTGCAACGATCTCGCGCGAGCCGTGCCATTGGCGGGGCAGTTCGTCTTCGAAGGCGTGCCGGTGGAGGATCGCGACGTGGCCCTCCTGGAGCTCTCCTGCAACTTCAAGGTTCAATTCCGGGATGTGGTGTTCAAGTAGATCGTTCGCAGCGGGCGACTCAGAGGGAGGGAAGTCACGATGATGTCTCCGCAGGAAGGTCGCTATACGAAGATCGCTGCCGTTGCGGCTGTCATTGCCCTTGTCATCGCCTTTCTCGCCTGGATCCATCCGTTCGCTCCCCCCTCCAATGTCTCGCCTGTGGAGCCCGGAAAAACGCTGCCGCCCTCCTCCGAGTCCCCTGCGTCGCCGAGTCCGGAGCTGAAGCCTTCCGATCCCCCTGTCCTCCAGCCTTTGGATTCCCGGGAGCCGTCGACGGCTGGAGTATCTGGCACCGGCCTGACGAGCGGAATAGAAGATGTCGCGAGGCCGCACATCAAAGGGGTCAACCCTGTGGAACCGACGCGCTCCTGCGGCGCTCCTGAGATCGCGACTCTGCGGCCCGGAGCGCCAGCCAAGGTGGCTTCGGGGCTGGCCGTCCTCTCGGTGAAGGCGGCTCGAGAGGGCTCCGAGCCGTACATTACGCTGGGCATCGCCTCGGATCGCGACACACTCACTGAGGCGGTCCTGGGGGCATCAGGGCACTATCGGTTCGCGACGAGCCGGGGAGCCTATTTCGTCAACGTGACAGATGTCGATCTCGCGGCCGGCACCATGACCGTCCAGGTGGGATGCGAAGCGAAGGAGAACACGCTATGAACGCAGCGCGGAAGCTCGGTTCGATCGGGGCTCTGCTCCTCTCGCTCCTCCTGGTCGCGGCTCCTTCCTGGGCGCAAAAGTCGCTCTCTGACGGTGTCGACGAGCTGGCCGCCAAACTCGCCAAGAGCTATGGCGACGGTAAGCACGGAAAGGTGGCGATCGTCCCCCTGCGCGAGCTCGGCGGGGGCGAGAACCTGCTCGGAACCTACATCGCCGAGACGCTGACCAACAGCTTCTTCGACGTCGGCTACCGCGACATCGTCGAGCGCCAGATGCTCGACCGGGCTCTCCAGGAGCTGAAGCTTTCTCTGTCCGGAATGATCGACGCCGATTCGGCGAAGAAAATCGGCAAGTTCCTGCACGCCGACCTTGTTGTCGGCGGCACCATGACCAACTTCACTGGCGAGGTGAGCGTCAACTGCCGCATGTTCGAAGTCGAGACCGGTCAGGTCGTGGCCGTCGCGGCGACCAAGATCGTCAAGGACGATAGCGTCAAGTCGATGTTGGCGAAGGGGAAGGTCGCGGCCGGAGGAAGCCAGGAGAGCGAATCCCTGGATGTCGATCTGGAGTCGGCTGGGGAGGCTGTCCAGGAAGCTCAGGGGATTTCCTTCCGACTCAAGAGCTGTACCCACCGCGGGACGACAGTCGATTGTGAGCTTTCGGTTACTGCCATGGACAACGATGCGCAGATCCGTGTAGCGCGCGAGTCTCGGCTGGTCGACGCGCACGGGAACGAAACCGAGACCTCCTTCCTCTCTTTCGCCGGCGGTGATTCGAACCATGCAAGGGTGGGTGGCTTCTATGGGACCGCGAGCGATGGCGGTAGCCTTGAGCTTGTCCGTGGTGTTGCTCGAACCGGGCACCTCCGTTTCGAAGAGGTCAAAGTGACCGAAGGCCAGGTTCCGCTGATCGAGATTCTATTTGGGAGCAATAGAGGCAGCTACGGCACGGGCGGTGTGCGCAACGGGCGTATCCAATTTCGCAACGTGAGGGTGAAGTAAACGGCGAGCCCAGACCTTGAGCCCGGATGTCCAACCAGCGAGGAGACCCCCCCTTTCGATCCTCTGCGCACGATAGACACGCTTCGGAGGGGGTAGGGTTAGAGTCCTCGCCATGAATCCCATCACGCATCTGCTCATCGGCTGGGAGCTGGGGAGAGCGATGACCTCGTCGCCGCGCGAGCGGGCGGCCATCGCGTGGGCGAGCGTGGCTCCCGATGCGGACGGTCTTGGGGCGTTGGTGGATGTCGGCAACCGCGTTCTCGGCCGGCCGGAGACGAGCTGGTTTGGCGCGTACCATCACGTTCTCTTCCATGGGCTCTTCGGAGCGGTGCTGGCGGCTGGAGTCGCGGCGGCGGTCTGCCGGCGGCGGGTGGTCGCGGCGGTCGGCGCGTTCCTCGCGTTTCACGTCCATCTGCTGTGCGATCTCGCCGGATCGCGGGGACCGTCGCCCGGCGACGTCTGGCCGATCAGCTACCTGGCGCCGTTCTCGGAGGCTCTCACGGTGGCATGGCCGGGCCAGTGGCCGCTCAATGGCTGGCCCAACGTGGTGATGACGTTGATTCTGCTGGCCGTGGTGATCGTTCAGGCGGGGAGGGGAGGCGTGTCGCCCGTCTCGCTGTTCAGCCGGCGGGCCGATGCCGCGTTTGTGGCCGCCGTCCGGCGGCGGGGTCAGGTGTAGTCAGGCAGCTTCAAGGAAATCTGACGCCTCGAGGCTCGTCCCGTCCCCGAGCTTCCCGAGAATCTCGGAGAGAGCCGCCTTCATCTCAATGCACTCCTGACGGGCCTCCGCTTCGGTTCCGAAGAAGCGCGTGCCCCAGTTTTCCATCGTATGCGCTCGCTGATCGGCTGGCTGTATTCACGGAAGCTGGGCCGTCCGGTCAAGCAGCACTGCGGGATGGACTGGAGCGCGGCTTCCGGAGGATCCAGCGGTGGACCGTCGATTTGTACTGCTCGTAGCCGGCACCAAACTTGGCCGTCAGCGTCGGCTCTTCATGGAGGATCACGAACAGATGCATGACCAGGAGGAAGGCGAAGGTGAGCACCACGAGCGCCGGCGAGGAAAGAAGGAAGCCGGCACCGAGGATCACCGCCGCCGCGCCGACGTACATCGGGTTGCGCACCAGGCGGTAGGGACCGGAGACGACGAATTCGCGCGGCGGATCGAAGGGGGCCGGAGTGCCGCGGCCCGTCGTCACGAAGGTCGCGATGCAGGCCCCCGCGAGCAGCGCCCCCGCCGCCGCCAGAACGAAGCCGAGCGGGCGAAGCCAGAGGGGCAACGCCACCGGCAGCCGCGCGTCGAACGACCGGGCCCAGAGGGCGATCCATGTCCAGAGCCACACGAACGCGGCGGAGTAGACCAGGCCCCGGAGAATGGTGAAGCTCCTGGAGAGTCGCGATTCCATCGCTTTGGCATGAGCTTAGCCATTCCCGCGAGCTCGCGTCAACGCTCCTCCAGCTCCCGCGCGTCGCCCTGGAGCGCTTCCGCGATGATCCGCGAGGTGAAGTCGTCGAAGTAGTCCTGGAGGGTGGCTTGGAGCTCCTGGAATTCCGGCCACAGAGTCTCGTCGACGAACTTCTTCGACACCCGCGCCATCACGGTCGTCCGCCGCTGCCCGCGGTACCGGTAGGGAGTCAGCCCGTAGCGCCGGAGCAGGGCGCCCAGGAGACGGCGCGACCACTGATCCGGCAGGGAGAACTTGAATTCGACCGCAGGGTCGACTCTCTCGGTTTCGCGGAGCCGCGCCAGGATCCGCTCCCGTGCCCGCTCCGCCGCGACGCGTTCCCCTTCGGTGCCGGGCCGGGCGAACAAAGCCTCGATCCGGCGTAGCTTCTCGATGAGACGGGCTTCCTCAGACATGCGACAAAAATATCAGATCCGGGGGGCGCCTCACCACAGACGATCGCCGCCGGATATGCTCTCCCTCATGAACCTGAGACCCTTCCGCATCGAGCACTATTTCGCCCGGTACGAGTTCAGTGCCGAGTATCTGCTGTCGAGCTCGGATGCCGAATCGCGCCCGGTCAAGGACCTCCTGGCCCTGGAGCCGGACGCCTGGGAGCGCTTCCAGGAGCTGTGGTGCGGCTACACCGAGTCGCCCGGAAGCCGCGAGCTGCGCGAGGCCATCGCCGGGATCTACGAGCGCACCGCCGCGGACGACGTGCTGGTCGTCTCCAGCGCCGAGGAGGGGATCTTCCTCCTCTACCATGCCTTGGTCGGCGCGGGCGATCACGTCATCGTGGAGACTCCCTGCTTCGAAAGCGCCTTCGAGATCGCGCGCAGCACCGGCGCCGAGGTGACCCCCTGGCGCCGCCGTTTCGAGGACGGCTGGGCACACGACCTCGCCGCTCTGGAGAAGCTCATCCGGCCAAGCACACGGGTGCTCTACCTCAACACGCCGAGCAATCCGCTCGGCCTCTCGATGGCCCGGGAGACCTTCGACGGCGTCCTGAGCCTGGCGAAGGAGCGCGGCTTCCTCGTCTTCTGTGACGAGGTCTACCGCGAGCTCGAGCACGATCCGAACGGTCTGAGCGGGCGCCGTCCCGCCGTCTGTGACGTCCTTGAGCACGCCGTCAGCCTCGGCTCGCTCAGCAAGACCTACGGCCTCCCCGGCCTCCGCCTCGGCTGGCTCGCGACGCACGATCCGGAGATCCTCCGTCGCTGCCTGGATCTCAAGTACTACACCACCATCTGCAGCAGCGCCCCGAGCGAATTCCTCGCCGCCCTCGCCCTCCGCCACCGCGAGGTCCTCGTCGAGCGCAACCTCGCCCTCGTCCACCGCAACCTCCCCCTCCTCGACGCCTTCTTCGCCACCCACTCCAACCTCTTCTCCTGGGTCCGCCCGAACGCCGGCCCCATCGGCTTCCCCCGCCTGGAGATCCCCGGCTCCGTGGAAGATCTCTGCACCCGTCTGGCCCGCGAAGCCGGCCTCATGCTCCTCCCCGGCAGCGTCTTCGACGAGCCCCGGCACGTCCGGATCGGCTTCGGAAGGAAGAATCTGCCCGAGGCGCTGGCGCGGTTGGGGGAGTTTTTGGAGAAGTCCTTATGACCGCCTCCAGAGGAGTAAAATAGAGCCATGACGAGATCCGACCTGACCCGCCTCGCCCTCGAGCTGCCGGTTGACGAGCAGCTCGACTTGGCGCAGACCCTCTGGGAACACGCGTCACCAGCCTCTGACTTCAGCCTGTCCGCCGAGCTCAAGGAGCTCTTGGAAGCGCGCCTTCTCGAGGCGCGTACCAATCCCGAAGCGGGCGTCCCCTGGGAGGAAGTCAAAGCCCGCCTCCTCAGCCGAGCATGAAGCTCGTTCTCCGGCCCTACGTCGAGCACGAGATCGACACCGCCGCGAATTGGTACGAAGAGCGCCAGGCTGGCCTGAAGCGAGGCTTCGTCGAAGAGGTTGACGCTGCCCTCTCACGGATTCAGCACAACCCTTTTCTCTATTCGGTGGTTCATCTCGATATGCGCCGGGCTCCCCTCTGTGGTTTATGCCCTGATCCCCGTCCCCGGGTCCGGCAGCTTCAGGCCCAGATACCGCTCGAAAGGCTCGAACGCCGGGTCGGAGTGGAGGAGGGCGATGTTCCAGCGGATGCAGAAGCTGGCGATGAGGCAGTCGACCGGGTTGGGGATGGGGGCTCCCTTGGTGCGCAGGATGCGGAGGTGGACGGCGCTCTGCTGGGCGATGTCGCCGCCGGCGAGGACGTACTTCTCGAACTTGCCCAGGGCGCGGCGGGCGGTCTCCCAGTGGTCGTCGTCGGCGAGGCCGCGGAGGACCTCGAAGACGATGAGGTCTCCCACGACGACGGGGGCCCAGCCGAGGATCTCGTGCAGATAGTCGGTCCGCGGCGTGACGGTGCCGTTGAAATAATCCGCCCAGACCGTGGTGTCGACCATCACCTTCATGTGGGATCCTGCCAGCGCAGCCGGCCGCGCAGGTCGCGCACCTCTTTCTGCTCGTGGTAGCGGATCAGTGCCTTGAGCGCCTCTTCGAGAAGAGCCCGCTTGGTCCGCGCGCTGCTCAATGACATGGCGCGGGCGACCAAGTCTTCGTCCAGCTCAACGTTCGTCGCCATCAGGGAGTCTCCTTCGCACAAAGAATCGGCCAATGCGTGCGAGAGAGTCTACCAGATGTGCAGAATTCCTGGCAACCTGTGCGTAACGTCGAGGGCTGAACGGACGGCGACCACGTCCTTGTGCGACGCGGGAGGCAACGTGTACAAAAGTAGAGCTGCCCCCTACAGTTTTTCAAGATTTTTGTGCAAATCCTCCTCGGAAGCGCTCCTGGTCGCGCCCGCGAACGAGCTTGCGGACAAAGAGCTGCACAAAGGCGAAGACTTCGCCGCACAATTCAAGAGCGACCCGCACACGATCGAAAAGAATTTGCACAAGAAGAAGGGGGAAGACCTCGTGAAGGAGGGCTCTTCGCACACAGAGGCCGCAACCGACCAGGGGGACGCTCTGGGTTTGTACAATTTCAGACGATAACTGCACAAAGACGCAGCGGCGCGCTCAAGGCTGGGCTGCTTTCGGAAGCCCGAATGAAACCCCGGTCAGGCGTTCGCTCTCGTCGAAGAGGCGCGATGCGTCCGCTCTGTCCTGGGCGGCGGGGGAGATCCTCGCCGGCCCCGGATCGCCGCCGATCTCCAGAAAGCCCGACGGCCCCCAGTAGGAGCCGCCGGCCGCTGCGGGATCGACGGCGGCGCGGAGCGTGGGGAGAGCGCCTTGCGCCGGCTTCATGCCGAGCAGCGGAACGGTGAGCTTCGTCAGCAGAGACGCGCGTCCGAGATCGGTCGCGGTCAATCCCGGATGCGCGGCGGTGACGCGGACCTCCGAGCCCGCCGCGGTGAGGCGGCGCTGGAGCTCCAGCGCGAACATCATGTTGGCGAGCTTGCTCTGACCGTAGGCGCGCCACGGGCTGTAGGAACGCTTCTTCCAGTCCGGATCATCGAAATCGATCGTGCCCAGATTCTGCGCCTTGCTCGACACCACGACGATGCGCGCGCCCGGCGTCTTCTGGAGGAGCGGGAGGAGCCTCGCGGTGAGGGCGAAGTGGCCGAGATGGTTGGTGCCGAATTGCAGCTCGTGCCCCTGGCGGGTACGGCTGAGCGGCGGCACCATGACGCCGGCGTTGTTGATCAGCAGATCGAGGCGCGGATGCGCCGCCGCGATGCGTTCGGCGAAGCCGGCGACCGAGCCGAGATCGGCGAGATCCAGCGCTTCGAGCCGTACCGAGACAACCGCACGATCGGATTGAATCTGCCGGAGCGCGGCCTCGCCCTTCTCCGGATTGCGGCACGCGAGCACGACCGACGCGCCCTTGAGAGCCAGCATGCGCGCCGTCTCGAGACCGATGCCGGTGTTGGCGCCGGTCACGATGGCGACGCGTCCGGTCTGATCGGGGATGTCCTGGAAGGTGAAAGGGCTCATGGGGGCTCTCCGGTGATGAACGCCTTGTCACACTTTACAGCAGGGTCCACCGCGGCGACCTCGAGGTTTCAACAATTCCGCATCAATGGTGTCTACTATGGTAGACCCACTCCGGTCCGCGGAGCCCATGCCTGGCTGCTCAACCCTCAGGAGACCCTTGATGCGTTGTCCCTCCTCCGTTGTTTCTGTGTCTCTCGCTCTTTCCTGTGTGCTGGCCATGGCCGCGCCCGCGACGGCGGCTGTCGAGGCTCCGCCGGGACTCGTCTTTGAGCCCACCGAGGAGACCCTCCAGGCTCCGGTCGCCGCCCAGCGCGGTGTGAGGCGGGACCTGGACGTCAAACGAGCGCTGCCGGCGGCGCCCGCAGCTCCCGCGGAAGGCATCACAGGGCCGCTCACGGCGGCGGTCACGCAGACCCTTCTGTCCGAGGGTTTCGAAGGCGTGTTTCCCTCCGGCGCCTGGAGCGTGTTTGACAACAACGGAGCGACCGGCGGCGAGGTGTTCTGGAATGACACCAACTTCCGGAGCTATGCCGGAAGCTGGAGCGGCGGCTGTGCCGCCGGCGGCGCCAATGCCAGCTCTCCGGGGACCGCGTACTCGAACAACATGAGCTCCTGGATGGTCTACGGCCCGGTCAGCCTGAGCGATGCCAATGCGGCCTCTCTCTCCTTCCGCTACTGGCTGAATTCCGAGCAGGGCTTCGACTTTTTCAAAGCCATGGTGTCGATCAACGGCACCAACTTCTACGGCGTCCAGGCGAGCGGGAGCTCCGGAGGCTGGGTGAGCGGGTCTCTCGATCTCGCCAATGTGCCCACTCTGGGCAATATCATAGGCCAGCCCAACGTGTGGATCGCCTTCATTTTCTCGAGCGACAGCACGGTGACGGCGGAGGGCGCCTATGTCGACGAGATTCTCCTCCAGAAGACGGTGGGAACGGGGGGCCCGGACATCCGGATCGAGCCTCTGACTCTGACCTACACGCAGCAGGCGCGGCGTCCGATCTTCGTAGAGCTCGACTGGATGGAAGACGGCACCCATTCGCACAAGCCGTCCCAGGCGGTGATCGACCGCATCAAGCAGACATTCGCCAACGCCGGCTACAGCCTCACGATCGACGTCAGCAATGCCATTCCTCACCAGGCCACACTCCCGATCGTGAGCTCCGTGTCGGGGTCGGCGTCGGTGCAGTCGCTGATGACTCAATATTTCAACCACGCGGGAGACAGCCGCTACTACTACAGCATCTGGGGACACAGCTACAGCTACAACGGCAGCTCCACCACGAGCTCCGGAATCGCCGATCTGCCGGGCCGGGTCCATCTGGTGACACTGGGCTCTTTCTCCGGCCAGACCGGCACGTTCAGCAATCAGGTGGGAACTTTCATCCACGAATTTGGACACAATCTGGGTCAAGAGCACGGCGGGAGCGACGGCGGTAACTACAAGCCCAACTTCCTGAGCGTGATGAATTATCACTACCAGCTCTCCGGCCTCGGCCCGAGCCTGCAAGCCCTCGGGTTCGCCAACAGCGCGGCGGGATTCGATGACTTCAGTTATTCCCATGGCTTGCTGCCGAGTCTCAACGAGTCCAACCTGGACGAGAGCTTCGGCATCGGCCTCGGCAAGTCCGTCGACTGGAACTGCAGCGGCACCATCCAGACAGGAGTGGCCAGGGACATTCAGGAATCCAATCCCTGCTTCGCCTCCGGCGGTCTTTCGGTGATCTCGGACTTCGACAACTGGACCAGCCTGTCGTCTCAGATCCGCACCTTGAGCTCGTCGGCCGAGCCGTCCAGGACCCGCTCGATTCCGTGCATCACGGCCGAGGAAAACAAGCCGCTCCAGGAGCGCATCGACAAATTGCGCGCCGCCGGCCAGTTGCCGCCGGACGGTCCCGGCGCGGGCCTTCCTTACCTCACCGCCGGGGACGCCGGTCGCTCCTTCCTGATCTTCAACGATGGCAACAGCTCGCTCACCGTCAGCTCGATGAGCCTGGACACCGCCACCCCCTGGATCCATTGGGCTCCCCAGGCGCCTTTCACCATCGCGCCGGGAAAGTCGCAGGAGATCCTGATCTACGTCGACTTCGCGCAGGCGCCGGCAGGGCAGACCACGCGCCGCCTCCTGGTGCAGTCCAACGATCCGGATGAGAGCCCCTATCCCGGCGGCGTCAACCTGGTGATCTCGGCGCTCGATACCAGCCAGCCGGCCGATTCCGCCCTCATCAACGGCGCCGGCGTCAACGGCAGCCTGACCGCCTCGGCCAGCCAGTCCACCTGGCGGTATTACTTCGTCGACCTCCCCTCCGGCAGCACGAACCTGGTCGTCGACCTCACCAACCTCACCGCCGACGCGGATCTCTACCTGCAGCGCACCAACAAGCCCACGACCACCACCTACCAATGCCGCCCGTTCGTCAGCGGGACGGCGAACGAGCAGTGCAGCATCCCCGCTCCGGCTTCCGGACGCTGGTGGGTCGGCGTCAACAACTTCGCCACGAGCACCATCGGCTACACGATTCGTGCAGCCTGGAGCGCGCCGGTCTCAGCCTTGAAGTTCTATACGGTGACGCCGTGCCGCATCTTCGACACACGCAGCGGCTCGCCTCTCACCTCCGGCGTGATCCGCACCTTCGCCATCGCCGGCACCTGCGGCATCCCCGCCTCCGCCAAGGCCGTCTCTGCCAATTTCACGGTGACGGAAGCGACGGCGAACGGCGAGATCAACCTCTGGCCCGCCGATCTGGGCAATCCGGTGACCAACGCCTTGAGCTTCCGCGGCGGCGTGACGCGGGCCAACAACGGGATTCTCGAGCTGGCCACGGATGGGGGAGGAGGCGCGGCGGCGCAGACCTTCCTGACCGGCGGCAGCGGCACGGCGCATCTGATTCTGGACGTCAACGGGTACTACCAGTAGCGGGGGCGTCCCGGGCGTCCTGATGGAGCCTTTGGCCGCAGGATGGTCCTTGCTTTCGTAGGGGCGGTCCATGGGATGCCGTCAGGCACCCCATGGGGCCGCCCGGGTGGGTGGCCGCCGCGAGAAAATGGTGGGTGGGCTGCTTGCGCGCCGCGCGCGCTGCTGTAGTAGTGTCGCCCAATGCGTCCGCTGCCGCCCATCGCTGCCGTCCTTCTCGCCCTGCTCTGCGGACCGGCCGCCCCGGCGTCGGCTGCCCCGGACATCCGCATCGAGCCGCGCACACTGAGCTTCTTGCAGCAGCCACGGCGGCCGATCTTCGTGGAGATCGACTGGATGGAGGACGGCACGCACTCCCACAAGCCGTCCCAGGCGGTGGTCGACCGCATCGTGCAGACGTTCGCCAACGCTGGCTACAGCCTCACGATCGACGTCAGCAACGCCGTCCCGCCTCAGGCCATCCTCCCGATCGCCGACTCGGTGGAGGGCTCGGCGGCGGTGCAGTCGATCATGGCGCAGAATTTCAATCACGCGGGCGACAGCCGCTACTTCTACAGCCTCTGGGGACACAACTACTCGGACAACGGAACCTTCACCACGAGCTCCGGCGCCGCCGATCAGCCGGGCCGCGTCCACCTCGTCACGCTGGGCTCTTTCTCCGGCCAGACGGGCACCTTCAGCAACCAGGTGGGGACGTTCATCCATGAATTCGGCCACAACCTGGGCCAGACCCACGGCGGCACGGACGAAGGCAACTACAAGCCGAATTACCTGAGCGTGATGAATTATTTCTATCAGCTTTCGGGGCTCGGGCCGAGCCTGAAAGCCCTCCGTTTCGCCAACAGCGCCGCGGGCTTCGACGACTTCAGCTACTCGCACGGCCTCCTGCCGAGCCTCGACGAGCTCAGTCTCGACGAAAGCTTCGGGATCGGCCTCGGCAGGCCCGTGGACTGGAATTGCAATGGCGTCCTCCAGAGCGGGCTGGCCAAGGACATCCAGAGCGCCAACCCCTGCTCGGCCTCCGGCAATCTTTCGGTCCTCACGGACTTCGACAACTGGAGCAGCCTCTCGCCGCACATCCGCACCGCGACCTCGCGCGCCACGCCCTTTGTTCCTCCGCCTGCCCGCCGCGCCGTCGCCTGCATCACGCCCGAGGAAAACCGGCCGCTCCAGGACCGGATTGATCGCCTGCGCGCCGCCGGCCTGCTGCCGCCGGACGGACCGGGCCCGAAGCTCCCCCCGTGGACCAACGGGGACGCCGGGCGCTCCTTCCTGATCTTCAACGACGGCACCAGCGCGCTCACCGTCACCGCGATGAGCCTCGACGTCGCGACCCCCTGGATTCACTGGGCGCCCCAGGCTCCGTTCAACATCGCGCCGGGCGCCTCGCAGGAGGTCCTGGTCTTCGTCGACCTCGGGCAGGTGCCGATCGGCCAGACGGCGCGCCGCCTCGTGGTGCAGTCCAACGATCCGGACGAGAGCCCCTATCCCGGCGCCGTCAACCTGGCGATCTCGACCGCCGGCTCGGCTCCGCCCTTGAGCTTTTACACCGTCACCCCGTGCCGCGTCTTCGACACGCGCACCACCATCCCCCTCATCTCGGGAGCAACGCGCACCTTCGCCATCGCCGGCACCTGCGGCATCCCCGCCACCGCCAAGGCCGTCTCGGCCAATTTCACCGTGACGGGAGCGACAGCCAACGGCCAGATCAATCTCTGGGCCGCCGACATGGGCAATCCGCCGACGAGCGCCCTGAGCTTCCGCGCCGGCGTGACGCGGGCCAACAATGGGATGCTCGAGCTGGCGACGGATGGCGGAGGGGACATCGGCGCGCAGGCGGTCTTGACCGGCGGGGGGACGGTGCATCTGATTCTGGACGTCAACGGGTATTACCAGTAAAAGCGCCCTCTCCCCGAAGAGGAGACCACGCTGCCGCTCTATCTCGCCCACGGCGTGACGAGCGTGCGGGGGATGGGCGGCGATCCGGACAAGACCTTGCGCCTGCACGAAGAGATCCGCCGCGGCGCGCGGCCGGGTCCGCGCCTGATCCTCGCGGGGCCGACCGTCGCTCGCCGACGCGGGTGCGGTGGAAGAGCCAGCGAAGGGGCGCGGTGCATAGATAGGCCGGCCGGATCTTAGTCGCCGGGTTCCGCTCCGATGCGGGGGCATGACAGAATCAAGGAATGACAAAAGCACTGACTCGCTTCCCTTCTATCGCTGTTGCCACCAGCAGCAGGTAGAACCCGCAATGCCCAAGCTCTCCAAGCCCTCTCCCAAAGCGAGCACTGTCGTCTCAAGTCTTGGCCCACTTGTTGAGCAGGTGCGTACTGTGGTGCAGGCTGCCCGCCGGGCCGCTGCCGCTAGCGTCAACACCTTGCAGGTCCTTACCAACTTTGAGATCGGCCGGCTGATCGTCGAACACGAACAAGCCGGCGCGCCTCGTGCCTCTTACGGTAAAGAGACGCTCAAGCTCTTGGCCGGCAGCCTCGAGACGGAGCTCGGGCGAGGCTATTCCGAGCGGAATCTCGAATACATGAGAAAGTTCTACCTCACATGGAAAGAGCGCGTGCCGCAGATTTCGCAGAAGGCTTCTGCGAAATTGCCGGCTGATATGCTCGGCTTGGCTACTTTGGACCAACGGCCTGTGGCTTCACAGGGCTCTCCCGCTCTATCTGGTGCGCCGCCTGCCAGTCCCTTTACCCTGGGTTGGTCGCATTACGTCTTTCTTCTGGGAGTCCGAGACGAAAGCGAGCGCCGTTTCTACGAGATCGAAGCTGCGCAGGGCTCTTGGTCCCTCCCTGAGCTCAAGCGCCAGTTCAACTCCGGTCTCTACGAGCGCCTCGCTCTCAGCGGGGACAAAAAACGCATCCGTAAATTGGCGCAGGAAGGGCAGACTGTCAGCAGGCCCGCCGACCTGCTCAAGGACCCCTATGTCCTCGAATTTCTCGGCTTGGAGGAAAAGCCCTCCTACTCTGAGAATGACCTTGAAAACGCCATCATCGGCAAGCTCCAGCACTTCCTCCTCGAGCTCGGTAAAGGGTTCCTCTTCGAAGCCCGCCAGAAGCGATTCACTTTCGGCGAGGACCACTTCTTTGTGGATCTCGTCTTCTATAACCGTCTCCTGCGCTGCTATGTCCTGATCGATCTCAAGATTGGCAAGCTCACTCATCAAGATCTTGGACAGATGCAGATGTACGTAAACCACTTTGACCGCCACGTGAAGCGCGAAGACGAGCATCGTACCGTTGGCATCGTCCTTTGCAAGAAAAAGCATGACGCTCTTGTCGAGATCACCCTGCCACAAGATGCCAACATCTTCGCCTCGGCCTACCAGCTATACTTGCCGTCCAAGGAAGACCTGCGCGAGCGACTGCTAGAGTGGACCCGCTCGGATGCCGAGATCGAGGACGCCTCCGTTACATAGTCCCGCATGCCAAAATGCGGTATGCCAAAAACACCTTAGTCCTTCTTCTCCATGACGATCTCGAATCCGTCGTCGCCCGTGCGCCAGAAGTCGCCTCCCAGGCACCCAGGCCGTCCGCTCCGATGAAAACTGCGACGGTCCGCGAAGACCTCTCCGAGCCCTTCCTGCCACGGCAGGCCGGGCTGGAGCTCCAGCTTGTCCAGCCAGAAGGTGAGACCCCGCTCGCGGAGGCGCGCGGCGATTTCCTCGACGATCGGTTTGTCGCGGCTGTTGTGGCTCAAGAAGACGTCGCGCTGGGCTGGCATCTGTTGGCCTTTCTCCAAAGCTTCGCGTCGATGCTGGCAAGCTTACCGCATCCGGCCATGCCACAATGCGGCATGCCCAAGCCCGCCGACTCCGTCCCCTTCTACCTCTATCCCTACCACCAGGCGCGCGAGCAAGGCGCGAGGGGGTTCGAGGCGCTCCTCTGGGCCAGCCCGGAGGGGCAGCGGGTCCGTTTCGAGGCGATCACGCAGATCTTTCCGCTGGCGGAGAAGAGGATCCTGGACGTTGGGTGCGGGCGGGCGGATCTGCTGGGGTATCTGCTGGAGAGCGACATTGTGCCGGCTCATTACATCGGGTTGGACGGTATCCCCGCGTCGCTGCGGGCGGCTCGCCGGAAGAAGTATCCGGGGTGCGAGATTCTGCGGGCGGCGGATTTCGTCCGGAAGCCGGAGGCGCTCCAGGTGGGCGCTGACGTGGTGATCTTCTCCGGGACGTTGAACACGCTGACGCGCCCGCAGTTCTATCGCACGCTGCGCGCGGCGTGGGCGGCGGCCGGGGAGGCGCTGGTGTTCAATTTCCTCAGCTCTCATTTCTGGTGCGGCGCGGACTGGCTCTCCTGGCATCGGCGGGCGACGGTGCTCGCGTTCTGCCGGTCGCTGGGCGGGGAGGTGAGCTTCGAGGAAGGCTATCTCCACGGCGACTGCACGGTGGCGGTGCGGCGGCCCGGTGTGGCCGATTAGCCGGACGAGGAGGAGAATCGGCAGGTCCCCGGCGCTTCCGCCGGCAGGACACCGCTTCTCAGGAAGGGAGCTTTCGCCATGTCCAGAACCGCCCTCCGCAGTTTGTCCGCCCTGGCCGTCCTCCTGTCCCTCTCTTTGCCCCTCGGCGCGCAGCCGGCAGCGCAGGAGCCTGCGCGTGTTCCCTCGGCTTTGGCCGTGCTCTGGGAAAGGGTGACAGCCCCTCTTCTGTCGATCTTCTCCGGGGACACCGCGGATGGTCGCTCCATCTGCGACCCGGATGGAGGTTCGTGCTCCACGACGACGACGGACGGCCGATCCATCTGCGACCCGAACGGGGGCAACTGCTACGAAATTTAGGGACTTTTACGCCGGGGGACTCCCCGGCGGTTTCGCTTTGGTGTAATCTGGATCGCATGCAGAAGACTGCCTTTCACGCGTCGAGAAGCGAAGTCGGCGATCTCCTGGCCGGCAGCCTGCCCGCCGAGGAGCGGCGTCGAATTGTTCAGCACCTTCTCGCGGGGTGCGAGACGTGCGCGCAGTTGGTCCACAGTCTGATGTTTCCTGAGTGCCCAGGCTATGACGGTGTCGCCCGTCGCCTGGAGCTCGCCATGGTCTTGGCTGAGAACGATGTGGCGGTTGAGAGGATGCAGGCTCTTGAAGCTTGGGAGGTCCTGAATCCGCTGCCGCCGGAGGGACGTCTGTTTCAGGTCAAGCATCAACCGGAGCTTCACACCTGGGGAATGTACGAGAAAATTCTCGATGAAGCCAAGAAGAGCGTGAAGCAGGATCCTCTCCGGGCTGTCGACCTTGCGCATCTGGCGCTGGCCGTTGCAGAACGATTGGACGCCGACGACTACGGAGCAGAACGAATCAAGGACTTCGAGGCTGCCGCCTACAATTGCCTCTCCAATGCCAAGAGACTTGTCTCCGACTTTTCGGGGGCCGAGACGGCGCTCCGCACGGCTGAAAGGCTCTTGGCTGAAGGAACTGGAGATCCAGGGGAGAAAATCAACTTCGTTTCGATCTCCGCTTCCTTTAAAACTGACCTTGGTGATCTGGAGGATGCAGCAGAGTCCTTGAACGAAGCGATCAGGCTGGCTCGCCGTGTCAAGGACAAGCACCAGGAAGGCCGACTTTTCATTCAACAAGCAGGCGTGGTCGGTTGGATAGACCCCGTGCACGCCATAGAGCTTGTCGAGCGTGGTCTCTCCTTGATCGACACCGAGCGCGAGCCCGCCCTGGAGCTCAATGGACGGCACATTCTCGCCTTTTTGACGAACGAGCTCGGCGAGCCGCAAGAGGCTGAGTCCATTCTCTCGACCTACGCCTACCTCTACAAGAAATTCGATGACGTCTTCTGGCGCGGCCGTCTCCTGCATCTCCGCGCGAACATCGCTCGCCGGGAAAACGATCTCCTGCGCGCCGAGCTGTGCTTTCGCGATCTCGTGCAGCTCTATCAGGAGCACAGCTTTGAATTCGACCTGGCCCTCGCGGCCCTCGACCTCGCCGAAGTCCTCACGGCTCGCGGAAGCTTTCGAGAATCCGAGGAAATCCTCGCCGCGGTCTACCCGATCTTGCAGACGTGGAACATTCACGTCGACATCCTCCGTGCCTGGCTCTTGCTCCGGGAGAATGTCCAATCGCGGCGTGTCGCCCGGGAAGCGTTCCGCGAGCTGGCGATGACTCTGCGGCGGAAGTGGTACAGGAAAGAGGAGGGGAGGTGAGGGTGGCTGAAGGCAAACTCTTGCAGGGCGGCCACGCGGGGTGCCTTCGGCACTCCTGCGAGCCATCCAAAGGAGCCCCACGATGTTGCGATCTCGCGTTTCCGGTTGGTTGATCCTGGCGGCCGTTGCGCTCTTCTTGTCCGCCTCTCCGGTTTCCGCGGGCCACAATGTCTGGACGTCCCAGGGACCGGAAGGGGGCAACACCCAGGCTCTGGTGGTGACGCGCGGGCAGCCGTCCGTGGTGTATGCCGGGCTCCTGCATGGGGTGTTCAAGAGCGTCGACGGCGGACTGAGCTGGCGCCGCGTGTCGCAGGCGATCAGTCCCCAGATCCTTTCTCTTGCCGGTGATCCTGCCGATCCGCGGACGCTCTACGCCGGGACGACTCCCAACGCCGATACGCCTCTGGGCGGCGTCTTCAAGACCTCCGACGGCGGCCGGACGTGGCGGCATCTTCCTCTGGGGAATCAGTCCGTCGCGGCGCTGGCGATCTCTCCGGCCGAGCGCGCGACCGTGTGGGCGGGGACGAACGCCGGGCTCTACGTGAGCCGTGACGCCGGGGCGAGCTGGTCGCCGGTGGAAGGGGTGCCGCGGTCGTTCATCTGGACGGTGGCGGCTCATCCCAGCCGGAGTGGAACGGTCTACGCGTCCAGCGCGGGAGGCCTGTTCGAGACGGAAAATGGAGGAGCGGACTGGCGCCGGATCGACGCCGAATTCGGCGGGGTGAGCGGGCCGAACGCTGTGGCGATCGATCCTGTCCATCCGGAGAAGCTGTATATCGGGGGACAATTCTATCCCGGCGTCTTCTGGAGCGAGGACGGGGGCATCACCTGGCAGAGGCCGCAGACCGTGCTCACTCCGTACCAGGTGAGGGCGCTGGCGGTCGATCCGGTCAGCTCGGCCGTCTATGCCGCGGCGGGCGGATCTCCGGAGCAGGTCTACAAAAGCCTCGACGGCGGGGCGAGCTGGACGCCGGCGGGACGCGGGCTGCCCGGAGCGCTCATCCTCTCCCTGGCTCTCGACCCCGCGGACCGCTCGGTCCTCTACGCCGGCTCCCTGGCGGGCGTGTGGAAGAGCGCGAACGGGGGCACGTCCTGGGCACCCGCCAACCGGGGCATCCGGCACACGTCCGTGCGCGACGTCGCGGTCGATCCCGCGACGCCGGGCACCGTCTTCGCGACGGCGGACTATGCCGGAGTGTTCAAGAGCACCGACCGGGGTGCGAGCTGGCAGCTCCTGGGCAGCCTGGACGGCGGCATCGTCGAGGCGGTGGCGGTCGAGCCCCCGTCCGCGGCTTCGCCGGGTGCTCTTTACGCGGGAACGGGCAGCGCCGTTTTCCGGAGCACGGACGGAGGCGGGAGCTGGAGCCGCCTCGCGGCCGGCTCCGGCGGCGGCGTCCACGACCTGGCGCTGTCCTCGCTCGGCGTCCTCTATGCCGCGACCGACGCCGGCGCTCTCCGCAGCGCGGATCACGGGGAGACCTGGACGCGGATCTGGCCTCCGGGGCCGAGCGAGACGGTGCGGCGGATCGTCGTCTCCCCGGCGCGCCCTTCCGATCTCTACCTGACCGCGCCTTCGGGCATCTATGCCAGCTTCAATGGAGGAGAGACCTGGACGAAGGGAAACCTCAACCTCTCGCCGTTCATCGTGGCGGTCGACCCGCTCCGCCCTGCCATCGTCTATGCCGGTCTCGGCGGCGGCGAGCTGTTCAAGAGCTTCGACAGCGGGCTGACCTGGGAGGCTGCCGGCTCCGGGCTGCCCGCGATCGGGCTCACAGGTCTGGTGATCGATCCGCTGCGGACGGACACTCTGTATGCCAGCTCGTACTTCGGGCTCTATCGCAGCCTGGACGGCGGCGTGAGCTGGGCTCCGTTTCTGAGTGACGGCGGCGGCCCCACCAGGATCCAAACCATGGCGTTCGATCCACGGGGTCCGCTGACCTTCTATGCCGGGACCGGCGAGAACGGCGTCTTCGACCGCACGCTCGGCAATCGGTTGCCGCCGGGAGATTTCCTGGTCACCAACGCCCTCCCGGGCTACCGCTTCAAGGTCCTCGTGACCGCACCCGGCCAGCCGTCCCGGCCCGGCCGCCTGGAGCGCGACTGCCTGCCGGGGACCCTGTGCGTGAGTGGCGCGCTCGCCGGCCAGACCGAGGTCCTGGTGCGCGTCAGCGGCCTGCGGCCGAACGGCTACTTCTGGCTGAGCGCGGTGCGCTTCACGGCCTCCCAGGTGGAGATCTGGGCGGAGAGGCCGGGGACCGGCGACCGGAAATACTATCGCCTGGACGCCGTGCCGCCGGGGAGCGGCGACTTGTCGGGGATTCTGGACCGGACGGCGTTTCCGGTGCGGTAGACGATCCTGCTCCGCGCTTTCGGCGAGGCGGGCCTGGGGAGAACGGGTAATTGCTACGAGGGAGTAAGGGGGCGGAATGGGTGGGTTTGGGCCCCGGGCGGTGGATCGAGTTGCTTAGGCCTATTCTGAGTTGCTTCCTTTCGCCAATGCCCTTACACTGAGCCCGCCTGAAAGCGGGAGGCTCAGTGACGATGATGGAGGAGCCCTGGAAGGCACCGGACTGGTTCCGGGCGCTGACGTTGGAAGAGAGAGCCGAGATGTTGGCGGAGGGGCGGGGAGCGGATCCCGGCCCTCCGACGGACTCCGGGCGGGCGGCGCGGCGGGCGGCACGGTGGCGGGTACAGCCGCCGTTCTCCAACGATGGTTTCCTGGACCGGCGGCTCGCGGCGGACGGGCTTTCCACCCCCTCGTTCCTCTATCTGCTGGGCGAGCCGGATGCCGATCTGGCGCAGCGGGCGCGGACGAACGGCGCGGCTCCGCGCTGGCTGCTGGATCTGGAGCAGGCGTTCTCCTGGCCGGCGGCGGAGGCGTTCCCCGAGCTTCCCATGCCGAAGGACGCGCTGCCGTACCTGGCGTTTCTGCATGCAGCACAGCCGCTCCTCGATGCCGGCTACTCCCGTCTCCGCCAGGGCGTCAGGGAGCTGGCCGCCGGACGGAGCGGGCTGCTCTTCGATCCGCAGACGGTCTCCGCTCTCCTGGCCGCGGGGCTGCCCAACGGGCTGATTCTGCTGCTGGGCCGGACCATGGTCGCGGAGCTGAGCCTGGCAGGCCGGGAAGGGCGTCTCACAGGCGAGACTCCCGAGGCGCGTTTCGCCTCGTTCATCGAATCGCTCCGCGATCCCGGGACGGCGCTGGCGATCCTGCGGCAGTATCCCGTGCTGGCGCGGCTGGTGGTCGAGACCGTGGACCGTTGGGTGACGGCGAGCCTGGAGCTGCTGCGTCATCTGCGCGACGATGGCGACGCGATCCGCGCCGCGTTCTCCCCGGATCGGGAGCCGGGAGCGCTCGCCGAGCTGGAGAGCGGCCTGGGCGATCTCCACCGCGGCGGCCGCTCCGTGGCGGTGCTGACGTTCGCTTCCGGCCTGCGGCTGGTCTACAAGCCGAAACCGCTGGGCGTGGAGAGCGCTTTCCAGGCGCTCCTCGCCTGGACGGGAGAGAAGGGATTCGCGCCGGCCTACCGGCTTCTGCGGCTCGTCGACGGCGGTGATCACGGTTGGATCGAATGGATCGAGAGAGCTCCGTGCACGACGGCGGAGGAGCTGGAGCGCTTCTATCGCCGGCAGGGAGGCTACCTGGCTCTCCTCTATCTCCTGGCGGCGACCGACTTCCATCACGAGAACCTGATCGCCGCCGGGGAGCATCCCGTCCTGCTCGATCTCGAAGCGCTCTTCCATCCCTGGGCCGACGAGGTGATCCGCAGGCCGCCGGGCGAGCGGACGATGGGGCGGCCCCTTTTCGACTGCGTGCTGCAGAGTGGCATGCTGCCGGCGCGGACCTGGGTGGGCAAAGGGGCCGAAGGCGGCGTGGATCTGAGCGGCCTCGCGGCGCCCGCGGGGCAGCAGTCGCCGCCGGCGTTGATGGGTGAAGCGGCGGGGACCGATGCGATGCGCTATGTGCGGCGTTCGGTGGAAATCCCCCAGGGGAAGAGCCGGCCGACTCTCGGCGGCGCCGAGGTCGCTCTGTGTGATTTCGTCGAGCCTCTGGTCGACGGCTTCACGGCGATGTACCGCCTGCTCGCCGGCCACCGCGAAGAGCTGGCTGCTCCCGGCGGACCGCTGGACGCTTTTGCCGGCGCCGAGGTGCGGGTGATCCTGCGCATGACCCGCACCTACGCCACGCTTTTCATGGAGTCTCTCCACCCCTTTGTGCTCGGCGACGGCCTGGACCGCGATCGCCTCTTCGACCGCCTCTGGGAGGCGGTGGAGGAGCACCCTCTCCTCGGCGCGCTGGTGCCCGCCGAGCGGCGCGACCTGCTCGGCGGCGACATCCCGATGTTCACGGCGCGCCCCGGCTCGCGCGACCTGTGGACGAGCGGTCTTGGCGACACGGGCGAGCGCCTGCCCGGGTTCCTTCCGAGGTCCGGCCTCGAGGAGGCCCGGGACCGCTTGGCGCGCTTCGGCGAGGACGACCTGCGGCGCCAGGCATGGATCATCCGCAATTCCATCGAGGCGGTGGTCCTCCGCAATCCGGACCACGCGCCCCCGGCGTTCGCCGAGGCGGCGCCGCCGTCGCGTTCCGAGATCCTGGCGGCGGCGCTGGCGGTGGGCCGCCGGCTGGAGGAGCTGGCGTTGCGCGCTCCGGGCGAGGCGCACTGGCTCGGCGCGCAGGTCTCCGGGCAGGGGACGCAGTCGAGCCTCAAGCTGGCCGGCCTCGACCTTCACCTCGGGCTGCCCGGCGTCGTCCTTTTCCTCGCGTATCTGGGAGAAGTCACCGGGGAGCTGCGGTGGACCGCGCTGGCCCGGGACGGCGCGGCGACGCTGCGCTGGCGGGCGGCGCAGATCCCCCGGCCGCTCGATTCCGTGGGCGCCTTCTCGGGCTGGGGCGGCCTGCTCTATACGCTCACCCATCTGGCCGCTCTCTGGGACGAGCCGGCGCTCCTCGACGAGGCCGAGGCGATCGTCGCCTTCCTGCCCGACCTCATCGCCGCCGATGTCTCGAACGACGTGGTGGCGGGAGCCGCCGGGTGTCTCGTCTGTCTCCTGCGGCTGTGGGAGCGGCGGCCCGCGCCGGCAACCCTGGCAGCCGCGCTGCGCTGTGGCGAGAGGCTCCTGGAGCGGGCGGTGCCTGCAGGGGCGGGGATCGGCTGGGTGCTGGAGGTAGCCGGCCCCGCGCCGCTCGTCGGCATGTCGCACGGCGGGGCCGGGATCGCCTGGGCGCTGCTACAGCTCGCCGCGGTCACCGGAGACGAACGCTTCCGGCACGCCGCCGAGGCCGGCCTCGCTTACGAGCGCTCCCTCTATGCGCCGGAGAAGAGGAACTGGCCCGACCTGCGTAGTGGCAGCCTGGGACCGAACGGCGAGCCGCACTTCATGAGCGCTTGGTGCCATGGCGCGCCCGGGGTCGCCCTCGCCCGCCTCGCCGGCCTGCGCCATCTCGACGACGCCGCGGTGCGCGAGGAGATCGCCGTCGCCCTGGAGACCACCCTTGCCGAGGGCTTCGGCCGCGGGCACTGCCAGTGCCACGGCGACCTGGGCAACCTCGAAGCGCTGCTCCTGGCGCAGGAGAGGCTGGGGATCGATCTCGCGCCGCGCATCGGCCGGCTGCTCGGCGGAACGCTGGCCGATCTCCGGACCTATGGACCGCGCTTCGGGCTGCCGGGGCGCACCGAGCCGCCCGGTTTCATGATCGGTCTCGCGGGGATCGGCTACGGCCTGCTGCGCCATCTGGAGCCGCGGCGCGTGCCGTCCGTCCTCGTGCTGGCGCCGCCCCCGCTGCGGGGGAGAAGCTCTGTGGACCCTCCGTCCGGGATGATCTCGTGACGGTGTTTGTGGAGAAGGAGACTCACGATGAAGAAGAACATCGACGTGGCCCGCGCCTGGCGTGACGAGGAGTACTACCTCAGCCTGAGCGACGAGGAGAGGGCGGGCCTCGGCGCGCACCCCTCCGGTCTCATCGAGCTGAGCCAGGCCGATCTGCGTGCGGTCGCCGGCGGCGCCAGCACCGTCGTCGACACCTGCTCTGCCATCTGCACCCCCTGCCCGCCGAGGCAGTGCTTCTGATCGATCCCCCGAGCCCGGAGAGAAATCTCCGGGCTCGTCCCTTGCCGCCTCGCTCCGCTTCGCGACTATGATGTCCCCCGGGAGGCAGAGGATGACTGCAAAGGGGACACCGGCTTGGCAAGCGCTCGAAGATCACTACCACTCCATCAAGGATCTACATCTCCGGCAGCTCTTCGCCGACGACCCGCAACGCGGTGAGCGCCTGACGGCGGAGGCGGCGGGGGTGTTCCTGGACTATTCGAAGAACCGCGTCACGGACGAGACGCTGCGGCTGCTCCTGGCTTTGGCGGAGGAGCGGGGCTTGAGCGGGCGGATCGAGGCGATGTTCCGCGGCGAGAAGATCAACGTCACCGAGAACCGGGCGGTCCTGCACACGGCTCTGCGGGCTCCGCAAGGGACGTCGATCGTGGTGGACGGCGAGGACGTGGTGCCGGGGGTCCATGCGGTGCTGGAGCGGATGGCGGATTTCTCGGAGCGGGTGCGGAGCGGCGGGTGGACGGGGTTCACGGGGAAGCGGATCCGCAATGTGATCAATATCGGCATCGGCGGCTCGGACCTGGGGCCGGTGATGGCGTATGAGGCGCTCAAGCACTACAGCGCGCGGGAGATCAATTTCCGCTTTGTTTCGAATGTCGACGGGACCGACTTCGTGGAGGCGGTTTTCGGGCTCGATCCGGCGGAGACGCTGTTCATCGTGGCCTCGAAGACGTTCACGACGCTGGAGACGATGACCAACGCGCAGACGGCTCGCGAGTGGGCGCTCCGGGTGCTCCAGGATGAGGCGGCGATCGCCAAGCATTTCGTGGCGCTGTCCACGAACGCGGCGGAGGTGAGGAAGTTCGGCATCGACACGGCGAACATGTTCGAATTCTGGGACTGGGTCGGCGGACGGTATTCGATGGATTCGGCGATCGGGTTGTCGACGATGATCGCGATCGGTGCGGAGAATTTCCGCGGCATGCTCGCCGGCTTCCATGAGATGGACGAGCACTTCCGCACCGCGCCGTTCGAGCGCAATCTGCCGGTGCTGCTGGGTCTGCTGACGCTCTGGTACATCGATTTCTTCGGCGCGCAGACGGTGGCGGTGCTGCCGTATGAGCAATATCTCAAGCGGTTCCCGGCCTATCTCCAGCAGCTCACCATGGAGAGCAACGGCAAGAGCGTGACGCTCGACGGCTCGCGGGTGGCGGTGCAGACGGGCGCGATCTATTGGGGCGAGCCGGGGACGAACGGACAGCACTCGTTCTATCAGCTCATCCACCAGGGGACGAAGCTGATCCCTTGCGACTTCATCGCCTTCGGAAAGCCGCTCAGCGACGTCGGCCGGCATCACGACATTCTGCTGGCGAACGTCTTCGCGCAGGCGGAGGCGCTCGCGTTCGGCAAGACGGCGGAGGAGCCGCACCGCACGTTCGAGGGCAACCGGCCGTCCAACGTGCTCTTCCTGGAGCGCCTGACGCCGGCGGCTCTCGGCAAGCTGGTGGCGCTCTATGAGCACAGCGTTTTCACCCAGAGTGTGATCTGGAACATCGATGCTTTCGATCAATGGGGCGTCGAGCTGGGCAAGATGCTGGCGCAGCGGATCATTCCGGAGATCGAGGGGAAGGAAGAGCCCGAGCTGAAACATGACAGCTCGACGAACGCGCTGATTCGGCGGGCGCGCAAGCTGAAATAGACCTCACCACCCCATCCGCTTCCGCAGCTCCGTCACGTGCGCCACGTGGTGCCGGCCGTGCCAGGCGTAGAGGCCGAGCAACTGGTCGAGCGTCATGGGCCCGTTGTCCGGATGGGTCAGCGGACGCTGGAAATCCTCGGGACCGAGGGAGCGCAGGATGTCGTTCAGGCGGTGGTGGACGGCTTCGAGCAGGGTGAGTGAGACCTCGACCGGCGTCGTCTTCGTGTCCGCGAGCTCGGCCCAGCGGGCTTCGGCGTAGGGCTTGATCGTGGGGTTGTCCTCGGTGAGGGCGAGCTTGAAGCGGACGTAGGCGTTGAGGTGGCTGTCCGGCACGTGATGGACGACCTGGCGGACGGTCCAGCCGCCGTCGCGGTAGGGCGTGTCGAGCTGCTGCGGGGTCAGGCCGGCGACCGCGGCGCGCAGATGGGAGGGGACGGCGGCGATGGTGTCGATCGCTTCGCGGCGCTCGGCGCCGCTGAGCTCGGGTTTGAGGTCGGCTTTTCCGATGGGATAGCGGGGATCGGTCATGCTCGCCAGCTTATCGGATCTTCAGACCGCGGGCTCCAGCCGGTGATCCGTGATCGCGCCGCTCAGGGACTGTCCGCCGGTCGCGATGTAGAGCTGGTGGCCGGTGACGGTGACGTCGAGCTTCGTGCGGCGGTCGATGAGCGGCACCAGCTCTTCGAGGAGGCGGCGGTCGATGGCGTAGACGGCGATCTCCTGGCCGCGGTGGATGCGCTGGCCGGCGGTCTGGCGCTGGAGGGTGGCGGGGTCGCGGTGGGTGTAGACGGCGACGCGCTCGGCGGCCTTGCCGGCTTTGTTGAGGCGCTCGGCGTCGGGCAGGCCGATGTCGATCCAGGTGCGGATTCGCCCGTCGGGATGGGCGATCGAGACGGCCGGCTGGTCGCTGTCGGAGAGGCCGCCTTTCGAGAAGGCGATCCCTTCCTCGTACTCCAGGCAGTAGGCGAGCACCCGGGTCAGCATGTGCTCGAGGGTCTCGGACGGATGGAGCGCGACGCGGAGGGCCAGCTCTTCGTAGACGCCGCGGTCGGAGTCGGAGAGGGAGATGTCGAAGTTGTAGACGGTGGAGGTGAGTGCCATGCGGCCAGTCTACCTCTTGGCGCCGAGGCCGGCCGCTCTTCCGGTCGCCCAGGCCCAGGAGAAGTTGTGGCCGCCGATCGGTCCGAAGGCGTCCAGGATCTCGCCGCAGAGGAAGAGGCCGGGGCAGAGGCGGCTCTCCAGGGTGCGCGGATCGATCTCGGACAGCGCCACGCCGCCGCCGGTGACCTCGGCCTTGCGATACCCCTCGTCGCCGGTCCACGGCAGCGGATAGCGGGTGAGCAGCTCGACCAAGCGGAGGCGCTCGTCGCGGCGGAGCTGGTGGTGCGGCCGGCCGGGATGAATCGCGGCCTCGGCGAGGAGGGCTTCGGCGAGGCGCTCCGGCATCGACCGCCGGAGCGGCGTCATGACGACGCCGCTGCCCGTGCGCAGGCGCTCGTCCCAGGCCGCGGCGTCGAGGTCCGTCCACTGGACGAGGAGCGGCGAGCGCGCCGCAAGGTGCGAGATGTCGAGCACGGCCGGGCCGCTGTAGCCGCGATGGGTGAAGAGGAAGCCGCCGTGCGTCGAGAGGATTCGCGGCGCCGTGATCGTCACATCCAGCGAGATCCCCGCCAGCGCGGCGTGGCGCGGCGGCGTGGCGATGAGCGGGGTCAGGGCGGGATAGGTGGGATGGATCGTGTGCCCGAGGCTGCGCACGAGCTCGATGCCGATGCCGTCGCTCCCCGTCCCCGGCAGCGACAGGCCGCCGGTGGCGACGATCACCGAGCGCGCGGTGATCGCCGATCCGTCTTCCAGGCGCACGCTCCAGCCTGCCTCACTCGGCTCCAACCCGGTGACCAGCGCGCCGAAGCGGCGTTCGACGCCCCGGCGGGCCGCCAGGGCGACCAGCTTGTCGCGCACCTCGCGGGCGTTGTTGGAAGCCGGGAAGAGCTTGCCGCTCTCCGCCTCCAGGGCGAGGGCGATGCCGGCCTCTTCCTCGAAGAACCGGCGCTGCTCGGCGAGGGGCCAGGAGAGGAGGATCTTGCGCAGCGTGTTGGGCGAGGAAGCGGTGACGAAGCGCTCCGGCGCGGCCTCGGACGGCAGGATGTTGCAGCGCCCGCCGCCGCTCACCAGGATCTTGCGTCCGCCATCCCGCGTGCGCTCGAGGAGGAGGACACGGCGTCCCTCCGTCTCAGAAAGGCCCGCGGCGAAGAGGGCGGCGGCGAGGCCGGCGGCGCCGGCGCCGAGGATGACGATCGGAGCGATCGGAGCGGTCGGAGCGGTCGGAGCGGAGGGGGGCGGGGTCACGCCCGCATCTTATCCGGTCCTTCTTATCCGGTCCTTCTTATCCGGTCCGTCCTATCCGGTCCGTCTCAGCAGGGACGGCTCCTCCATCTGGAAGTGACGGCGGGGGCGGTTTCGTTTCGGGGACGCCTTACGCTTTCGTGGCGCGCCGGAACGTCTCCAGGGCGAGAGCCAGGACCTCCGCGGTGGCCACCTTGACTGCTCCGAGATGGTCGGCGCCGGGCACGATGTGGCAGCGTCCGCCGGCGAGGCGCGCCAGCTCTTCTGTTTCGTGCGGGCGGACTCCCTGGTCGAGCGCGCCGCTGATGTAGGTGACCGCGCCGAGCCCCAGGTCCCGGGCATGGGGGCGGGCGTCGAGATAACGGTAGGCCCTGGGGAAGACGGTGCGGAGCAGCAGATAGCCGGGCCGAAGCCGCGGCGCCATCCGCCAGGACCATTCGATGAGATGTGGCGAGGTGTCCTCGAACACGGCGCCGGCCACGTCGTTCGAGCGCGCCAGGGCCGGGTGCGCCCAGGTGCCGCCGCAGCTCACGCCCCAGAGGTGGAGGGGGAGATCTCCGGCCTGCCGGCGCAGGAAGGCGAGGCCGTCCTCGAAGTCGAGATCGAAGAAGCCGGCCCTCGGCCCGCTGGCGCCGAAGCCGGGGAAATCGAGCGTCAGGGCGTGGTAGCCGGCGTTGCGCAGAGCCTGGAGGCGTCCGCGGAGATGAAAATAGGAGCGGCCCCAGGGCACCCAGGGAGGGAGGAGAAGGACCGCGCCGCGCGCCGTTCCCTCCGCCGGAAACCAGGTGCCGGCGAGGACGCCCGGACCGCGGCGGCGCGGCACGGCGACCTCCTGGTAGGGCGCGAGGAGAGCGGGCGGGGCGGGCTGGGGCGTGTACGGGAACCTGGGCGAGAGGACGAAGAAGAGGCGGCTGGCGAGCGGCTCTTCCGGAAGCGATGGACGCTGTGGGCTGGATCTCGTCGGCGGCAACCGGTTCTCCCCTGCGCCGTCGCGGGACCGGCGACGGATGTATAAGAGGTCAGGCGGCGCAGCCGCCCCGGCGTTACAGGTCCATGTTACAGGTCCACGCTACAGGTCCAATCGAAACCTGGGGTAGAGTCTCCGCCCGATGACCCAGGACGATCAGGAGGACCTGATGCGCACGATTGCTCCCGTTCTCGCCCTTGCGCTGGCCGGCGCCCTCCCCGCCGCCGCCCAGCAGCCCCACCCGTTCACCCCCCGCGATCTCCACGAGATGCAGCGGCTCTCCGATCCCCAGCCCTCGCCGGACGGCCGCCACGTGGCGTTCGTGGTGCGCACCACCGACTTCGCGGCGAACAAGGGTCGCAACGACCTCTGGCTGGTCGGCACGGACGGTGGCGGCCTCACCCGGCTCACCGCCAACGACGCGGCCGACACCACCCCGCGCTGGACGCCGGACGGCAAGGGCCTCTACTTCCTCTCCACCCGCTCGGGCTCCAGCCAGGTCTGGCGCCTGCCGGTCCTCGGCACCGAGCCCGGCACCGAAAAAGACGCCGTGCAGGTGACCGACCTGCCGCTCGACGTGTCCAACCTCCTCGTCTCGCCGGACGGCTCGCACCTCGCCTTCAGCCTCGAAGTCTTCCCCGACTGCGCCGCCTCCTCGATCATCGCCTGCACCAAGGAGCGGCTGGACGCCAAGGAGAAGGGCAAGACCTCGGCTCAGCTCTACGACGGCGGCTTCGTCCGCCACTGGGACGCGTGGAGCGACGGGCGGCGCAACCACCTCTTCGTGGCGGCTCTGGCAGGGACGGCCGCGGACGGCAAGGCGGGCGCGCCGGTCGACCTCAGCCGGCCGCTTTCCGATGCCGACGTCCCCTCCCGCCCCTTCGGCGGCGCCGAGGAGTGGGCGTTCTCGCCCGACGGCAAGAGCATCGTCTTCGCCGCCCGCCTGGCCGGCGAGAAGAACCGCGAGGAGCCCTGGTCCACCAACTTCGACCTCTACGAGGTGCCGGTGGACGGCTCCCGGGAGCCGCGCAACCTGACCGCGGCCAATCTCGCCTGGGACACCCAGCCGGTCTTCTCGCCGGACGGCAAGACCCTCGCCTACCTGCGTATGAAGCGGCCCGGCTTCGAGGCCGACCGCTTCTGGATCGTCCTGCGCGATCTCGCCACCGGCAAGGAGAGGGAAGTCGCCGGGGATTGGGACCGTTCGTCCGAAGGGGTCTTCTTCTCGCCGGACGGCCGCACCCTCTACACCATCGCCGGCGACACCGGCCAGACGCCGCTCTTCGCCATCGACGCCGCTTCGGGCAAAGTGACCAGGCTGGTCGCCGAAGGGCACGTCCACAGCGCCGCCCTGGCCGGCGACCGCATCGTCTTCGGCCTCGACACCCTGCGCGCGCCGGTCGATCTCTACAGCATCAAAACGGACGGCTCCGACCGCCGGCAGATCACCTCGTTCAACCGCGAGCGCCTCGCCGCCATCCGCTTCGGCGAGCCCGAGCAGTTCCACTTCGAAGGCGCCGGCGGCGACACGGTCTACGGCTGGGTGGTCAAGCCGGCCGGCTTCGAGGCGGGGAAGAAATATCCCATCGCCTTCCTCATCCACGGCGGCCCCCAAGGCTCGTTCAACAACGAATTCCACTACCGTTGGAACCCCCAGGTCTACGCCGGCGCCGGCTATGCCGTGGTCACCATCGACTTCCACGGCTCCACCGGCTACGGCCAGGCGTTCACCGACGCCATCAGCAAGGACTGGGGCGGCAAGCCGCTGGTCGACCTGCAGAAAGGGCTGGCCGCCGCCATCGAGCGCTACCCCTGGATGGACGGCGACCGCGCCGCCGCCCTCGGCGCCTCCTACGGCGGCTTCATGACCAACTGGATCGCCGGCCACTGGCCCGACCGCTTCCGCTGCCTGGTCACCCACGACGGCGTCTTCGACCAGCGCATGATGTACTACGGCACCGAGGAGCTCTGGTTCCCCGAGTGGGAGCAGGGCGGGCCGTACTGGACGAATCCCGAGGGCTACGAGCGCAACAACCCGATCCTGGCCGTCGACCAATGGAAGACGCCGATGCTCGTCGTCCACAGCGGCCTCGACTACCGCATCCCCGACAACCAGGGCTACGCCACCTTCAACGCCTTGCAGCGCCGCGGCATCCCCAGCCGCTTCCTCTACTTCCCGGACGAGAACCACTGGGTGCTGAAGCCCGGCAACGCCCTGCGCTGGCACGAGGTCGTCCTCGACTGGCTCGACCGCTGGCTCAAGCAGCCGCAGGCCGCGAAGTAACAGCCCGCCCCGGAAGCCCGGTCTCCCTCCGCAAGGGGAGCCGGGCTTTCACCGAAGGAAGTACGCGGGGGAGAGGGGCCTAATCCAGCCCCGCCAGCTTCCGGAACGGCAAGCGCAGCGGCTCCGGCGTCCGCGCCGGTTTGCCCGTGGCGGCTTCGACCCAGATGTGGTCGGTGGCGCCGGTGGCGAGGAGATCGTCCGGCGCGCCTCCGTCTCCCGGCTTGAAGACCTCATAGGCGAAACGGACGCCGCGGCTGGCCAGGCGCTCGCCCCAGCAGACCACGCGGACGGTGTCGCCGTAGCGCGCCGGGCGGCGGTAGCGGACCTCGACGCCGGTCACCATCAGGAGATAGCCCGTCTTCTCGATGTCGGCGTAGTGATAGCCCGAGAGGGCGCAGAGGCGGGTGCGCGCCAGCTCGAACCAGACGATGTAGTTGGCGTGATGGACCACGCCCATCTGGTCGGTCTCGGCGTAGCGCACTTCGATGTCCGTGGCACAGCGGGTTGGACTGCGGGTCGGCTCGCTCATCCCGTCTCTCTCCTCTTTTCCATCCCTACCCGCGGCTATGGCGGAGGACGGTCCAGAGGATCTTATAGCCGGCGCGCAGCGTTCCCATGACCGTGCCCGTGATCTTCGAGACTCCCACCCGGCGGCGATAGGAAACCGGCACCTCCGTCACCCGCAGACCGTGGCGCAGCGCCTTCACCTGCATCTCCGCCGTCCAGCCGAAATCGGGGTCCCTCATCGCCAAGCGTTCGAGAGCCTCCCAGCGGGCGGCGCGGAAGGGACCGAGATCGGTGTAGCGGTGGCGGTAGAGCAGGCGGATCAGAAGGCAGGCGACCAGATTTCCCGCGCGGGCCTGGGGAAGCAGGGCGCCGCGCTCGCGTTCGCCGAGCACCCGCGAGCCGATGACCAGGTCCGCCGTGCCGGCGAGGAGAGGGGCGACCAGGCGCGGCAGCTCCTCCGGATGGTCCGAATAGTCCGCGTCGATGAACACCACGACGTCCGGCGGATCGTCGTGCCGCAGATGAGCGAGCGCGGCGAGACAGGCGCTGCCGTAGCCGCGGCGCTCCGCCGGCACC
>Ga0307506_10000029_pt1 | contig 66739 bp, 52 predicted proteins | sample 25_S_MG_FD_202175 | JGI IMG/M metagenome (GOLD analysis project Ga0307506, IMG submission 202175) | Soil microbial communities from Populus trichocarpa stands in riparian zone in the Pacific Northwest, United States - 25_S | ecosystem: Environmental > Terrestrial > Soil > Riparian zone > Trees... | reverse complement strand
ATTTCCTCGTAACTCGGCATGTCTAAAGGTCATTAGAGCATGCCTGCCAAGGAGATTCAAGTCCTTCCGGACGTGCCGCAGGCACGATGCCAGCGGGAAGGGGGCGTCAGGGGCGGTAAACAGATACTCCGTGGCCAGCATGCCGAGTTGGCCGGGGCGGGTGTAGATGCAGAAGAAGCCGGCAAAGTCGGTGACGAGGAGGTCGCCCGGCGAGAGGTCGTCCGCCGTGCCGAGGATGCCGTCAGCGCCGGCGCGGGAAGGCGAGCCGGGGGTGAGGGAGAAGACGGCGATGTCCATGCCCGGATCCATGATGCCGATCAGGCCGCGGTCCCAGATCACGAGGGCGTCGACGTTGTCGGCCGGGTTGAGGCCGATGTTGCCGGCCATGGAGAACGGCACCTTGGCGGCGCCGGGCGGGGCGAAGAAGAGATCCGCTCCCGAGCCGCCGCCGAGGGAGGGGCTGGCCGCATCGAGGCTGAAGTAGACCCCGACGTCATGGACCCGGTCGCCGGTGGGATCGAGGTCGTCGAGCTCGACGGCGTCGATGTTGTCCTGGAAGCCGCCGAACGCCACGCCGGAGGGGAGGGTGGGGACGAGATGAAAGTCGACCTGCAAGCGGTGTTGGATCGGAGCCGGCGGCGGGATCAGGGCGGGAGCGCCACAGGCGGCGGCGATGACGGCGGCCGGGCTGGCGGAGGGAATCGTCAGGGTGCGCCACAGATCGGAGGCCGCCTGATTGGCCGCCGCTTCGACCGCGTAGTTGCTCCCCCCAACCCCCACGGCCGCGCGGTCGGCGCTGAAGACCCAGATGTAATTGGCGCCGGGCGGGGTCGGGGTGTTGGCGGAGACGGCGTCCACATTGTCATTCGGGACGAGCCCGAGAGAGCCAGCCAGCACCTCGGGAACAGCGCACGGCGCGCCCGGGGGCAACTGGCTCAGGATCGACGCCGGGTTGACGGGAACGCCGCACGGGCCGACCGACGGTGAGACGCGGTCGATGGAGACGCCCGCGAAGGCGGGCAAGGCGGCAAGACTACAGGCGAGGCTACAGGTCAGGACGGCGGCGAACAGGATCGGGCGATGCGTTTTCATGGCGTCTCTCTCCTCTGGAGCGGCGGTCGCGGGCCATCCGGCGACCGGCTGACCGCATCCTGCCCCTCCTGCCTGCGCCGAGAGGTCTCGAAACCGTCAAGAAACGGTCAAGGAGAGGTCAGCCCTACAGATTTCCCACCAGCAGGAGGCTCTGCGTCATGCTGTGTGGCGCATTCCACGAACAATGCATCGATCCGAGTATGAGCAAAAGCTCACGGGCTTGATTTCGTTCGAGGGCGGAGGTACTTTTATTTAAGCAACGCCGTTTCTTTCCCAGAACGCCATGCCAGCTCTTCCCCGATTCACTTCAAGGAGAACTTCTATGGTAACAGCCACAGTCCGAGCTGCGGTTCACGAGAACAAGGGCAAGATCGAGATCAGCAGAACGATGCTCTGGGGACTCACACTCAGCTTGGTGGGGCTGCTGACAGCGTCAATCTCCATCTACTTGAGCGGCCTCGTCGAGGCCTCCTCCCGCTCCTTCCCCCACTTGCTGTTCGATGTATTGACCTTGATTGGAATGGCGTTCTTCTCTATGGGTATATTCAGCATCCTCCTTGACACCAAAGGCTGGAAGGAGTACTTCGAAGCCGGCCTCAAGGATATTATTCTTCAGCCCGAGTACCTCAAGACCTTGAGTCCCGAAAAGCTTCGGGAACATCAGATCGACATTCTGAAAACCTACTATCAGGATGCTGACATAGACCGGGAAGGGCGGTTCCTGAGATACTGCCTTGAACACGTCCATCGGTACGTGGTCCAGCCATATCGCGAGTGCATCGACGACCGAATCAAAGTCGATCTTTTGGACGCAAGCCTTCTCCGGATCACGGACACGCTGACCTACAAGTGTCGCCGGGCTGGCGGTGGAATCCAGAATCGCGTGTTCTGGCAGGCCAACAGTCGAGAAGTCCTCGTCATTGAGGACTTGAAAATGGAGCTCCGATGGCCGAGAGAGCCCAAGGAGGCGCGCCGGAAAATCAACTTCGACATGACCGAGCTTGTCCCCAAGCATAAGCCTGACGGTAGCCTCTACTTTGAATACGACCTGAGCCCCCACAGCCAAGTGGACGGTTTGATCGTCAAAATTGAGGCCGTCTACCTCGTACATCAGGCGAGCTTCAGTACCTGGAGGATGTCGGAGCCCTCGCGGGATGTCGAGTTGAGTATCGATTACCCACCGGAGTACGAATTACAGTTTCTCTCGTATCTCTTGGACGACGAGCCTGACGACCAGAGGCACGACCGGGGATTCTTCTATTCTCGTTACCGCTCTTGGATCATGCCCAAGAGCGGCTTCGTCTGGAAGCTCCTCCCGCGCGATCTCCCCTCGAGAGTTCGGTCAGAAGGCCCAGCCTCGCAGTTGGAAACCATGGCTGATATTTTAGACGATGGCGGTGATTGAAGGATTCTCACCGCGGGGATCGCCATGGTCCGCCAGGCGGGAAACCCGCTTGAGCTTGCCCCATGCTGCCTTTCCAGCAGCCGCCGCTCCGGCCGGAATTTGGATTGCAGGCGTTGGTCACGCAGAGCATGGCGTTGTCCGGCGGCGTGGCGGAGTCGCCGGTCTTGGCGGATGATGATGGTGATTCAGTCCCGCGATCCGGCCGCGAGGAGAGGCGGCTCAGCCCGCCCCCTTCCGGCACCGCCCAGACCGTTCCATACGCGTCTTCCTGAACCGCGTTGACGGTATTGTCCGCGGCAGGGGAGGAAGTGGTCCCTCCTGCAGGGTTCCCGCAGGGAGACGCGAGGCGAGAGCCGGCGCAGGAGATAGTACGATTGGCAGGACTAAAGGACTCTCGGGCCGAGAGCTGCAGTCACAGAGGGGCTCGGAGCCGCGACTTTTGAGACACCTCTAATACCGTTTTCCTCTTCCTCCGTCCCTCACCCGAAGACCGGCGGCTGCCTGCGATCGCAGATAGCCGAGACGGCCTCATCCAGAGGAGGAAAACGATGCGTTCTCAAAATGTCAGATCCTTGCTGCTCACCGTCATCCTGGCCGCGGCCTGGAGCCGCGGCGCCGTGGCGGATTCGTCCAGGCCTCTCACCGACACCCTCGACGCCCTTGTCAGCACGGCGGTGATCGTCGAAGGCAGCGTCACCGAGCACACCTACACCTACGACGCGGCGGCCGGACCGCGCACGGTGGCGACGCTCTCCGAGGTGCGGGCACAGCTCGGAAACTACAGGGGCAATACCCTTCAGGTGGCCAACCTCGGCGGCCCCATCACCGAGAGGAGATGGCTGTTCATTCCCGAGCTGCCCCGGCTCACCGACGGCACGCGCTATCTCGTCTTCCTGACCAATTCCGCCTGGTTCTACAGCCCGGTGGTCGGCGAATACGTCTTCCGGCTCGAGCCCGGCCCACGCGGCAGTGACGTGCTCATCGCGCCGTCCGGCCACGCGGTGACCGGCATCACCGCCGAAGGCCTCGAATTCACGGACGAACCGGTCGTCGACACCCAGCTCGACTTTCTGCGCCCGCACGCCCGGCAGCCGCTGCTCAGCACCGATCCGGCCTTGCTCGCCGGCGCCATGGCGAAAGAAGACTTTCTGACCGCCGTGCGGAGCCTCGCGTGGACCGCGCCGCTCCAGGGTGAATTCCGCGGCGCTCCGGCCACCGACCGCGTCTGGGACCGCATGAGCACCAGCGAAGACACCTCGCCTCTCACCACCACCAACGGACATTGAGACCAGAAAAGGGAAATCGATCATGAACAGCAAAAACATTGCCGCCGGAGCCGCCCTGCTGGCCGGCTTTCTCATGGCGTCGACCGCCGGCGCCTATACCTATACGACATGCGGTGACGTGAAAGTCGTCTGGAGCAGCGGCTTCTCGATGGTCCAGAACACCTTCAGCATTGCGCCAGGAAGCTCGCGCGAGTCCGCTCTCAATAACGCGATCGGCCGCTGGCGGGGTGTGGACGGCATGATGGACATGGTGTCGAAATCCGCGACGGTCAACAGCGGATCGAGCGTCGCCATCCTCAACTTCCAGAACGACGTCGCCGTCGTCGCCTCGGCCAACATCGGCAACAACAACGGCCTCACCCTGATGCTGAGCGACGGCTGCTTCTTCGGCGGCGACATGGAGTGGATCGAAGCGGACGTCATGGTGGCGAGCAACCTCGCCCCCTACGGCCCGCTGGACGAGACCTCCCTGGTGACCTCGGGGCGCAAGACCTTCATCCACGAATTCGGCCACGCGCACGGCCTCGGCCACTCGCAGCGCTTCGACGACATGCGCTCCGCGCAGCCGCGGCCTCAGGTCGGCGGAACGGGCGAGACCGTCGACGTGCTGCCCGACGACGCACAGGGCGGCCGCTTCCTCTATCCGTCGGGAAACAGCGAGGTCAACCTTTTCGCCACGGCGCACCGGCGGACGTCGAACGACAAGATCGTGACGAACGACACCGGCACGTTCATCTTCTGCTCGAAAGGCGGCGGCAGCATCACCCTCAACGCCACGGTCGGCAACAACGGCACCGTCGACGTGAAGCAGACCGAGCGCTGGTGGGTCAGCACGAGCGGCACTGCGTACAGCGGCGGGACTCTGATCGGTTCCTGGGCCAACGGAACGTTCCTCGCCAACAAAGTGAAAACGCGGCAGGTCACCTTCACGATGCCCGCTCTGACCCCGGGCACCTACTTCCTCTACCACGGCGTGGACGTGCTCAAGGAGGTGGCCGAATCCCGCGAAGACGACAACAACGTGCGCGAGGTGGTGAAGATCCAGGTGAACAACTGCTGAGGCGCCTGGTCGCTCCGGCAGCAGCTCAGCGGCGCAATCTCTCGAGATCGCGCCGTAGCTTTTTCATCGAAGCCTCGTCGAACGCCTCATAATAACCACGGATCTTCGCCTCGCCGTCCACCAGCACGATCCGGGTGCTGTGCAGGATCGGCTCGTCCTGCGGCCCGCCTCCCGCGTCGATGGCGAGCTTGAAGCCTTCCTTGGAGAGACGGTGCATCACCTCCCGGCCGCCGGTGAGGAAAAGCCAGCGGTCCGCGGCCTTGAACGACTGCGCGTAGCGCTCCAGGACCGCCGGGGTGTCGTAGTCCGGATCGACGGTGAAGGAGACGAAGCGCACCGGCAGGTCCGCCGGCAGCTCGCGGTCCAGGCGCGCCATGCGCAGCGTCATCAGCGGACAGGAGGCGGCGCAGCGGGTGAAGATGAAGTCGGCCAGCCAGGGTTTTCCGGCGAGATCGGCGCGATGGACAGCGCGGCCGTCGCGGTTGGTGAGCGCGAAGTCGGGGACCTCGCCGAGCACCGGCGGCGGCGCCGGGCGGTTGAGGAGCTGCCACACTGCCGCCCCGGCCACCACGGCCAGCGCGAGGACCAGAAGCCCCCAGAGAACGGCGCGGCGCGGATTCACGACAGCCTCCTGCCGGCCGCGGCACCCAGCCGGACCACCAGCAGGTCGGCCGCGAACGCCAGGACACCGGCCGCCATGGTCGCCGCGATCGCGACGCCCGGTCCCGGCAGCCCCTCGCCCAGCGACGCCGCGGGACCGTAGAGCGCCCAGCGCAACGCGGCGACGCCGTAGGTCATCGGATTGAGCCGCATCAGAACGGCCAGCCAGAGCGGCGCGCCGGTCACGGGGAAGAAGGAGCCGGAGAGGAGCCACATCGGAATCAGCACGACGTTCATCACCGCATGGTAGCCCTGTGTGGAGTCCAGCGCCCAGGCGAAGGCGAAGCCAATGGCGGTGAGCGTCACGGCGAGCGCGGCGAGCACGCCCAGGGCCGCGAGGGCCGAGCGCAAGCTGAGATGAATGCCCACGGCGGGCGCCAGAGCGAGGAACACCGCGCCCTGCAGCCAGGCGAGCGTGGCGCCGCCGAGCACCTTGCCGGCGACGATCGCGGCGCGCGGCACCGGCGCCACCAGCACGCCCTGGAGGAAGCCCTGGTGGCGGTCCTCGATCACCGAAATGGTGGCGAAGATGGCGGCGAAGAGGACGATGAGGGCGACGGTGCCGGGGTAGAAGTAGGCCAGGAAATCGAGGTGCTCCGCCCCCGGCAGCCGGAACGAGCTCGACAGGCCGCTGCCGATCACCAGCCAGAAGATGAGCGGCGTGCCGACGGCGCCGAAGATGCGGCTCGGCTGGCGGAAGAAGCGCACCAGCTCGCGCTTCCAGAGGGTGTAGGCGGTGAGGAATCCGGCCGCGCCCGCGCTCATCCTGCCTCCTCGAGCCGCCGGCCGGTGTGGCGGAGGAAGACGTCTTCCAGCGTCGGCCGCGCCACGGTCATGGCGTCGATCCGCCCCGCGAAGGCCTCGGCGAGGCGGGCCACCAGCTCGTGGCCGCGCTCGCGCTCGACGCGCACGGCGCCGTCCCGCACCTCGGGCGCCAGCTCGGGCCAGCGCGCGGCGAGATCGCGGGCCAGCGCCTCCGGATCGGCGCCGGTCAGGGTGACCACGTCGCCGCCGATCGCCTCCTTGAGCGCCGCCGGCGCCCCTTCGGCGACGACACGGCCACGATCGATGAGCGTCAGGCGGTCGCAGCGGTCGCCCTCTTCCATGAAATGCGTGGTGAGGAGGACCGTGACGCCGCCCCGGCGCAGCTCGTCGAGAGCGCTCCACAGGTCGCGCCGCGCCGCCGGATCGAGGCCGGTGCTCGGCTCGTCGAGGAGCAGGAGGCTGGGGCGGTGCAGGAGCGCCTTGGCGATCTCGGCGCGGCGGCGCAGGCCGCCGGAGAGCTCCTTGGTGCGCTGGCCGCGGCGGTCCGCCAGGCCGAAACGCTCCAGGGCGGCGCTCATGCGCGCCTCCAGCTCCCGGCCGCTCAGACCATAGAGATGGCCGTGATGGGCGAGGTTCTCGCCCACCGTGAGGAGGAGATCGAGACTGGGGCTCTGGAAGACGACGCCGAGGCGGCGGCGCACCGCGGCGGCCTCGCGCACGGGATCGGCGCCGAAGATCCGCACCTCGCCGCGGTCCGGCCGCTCCAGGGTGGCGAGAATGCGGAAGAGCGTCGACTTGCCGCCGCCGTTCGGTCCCAGGAAGCCGAAGATCTCGCCGGCCGCCACCGCGAAGCCGACGCCGGCCAGCGCCTGGACCGGAGCCGCGCCGCGCCGGCCGGGATAGGTCAGCTCGACGCCGCGTGCCACGACGGCGGGGAGCGGTCCAGGAGTCGAGTCAGCCACGAGCGGCGAGTCTAGTACGAACCGCCGGCTGATTGCACAGCCGCCCCCTCCCCGACCCTCCCCCGCGCGTGCCCCCTCCCGCCCAACCCGAGCGGGAGAGGGCGCCACCACCCAAAGCCAAGAAAGAAATAAGCCTCGAGAATTAGGCTTCGCAGGCGTTCCCCCTCTCCCGTTCGGGGCGGGAGGGAGGGGGACGCACGGGAGAGGGGGTCAGGGGGTGAGGGCCGCGCAGGCCGGATCGTTCAGGTGCGCCGCCTTCCAGCGCATGGCCATCAGGATACGGTTGCGTCCGCTGGGATGGTCGAAGAAGATGAATTCCTCGATTGGACCCGGGTCCAGCTTGCGGTCCTCGGCGTGCTGGAGCGCGACCTCGGCGCGGCCGTCGGGCTGGCGGCTGGCGTTCAATCCGAAGAGATCGGCCTCGGCCTCCTGGGTGCGGATGAAGGTGTTGACCACCGGCGTGAGGAGAAAGAAGTAGATCAGCGCCAGGGCGGCGAGCAGCGGCAGCCCGGCGGGATCGGCGATGCCCTCGCTCGCGTTGATCCCCCAGCGCCCGCCCCAGCGCGCCAGCGCCGCCGCGAAGGCCTGGCGGACGAACGCGAAGCCGATGACGAGGACCACCCCGAAGAAGAGAATCATGTGCTCGGGGTGATGCAGCACGTAGTGGCCGATCTCGTGGCCCATCACCGCCTGCACGCCGGCCGGAGAGCTGCGGCGCAGCAGGTTGTCGTTGAGCGAGATGCGCATCGTGCTGCCGAAGCCGCTGACGTTGGCACCCACGCGGTTGCTCTGCTTCGACGTGTCCAGCACCCAGATATGGTCCGCGGCGACGCCGTTCGCCGCCGCCAGAGCCACGATCGGCCCGCGCGCCACCGGGTCCGTCAGCTCGGTCGACTTGTTGAACAGCGGCAGGATGAACACCGGCAGGATCGCCACGATGATCACCAGGAACAGCAGGCTGACCGCCGCGCCCCACAGCCACCAGGTACGCGGCGCCCGCCGGAAGACGGCGTAGAGCACCGTCATCGCGATGCCGCCGAGGACCATGGTCAGAGCCGTCGCCACGAGCTGATCGCGCGCCCAGTCGCCGAAGCCCTGGTTGAGCAGGCCATAGGCGCGCTCGCGGAAGAAGCTCTCATAGAGAGTGAGCGGCAGCAGGAGCACCGCCAGGAGCAGAAAGTAGACCGCGGCATAGAAGAACGTCTGGAGCGGCCGGAAACGGGTCAGCCGCCGGGTGAGATCCCGCAGTCGCGCCGAGGTGCCGGTGCCGAGAAGCAGCGCGGCGACTCCCAATCCATAGAGGAAATCCCACAGGAGCAGCCAGTAGCCGCCCTCGAAATAGGCATCCGAGCGGGCATGCACATCGGCCGGCACCGTCGCCAGATAGGCCGTGGTGGCGGCTTGCGGATCGAAGGCCGGAGCGGCGGCCACGGTGGCCGAGAGGGCGAACGATAAAGCGACGGCGCACAGCACAGGTCGCATGGAGGTCTCCTGACAGTGGCAGAGGAAAGCGGCAGGAAGAATCCCGCCTCTCCACAGTACGCCGGCGGAGAGCCGGTTGTTTCCCCAGCTTTGCGGACCCCTCTATCTTGAGGCGTAAGCTTCCGCCCTCCACTAGGTCTGGACATCTCCCGGCATGTACAATGCCGGGAGGTGGCGCATGAGCTCACCGTTCTGAGGGAGGGGCCACGAGTGGAAGTGAGACGGCCAACCCAAGCGTCGATCCTGGACATTCTTCCGGAGCTCCCGCGAGTGGAAATACCCTCGCCCGAGACCCCCTTCTTCGAAACCGGCCTCGGCAAGCTGGTGGTCGGCGACTGCCTGGAAGTCCTCCGGAGCCTGGAAGCGGAGAGCGTCGATCTTGTGGTGACCTCGCCTCCCTATGATGGCCAGCCCAAGTATGGGAACGGAGAAAAGTACGAGCGCGATTGGTACGCCGGCTTCTTCATGGACGTCGCGGCGGAGATCCACCGGGTTCTCAAGCCGCACGGCAGCTTCATTCTCAACTACCGCTCGAAGCGGCATGGGGATGAGCGCGGCACCTTGCAGTACGAGCTGATCTTCTGGCTGCGCGCCAAGGGCTTCCTGTTCTGCGAGGACTTCGTCTGGGGCAAGCCCTCGCCGCCGCCGGGCCGCTTCAACCGTTTCCTGAAAGATGCCGTCGAGTACTGCTTCCAGTTCGCCAAGACGCCGAAAGGGTCAACGCTCCCTCCGGCCAGGGGAGAAAGCGGGTCCAGGCGGGCCCGGATCTGGTCCCGACGTTCTTCATCAAGCTCCTCTCCAAGCCCGGGCAGTTGATCTTCGACCCCTTCGGGGGCACGGGGACGACCGCGCTGGCGGCAGAGCAGCTCGGCAGGCAGTGGCTCGTCACCGAGATCGACCCCAAGTACGCCGCCATCACCCCGCGGCGGTTTGAAAGTGGCCGAGGGCTTGGCGACCGGGTCGCCGTGTGATGAAGCACAACCCTTCCCAGGGTTGATCCAAGGGACTCGGCAAAGTCAGCGGCGGCAAAAAAAGAAGCAAGGACATAAAGGACTGCAAAGACTGCAAGGACCAGGAAGCCCTCTTGAATTTCTCCCCTCTCCCGGCGGGGGCGTGGGCGGGAGATGGGAGAGGGGCCGGGGGTGAGGCGCTCTGCGCCTACGCCAGAACGCGATCGAGCAGCATGACCAGCAGAATCGCCGGCAGGTAGAGGATCGAAACGAACATCAGCCGGCGGGCTCCCGGCGTCGAGCGGGTGCGGGCGAAGCCGAAGCAGTAGGCCAGGTAAACGAGGCCGAGGAGGAGGGCGCCGGCGAAGTAGACGGTGCCCATGAGGCCGAAGGTCGAGGGCAGCAGGCTCACCGGGATCAGCGCCGCGCCGTAGAGGATCATCTGGCGCGCCGTGCGCCCGCCATCGGTGTCGAGGACGGTGAGCATGGGGAAGCCGCCGCGGGCGTAGTCCTCGCGGCAGAGCCAGGCGATGGCGAGGAAGTGCGGCATCTGCCAGAGGAACAGGATGCCGAAGAGGACCCAGGCTGCCGGATCGAGCTGGCCGCGGACGGCGGCCCAGCCCATCATGGGAGGGATGGCGCCGGGGATCGCGCCGACCACCGTGGCGAGCGAGGTGATCCGCTTGAGCGGCGTGTAGACGAAGACGTAGCCGGCGAGAGCCACGACGCCGAGGAGCGCGGTGAGCAGGTTGACCGCCAGAGCCAGCTCGGCGAGGCCGGCGACGCCGAGGGTGACGCCGAAGAGGAGCGCCACGTCCGGGCTCATGCGCCCGGCCGGCAGCGGCCGGTTCTCGGTGCGCCGCATCAGGGCGTCCGGCTCGCGCTCGATCACGTGGTTGAGCACCGAGGCGCCGGCGGAGACCAGGCCGGTGCCGAGCAGCGTGTAGACCAGGAGGAGGAACGAGATCTGCCCGCCGGCGAGAAAGAAGCCGAGACCCGCCGTGAGCACCACCATCATGGTGATCCCCGGCTTGGTCATCTCGGAGAGGTCGGACAGGCGGACTGAGATCGGAGAAGTGGGCAACGGCTGTTCTTCGATCGTCTCCTGATCGATGGGGGTCGTGAGGCTCATGGGGTGGGAAGTCTAACCCGAACCGGCGGCACTTGCTACGACGGCTCTCCATCCAGCAGCTCGACGCGACGGCGCGATCCATCGAGGCGCAGGCGGTCCCCGGTCTCGACGGCGCGGAAAATGCCGGCGCAGTTGACCAGGGCGGGACGGCGGGCCTCGCGCAGCAGGATGGAGGCGTGCGAGAGCTCGCCGCCGATCTCGGCCACGACGCCGCCGACGCGCGGGAAGACGACGGCCCACGACGGCTCCAGGGCGGCGACGACCAGGATGGCGTCCGCTCCCAGCAGACCGGGTGAGCGGCCGGCCGCGGCGAGCAGTGCCAGGAGGCTCTCGGCTTTGACGGCGCGCCCCTCGATCACCGCCGGGCCGAGCGCGATGCCGGGGAAGATCCGGCGGCCGGCTTCTTCGGCCTGCCGTTGCTCCGTCGCCACCAGCGCCGCCTCGATCTCGTCTCGCGAGGCGGTGGCCGGCAGGTCGAGGGCCGCGGCCCGGGCCACGCGCTCACGGCCGGCCGTCGCCGCCGCGCGCAACGATCCATCCACCAGCTCGTTGCCGCGCAGCCAGAAAACGTCCTCGGGTGCTTCCAGATCCCCGGCCGCGACGCGATCGGCCGCCGCGGCGAGGATGCGCTCCCGCAGGCGCTGCCAGCGCCGCATCAGAGCGTCCCGGAACGCTTCGCGGATCTCGTCGACGCGGTAGAGAGGACGGAGGAGGCGGCCGAGGCGGCGCGGCTCCCGGCGCGACAGGGCGCCGGTCCTGTCGCCTTCCTCGCCTCCCTCAGACACCGCGAGGAGATCGAGCAGCAGGGTCTCGCGCAGCTCGGCGAAGCGGGGCCGGGCGGGATCGCTTTCGAGCGGCCCGCGATGGCCGTACGCGGCGAGCCAGCGGTCGAGCCCGGCCTCGCGGGCCGCCCGGCCGGGCAGGACGGCGAGAGCGGCGTACTCCTCCATCATCCCCTGCGTCGCGACGCGCGCCGCACCCTCCAGGCGCAGAAGCCGGCGCAGGCGCGCGACGCCGGAGAGGACGCCGTTGATGGCGAAGTTGGTGCGGATGGCGAGGCTCATGGCCTCGGTGTTGACCGCATGCAGACCGGCGAGCGTCGCGGCGGCGGCGATCCGGCCGTCGAGCCGCTCCAGCGCCCGCCGCGCACCGGCCATGGCCCACAGGCTGCGGATCTGGAGGCTCACCAGGCGCGGCGCGCGGCGGAGAAAGCGCGCGGGCAGGATCTGGCGGTCCGCCGGAATGCCTTTCATCCCGGCCGCCCCGCCGCCGACCCCTTCGGTCACGAACGTCCGCGGCAGCCCCCAGCGGTCCATCAGGCGGAAGAAGAACGAGAAATTCATCCACGCCCGCTCGCCCAGATCCATCGCGTACTCCTCACCCCAGCGCGCCACCGCGGGATCGGCGGCGGCGAAGAACGACAGCACATCGCGGCCGGCGGCGATCAGCGCCGAGGCGATCCACGGGCTGGGCGGATCGCCCAGGATCTCGCGATGGTTGGCCAGCGAGAGGGTTTCGTTGCGCCGCACCGGAAAGAGCGCCGGCCGTACCTGCAGGAGGATCCAGCCCGCCGCGTCGCGGGCAAATTCGAGATCGATCCGCGGCGCGGCACGGCGGAACGGTCGGTACACCGTGCTGAGCCAGTCCGACCAGGGACCCTGGGGGCCGCCGCGCTGGAGATACCCGCGCTCCACCCGGCCGCGCTCCCATCCCGCCGTCAGCCCCTCGTTGCTGCCGGGAGCCGTGGTGCGCTCCCAGTAGAAGCCGTCGAAGAAAGCCACGCCGGCCTCTTCCGCCTCCAGCAGCGGCTGGACGAAGACCGCGCCGTCGCGAGGGAGAGCCGCGGCAACTCGGCGGAGAGCCTCACCGAAGCCGGCCGGATCGCGCACCGGCAGCGACAGGAGCTGGCCCGCGTTGGAGGTGGCGAACGTGTCCTCGGTCGGCGATCCCGAGCGGACGATCAGCGGCCGGCCGGCCAGACTCTCAGGTGGGCGCGCGGAATCCGCCGCCTCGGCGGCGGGAATCCACCAGGTCTCGGGCACCCGCACCCCGGCCGCCCGCGCCCGGCGCAGGTTGTCGAGCTTGGGAACGGACGAGTCCCTAAACCGTCGTAGCGTCCGCCACGGCACCGCCGAGCGCCTCCGCCCAGGCCCCGGGCTCGTCGATCATTGGATAGTGGCCCCACTCCGGAAACAGCCGCACCGGCCACAGCGCCGCCGGTCCGAGAGCCGAGACGGTCCACTCGAGCTCACGGGGAGAGACCACCGCATCCCGTCCGCCCCACCACACCTGGATCCGTTCCAGAGCCTCCGGCCGTCCCGCCAGCTCGCGTTCGAGAGACCGCAACAGCCCCGGAGTCAGCCACGCGAAGAAATCCGGCAACGCCGCGCACCGCGCATAACCGTCAAAGAACGCGGCGGTCATTTCTGGCTCGGGAGGATGCGTGAGGTATTTGCGGACGAACCGGCGCTGGAACGCCGCCGTCGCAAAGACCCGGGAAAGCATCGCCTGCATCATCCGGAAACGCATCCAGCGAGGCATCCACCGGCGCTCCAGCCCCCACAGCACCGGTCCCTGCAGGATGATCGGAACACTCGGCAGCCCACCGCGCGCCCGCAGGCAGAGCGCCAGCAGCCCGCCGATCCCCGAGGCGTAGACCAGATCCGGCGCGGTGTCTCGCAGATGAGCTTCCAAGGCCGCCAGAAACGCCTCCAGCCCCGCCGCCCGCGGCCTCCCCTCGAATCCCGGATAGGCTATTTCGATGACATCGATGCCGGGCGGCAGGAACGCCCGCGCTGCGCCGAGGCGCGCCGCGCAATGGCCGTTTCCGCCGAAGAAGCTGACGACCGAGGAGGCCATGAGCGGCGATCATACCGCCCGGCGGCTTCGTCTTGGGCTTGGCGTCGACTAAGATAGGAGGATGGAACGCATGGCAATCTCTATTTTCCTGGAGAGATCCGCGGAGGTCCTCGAAGAGGTCCGACGCTCCCGGCATCCGGTTCTGATTACGAGATCCGGAGAGCCCATCGCCGAGATCGTCCCGCCGCCGCCGTCCAACCCAGCGCGGCCCTGGCTCGGCTCCATGCGCGGCACGGGAAGAATCACCGGCGATATCATCTCTCCAGCCTCTGAAGCTGCGGACTGGAACGTCCTCCGCGATTGAAGCTGCTCCTGGACACCCATATCTGGATCTGGAGCGTCCTGGCTCCGGACAGGCTGTCCCCTCAAGTCGCGACAGCTCTCGAATCGGCTGAAAATGAGCTCTGGCTTTCGCCGATCAGTCTCTGGGAGCTGCTTCTTCTCGTTGAGAAGGGACGGCTCCATCTGGACATGGAGCCGTTGGCGTGGATCGAGAGAGCCCTCGACCTCGCTCCACTCCAAGAGGCTCCCCTGACTGGCGAGGTCGCCCTCCGCAGTCGAACGGTCGATCTCCCGCACCAGGATCCGGCAGACCGCTTCCTGGCCGCCACAGCGGTCGTCTACGGGATGACACTGGTGACCGCAGACGAGAACATTCTCAAGTCCAAGACAGTTTCATTGCTGTCCAACGAGTAGCCGTTCGTCCCCAAAGTCGCTCCGCCCCAAGGGCTTGCCCCGGCGCACCCCAGCCGCCTGCTAGAGTTGCCGCGCCACCATGCCCTCGCCCACCCTCCGCCGCCTCGAGCTCCTCGCCTGGGGCAACGTGATCCTGCACGCCGCCGGCCTCGCCGTGGCCTGGTTCGGATTGCGGCCGGGCAGCGTCGTGGCGCCGCTTTCAGAGCGCATGGCCTACCTCGCGGCCGATCCGGCGGTGTGGCGCTGGGGCTGGGGGATCTGGATGCTCTGCACGCTGGTGCTGGTCGGCTACGTCGCCGTGCTCGAACGGCTGCTGCCGCCGCGCTCGACCGCCGGCCGTCTCGCGCTCGTGCTCACCGCCTCGGGGATGGCGGTCGACCTGCTCTGCGACGTGCTCCAGATCTCGGTGCTGCCTCTCGCCGCCGCCGGCGGAGCCGCCTCCACCTCTCTTTTTCTCGCCGTCGAGCGACTCGCCTTCACCGCCGGTGCCACGGTGGCGAACGGTCTCTACACCACCGGCGTCCTCCTGATGACGCTCCGCTTCGGGCGCCGCGCGGGCATGCCGGCACGGCTCGCCGGCTGGGCGACCGTGCTCTCCGGATACGCGATGGCGGCGGCGGGCCTTCTCCCCTCGCCATGGCTCTTGCAGGCCACCGCCGGTCCCACGCTCGGCTTCTACGGCGTCTGGACGGTGCTCCTCGCCCGCGATCTTCAGCGGGGCGAGCAAGACGAGAACGGACCGGCGGAGTGACCGTCACCGTCTTCGGAGGCTATGGAGTCTTCGGTGCGCATGTGGCGCAGGCCCTCGCCGCGGCCGGATTGCCGGTGCGCATCGCCGGCCGTGACGGCGAGCAAGCCCGGCGCGCCGCCGCCGGCCTGGGAAGGGGCGCCTCCGGAATCGCCGCGGACCTCCGCGACCCGGCCTCCTGCGAGCGCGCTCTCGCCGGCGCCCGCGTCGCCGTCTGCTGCGCCGGACCGTTTTCCGCGCTCCCTCCGGTCCTGCCGGAAGCCTGCCTCGCCGCCGGCGTCCACTACGTCGACATCGCCGACGACCGCGCCTGGTCCGCGCGCCTGCGCGCCCTCGGCCCCCGATTCCGCGACCGTGGCCTGACCGCCGCCTGCGGCTGCTCGTCCCTGCCCGGCATCTCCGGCGCCCTGGCTCTCCTCGCCGCCGAGCGTCTTCCAGCCGTCGACCGCGCCCGCGTCACCCTCTTCATCGGCAACCGCAATCCCAAGGGGGAAGCCGCCGTCCTCTCCGCCGCCGCGCAGCTCGGCCGCCGTTTCCTCGCGCCGCAAGGGCCGCTCACCGGCCTGCGTGGCCGCGAGACCGTGGATCTCCCGGCGCCCTTCGGACCGCGCGCCGTCCTCGATTTCGACAGCCCCGAGCTCGACCTCTTCCCTGCGCTTCTCGGCGCCCGCTCCGTCCGCGTCAAAGTCGGCTTCGAATCGCGCCTCGCCACCACCGCCATGGCGGCCCTCGCGCTCCTCGGCCCAAGGCTGGGGCCAACCCTCGGAACAACCGCCACCCGCGCCGTCGCGCCGCTCGCCCGCCTCCTCTCCCGCAGCGGCTGCTCGGGGGGAGCCGTCCAGGCGGAGCTGTGGAGCCCGGACGGCACCGCCGCCGCCGCCGCGCTCAGCGGCGCCGAAGACGGCCAGCGCATGGCCGCCCTCCCCGCCGCCTTCGTGGCGCAAGTCCTCTGGGACCCGGAAAACACGCTTCCCCGCGGCACCGTCACCGCCTGGGAAGCCCTGACGCCGCGCGGCCTGCTCGACCGCCTCACCGCCGCCGGTTATCAGAGGAGCTAGATCACCACTCCATCCTCTCGATCGCGTAGGGCAGCATCTTGCGCCACCAGGGCCAGTCGTGGCTCACGTCGTGCCCCCAGAGATCCAGCGAGTGCGGAATCCCCTTGCTGTTCAGGAGATGGGACAGCGACCGCGAAGCGTCCGGCGCCTCGTAGGCTCCCTGGCCGGTGAGGATCCGGATCTTGCACTGCGTCTGCAACAGATGGAGGTTGTGCCCCTCCAGGCTCGGCAGATACGAGGCCGGGTTGTTGAAGTACGTGTTGTCGTCGCCATAGCCCTTGAGGTAGTCCGGCCCGAGGTCGTAGAAGCCGCTCATCGCGATCATCCCGTCGAAGAGATCTGGGCGGCGGAACAGCGTGTTGGCGGCATGGAAGGCGCCGAAGCTGGCTCCCGAGGTGGCGATCCGCAGGTCCGGCGACTGGCATTCGTGCCGGATGTACGGGACCACCTCCTCCTCGATGTAGCGGGCGTAGAGCGCCTGCCGCCGCGCCTGCTCGGAGACATGGAGGTTGCGGTCCATCCAGGCCTGATTGTTGATGCTGTTGATCGAGAAGACCCGCACCCGGCCGGCGTCGAGCGCCGCCTGCATGGAGCCGACCAGGTGGAACCGCTCGTTCTCCAGGAAGTCGGCCGCCGCCGTGGGGAAGAGGAGCACCGGGTGCCCCCAGTGGCCGTACGAGACGATCGGCATCTGCTGGCCCAGGATCGGGCTGTGCCAGCCATCGATCTTCTTGTGGCGCATGTCGGAATCCATCGCGTTCCTCTCCTCCGGGGCCGCCCGGCCCTGGCGACTGCATTCGTGAACGGCGAGAATATCCGGCCGGCGGACCGCCCACAAGAGGCTCTACAATCCCTGGTCCATGGAACGGATTCCCATTCTCGCTGGTACCCAGGAGGCCGGCCAGGAGACCTCGCACCTCGCCGTGCGCTTCGACACGCCGCCGGAAGGAGAGACGCCGTCTCCCTTCACCTTCCTCTACCTGCACGGCTTCGGCTCGGACCAGTCCGGCGAGAAGGCCGACTTCTTCCGCGCCCGCGCCCTGGAAGCGGGCTTTCCCTTCTGCTCCTTCGACTTCCAGGGCCACGGCCAGTCCGGCGGCGCGCTCCACGACCTCTCCATGACGCGCAATCTGGAGGATCTCGGCCGCGTCCAGGCCTGGCTGCGCGAGCGCGGACACGAACAGCTCTGCCTGCTCGGCTCCTCCATGGGCGGCGGCGTCGCCCTCTGGCACGCCGCGCTCCACCCGGAATCGATCGTCGCCGGTCTGCTCATTGCTCCCGCCCTGGAGCTCGAGCGCGCCCTCCTTCTCTGGGCCGGCGTCGAAAGGACCCGCCTCTGGGAGGAGACCGGCACCATCCACTTCCAGAACGACCTCGTCTCCACCGACCTCGACTGGTCCCTCGTCGAAGACCTCCGCCGCTACCCGCTCGACGACCTCCTCACCCGCTACCGCACCCCCACCCTCCTCCTGCAAGGCCGCCGCGACGAGTCCATCCCCTGGCGCGGCGTCGCCGACTTCGCCACCCGCTCCACCTTTAACGTCATCGACTTTCACCTCTTCGCCGACGGCGACCACCGCCTTCTCGACCGCAAAGATCGCCTGTGGAATCTCATGCTTGAGTTTCTATATGGTCGGGCAATCGCGAAAATCCTAGCCAAATCGTCGTAAAGTTGCCACAATCCGGGAATCCGGAGAGTGAGACCGGGCAAAAGGGTGCCAGAAGCCACTGCTTTTCGTCTGGGTCAGGCCATGGGAATCGAGCTCTGAACAGGAGGCTCGCCAATCGCTGAAGATCTCGGTACTTTCAACGTGCGCAGGCTCCTGAGCCGAATCGCACGTTTCGCACTTTGCGCAGGGCGGAATCCAGCGGCCATGGAGGTCGCCGGTCCGGGCCGCCCAGGAGGAAGCTCTATGTCTCGGAGGGTTCGATACATTGCGATTGCCTTGGCTTGTTCCATCCTGATGGTCGCCTCTTCACACGCGGCGCCTCTCAAGGCTCCCCCCAGAGAGCCTGCTCTGATGCTGGGGTCAGTGGCCGACGCTTGGGACTGGCTTGTCTCAGTGCTGCAGAGGACAACCGACACCCCACGGCTCGATAGCACCACTGCGGCGGACGGTGTTTCGCTCGATCCCAACGGAGGGCAGCACTGAGCGGCAGAGGAGCCGGGAGCGCCGGGCTTCAAAGAAAACCGGCGCTCTTTGTCCCGTTTGTATGGATGCAGGCGTCTTTATTTTGTAGATGCAGTTTCTCGGTTCACTTATTTGAATAGGGAGGGATGTCGGTGCGGAAGGAGACGGAGAGACCTGACTACGGCTACCGGAAGAGAGGGCTCTCGAAAGAGCCCACCTCGAATAGGAACATCAGCAGAGAGAAGGAGGAGCTCCGGGATTACGACTCGGCTCTGGCAAAAGCCTGCCGCTGTCTCAGCAGCCTGCAGCCTATGTTCGACAGGGAACAAGCCGATGCGCAAAATCTCGTCACTGAGCTCTTGATGCATCCGTTCGAACGGCAGAAGCTGATCATCCGGAACAATTCCCGGTTTCACACCTGGGGAGTCTATGCTCGCCTCCTCGACCGCAGCCGGGCACTAGGCGTCCAAAGCCCAGCCGATGCCCATCACCTGGCCCGGCTTGCCCTTCTCGTTGCCGATCGGCTCGATACTTCTCTTTATCAAGCCGAGTCGATCGAGGACCTTCGGGCGAGGGCTTGGACCTACATCGGCAACACGCGCCGCCGGCGATCCAATCTCACTGGGGCTGCCACAGCATTTCGTAAGGCGGAAATCTATCTGGAACGAGGAACGGGAGATCCTGTCGAGCTCGCCATGCTCCTCGACCTCAAGGCCTCTCTGCTGCGCGCCCAGAGACAATTTCCTCGCGCCATGTCCCTTCTGAAGAGGTCCTACACAATCTTTCTTGCGGCCGGCGACCGTCATCGGGCGGGGCGTGCGCTCGTCAGTATGGAGATCATCCACAACTATGCCGGCTCTCCTGAGCAAGGAATCCCTTTGCTCTACGAGGCTCTGGATCTCATTGATCCCCAGCAGGAGCCACGCCTTCTCCTCTGCATCTGGCACAACCTGGTCAGCGGCTTGGCCGAAGCTGGCCGCTCTATGGAAGCTCATCGCCTTTTCCTCAAGGCGCGGGCTCTCTATCCTCGGTTTCCCGAGGCGGTGACACAAAACCGGCGCATATGGATGGCCGGCAAGATCGCCTACGGGTTGGGACAGGAGAAGGAGGCCGAGACTCTCTACCTGACGGCACGCCAGAGCTTCCTCTCTGAAGACATCCCCTACGAGGTCGCCCTCGTCTCTCTCGATCTGGCCGCTCTCTATGCCAATCAGGGACGCACGGAAGAGATGAAGCGGCTCGCGGCGGAGATGATGCCGGTGTTTTCGTCGCTGCAGATCCACCGCGAGGCCCTCGCCGCTCTCACGTTCTGGAAGCAGGCCGTGGAGGCCGAAACGAGCCACGAACGCATCTCCAAGCTCGTCGCCGGCGTCGCGGCTTTCCTCAAACGCTCCCGCTACGACCCCGAGCTGCGGTTCGTCGCGCCGGTCTGATCCCGCTGAAAACAAAAAGGCGCTCCCTGGGGAGCGCCCTTCGTGTTTCCGATCCGGAGGCAGGCTTACTTCGTGGTGAAGTCGAAGTCGGCCTTCGCGGTCTGGCTCGGGGCGACCTCGATGTCCATCGTCTTCTCGCCGAGGGTCGGGTGGACCGCCGCGATCGTGTACTTGCCCGGGGGCAGGTTGGGGATCGTGAAGGCGCCGCTCTCGTCGCTCACGGCGTAGAAGGGATTGTCGACGACGCCGACGTAGGAGCTCATCCAGGGGTGGACGTCGCACTTGAAGTGCAGGAGCACCTCGGGCTTGTCGAAGGTCTTGTCGAACGACATGTTCTGGAACGGCTGGCCCTGGTTGAACTCGGTGTTCTTCGCCGGCAGCGCGTGGATGTTGTGCAGCGTCGGATCGCTGTTCTTGATGGTCAGCTTCTGGCCGACCTGGATGCCGAAGACTTTCGGGTGATAGAGGCAGCCCTGCTGGTCGAGCGTCTTGGCTTCCGCCGGGACCGGGAAGGTGCCCGTGAGGCCGCTCTTGACGTAGACGAACACGTTGCCCAGCTTGCCGTCTTTCGCCTCGATGTTGTTCGTGTCCACCTTCTCCTTGTGGAGGCCGGCGCAGACCGGATCGGCGTTCATCTTGATCTCGGTGTCGTCGTCCGCACCGGTGTAGGCGATCGTGCCGGAGACGCCGCCCGCATTGGCCGCGGGAGCGGCAGCCGGCGCAGCGGCCGGAGCCTCCGTCGAGGCCGCCGTGCCTCCCGTCTCCCCGCCCTTGTCACCGCCGCCGCACGCGACGAACGCAGCAAGGGCGCAACAGAGGGCAATCAGCAACCAGAGTTTGTTCCTCATACCAAAAATCTCCTTAAATTTTTTCCGAACATCGCGATGGGAAAGGGTCATGGCCGGCGGGAGCCCGGCCGCAGCGCCGTATTATGGCATAAGCGCGCAGCGGCCGGGTTTCCCGGGGTTTTCAGCGTGCGGAATCAGCGTCCGCCGGCTCCACCGGCCGTCACGCTCGCCCCGCCCGCCGGGTTCGCCAGCGCCGGCTGGCGCCGGCCGCCGGAGAGGCTCCAGATGTGGTCGCGCAGAGCCTCCGTCACCTTGTCGGCGTCGGAGAGATACTCCTTGAGCTCCGCCTCCGACGAGAAATACTGCAACATCTTCTGCTTCTGCGCCGCGTAGGTCGGGGAGTCGATGGCCTGGGCCACCGGCGACATGAACTTGCCGGGCTCCATCTCCGGGAAGTTGGAGGGCATCCGGGTGCCCGGGATCCAGAACTGCGGGTTCTTGATCCATTGCGGCACCCAGTCATGGCGCAGGCGGTCGTGCGCCAGCAGCAGCGACGGCGCGAGATCTCCGGTCGCTCCCCCCGCGGCGGCAGCCGCCGCCGCGCCGGCCGGATGGCACTTGGCACACTGGAACATGTTGAAGGCGACCTCGCCGACCGCCAGGTTCCGCGCGCTCGCCACCGGCGGCTCCGAGGTGAACGCCCGGCGCTTCTCGCGGGCGGAGAAGTAGCCGATGACGCTGTTGAGCTGGTCGTCGGTGAAGTCGAAGGTCGGCATGCGCACCGTGAGCCACGGCCGCATGCGCACCTGGCTCGGGTCGTGGACGTAGCTGAACAGCCACTCGGACTGCACCCGCGCCCCCTCGGCGGCCAGGTTCGGCGGCAGCATCGTGGTGTCCTTGATGACGGCCTTGATGGCGTGGCCCTGTCCTTCGATGAGATGGCAGCCCTGGCAGTTGTAGCGCGTGATCAGCTTGCGCCCTTCCGCCAGCGACGCCGTGCGGGCGTCCATCCCGGCCTTCTTGGAAGCGGCCACCGTCTCCTTGGTGAAGCCGAGGACGTTCGCCGCCACCGCTTCCGCTTCGCGCTCCGACATACCGAAGTTCGGCATCTTGAGCAGCTCGTTGTAGTCCTTGACCGGCTCCTTGTCCTTGTCCCAGATGCGCGGGTCGAGCAGCTTGGTGCGCACCCAGTCGTGGCGCGTGTCCGGCACCGACGTCACATGGGCGAAGTCGAACTGGTGGAGCGGCTTCGAGCCTTCCTGGGTCAGCTCGGTGCCGATCGGCTTCAGGTTCTCGAAGCCCTTGATGTCGTGGCAGCTATAGCAGCCGTACTTGGTGATCGTCTGCTCGCCGAGGTAGACGTCGCGCTGGTGCGGATTCATCTCCGCCAGCTTCGCCTTGCTGCGCTCCGCCGTGTACAGGTTCTGGAGATACGTGAGAGCCAGATCATCGCGGACCTGGGCATCGAGGCCGGGCACGCCGACGTTCTCGTACTGCTGGTTGTGGCTGCTCCAGATGAACTCCGTGACGTCCGCCGCTTCCTGGTCGGTCAGCCGCAGGTTCGGCATGTTGGAGTCGGGGAAGTACTGCTTCGGATTCCTCACCCAGGCGTAGAGCCACCCCTTGTCGACCTTGCTGCCGGCCCAGATCAGGTTCGGACCGTGCAGCCGGTTGATCGTCGGGTAGAAGTCGTCGCGCTTCGCCTTGGCGTCGATGATGTGGCAGCCGGCGCAGCCCACCGTCTCGAAGAGCTTCTGGCCGTTCGCCGCGTTCCCTGCCGGGGCCGCCGGATAGAGCGGCTTCTCCGACTTGTCCCACAGGTAATTGACGACCGCCGCGATCTCCGTCTGCTGGCGCTTCAGGTTGACCGGCGTCGTGGTGTTGGTCTGATAGAAGAAGTGCGGCATGAAGGTCGTGGGATGGAACTTCCGCGGCGCCTCGATCCACTTGTAGGCCCAGCCCGGGTTCGTCTTGCCGGCGATGCGCTGGAGCGACGGGCCGGCCTTGCGCAGACCGGTGTAGGCCGGGTAGTTGATCGTGTGGCAGCCGTAGCAGCCCATGTGGGCCATCAGCTCGCGGCCGGTGTCCTGGACCTCGGACTTGGCCGTCCACACGCCCGCCGAGTGGCAGGTGGCGCAGCCGGCCTCGGACATGCCGGAGGGGAGGATCGGATACTCCAGGAACTGCGGCTCCGTCCAGCCCCACTTCTTCTCCCACTCCTCGCGCTGCTTGGCGTCTTTCGGGCTGTGGCCGGCGCGGACGAAGTCGGTGCCGCGGTCGAGGCCGCCGTGGCAGACCGTGCAGCCGAATTGCGTGTAGGGGTGCGGCGAGCCGTCGCCGACATAGGCCGCGAGATTCGGGTGCGTGCGGAACGGCTCCTTCCACTCCGGACCGTCGAAGCCGGGCCGGTTCGCCGCCACGTGGCAGGTCATGCAGCGGTCGACGCGGTTGACGTCGGTGAAGTTGAAGTTGTGCGTCAGGCCGGGGAGCACCGCCTGCTCCACGCGCAGGGTCGGCTGGACGAAGTCCATGAGCGGCGCGTTGAGAAGAAAGTAAGCGGTGTTCTTGTCCAGGGCGGCGATGCGCGTCTGGAGGCTGTCGACGCCCTTCTGGAGGTCGGCCAGCTTCTTTTCCGCCTCGGTCAGCACCGCCTTGCGCTCGGCGAGCTTCTGTTGCGCCGCCGCCAGAGCCTCGTCCGCCTTGTCGACCGCGGCTTTGCGCTCCTGGAGCTCCCGGGCCCGCTCGTCGCGCGCCTTCACCTTCTCCGCTTCGTCCTTCTTCGCCTGCACCGCGGAGTCGTACTCGAAGCGCGCGGCGTCGAGCTTCGCCTTCGAGCCCTTCCAGGAAGAGTCCGCGACATAGAGGTCGGCCTGGCGCTTGCTGACCTCGCCTTCCAGCTTCTTGATCTCGTCGCGGTGCCCGGCGAGGGCCGCTTCGGCCGCCGCCACGTCCTTGTTGAGCTGGGCGAGGTCGGTGCTGCTCAGCTTCTTGCGCTCCTCGTCGGCCTCCCGGGCGAGCTTCTGCCGCTCCAGGCTGCGGAACTCGGACTGGAAACGCTTCCAGGGCTGGGCATAGTCGGCGACGACCATCCACAGGGTGACCGCCAGCAAGCCGATGCTGCTGAGCGCGAACACCATGTTCATCCGACCGAAGTTGTAGTGCCGGTCCGGTCGCTTCTCGGGCGGTGTGATCGGTGGGGTCAACTCGGGCTCCTCACGACATCTCTAGATGTTGAAGAAGTACTTCTGGATATGGATGAAGTACTTGAGGTTGAACAACCACCGGCAGTACATCTTGATCGGCAGCAGCATCATGAACAGGAAGAGCACCATGCCGACGTAGTACCGCGCCGGTCCCATCTTCTCGAAGTAGGGGCGGAACCATTTGGTCTTGCGCAGCAGCACAGGGAGGCCGAAGAAGTAGAACCCGATGAGCAGGATTCCCGGCAACTCGCGCAGGAGGATGTTGTCGGGCAGGCCGACGTGCAGGAGCTTGATCCACAGGTACTCCGACAGGTCGACGTTGACCAGCGCCTCGACCTTGCCCGGATCCCAGAACTCGAACGGTCCGAAGAAGTTCCAGTTGGGGCCGCGGAGGAAGGTGCCGATGACGATCATCTGGCTCCACAGCACCAGCCAGCCGAAGAGGAAGATCGAGATCTCGGCCTTCCGCTCGCGGAACGTGTAGTAGCCGTTCCCCTTCGGGTTGGTGTCGATGTACGGGATCGCCATCAGGCCGAGGATGATCAGGCCGGGCAGCAGCACGCCGGCCAGCCAGGGATCGAAATAGACCAGCATCTCCTGGAGGCCGAGGAAGTACCACGGCGCCTTCGACGGGTTGGGCGCCAGGGCCGGGTTCGCCGGCTCCTCGAGAGGCGCCTTGAGGGCGATCGACCAGATCACCATCACCACCGTCAGGACCACCATGCAGATGAGCTCGGAGAAGACGAGGTCCGGCCAGGTGAAGATGCGGTCCTCGACCTCCGTCGCCTCGAACGTCGGCGCGCCGGCGGCGATCTGCGTGTCGTTCGCCACCGCCTTGGCCATGGCGAACCAGACGAAGAAGCCGACCAGGAAGACCATCATCACGATGGGCACGTTGTCCGGCTTGGCGACGATCTTGTAGAAGTTCGGGTCGAGCAGCGAGAGGACGAAGAAGAGCACGCCGGCGATCAGCAGGCCGATGCCGCCCTTCTTCGTCCACAGCTTCTTCGACTTCAACATGAAGTAAAACGCGATCAGTACCAGCGTGAACGACCAGTACGGATACGCCAGGACGTTGATGAAGTGCTTGAGGAATTCCATCGCTCTCTCCTGGTCTTACATGGGACCCGAGATGCCGCCGTCCTTGCGGACCCGCCAGAAGTGAACGGCCATCAGGAAGGCCGCGACGAGGGGAATCCCGACACAGTGCAACACGTAGAAACGGAGCAGGGTGGCGCCGCCGATGGTCCTGCCGCCGATCAGCGCGAAGCGCGCGTCGCTGCCGACGTGGATCAGCCGTTGCCCGCCCAATGTGAGCAGGGCGGAGCCCGGCCCCTCATTGCCCAACCCGGGCGTTGCTCGAGCCATGTTGGAGCCGACCGTGATGGCCCAGATGGCGAGCTGGTCCCAGGGCAGCAGGTAGCCGGTGAACGAGAGCAGCAGCGTCAGCACCAGCAGGATGACGCCGACGTTCCAGTTGAACTCGCGGGGCGGCTTGTAGGAGCCGGTCATGAAGACGCGGAACATGTGCAGCCAGACGGCGATGACCATGGCGTGGGCACCCCAGCGGTGCAGCTCGCGCATGATGCCGAACGCCGCCGCCTCGCGCAGGTCGACGATGTCGACGAAGGCGTATTCGACGGTGGGCCGGTAGTAGAACATGAGCAGGAGACCGGTGATCGTCTCCACGAGGAAAAGGAAGAAGGCGGTGCCGCCCATGCACCAGGTGTAGCTCATCCGGATGCCCGACTTCTTCACCTTGATGGGGTGGAGATGGAGCACCACGTTGCCCAGCATGGCCAGGGCCCGTTTGCGGTTGTCCGTCGGGATGCCCACCCGGAAGATGGACTTCCAGATCTGTGTCTTGGTGATGCTCTTCAGCATGGCGCCTCTTTCTCTCTCAGGCCTTGACGGGAATGAAGGAATTGGGGTCTTCCCACTGGCCCAGCTCGTACTGGAACTTCTGGGACTTGTCGACCACGATCTGTCCGTCGTCCGGGCTGATGGTGATTTTGGCCCGCTCGAGCGGCCGCGGAGTGGGCCCCTCGAAGTTGATGCCGCTCTTGTAGTAGCCGCTGCCGTGGCACGGGCACTTGAACTTGTTCTGCGTGTCGAGCCAGGCGGGCGGGCAGCCGAGGTGGGTGCAGATGGCGATCAGGGCGTAGATGCGCCCCTTGTCGTTGACGATCCAGACGCCGTACTTGTCCACCAGGCGGGTGTCGACGACGCCGGCCTGATAGTCCTCCGGCCGCCCGGCCTTGAAGTTGGTGGGCGGCTCGAAGAGGACGTTGGGGAACATGAAGCGTCCCATCGCCGTCACGCAGCCGCCGATGGCGACGCTGAAGCCGACCCAGGCGACGGCGGCCCAGGAGAAGAAGCCGCGGCGGGTGAGATCGGCGTCCGCGGCGGGCTTGGCCGCGGCGGCGGGTTTGGCAGCGGCCGGCGGTGTCACCGGCGGTGCGGCGGCTTTCGGTCCCTCGGTCCCTGGTGCAGCGTCTCGCGCCGGCGCAGACTTCTCCGGAGCGGGGCCGTCTTGTGCTTCGTCAGCCATGTTGCCCCCTGCAAACTGCCGTTTGATCCATTCGGGTGCCTCTTTCTAGCGAAAACCGCCGAGAGGTGTCAAGACCCCATGCGGCGCGCCGCCAGAGTCTTCTGCGCCTCGATCGCGGCCTGGCGGACTTTCAAGCTCGGATCGTCCGCCGCCAGCCGGTCCATCACCGCCGCTCCCTCGGGTCCGCCGACCACGGCGAGCGCGGGGAGGGCGCTCAGCATGGCCTCCTCCTGCTGCTCGCGGGTGATGTCGGGGATCTGCGCCAGGAGCCTGCGGTCGACCATGGTTTCGAGCACGGGCACGCCGGCGGCGCTGCCCAGATGGGCGAGCGAGAGCGCGGCGTTCCAGCGCACGTCGGCGACGGCGTCGTCGAGCAGCTCGGTGAGCTTGGGGACCGCGGCGCGGTCGCCGATCTCGCCGAGAGCGAAAGCGGCGGTCTTGCGCAGGCCGGGGTCGGGATCGGCGAGGGCCTTCTCGACCGTGGCGCGGCCTTGCGGATCGCCCAGCGTGCCGAGAGCCCAGAGGACGTAGATGCGCGTCTGGCCGTCGGGGTCGTCCAGCGCCTTGGCCAGCAGCGGCAGCGACTCGCGGTCGTGGGTGCGCGCCAGGACGAGGGCGAGATAGCGCCGCATCTCGGGGTCCTCGGCGTTGGCAAAGAGATCGCGCACCTTGGCGCGGGCGCCCGGCTCCTCGTCGAGAGCCTTGGGATCGGTGACCAGGATCTTGGACAGCTCATAGGCCGCCTGGACCCGCCGCGGCTTCCACACCGACTGCAGATCGTTCAGGTAGTCCGACGTCGTCTGCCGGTCGTAGGCGATCCACCCGAAGCCGATGAAGACGGCGACGCAGAGGACGACGACCAGCAGGGGGACGACGAACAGGCCGAGAAAGGAGCGGAGCGCGCTGCTTCCCGGCTCTGCGGGGACTTCGGGCTCGGACATCGCGCGGAAGCATAGCCGGAACGGAGGCGGCGCGCCACCCTCTACTGCGGAGATCCGGAGGCCACCGTGCTGCGCGAAGCCCTGGAATCCGCGGCGAGGACCTCGCCGAGAGCCTCCAGCATCTCCGGGCTCGACAACAGTCCCTGGTGCGAGCGCGCGGAGTGGCGCACCGAGCGGAAGAAGAGGCTGCCCGCCGGGTCGTGGGTGGACTCCTCGGCGGTGAGCGAACGGACCGGGATCATCGAGTCGCCCGGCTCGAAGAGGAGCTGCGCCAGGTCCCGGCGCTCCCGGGACGGCTCGAAGCGGACTTTCATCCGTCCGCCCTCCTCGGTGACCAGGGCGGTGCGCTGGACGCTCTGCGCCAGGCTGCCGACGGCGTAGAGGGTGGCGGGATTCGGCGCCGGGGCGATCTGGGCCAGGGCGGCATGCAGCCGGGCATGGCGCGCCAGCTCGCGCTCCAGATGCGCGCGAAGTGTCGCATAAGGCGTCGCGGAGCGGCGGTGCGGATTGACCACCGACCAGCCCAGGCGCTCCCAGTCATCCGGATTGTCGAGACGGAAGGGAAGGGCCTTGCCGTTGCCGTCGATGAGCGGCTCGGCGCGGGCGGGCAGCATGTCGAACACCGAGCGGAAGGTGAACAGCATGCCCGGCGAGAAGGCGCCGATGTGCCAGCGGTAGAAGCTCCCCTTTTGCAAGTACTTGAGCGCCGTGAAGGTGCCGTTGTTCGGCGTCGCGACGAGGAAGAGCGTGCCGATCCGCGGGCCGCCGGCCCACGTCACCGGCGGCAGCGGCCCGCTTGCGCCGAGAGGCACGTCGCCGTACATCAGGGCGTACCGCGCGACCAGCCCGCCGAGCGAATGGCCGAGCACCACCGCGGGAGGCGTCTCCGGCGGCATGCGCCGGTAGAGCTCCTCGAGAGCCCGCGAAAAGCGGCGCCCGCTGAGCTCGACGCTCTGCCGCCAGTCGTACGGGAAGTAGTAGTACTCTCCCGCGCCGGCCGGCGCCTCCCAGGAGCCGGCGCGGTAGCCCAGCGCGCGCAGCTTCGCCTCCAGACCGTCGTAGGCGGTGATGCGGAATTTCAAGCGCCCGACGTGGATCTCGCGCAGCAGGTTGCCGGGGACGACCGGTGAGCTCTCCGGATCGTCGAAGGGGAGCGCGAGCCGGTTGTTGCCATCCCAGCGCAGGGCCATCAGCGTCGGGCTCGGCCAGACGCGCTTGCCGGTCTTGCGGTCCACCAATTCCGTACCCGGCGCGCCGGGCACGATGATGACGGGAGGAAGATGGACGCGAGGGAGCGCCGCGGCAGAAACGTGCGCGGCGCGCGCCATCGGCGCGAGGAATAGCAGACAGGCGCACAGCGCCAGAGGAATCGTTCGCATTCGTTGGATCGCGCGGACAAAAGGGTCCGACTTGCGGAGAGGGGGATTATATAGCACACGGGACTGATCAGCCGCGCCGCGCCGCGGCGCCTGCACCCACTGAGCGGCAGGAAGAATAGCCACCCCCTCCAGACGAAAAAAGCCCCTCCCGGACGGGAGGGGCTTTCGGAGTACACGCGGCTGGAGCCGCGCCGATCAGGCGGCGCGGCGGCGGAGCCGCAGCATCGCGGCGCCGGCCAGCAGCAGGCAGAGGGCGGCGAGCCCGAGCTCGCTGAGGGTCGGGACCGCGACGATGCTGCCGGCGACGATGATCGCCGTCGGGTTGGCGGCGCCGGCCACCGCCGGGTCATCGGTGGATCCCGAGGACTCGTTGGTGCCGTTGCCGTCGGCATCGAAGTGGATCGTGCCCTGGTTGGTGACGGTCTGGCCGTTGGTGGCGTGGATCGTCGCCGTGATGGTGATGGTGACGGTGCCGCCGGCCGGAATCGAGCCGTTCCAGTCCACCGTGTTGCTCACGATCGTCGCCACGGCGGTGCCGCTGGTCGCGGTGGCCGAGACGAGGGTCAGGTTGGCGGGCAGGACGTCGACGAATTCGGAGCCCGGATTGTCGGCCTGCGTCCCGGCGCCGGAGTTGGTGAGGACGATCGTGTAGACGATGGTCCCGCCGTCGGAGAAGGAGCCCGAGGCGGTCTTGGTGCCGGTGACGGTGGCGGGCGAGATGACGCCGAAAACCGTCGGATCGGCGGCGCCGGCGACGCCCGGATCGTCCGTCTGGTTGCTGGTCTCGCTGACGCCGTTGCCGTCCGCGTCGTAGCTGACGCCTCCCTGGTTGGAGACCGACGTGCCGGGGGCCACGGCGTTGATCGTGGCCTGGATGGTGATCGTCACCGAGCCGCCGGCCGGGACGACGCCGTCCCAGGTCACGGTGTTGGTGCCGACGGTGGCGGTGGCCGTACCGGCGGAGGCGCTGGCCGAGACCAGGGTCAGGCTGCCGGGCAGGACGTCGGTGAATTCAGGGCCGGCGTTGTTCTGCTGGTCGAAGGCGGCGCTGTTGTTGAGCGTCACGGTGTAGGTGACGGTCTGGCCGGCGCGGAAGGTGCCGGCGACGGTCTTGGTGGCGGTCACGTTGGCGGGCGAGAGCACGGTCGTCGTGGCGCTCGCCGTGTTGTTGGCGTTGTTCGGATCATTGCCGGGCGCCGAGGCGGTGCTCTGGTCGGTCAGCGCTCCGGCCATGTTGGGAGCCGCCAGGGTGATGTCCAGGGTCGCCGAGAAGCCGCTCCCCAGGCTGGCCAGGTTCCACAGGCCGGTCGCCGGGTCGTAGGAGCCCTGCGACGCGACGAAGGACGCCGGGTTGAGCGCCGGGAAGGCCGGGAAGGCTTCCTGGAGGTCGATGGCGTAGGCCGGATCGGTGCCGTTGTTCTTCACCGTGATGGTGTAGGTCACCGCGGCGCCGACGAGGACGGTCGGGCTGCTGACGCTCATCGTGACGGCGAGGTCGGCCGAGCGCGGCGCCATGACGCAGACCGTCGACTGGTTGTTCGCCGGGTTCGGATCAAGCGGCGTACCGGCGGTGATCTGGGCGAGGTTGCAGACCTGGTCGGTGGTGTCCACCGTGGCCTGGATGTTGAGGGTGGCGCCGGCGCCGTTGGCGAGCGCGGCGATGGTCCACAGCCCGGTGCCCGGGTTGTAGGTGCCGCCGGAGTCGTCGGAGACCCAGGTCAGGCCGCCGGGCAGCGGGTCGTTGACCTGGATGAGGGTCGCCGCGTTCGGACCGTTGTTGGTGACGACGACGGTGAAGGTGACGGTCTGCCCGAGAGTCGGGACGGCCGGCGCCACCGACTTGGTGATCGCCAGGTCGGCGCTCTGCGCGGTGTCGAGCAGCACGACCTCAGCCCGTTTGCCGTTGCCGTTGTGGTGGTGCAGGAGGAGGGCGCCGACCGATCCGTTGGTGGCCATGTTGGCGGTGTTCCAGGTCACCGGCAGGGCGTTGCCGTTGAGGTCCTCGTCGAGGAAGTCACCGCCGCCGAAATTGAGGCCCTGGGCGGCCCAGTTCCAGAAGAACGGTCCCGTGGCCTCGTCGAAGCGGACGGCCGACGACGGGCTGCAGTGGTCGTTGGCTCCGGTGGTGCGCGCGCAGGCGCTGCCGCCGGGGCAGGTGACGATCTTGTAACGGAACGTGGTGTCGCCGGCCGTCATGCCGAGCTGCGCCGGCGAGACGCCGAGGAGCATCACGTTGTTGAGGTGGAGGGCCGTGTCGATCACCGACGGCGAAATGAGGTTCACGAAGGAGCCCAGCCCGAGGAGGCTGAAGTTTCCCGTCGTGAGGTTCTGGACCATGCGCACGAAGTTGTCGTTGAACGACGCGCCGGCCACGCGGGCGGCCGGATTGGAGTTGATGATGTTCTGGTCGTAGACGCCGTCCTCGTTGATGTCGACGCAGATGTTGTAGGCGACGTCGTTCAGGGTCGACCAGTCGTTCCAGCTCGCGACGCCGAACATGATGAGGTCATTGTTGACGTTCGAGGGCGAGCCCGGCAGGTAGGCGACGCCGGCGTAGTGAATGTCGGCGTAGTCGGTGGAATTCACCGGGTCGACCGCCGAGACCACCTGCAGCTCGAAGGGCGAGACGAGGGACTCGACGTCATTCGGGAAGGTGCCCGTGCAGGTCGGTCCCGCCGCCAGGGTGCCGGTGCAGAGGCCGGTCCCCGAGAGCGCGATGGTCGTCGAGCCGGCGCCGGCGCCGCCGGTGACGATGGTGTCCGCGGCGGACATGTTCGAGGAGGGCCGCTCCGCCATGTAGACCGGCAGCCGGAATTGGAGACCAGCGCCCTGACTGAGACCAGCGCCCTGACTGAAGGTGAGGTACGAGCCCTCCTCGGTCAGGAAGTTGCGCGGCTGGTCGCCATAGCTCGGATGAACGCCCTGGGTGGCGAAGAGAGAGGGGTCTTTCGTGTGGTCCATCAGCGACGCGTCCGCCGACATCCGGACGTCGATCTCGACCGCGTCTCCCGGCGGCACGGTGAGCGAGCTTCCACCCGGCAGGGAGAACGAGACACCGGGCGAGTCGACGACGTTGTCGAAGCCGAGCGTGTAGGTCTGGGAGGTGAGCCCCTTGTTGACGACGCGGACCTTCTTGGTCTGCGTGGTGACGCCGACGACCTCGGGATTGAAGGTGACGGTGACGAGCCCGGAATCCTCGGCGTTCATGGCGATGACGCTGCCCACGGCCGCCTTCGGAGGATCGACGCGGCCGGCGCCGACGCGCGCCGGACCGAACCGCGGCGCCGTGCCGGCCGGGAAGAGGGTCGGGTCGTGAAGGGCGTAGTTCATCGCCAGAGCCTTGAGCTCCTCCACCGTCCAATCGGGATGGAGCTCGCGGAGCAGAGCCATGACGCCGGCCATGTGGGGGCTGGCCATGGAGGTGCCGGAGATGGTGAGCGTGCGCGTTCCCACCTGGATGCCGGAAGGATCGGCGAGGCCTGTGCAGCTCGCGGAGCCCGAGGTCTGCGTGGTGCAGACGTTGCCGGTCTCGACCGAGGTGATGTTGAGGCCCGGCGCCGCGATGTCGGGCTTCAGGCGTAGCGGCGAGCCGAAGATGCGGCGCGGTCCGCGCGAGGAGAAGCTCGCCATGGTGTCGGCTCCCGAAGGTCCGAGGAGCGTGATGTTGACCGGCGGTGTCGAGGTGATGCCGTTCTTGATCGTGGTGCCGTCCTGCAGCGTCACGCGCACGGAGGGGATGGTGATCGTCGGATCGGTGCCACCCAGGGCCGGCGGCGGCGAGCCGGGGGCGTTGTCCACCACCAGCATGGCGATCGCGCCGGCGGCCTGGCAGTTCGCCGCCTTGACGTTGAAGGTGCAGGTGCCGCGGTCGACGACACAGATCTTGCCGGCCATGGCCGCGGCATTGGTCAGTGCGCAGCAGCCGTCGGTCGTGGACGTACCGCAGGCTGCCGGCGCCGTCGCATCGAGCCCGATCACGGCGTCGCCGGTGGTGCCGGCCGGAGTCAGCGCCGGACCGAAGGTCGCTCCGGCCGCGAGGTAGTTGCCGGCGATCCCGGCCGGCGAATTGACGCGGGCGATCGGCGCCGGGACGCCGTCGTCGACCGAAGCCGCGGTGGCGATGACGCGCGAGCCGGAGCCCGGCGCGCCCGAGATGAAGAACGTGTCACCGGCGTTGCCGGCCGAGGTCACGACGATGACGCCGGCGAGCGCCGCGTTGTCGGACGAGACCGCCGTCGAGTTGACCGCCGAGCCGAAGTTCGAGCCCAGGGACATGTTGATGACGTCGAGATGGTCGGACAGATCGGCGTCGCCGTTCGGGTCCATGGCCCAGTCGATCGCCAGGGTCGTGAGGCCCGTGCTGCCGAAGCAGCCGAAGACGCGCAGGCCGTAAAGGAGGGCCTTGGGCGCCGTGCCGGGGCCGATCAGGAGCGGGCTGTAGGTCGAGGTGTTGGCATCGTACGGGCCGGCGAAGGTGGCGCCGCCGGCGGTGACGCCGAAACCGGCCGCGGTGCCGGAGACATGGCTGCCGTGACCGTTGCAGTCCATCGGGTTGACGTCCGGAGCCGGCGCGTTGCTGCCGGTATAGGCGTCGCCCGCGAAGTCCGTGCCGCCGACGACCTTGGCGGTGGGGAACGGACCGCCGGTCGCGGTCCCCGCGGTGGTGAAGCCGGTGGTGTCCGTCTTCTCCGCCGTGTAATCGGCCGCCGTGGCGCCCGGCCCGCCGAAGTCCGGATGGAGATAGTCGATGCCGGTGTCGATGACGCCGATGCGGACGCCGGTGCCGAGAGCGCCGGCCGGCAGGCCGATGGTGTTCGCCCAGACGTTCGGCGTGCCGATGAAGGGGACGCTCGTCGAGTTGGTCGGATACTCCGGCTCGATCGGCAGGATGCGCTTGACCCCGGAGATCGTCCGGATCTTCCGGAGGTCGGCGGCGTCGACGGCGACCGCGATGCCGTTCAACGCCTTCTGGACCCGGAAGAGCTCACGGCCGCGGACGGCGCCGGAGCCGAAGAGCGCTCCCGCGACGCTCTGCTGGGCCGTCTCGATCTTGAGGACCTGCGCCCGCGAGAGCGCGCCGGCAGCCTGCAGCGCCCGGCGGTCGGACGGCCCGGAGCCTTTCATGGCTTCGGCGAAGGTGACGGCCGCCGGAGGATCCGCGAGCTCGACCATGACCTGGATGAGGCCGTCGTCCGTGACGATGGCATGCTCGAACCCGGCGATCCCGACGGCCCCTTCGGTCGACTGAGCGTCGACGGCGGTCGAAGAGTCCACCGGCCAGCGCGAGGCACCTGCGGCTTCGGTGGCCTGGAGACCAAGATGTGAGATGGATAGGACGGCCAGCATCGCCATCGGCGCAACCAGACGCCTCCGGAGCTGAGCTCTCGACATGAACATGGACGGCTCCCTTCCTCTAAAGAGGTCTTCGAATTCTTCGAGCGCGACCCTTGGCCCAGGCGGCCTCGTAAATGGTCCGCTCGCCTCACAGAATTAACGACAACAATCGACTTTCAGACACCTTTTGGGTAGGAATCCTACGCGAAAACGACCGCCCGTCAAGCTCTCAAGGAAGAGAGAGACATGTCCATGCCGAAGCACTATTCACTTTACAAAGAATCGCCATAATTCTTTTCTATTGTCGATCTTCTATAGCCACCCTTTTTGCCGTGCGACCCGTGCCACTTCCACCCGGTTTTCCGCACCGAGCTTGCTGATCGCTTCGGAAAGGTGGAGAGGCCTTCGGCGGCCAGGCGGAGGACCTGGCCCTTGCGGTCGGTCAGCGGATCGGCCTCCGGAGGTGTTTCAGAGAGCGCGCAAGGATTCTCCTCGATGACCCGTTTCCTGGTACTGTCATCCCCATGGCTCCCATGGATCTTCCCGCATGGCTCCTCGCTCCCCTCTACCGGCCCGGTGAAAAGCCTCCGCGCTCGTCGATGCGGCACGCGCCGCAGAGCCCGCCGGTCGAGCAGGTTCCCCGCCCGTTCATCCCGTCACCGATCGGGACGGCGGCACGGGCGCCGCAGCCGCGCTCCGCCCGGTCTCTCAGAGTAGACTCCCGGGATGAAACCTCCCCTGCTCCTCGCGGGCCTTCTGGCCCTGGTCTGCGCCGCCTCCCTGTCCGCCGCCGAGCCAGCCGACCCCTTCGCCGGCCTGAAGACCTATAAGGCTCCGGTCTCTCAGGAGGTGTTTCTTCATTACGACCCGGCGATCACCCAGATCATCAACAAGCCCATCTCCACCGATGAAGATCCCTCCATCATCACCCGCGTCCTCCGGGCGAAGCTCGACCGCACGCAGGACGAGTGGTACTTCGTGGACTTCGATTCCGGGCCGAGCGACGATCCTTCGTTCACGCTCACGAAGGAAGGGAGCAAGGAGCCCGCCGCCTCGATCCCCGGTCTCCACCTCTATCTGCCGGGGAACGGCTCAATGTACGCCTCCGGCCACGCCGACACGATGTTCGACGAGCACCGCAAGTACGTCCTCAAGGGCGGCAAGATCGCCGAGACGAAGCAGCCGTACCTCGCGGTCGGCCTCGAAGGCAAGGCCAAGAAGGACCTGACGATCTACACCACGACCGCGCAGAAGGAAGCCGTCGCCTTCATCCCCAAGGGAGCGGTGATGAGCGTGCTCGTCGCCGACGGCCAGGACAACTACCTGGTGAAAACCGCCTTCGGGCTCGTCGGCTGGGTCAAGATCCCGGCCGATTCCCAGGATGCGACGGTGATCGAGGGGCTGTTTTTCGCCGGAGATTGAGCGCTTCTGGCGTGCTTTCTGAAATATAATCCCGGAGACCGTCACCCAATTCAGGAGGAAGCTCGCCATGCCCCTGGACCACCGTCTCCTTGCTCTTGCCGTCTTGTGCGCGGCCCTCGCCGCGCCGCTCGCCGCCGCACCGGACCCGATGTACACCGCGCTGCGCAACGCGCGGCCGGACGGCCGCAAGATCGCGGTGCAGAATCTCTCCCTCGACCGCGACGTCTTCCACTTCCAGTTCGACAGCGGGACGTTCCACTTCCTGGCGCCGGTGGATGGGCGGACGGTCGGCGCGGTCTTCGTGGGCCATGGCAGCTACCGGCTGACCCCGGCGACGCCCAACGAGCGGCGCCAGCTCGCGCTCTCCTCGGGCGCCGGCGAGAGCTTTGAGGCGCTGTCGGACAGCTTCGACAGCCTCGTCCTCCTCTTCGTCGACGACACCGACGCCGAGCTCCAGCTCAAGGCGTCCATCCAGACCGGCCCTCCGGATGCCCATGCCGTGCAGGTCTACGAGGCCTGCCTCAAGCGGCAGCGGAAAGATTTCAAGACGAACTTCCACCTCCGCGTCCTCCAGGACCTCCTCAACGCCCCCGGCGTCACCACCGGGCTCTTCATGGCCCTGCTCGACAGCTCGAAAGTGCCGCCTGCCCTCGCCGCCATCGATCCCAATGGCGCCGAGGCCCTGCGGCTCTCCGAGCGCCTCGGCGGCGAGGACGTGATCTTCTACGTATCTGATCCGAACAAGGGCGGCGTCTGGTATCTGAGTGACCGGAAGACGGAGCTGGCGAGCCATCGCGCGCTGCCGGAAAAACGCCTGGCCGACGCTCTCGACTACCGCATCGAGACGACGGTCGAGAAGAGCGAGGACATCGCCGGGACCACCACCGTTCATTTCAAGCCCCTGGTGGCCGAGCTGCGCGTCCTGCCCGTCCAGCTCATGCAACGGCTGCGCATCAGCGAAGCCTCCTGGAGTCTCGCCGGAGCCGGCGCGCCGGCCTGGCAGCCGGCGGCCTGGGTGCAAGAGGACAAGGAAGAGGACGGCGACGCGTCCGTCATCTTCCCGCAGCCGCTCGCCCGCGGCTCCGAGGTCCTCCTCCGCCTCTCCTATCGCGGCGACAAGGTGCTGCGCGACGTCGGGGACAAAAACTACGTGGTGGGAGCGCGGGAGAGCTGGTATCCGAACCTGGGCGTCTTCTCCGATCCGGCCACTTTCGATCTCGTCTACCGCGTCCCCGCCGGCAATCAGGTGATCTCTGTCGGCCGCCAGGTCGACGAAAAGACAGAGGGGAGCCTGGCCGTCTCCACCTGGAAGACGGAAGGTCCGGTGCAAGTCGCCGGCTTCAACTACGGCAAGTTCAAGAAGACGGAGAAGCAGGACGAGACCAGCAAGATCGAGGTCGAGGTCTTCACCAATCCCGGGACCCCGGACATCATCCGCGAAATCGACGAGTATTTCGGCGAAGGAGGCGGAGCGATCGGTTTCGATCCGGAGACCGGCGAAACGTTCGGCGGCACCGGCAGCGCCGGCATCGGCAAGGTCAACACCACGCGCCTGGCCGAGGGAGCCCTGGCCGACGGCCTCAACTCGGCGCGTCTCTTCACCACCTATTTCGGCCCGCTCCCCGGCACCCAGGTGGCGATCACACAGCAGTCGGACTGGTTCTTCGGACAGTCCTGGCCGTCCCTGATCTTCCTGCCCTATCTCGCTTTCCTCGACGGCACGCAGCGGCAGCGCCTGGGGCTCACGCAGGCCAAGGACTTCGTCAACCAGGTGGGCTATCACGAGTTCGCCCACCAGTGGTGGGGGCATCTCGTGGGCGCCGCCACCTATCGCGACCAGTGGCTCGAGGAGGGATTCTCCGAATTCTCCGCGGCCCTGGCCGTGCAGAAGACCAAGGGCTGGAATCAATATGATCACTTCTGGAGCGAGGCGCGCAAGGCGATCGTCGGCAAGGATCCCGGGAACGCCATGCCGAACTATCAGGCAGGACCGATCACGCAGGGCTGGCGGCTCTACACCCCGCGCACGCCGTCGGCGCCGCAGGCGATGATCTATGAAAAAGGCGGCTACGTCCTGCACATGCTGCGCATGCTGATGCTGGACGGCCGCGCGGCCAATCCGGACGAAAAGTTCATCGAGATGATGAAGGACTACACCGCCACCTACGGCGGCAAATTCGCCACCACCGCCGACTTCCAGAAAATCGTCGAAAAGCACATGGTGCCGGCCCTCAACGCCACCGGCGACGGCAAGATGGACTGGTTCTTCCAGCAGTGGGTCTACGGCACCGAGCTGCCACATTACGCGGCGGACCTCGCGGTGAAACCGGACGGCGACGCCTGGCACATCACCGGCACGATCAAACAGGAAGGCGTCTCCCCCACCTTCCGCGTCCTCGTCCCGATCTACGTCGAATTCGACAAGGGCGAGAAAGCCCGCGTCGGCATGGTCCCCATGCTGGGCACGTCGAGCAAACCCGTGGACGTCAAGCTGCAGCTCCCCAAGAAACCGAAGCGCGCGCTGGTCAACGGCCGCGGCGAGGTGCTGGCGCGGGAGTAACGCCTCGCGCTTTCCGTAAAACTACCACCAACTACGCCATGTAGCCCGGGGCGGTGCCCCCCCGGGCAAGGCCGGCGGCTCCACACTGCTGTGCCAGCCCGCCCCGACCCCTGCTTCAGGAGTCCCGGCGCGCGAGCCCATGGAGCTCAAAGCTCCTCTCTTCGGCCTCAGCCTCCTTGATTCTTGCTTGCGTCCGCTCTCTTCCATACCTGCCGACTTCCCGGAGCTCCCTTCTCGAATGATTTTCGAGCCTTGCGAAGGCTTTCTCCCATTGGGCCAAATGCTTCAACCCCAAGCTGGCCGGGTAGACCGCCACCGCGACATCGCGAGGCTCAGAGCCTGCTTCGAGAGCAGCCTCCAAGAGCGCCTCTGCTCCCTCATGGAAGGCACCCTCAAGTGGACAAAGATGATAGTTCGCAAGATCCGGCCTCTGGAGCAGATCCTGATAGATCTCGGAATCTCCTTGAATCAAGAGCGGTATGAGCGAGAAGAGGATCTCGGCCGGCTGCCGAATCTCTGCCAAAAGATCTCTTCTTTGCTCCCGATCCAAGGCCCTGGCGGCCTGAACGATAGGGCTCCCGCCGAGAAGAGAGGTCGGCTGATCCGCGTCCCTCAAGCGGGCCTTGAGCCAGTCGTAGGCGATATCCGGCTCCCTGCCCAGAATCTCGGCCAACGCATACATGGTACTTGTCTCCTTCGTGTCCGCCCGCCAACGAAGGACAGCTTCTCGCCAGTCGGTGAGAAGCTCTTCTCGAACCTCGCCCTCGGGCTCTGAAGCCCATTCCCCGCCGACGGCCGCAGACGAGACCTGGGGATCCGCTGCCAGCAGGAGAGCCCTGAGAGTCGGAAGCGGCACCTCTCTCCGCAGACACATACTCTCCACCAACATTGGAACCTGCGCAGCTCTCCGCAAAGCCGGTTCCAGCAGAAATTCAGGTGGCTCCGAAAGTCTGAGGACGAGAGCGGTAGCCGTCCACGAGAGGGAATCGCTGATCAGGAAGCAATTCAAGTGTTCCTGCCAGCCTTCGACCCGTGTCTCCACGACACGTTCAAGGAAAGGAGACGAGAGAATCTCTGGAAGGTTCATCTCCAAGAACGCTCCGAGCCACACTGCTGGCCTATCTACTTTCTCAGCCAGTGTCCGGCAAAGAAAAGGAAGGTAGTTGATTGATGAATGACCTATCCTCTGAGCTTCTCTGTGGTAGAATCCCAACTGTCGCGCGACTTCCGGCGCTGGCATGGAAGCCCAAATCCCTGCCTGACCTCGAACCCTCCTTTCCTCGCCAACCTTCCGTGCTCTCCGCTCCTCGGCCCCTCCAAAAGGTTCGGGAAACAGAAGAAGGAATAATGGATCTTCAACGACTCCCAACTCTATATTTAGCTTCCTTGCCAAACGACTCAGTGCCGAAGTCAGGCCGGGACTTCCGTCCGCCCACGGCACAAGATCTCTAAGAACACAAGCCGCAAAGCCATTCATGGCCTGTAAAAGCTCGGGTGGGATCTCTACCGACATGGCTGCGTGCCGTGGATCGATCCAGTTCGAGAGTACCGAGGAGAGGTGGAGCCACGCGGTTCGATCGATCTCCCGAAGGGCTCCCCCGACCTCGCTCCAGATGTCCTCGATCTCTCGGAGATTGGCCAGAGGGAGTAGCCCGCTCCGCATCTTGACTGTATTTCCGATCCCCGGATCGATACTCGAGATTCTCCGGATCGGAGACAAGGCTATACTGATTCCTTGGGCTCCGACCCCTGGTTCTCCGCCTGAATTGAGAAAACGTTGAGCCGCTCGGGCCAACTCCCTACGGCGCTGAGTTTCTTTAGAAGGATCTCCTAGCATCTCCTGAATCCAGGGACGAAGAACATCCATGGCGCGGTCGGCCCTCTCTCCAACGCGGGACAACTTCTCAGCACGTTCCAGCACTCTCCGGATCGCCTCGCGCGGAGCTTCGGTGAGGGCGCTTGAAACGATTTCGAGAACATCCCCAGGGTAATTCTCCAGAGCCCAGAGGGCACTATCCTTGCTCAACCAGGGCAATGCCTGCCACACTTCCAGTGAGTCGACATCGAGCACGAGACCGCGGAGGTCGTCATCAGAAATCCTTGCTCCTCGGGCCTTTGCCTCGATGATCGTCAAGATCGCCCTGGCGCGGCTCGGCGCGTGGGAGAGCAGCTCGCGGTAGTCGAGCCCGCCCCCTTCATCCGGAAAGAAGACGGTTTTCAACAGAGGAGACCTCAACTGAGGAGGCCGCACGACCAACGTCTCTTCACCGGCTTCGAAGAGCGTTCCACCCGCCAGGAGCCCTCCGAGAATACGGCGGAGCTCTGGCCTGCTGAGCTCCAGGAACTCCCGCACGACCTCCTGCGCCATGCCACGGCTACCGCCAAGGCTGAAGGCTGCCAAGACATCAGTGGATTGCTTGCCCAGGTACTTCTCGAAAAAAGTCGTCAGGGTGCTGCTGAGGGCTTTCCCTTCAACCACTTCCTGCCAAGCTCCCTGGAGCCACAGGGACGCGATCGTGACGGCAAGCCCGGGCTTGTTCGCCGCTTGGTCCACCAAGTGCCCCATCAAGCGGTCATCGTCTTCCGTCACACCTACGCTCCGAAAGACGGTAAGAATCTCTGCCCTCGTCAGAAGCTCCAAGCGGCGCACGCGATCCAGCGGCAGGCCGCCGAGAGCCTCAACCACTTCGCTCTCTCCACCTTTCCAGGTGGTCGCCAGGATCTGAAAACTTAGTTCCTTCTCCCTGCGCAGCCGGACAAGCTCGACGAGACGTTCCGGATCGACATGGGCGTCGTCCATGACAATGATCTCAGGTCTCTTCTCCTGAAGCGCCAAGGCCAGGGCACCCAGATCGAAAAGACCAGGCGCGAGAAACAGGCCCGGCCAACCTCGACGCATGAGGTGGTAGAGCAGAAAGGTCTTGCCCGCGCCGGGCTCACCGGAGAGGACGCGGTCTCCCCGCGTCTCTTGAAGCCAGGAGATATCCGCGTCTCGGCCCACCGGCTCGATCTCGATCAAGGGCCGTCGGGTTGAGGGAACGATCGTAAGAACCGACGGCGCCCCAGAGAGGTCGAGCAGCTCCTTGCACCAGCGGCTGTTCTCGTAGAGTCGATCCGCCAGTGCCGGCCGATCAAACACCTGCATCAACGTGAATCCCTTCTCGCGAGCGCGATCGAAAAGGTTGAGCCTTTTCGGGGGTGTAAGGGATTGTGTGGTGGCGAGAGCTGCCTTGCGCGCTGGATGGCCGCTCCGGATGCGGGAATCCAAACTCGCGGTCAGATTACCAATAACATCCTCTTGAATCGTACAGATCAGAGGAAACGGCTCACCCTCGCCATCAGGGATCAGGCCGTCCGTTCCAGAATCGTTACCCCCTGGAACCGGCACCAGTCCGGGGAAATCCTTGCGCAGGAGATCACCCATGCACCGCTCGAAACGTTGCGGATCGAGCGGTCCAGCCAGGGCTTCCAGAATCTTCTGGTAGAACGGGTCTGTCACAGCTCTCTCACGCCCCGTCCGGCTCCTCGAGACGGGTAAATTCGGCGAGTAGATCCTTTCTCCGGTTGTAACCACGCTTTTGAATAAGCTCCAGAGATTCTTTCGCCAGACGAAGGTCCTCAGGATCGGCAAACTGCCACAAGACTCTGGCATCCACCCAGTCCTTGCCTCGTCCAGCCAGAATCTTGAGCGCGAGGAGGTGGCCAATCTTGGCGACTGGGATGTAGAGGCCCGGAAGAACCGCGTGGACCTGTGCAGCAGCCACGACCTCATCCTCGATGCCGGAGGACGCGAACAGGAGATCGACCCCGATCTCGCCCGGATCCAAAGCAGGGGCCACGAACCGAACAGTCGCCAAGCGGTTCACATCGATCTGTTCAAGAGTGTCGCCATCGGGATGGGGGGTGTATCCCCGCATCCGAAGAGATAAGGTGACTCTCTCGGCTTCGGAGTCTCCCGAAACAGCAATAGCCACGTCGAGGTCCCGGGTCGTCCTGGGCTCTGTCAAGAAGGAGACGGCCAAGCCACCGATCAAGGCCCACCGGAGGCCAAGGGCTCGGAGATCTCTGTCGAGACGGATGAGCGCGTGATCGAGATCCACGCGGGTGGCTCACTGCTGTTGACGGCGCTGCCGCGGTGATGAGACGGAATCCTTGCGCAACCACCTCAATAAGCGTTGATCAATCTGGGCCTCGCTCTCCTCCGGAAAGCGGTGCCGCAGATTCTGCCTCATGATCACCTTGGCCGTTCGGTAGAGGTCGAACGTAGCCTCGGCGCGAGCACGGACTGCCGGATCGTCGATCAGCTCCATGGCTCGCCATTATACCGCTCCCCCCTTCCCCCCGTTCCCCGCATGCCGTAAGATCCCGCTCTTCCCAGAGAGACCACGCCTCCTTGCCTACAGATCTGACAGACATCTCCACGGTTTCCGTGGTCGGCCTCGGCCGGCTGGGGGTTCCTCTGCTCGCTTGCCTGGCGGCGCGGGGGCTGACGGTGATCGGCGCCGATCTCGATCCGGCGCGGGTGGCGGCGGTGGCGGCGGGGCGGTCGCCCATCCACGAGCCCGGGGTCGAGGAGCTGCTGGCGGCGCATGGGGGACGGATCGGCGCGACGTGCGATACCGTCGCGGCGGTGGCGCTGTCGCAGGTGACGTTCGTCGTGGTGGCGACGCCCAGCGAGGCGGATGGGCAGTTCTCGTTGCGGCAGGTCTTCGGCGTCTGTGAGGACGTCGGCCTCGCTCTCCGGTCCAAAGTGGGCTTCCATCTCGTGGTGCTGACGTCGACGGTGATGCCGGGGGCGACGGGCGGCGAGGTCCGGGAGCTGCTCGAGCGGGTGAGCGGCAGGCGGTGCGGCGAGGATTTCGGGCTCTGCTACAGCCCGGAGTTCGTGGCGCTGGGCAGCGTGGTGCACGATCTGCTGCACCCGGACTTCGTGCTGATCGGCGAATCGGACCCGCGCTCGGGGGAGATGCTGGCCGGGCTCTATGGCCGGCTGTGCGAAAACGCTCCCCCGGCGGCGCGGATGAGCTTCGTCAACGCCGAGCTCGCCAAGCTGGCGCTCAATACGTTCGTGACGACCAAGATCAGCTTCGCGAATATGCTCGCCGGCCTGTGCGAGAAGCTCCCCGGCGCCTCGGTCGACACGGTGACGGCGGCGGTGGGGCTCGACCGGCGGGTGGGCAGCCGCTATCTCCAGGGGGGCGCAGGCTATGGCGGACCGTGCTTTCCACGCGACAACGCGGCTCTCGCGGCGCTCGCCGGCCGGCTGGGGGCACAGGCGTTCCTGGCCGAAGCGACCGACCGGGCGAACCGCGGCGAGGTGGAGCGGCTGGCCGCTCTGGTGGCGGCGCGGCGGGCGGCCGGAGAGACGGTGGCGATCCTCGGCCTGGCCTACAAGCCGGGAACGGATGTCAGCGAGGCGTCCCAGGGGCTCCTGCTCGCCCGCGCGCTGGCCGGGCGCAATGTGCCGGTGATCGCCTGGGACCCGGCGGCGCTGCCCTCGGCGCGGGCGGCTCTCGACGGCACGGTGCGCTACGCCGGCTCCCTCGCCGCGTGCATCGCGGCGGCGGATGTGCTGGTGCTCTCGACGCCGTGGCCGGAGATCGCCCGGCTCGGCGGCGCCGATCTGGCGCGGGCTGGGAGCCCGCGCGTCCTCATCGACTGCTGGCGGCTGCTCGACCGCCCCGACATCCGTGCAGTCGTCGATTACGTCGCGCTCGGCCTCGGCCCGCCCGCCGCATCGCGGTAGAGGTCGCGAAACCGCCGCGCCGGGCGGCTTTTTCGTCAATTAAGTCGCGAAACGGCCGCATTTCGCGACCTCCGGAGCTAACCAGCGACCTTTTTGAAGATTTTCGCGACCTAAATCTCTAATTTCGCGACCCACCAGGGCTTATTGGCGACCAAAATCTCGAATTCAGGGCGCACTTCGCGAATTAAGTCGCGAAATCCGTGAAGTCACCGGCAAATTTCATGAATTGAGTCGCGAGTTGCGTGATGTTCGCGACCTTTTTTCCTGGGACGGGCCGGTCAGGCGCGCCGCAGGCCCAGGGCGGCGGCCAGGCGGACGGGCATGGCGAGATTGCCCGCGCGCAGGCGTTGGGCGATCTTGACGGCGAGCGCTCCGATGCCGAAGAGCGCTCTCTGCCAGGCGGGATAGTGCCGGCGGACGAAGGCGGCGCGGGCGCGGAAGAGACGCCCGAGATCGCGCGCGTAGTCGCCGCCGAGCTCGAAGTCGCAGACCGCGAGGCCGGCGTGGATTGCCGGATAGCCGGCGGTCAGGACGCGCAGCAGCCAGTCCTGATCGCCGAGCGGCGCGAGGTCCTGGTCGAAGGGGCCGAGGCGGTGGAACAGCTCGCGGCGGCAGAGGACGGCTTGGTGGCAGAGGGTGGCGCGGTAGAGGCCGAAGCGGGTCGCCGGGGGGGAGGGCGCGAGCTGGCGGCGACCATCACGACTGACATAGAAGGCGTCGCCGTAGGCGAAGCCGTCTTGCGGTGCGAGCGCGGCGGCGAGGAGCTCAAGGGCGTCCGGGCGGGCGAAGCGGTCGCCCACGTTCAGGAAGTAGACGAGATCGCCGCGGCAGAGGGCGACGCCTTTGTTCATGGCGTCATAGATCCCGCGGTCGGGCTCGCGGAGGAGGCGCGCGCCGCGCGTGCCGGAGCCCGCGGCGGCGAGGAGCTCGCGCAGGACGAAGCTCTCCGGCTCCGAGCCGCCGTCGACCACCACGTGCTCGATATGCGGCCAGGTCTGCGCGGCGAGGCTGGCGAAGGTGTCCGCCAGGCGCTCCGGGCTCTCGTCCTTGCAGACGGTGACGACGGAGATCAGCGGATGCGGCGGGAGGGGAGAAAGCATGGTCTATCCGAGCCGCCGCCAGGAATACGGATGATGGACATAGCCCCCACTCAGCAGCGCGGAGGCACCCTCTGCGGCGGCGCTCAGCACCTCGAAGCGGGCCATCTCCTCGACGCGGTCGAAGACCTCGCGGCGGCGCTGGAGGACGCCGCGGAGAGCGTAGCGGCCCGGCGTCAGGAGCATCGGCCGCACGGCGCACTCGACGTTGTGGACCCCCGGCTCGAAGACCTCCGGCAGATCGCCCTCCTGGGCGCTGCTGCCCATCACCTCGGCGCCGTCGGCGGCGAGGAAGGAGAAGCCGACGCCCATGCCCACGAGGCGCTCCTCGCAGCGTACGGTCAAGCGGACCCGTAGAGGCTCGCCGAACAGCAGCTCGGCGCCGCCGCGCCCGTCGTCGTGCAGCAGCTCGATACGCGCGAAGCGCGCCCGCCCGTTGCCCTGCCGCGCCACCTCCGGACCGCTGAGGTCGGCCTGGCCGTCGCCGCTCGTCGCCATCGCCGCCAGGTACCCCTGCACGCAATCGGCCGTGGAGCCGGCGAGGACGACGCGCCCGCGGTCGAGCACCAGGGCGGAGGAGCAGAGCTGCTGGATGGCCATCATGTTGTGGCTCACCAGGAGCACCGTGCGCCCCGACCGCGCCGCCTCGCCCATCTTGCCCAGGCAGCGCCGCTGGAAGGCGAGATCGCCGACCGCCAGCACCTCGTCGACGAGCAGGATCTCCGCCTCCAGGTGCGCCGCCACGGCGAACGCCAGGCGCGTGCCCATGCCGGAGGAGAACCATTTGACCGGCGTGTCGATGAAGCGCTCGACCTCGGCGAAGGCGACGATCTCGTCGAATTTGCGGTCGATCTCGGCCTTCTTCATCCCCAGAATGGCGCCGTTCAGATAGACGTTCTCGCGCCCGGTCAGCTCCTGATGGAAGCCGGTGCCGACCTCGAGAAGGCTGCCGACGCGGCCATGGATCTCGGCCCGCCCCTCGGTGGGCTCGGTGATGCGCGAGAGGATCTTGAGCAGGGTGCTCTTGCCGGCGCCGTTGCGGCCCAGGATGCCGACCGTGTCGCCGCGGCGGATGGTGAACGAGACGTCGCGGAGCGCCCAGAAGATCTCCTCCTCCCGCCGCCGCCGGCCCCGCCCGCCCAGCCGCACCAGGCTCTCGCGGAGGGTCTTGTAGGTCGGGCGCACGCCGAGGCGGTAGCGCTTCGCGAGACCCTCGACGCGGATCACTTCTTCTCCCTCTTCAGACGACATCGGCGAACGACCTCTCGACGCTGCGGAAGTAGAAGAGGCCGGAGAGCAGGAGGACCGCCGCGCTGACCGACGAGACGGCGAGCAGCGGACCGGGATCGGCCTGCGGCCGGAGGAGCGCCCAGCGGAATCCTTCGACGGCGCCGGCCATGGGATTGATCCCCACCAGCCACGCCGGCAAGCCGTTCTGCCGCAGCCAGCCTGCGACGCGGCTCGCCGGATAGATCACCGGGGTCAGGAACAGCCAGATCTGGAGGAAGAACGGGACGACGTGGCGCACGTCACGGTATTCGACGTTGAGCGCGGCGAGCCAGAGGCCGGCGCCGAGGGCGGAAGCCAGACCGAGCGCCAGAGGCAGCGGCAACGCCAGGAGCGCGGACCCCGGCCGCATGCGATAGCTGAAGAGCAGCACGCCGAGCACCGGGAAGGCGACCGCGAGGTCGACGACTCCAGAAAGGACGGCGGCGGTGGGGATCGCGGCGCGCGGGAAGAAGACCTTGGTGATCAGGTTCGCCGAGCCCACCAGGCTGTTGGCGGCGAGCGTCACGCCCTGGGAGAAGAAGGTCCAGACCATCAGGCCCGCATAGGCGAAGAGGGGATAGGGAACGCCGTCCGAGCCGATCCCGGCCAGGCGGCCGAAGAAGAGCGAGAAGACGACGGCGCCGAGGGCCGGCTGGAGGACCGCCCACGCGGCTCCCAGGGCGGTCTGCTTGTAGCGCACTTTAACGTCGCGCCAGACAAGGAAATACAGCAGCTCGCGGTAAGCCCAGAAATCCCACAGCTCCTTCGGGCGGAACGCACCGAATCCCCGTGCCGGCTCGATGACGAGAGCCGGCGGCCCCGACGACCGCAGTGTTTGCATGGCGGCATCTCTTGTAGCATGGGCCGGGCGCGGCGGCAACAAAGGCTTGAACAGAGGCTGCAAAGCCCCCGGGAGACCGCCGGCACCCCCGGCAGTTGACACCGCCGGCCGGGATCGCCATCCTCCGCGCCGTGGCCCTCTCCGTCCATCGTCCGCTGCGGATCCACGTGCGCTGGGGGCCGGCCCTGGAAGGGCAGGCTGGCGGCGATCTCTACCGCCGCGCCGTCTGGGAGCTCGATGCCGCCGCCGCCGCGCTCGTCCTGGTCGACGTCTGGGACGATCACACCGTGGCCAGCCATCGCGAAAGAGCTCTCGCCATCGTGCGCGAGCGGATCGCGCCGCTGCTCGCCGCGGCGCGGGCGGGCGGCCTGGCCGTGATCCACGCCCCGTCTCCCGACGCCGCCGTCCCGCTCGCCTGGGGGCAGCGTTTCCGGCACCGCCTGGCCGCCTGGACCCTCCACCACACCCGCCGCCTGCTCGAACGGCCGGACTGGCCGCCGCGCGCCTTCCGCCGGCGCACCGGTCCCTGGACAACCTGCACCCGCGGCCCGTCTCCGGAGCCGGCGAGCCACCTGCGCGGCGTTCCTTCCGAAGCGCTGCCGCGGCCCGGCGAGCCGGTGGTGCTCTCCGGCGCCGCCCTCCACCGCGCGCTGCGCCGGCGGCGGATCGTCCATCTCTTCTACGCCGGCTTCGCCACCAACCTCTGCCTGCACCGCACGCGGGACTATTCGATCGAAGCGATGGTCCGCCGCGGCTACAACCCGATCCTCCTGCGCGACTGCACCACCGGCCTGGAGACGGCCGACACGGTCGGCGAGCTGCTGATGACCCGCGTCGCCATCCAGCAGATCGAGCAGTCCGCCGCCTCGACCACCGCCGCCGAGCTGATGGCGGCCCTCGCCGACTCCGGCGAGAGCGGCGGATGAGCGCCCGCGCCGAGGCGGCGCTCGCCGCATACGCCGATCTCCACGCCCGCATCCTCGATCCCGCCGACCGCTCGGTGCCCAAGCGCTTCCTCCTCCTGCCCGAGGAGAAGATCTGGCACGGCCTGGGCAACCAGCAGCTCACCTGGCTTTACGGCCTCCTCGCCGCCCTCCTCTCCGGCCGCGCCCTCCTCGGCCGCCCCTTCCACGGCGCCGAGGATTGCTACGACTTCCCCATCCGCCTCGATCCCGCGGGGCTCGAACGGGCGCTGGACGTCGAGCTCCCCGTCCTTCCTCAGAGCCCTGAATACCCCGGCTGGGCAAGGGCGGAGGACCTGGCCTGCGCCGATCCCACCGACTTCAGCCCGCCGCGCTATCTCTCGCTGCTCGACGGGCAGATCGCGATCTGGGACGAGAGGCGCGGCATCCCGCACGCCGTCTTCGCCGCCGTCAATCCGTATCATCGAGACACGTTGCGCGAGACTTTCGGCCCTGATCTCCTCCATCATCTCGCGAGCTTCCTCTTCCGCCCCAGCCCGCGCCTCCGCACCGCCGCCGCGGAGATCGAAGAGCGCCTGCGCGGCCGTTTCGCCCTCGGTCTCCAGCTCCGCTGCGGCTTCTCGTCCTTCGATCTGTACTTGAGCAGCCCGCGCGCCCGCCGTCACTTCTGGTCCGCCGCGCAAGCCATCCTCGACGAGCACAAGGATCAGGAGACCGCCCTTTTCCTCGCCACCGACTCCATGGACGCCCGCGCCGAAGCGCGCACGGTTTTCGGAGACCGGCTCCTCCATCTTCCCGGCCCGGTGGCGCCGGACGGCGATCCCTTCACGGCGGTCCTCGACCAGCATCTCCTCACGCGATGCGCCGCGCTCATCGTCACCGAACGCTCCACCTTCGGCTACGGCGCCCATCTCCTCTCGGGAGTCATCCCCTGGGCCGTCGATGGCAAGCTCGGCATCGTCCGCCGGCGTCCGGACAGTCAAAGCGGCCTCTACAAAGCCTCGCCCTGGGAGGCGCCGTCGACCTGGCCCTGGCAGGAAAGGGAGCTCGCGCGCTGCCCTGGCTTCACGCCGGAGATGAGCCGCGCGCTCGATCCAGCCGGCGGTCCCAGAGGTGCGCGGGCGGCGATGCGCTGGCTCGCGCTCCTGGAGCTGCCGATCGCCGGCACCGGCGCGCTCCGGCGCTGGCGCCGGGCGCTCGGGAAAGCACTACGCCGCCGCTGAAAGCTCTTTCCACTTCGGGACGTTCACGCCCTTCACGAGGAGCCACAGGCAAAGGGACAATTCCCCGATAAAGGCAGGCACCAGAATGAGCGGGAACAATCTGTCCGCCAAGGCGGGAGAAAGGAGCAGCGCGAAGCTGTTCACCAGATAGCACAAGCCGGCGATTTGCATCAGGACGCCCAGAATCTTCGGGAAGAAGCCGGACCTGACAATCAAATACCCGAGAACAAGGCACTCACAGCCGAAGAAGATGAGGCCGACGCCAAAACCATATCCATGCAATTTGATCGGCAGGTAAGCCAGAGCATGGAGCTGGCGTGGCTCGAAGGCCTTCAAGTAGTCCGCGTTCCCCAAGAAAAACAACGCCGTCAAGAGGCTCAGCTTGTTGGCACCCAGAATGGCGGTCTGCACCAGATTGAAAAACGCCGCGAGCAAGGCGAGGTTTCTGTCGACCGGCCGGAGCAGGACGTAAAAGATCAGCGCCAAAGGGACGTCGCACACATGCATGATCAGATCGCCGGCAATACCGAGACGCCACAGGAGCTCGGAGCCCATGATGTGCTGGGCCGTGGCCGTCGCGTCTCCTGACACGATCAGCGTGGATCTGACGAAGACCTCGCCGAAGAGGCCGGCGACGATGATGATCAGATACAGCACTCCGCCGGTTCTTGCATACGCTTGTGGCGATTCTTCAACGGCCTGGCCTGCCATTTCGGCTCCCTTCTGTGTGGGACGTCGGGACGATGAGTCGTCTACATGTATCCGTAGATACGCCGAGAGGGTAGGAAGATTAACAGCGACCCGGAGGAGCCCGGATCTCGGGTGTGCAGGCCCAGAGCCGGGGAGCCCGGCGTCGAGCGACTCCGGCACCGTCAGATCGCCGGAGACGATCTCGACATTCGCCGGCAGGCCGGCCGCTTCCGGGCGGCGAGAGAGCACGCGCACGGGCAGTCCAGCGGCGAGCAACTGGTGGACGACCTGTCGGCCGATCCGGCCGGTGCCGCCGATGACGAGAATGCGGCTCATTCTTGGGGAATCTTCTCGACGTCCGGCGGGGTATCTGGGGACTGGGTCCTCATCGGTGGCCTCAGAACCGAAAGTACCACAGTCGCGGGGGCCCGGATCTCGTGTCCGGTTCCGTCGAGTCGCAAAGACGCGCGGCCATGTCGCGTCCCCGAATTGGGTGACAGCGCTCGGCGTCGCCCAGAAGGCGATCACCAACGGAACCCAGGGCGTTGCCCTGGGCTGAAGGAGGGCAGCCCTTTGGGCCTCAAACCTAAACGCCGTCGGCGTTTCAGGGCCGAAGTTCCGGCCTTCCTCAGACCGGGGCAACGCCCTGGGGGCGGGCGGACTGGGAAACGCTTGGTACCCGAGCCCTGCTTGGGCCAAGCGGACCTTTACTCGCCTCTGTCCTTCCCCGTTCGTCCTCGCCGAAGAAACGTTCAACCTCCCCGCGTCAAGGTCCCTCCTCGGCGGAGGAGCGCTTCCGAGCCCGAAACGCACGCTCCTCCTCCCAGGAGGAACCCGGCGACGGTGTCTCTCGTGCGGGAGGTGGCGGCGGTTCTGGAGCGGGCTCGGCAGGAGGGATGAAGGGGCGGATGAGCCGGCGCGCGTGGAGATGGGTCGGTGAATGGAGCGACGCTCAGGCATCCCGGAAGGATGGCGCGCGGTAAGGAGGGATGGTCGTCATCCCTCCTTCCGATGGGCCGTCGTACGCAGCGCATTTCCATCGTCTCCAGACAACGGGCCGTCGTACGCGGAGGGTTACCGGCCGGCGCGGACGATGGCCCCCGCCCCGATCCTGGGAGTATCTTCGTGGCGCCTTACCCCTTCAGCTCCGCGCTGGTCTTCGCGCGTGGCTATACTCCTGACCATGCGAAGCTCGCTTCTCCTGATCCTCGTCCTTGCGCCTCTCCGTCTCGCCGGGCAGCCTCCGGCGCCCGCGGCTCCTCCTCCGGTGGAAGAACGTCTCGGCGGCAGCCTGGATGCCTTGCGGCAGCGCTTCTCGATCCGCCAGTCGTCGATCTCTTCCTTGCAGAAGAGGGGAAAGGCGCCGGAGGAGATCTGGGAAGGGGTGCTGCAATCGTCTTCCCTGCCGGCGGCGGTGTCGATCGAGGCGACCCTGCCGGTGGAGGAGAACCGGCTGGCGGTGCCCGCGGGGATCGCGGAGCGGATCGAGCGCGCGGCGGCTCTGCCGTTTTCCGTCCCCTGGCTCAAGGCGTACGTCGAGCAGCATCCCGGTGTCGAGGTCATCGTCCGCTTCGAGACCGACCGCTCCCTGCCGCCGAGCTGGCTGCGCCTGTTCGTCGACCAGATGAACCTGGGCAACGCGGAGCAGAAGGCGCTGGGCGAAGCGGTGGCGCACGCGGCGGCGGCGGTTTCGTTCTTTCAGATGAAGAAGGATGAGGACCGGTGGTCGCGCTGGATCGTCTTTCCGGACCGCCGGATGATCCTCTGGGACTACCACGGCGACGGCGTCCTGGACGGCCGGGTGCCGCCGTGCTCCCTGGTGCCCTGCCGCGTCGGCGCGCTCGCGACGGCGGAGGGACGGTTTCCCTGAAGAGCGCCCTGGGAATGCACCGTGTACAATGGCCTGTTGCCAGAGCGCCGATGAAGAAATCCTCCCACACCCACGACTGGTCCCCTTTCCTCGCCGATGAGCGGGCGGTGGAGCGCTTTTCGCCCCATGGCCGGTACCGGCTGGCGCTGGCGTACGCCAACACCTACCACGTGGCAATGTCCAGCCTGGGGTTCCAGCGGGTGTACGAGCTCGTCCACCGGCGCCCGGAGTGGGCCTGCGAGCGCTTCTTCACCGACGGCGCCGGCATGCCGGTCTCCGTGGAGGCCCGCCGGCCGCTCTCCGAATTCTCCTGCGTCACCTTCTCCGTGTCCTTCGAGGAGGACTACGTCCACCTCCTCCAGATGCTGGAGCGGGCGCGCATCCCGGTGCGGCGGCGCGACCGCGGGCCGTGGGATCCGGTGATCGTCATGGGCGGCTCCTGCGCCGCGATCAATCCGCTCCCCATGTCCGAATTCGTCGACGTCTTCGCCCTCGGCGCGGCGGAGAACGTGCTGCCGGGCCTCCTCTCCGCCCTCGAAGAAGAGGATGGACGGGACGCGGTCATCGAGCGCCTGGCGGCCCAGGACGGCTTCTACGTCCCCGCCTTCCATCATCATGAGGAAGAGGGCGACGAGATCCCCAAGCTCAACAAGCTGGAGCTCACCGAAGAGCAGATGAAGCAGCCGGGCTTCCTGCCCACCACCGCCATTGTGACGCCGCGCACGGAGTTCTCCGAGAAGTTCCTTGTCGAGATGTCCCGCGGCTGTCCCGAGAAGTGCCGGTACTGCTGGGCCACCTTCGGCATGGGCCGCTTCCGCTGGCATCCGACCGAGTACATCCTGGCGTCCCTGGAGCGGGCGCGGCCGGTCACGAACCAGCTCGGCTTCGTCGCGACGGCGGTGGGCGACCATCCGGACATCGAGAAGATCCTGCGCGAGGCGACCACGCTCGGCTTCCGCACCTCCGTCTCCTCGATCCGCATCCCGGCGGTCACCGAGGGAGTGCTCGACGCCCTGCACGCCTCGGGCGACCGCTCGATCACCCTGGCGCCCGAGACCGGCACCGACGAGCTGCGGGTCAAAATGGGCAAGCCGATCAAGAACGACTTCCTGCTCGAGAAGATCCGCCTGATCTTCCGCTACGGCTTCACCAATCTGAAGCTCTACTTCATCATCGGCCTTCCCGGCGAGACCCTGGACGACGTCCACGGCATCCTCGAGCTCGGCGCCCGCGCCAAGGCCGTCATGATGGAAGAGCTGGTCCCCAGGGGGATCATCGGCAACGTCCACCTCGGCGTCAGCGTCCTCGTCCCCAAGCCCTACACCCCCTGGCAGCGCGAGCCGATGGACGACGAGCGGAGCCTCAAGGAGAAAGTCGCGATCCTCAAGAAAGGCGTCGCGCGCATGCCCAACGTCTCCCTGGGCAGCGTCTCCATCCGCCAGGCCATCTGGCAGACCTACATCAGCAAAGCCGGCAGCGACGCCGCCGAAGCCCTCGAGCTCGCCGCGACAGGCGAGCCGCTCAGCTCCGTCCTCCACCGCTTCCAGCACAAGATCGCGCCGGAGGTCTTCCAGCCGATGCAGGGGGATTTGCGGTGGCACTTCATGCGGCAGGGGCTGGGGTAGGGGGCGGACCAACCCAGGGCGTTGCCCTGGGTTGGGGGAAGACCTCCTCCTATTCCCCCTCTCCCGGGCGGGTGTGAGTGCGTGTGGGAGAGGGGGTTAGGGGGTGAGGGTCCCAGCCGCAGCACGATCGTCACCTTCGTCCCATCCTCGGGCAGCACGCCCTGGCGGACGTGGTAGCGGTCCGGATTTTTCGTGTAGTCGCGGACGGTGGCGCGGGCGTTGCCGAGCTTGCTGCCGGGGCAGGAGTAGAGGCAGGCGATGCAGCCGGACTTCCATTTGGGGATGTTGGCGCGATTGCCGCCGAGGCGCATTTCGAGGCCTTTGCCGGTCTTGTCTTCCAGGATTTGCCCCAGCGGGACTGGCTCGGGACGGCCGGGAAGGCGGACGAAGACGTCGACGGTGGGACCGGCGATGATCAGGTCGGGGGCTTTGGATTTCGGATCGTTGCGCTCGTCCCAGGCAGCCATCGGCAGGTTGTCGCCCGGTTTGGCGCCGAGGGATTCCAGGGCGTCGAGGATCTGGACGTCGGTCACCTCGGCCTGGAAGAGCGCGGCGTGGGCGGCCTTGCCGTCTTTCCAGACGATCAGGTGATAGCCGGGCATCCCCATGCCCAGGAGGCGGCGCTCGAAGGCGGCGGCGTGGACGGTGGCGGGAAACTCGATGCTGTTTCCGCGGCGCGTGATCGGGCTGGGAGAAGAAGGAGCCGGCGCGGCCAGGGCGAGGGCGACGGCGAAGCCGAGGAGGAGGACAGAGGCAAGAAGTGTGCGCTTGTTCAAGTCTGCTCCTCTATGGGCGGTCCGACCGGCCCGACGCGGATGCGGGCGTCGAGGGCGCGGGCGGTCTGGCGATCGTGGCTGGCCAGGAAGGGGTTGATGTCGAGCTCGCGGAGGCGCGGATGGCGCTGGGCGAGCTGGGCGAGGCGGAGCAGGATCTCGCAGAGAACGCCGAGATCGGCGCCTTGCTCGCCGCGCACCCCTTCCAGAAGCTTGAACCCGCGGATGCTGCGGATCATTTCCCGCGCCTCCGAGGCGGCGAGCGGGGGGACTCCGAAGCGCACGTCCTGGAAGACCTCGACGTACTTGCCGCCGAGGCCGAACATGAGAAGCGGGCCGAAGCGCTCGTCGGTGGTGAGGCCGAAGATGACCTCGTGGCCGCCGCGCGCCATCTCCTGGAGCAGGAAGCCTTCGAGGCGGTGGCCGGCGGCGGCGACGGCGGCGGTCATCTCGGCGAGGGCGCGGGAGAGCTCGTCCTCGGAGCGCAGGTCGACGCGCACTGCGCCGACGTCGCTCTTGTGCACCAGGTCGGGGGCGATGGCCTTGAGGACGACTGGAAAGCCGAGGGCGCGGGCGGCTTCCAGGGCTTCGTCCGGGGTCTTCACGGCGCGCCAGCGGGCCAGCGGGATGCCGTACAGCTCGAGCACCCGGAAGGCGTCGGCCGGATCGAGATAGCCGTCGGCGGTGCGCGCCAGGATCTCCGCGACCGCGGCGTCGCCGGCGGGGAAATCGGGCACCGGCGCTTCATCGGCCTTCCGCCGCCAGGCGCCGTAGCGGGCCAGCATGGAGAGAGAGCGGGCGGCCGACTCGGGGAAGCGGTAGACCGGCGGCAGGTCGGTTTTGGTCTTGACGATCTCGTAGAACTCGTCGGTCGCCATCATCACCGCCAGCACCGGCTTGGAGCGCGAACGCACCACGTCGCCGACCGCTTCCAGCACGTCGATCGGATTGGTCAGGATCGGCGTCACGTTGATCACCAGGGCCATGTCGACGCCGGGATCGTCGAGCACGGCGGCGAGCGTGCGGGCGTAGGAGGGGGCGGTCGCAGAGGCGATCATGTCGACCGGGTTCGCCACGCTCGCCTCGGCGGGCAGGAACGAGCGCAGGTCCGTGCGCGTCGCCGCGGCCAGCTCGGCCATCCGGAGGCCGAGGCTGACGCAGGCGTCGGTGGCCATGATCGCCGGCCCGCCGGCGTTGGTCACGATGCCCACCCGGTCGCCGGCGGGGAGCGGCGAGCGGTCGAGGGCGCGGGCGAAGTCGAACAGCTCCTCGATGGTGTTGGCGCGCAGCACGCCGCACTGGTCCAGGAAGGCGGAGACGGTGACGTCCGTGCCGGCGCCGCCGGCGAGCGCGCCGGTGTGGCTGGAGGCGGCGCGCGCGCCCTCCGCGGTGCGCCCGGATTTCACGACCAGGATCGGCTTCTTGCGCGTCACGCGCTTGGCGATCTCGGTGAAGCGGCGCGGATTGCCGAACGACTCCAGGTACATGCAGATCACGCGCGTGGCCGGATCGTCCTCCCAGTGCTCGATGAGATCGTTGCCCGAGACGTCCGCCTTGTTGCCCATCGAGACGAACTGCGTGAGGCCGATCCCCAGGTCCTGGGCGACGTTGAGGATGGCGACGCCGAGGGCGCCGGACTGACTGACGAAGCCGATCGAGCCCGGCCGGGCCGGCGTCGGGGCGAAGGTGGCGTTGAGGCTGATCTCCGGGTCGGTGTTGATGACGCCCATGCAGTTGGGTCCGATCATGCGGACCCCGGCGGCGCGCACCCGTTCGCGCAGGATCCGTTCGCGCCGCGCGCCCTCCGCGCCGGTCTCCGCGAAGCCGGCGGTGATCACCACCAGACCGCGCACGCCCTTCGCCAGGCACTCGTCGACGGCGCCGAGGACCAGGCGCTGCGGCACCACGATGACCGCGAGGTCCACCGGATCGGGGATCGCCGCGACGTTCGGATAGCACTTCAGCGAGTGGATGGCCTGCGCTTCCGGGTTCACCGGAAAGATGGCGCCGTTGAATTGGTGGGAGACCAGGTTGTGGAGAAGCGAGAAGCCGATCGAAGCCCGCCGCCGGGAGGCGCCGACGACGGCGATGGAGCGCGGCGAGAAGATGGGGTCGAGGGGACGAGTCATGGTGGGGTCTCGGGAAAGAGAACGCGTAGCCGCTCCGGCGCCAGCTTGATGGAGAGCGGCAGCCGATCGTCGCAGAGATCGCCGTCGATCTGCGCCGCCCCGCCGGGTGGGCCGGCGAGCAGCGCTTCCTCGACGCGCAGCACCGTGACGTCGCGGCGGCGGAGATGAGCGCCGCGCAGGAGGTCGAGCGCGAAGCTGATGGTGGCCCGCCGGCCGCGGCCGTGGAAGAGCACGAGCTCCAGGAGGCGGTCGTCCGGCCGGGCGTCCGGCGCGAGGCGGAACGAGCCGCCGTAGTAGGGGATGTTGGCGACGGCGGCGAAGGTGGCCGTGTGGCGCCGGCCTTCCGCGGCGATCTCGAGGTCCGGATAGGCGTAGCGCCACCATTCGCGGAGCCCCTGCCAGACGATGGCGCCCTTGCCGAAGCGGTACTTGAGGCGCAGGTCGAGCGAGGCGAGGATGGTGGCGTCGAGGCCGGCGGAGACCATCATCAGAAACGGGATTCCCGCGCCGGAGCCGGTGCTCCGGGCGATCCCGACGTCGAAATCGCGCGCCGTGGCCGTGCACAGGGCCGCCGCGGCGCGCACCGGATCGTTCGGCAGGCCGAATCCGAGGGCCAGCAGATTGGCCGTGCCGCCGGGCAGGAAGCCGAGGGCGACCGGGCTGCCGAGCAGGCCGGCGGCGACCTCCCGGGCCGTGCCGTCGCCGCCGAAGGAGAAGACCACCTCGGTGTTGCCCGCCGCCGCGAGATCGCGGGCGAGGCGGGTGGCGTCTCCGGCGCAGCTCGTCGGCGCCGGCTCCACGTCGAAACCGCCGCCGCGCAGGGCGGCGAGGATGTCATCGAGCACCCGGGCGTGGCGCCGGCGCCCGGCAGTCGGGTTGTAGATCAGGGCGGCGTGGCGCACGGCTCAGGTCAGATCAGAAAAGACTGCCGGTCGTGCCCGGCCGGGGCGGGAAGCCGAGATGCTGATAGGCGCGGCGGGTGGCGACGCGTCCGCGCGGCGTGCGCTGCAGGAAGCCCTCCTGGATCAGGTACGGCTCATAGAGATCCTCGATCGTGCCGCTGTCCTCGCCCACCGCGGCGGCCAGCGCCTTGAGGCCGGCGGGGCCGCCGTCGTAGTGGTTGATCAGCGTGCCGAGGATCTTGCGGTCGACGTCGTCGAAGCCGAAGTCGTCCACCTCGAGGAGGGTCAGGGCGTTCTTCGCGATGGCGAGATCGATCGTCGCGGCGCGCTCCACCTGGGCGAAGTCGCGCACCCGGCGCAGCAGGCGGTTGGCGACGCGCGGCGTGCCGCGGCTGCGGCGGGCGATCTCCATCGCGCCGTCCGGCTCGACGCCGATGCCGAGGATGCGGGCCGAGCGCTGCACGATCAGCATCAGCTCCTCCGGACGGTAGAAATCGAGGCGGTGGACGATGCCGAAACGGCCGCGCAGCGGCGCGCTCACCAGGCCGGCGCGGGTGGTGGCGCCGACCAGCGTGAAGCGCGGCAGCTCGATCTTCACCGTCCGCGCCGCCGGCCCCTGGCCGATCACCAGATCGAGCCGGAAGTCCTCCAGCGCCGGATAGAGGATCTCCTCGACCGTCGGCCCGAGGCGGTGGATCTCGTCGATGAACAGAACCTCGCCGGCGTCCAGATTGGTGAGGATCGCCGCCAGGTCGCCGGCGCGCTCCAGCACCGGACCCGAGGTGATGCGCAGAGGGGCGCCCATCTCGCTGGCCACGATGTGCGCCAGCGTCGTCTTGCCGAGGCCCGGCGGGCCGAAGAGCAGGACGTGGTCCAGGCTCTCCCGCCGCTCGCGCGCCGCGCGGATGAAGACCCGCAGGTTGTCCAGGATCTTCTTCTGGCCGATGTACTCGTCCAGCCGCTGCGGGCGCAGCGAAGGCTCGACGCCGAGGTCCTCGGGATCGGGGATGCCCGACAGGATGCTTTCGTCACTGACCATCGGCACCATTCTATCCAGATGAGGGCGGATGAGGGCGCCCCCCTTGACCGGCGGGAGCAAAACCTATAGCCTCCCCACAAATTAAGGAACTCCAACGTGAAACAAGCCCTCGGAAAAAGAGTGCGTTGTGCGGTCGTTTTGGGCCTGGCGGGATCGCTGTGCCTCGGCGCTGCTTCGGCGGTGCAGGCGGCGGGCTCGACCGCCGCCAATCCCACAGTCGTCTTCGCCACCCCGGGCAGCAAGCAGGTGACCCTGGCGCCCTGCAACGGGACAGCCTGCAGCTCGACCTCCCAGACGATCCAGGTGCTCGATCCCTTTCCAGCCGTGATCTCGGCCTCCGCCACGGGCGTGACGGCCCAGGTGGGACAGCTCGTCGAGCTCATCGGCACCGGCCGGGGCAAGCCGCCGCTCACCTTCACCTGGCAGGTGATTCCCATCGCCGCGCCGGCGGTCAACCTTCCCGGCGCGACCGCTTGGTGGGATACCACCGGCTACGCGCCGGGGGTGTACCAGCTCAAGATGACGATCGCCAACAGCTCCGGAACCGCGACCTCGGCCACCTCGACCGTGGCTTTGCTGCCCTCACAGGCGGGCAGCTTCTACACCGTCACGCCCTGCCGGGCGTACGACTCGCGCACGGCGACCGCGCTCGCCGCGGGGCTGGTCAGCACGATCTCCGTGACTTCCTGCGGCATTCCGGCCGACGCTCAGGCGGTGGCCGGCAATCTGACCGTCGTCAGCCCGACCGGGGCGGGAGCCATCTCCCTCTTTCCGGGTAACTACCCGGTCCCGCCCACCAGCACGGTCAGCTTCGGCACGGGCGCGGTCCGCGCGAGCTCGGTCGTCATGCCTCTGGCGAGCGACGGCACGGGGACGCTGGCCCTCTTCGCCTCCTTGTCCAATAACGGCACCCTGGAGGTCCTCTTCGACGTCTCCGGCTACTTCAAGGCGCCGCCGGCTCCCTGAAGCCTGAAGCGGCTCAGGCGCGCGACAGGCGGTTGAGGCTGGCGCGCAGCAGCTCGTGGAAGGCGGCGTCCGGACGGTCGCGCCGGGCGTCGGCAACGGCGCGCTCGGCCTGCGCCCCCTTGTAGCCGAGATTGACCAGGGCGGAGACCACGTCCTGGTCGGCCGCGGCGGGGGTGGCGGCCTGCCCGGCCGCCGTGGCGGGCAGCTCGGCCGCGAGCTCGCGCATCTTGTCCTTGAGCTCGAGGACCATCCGCTCGGCCGTTTTCTTGCCGATGCCGGGGATCGTCGACAGCCGCCCGACGTCACCGGAGGCGATCGCCCCCAGGAGGTCGTCCGGCGGCATGCCCGACAGGACCACCCGCGCCAGGCGCGGTCCGATGCCGCCGACGCCGATCAGCTTCTCGAACAGCAGCTTCTCGCGCTCCGTCCAGAAGCCGAAGAGGGCGATGCCGTCCTCGCGCATGTGGGTGTGGATGAACAGCGCGACTTTCTCGCTGCCGCCGCGCTTCTCGATTTCGTAGTAGGTGGAGAGGGGGACATGGACCTCGTAGCCGACGCCCTGAACGTCCATCAAGAGACGTTCAGGGCTGGAGCGGATCAGATGTCCTTGAAGATAGCCGATCATTCTCCGGCTAGCCCGGCTGGGTCTGGTTGGCCGCGTCCGGCGAGATGCCCCACTGGTCGAGGAGCTGGCGGTTGAACTCGACCCCGATCTCCCGCTTCCGCCGCTCGACCAGGGAAGACAGGAGCTGCCCGAGCTTCTCCTGCTCCAGAGTGGCGCGGGTCTGCTCGCGGGCCGCGGCGAACTGGATGGGATCCCAGCTCTTGCGCTCCTTGACCTCGAAGAGCACGGCGCCCTGCGCATCGGCCACCGGCTCGCCGATCTGGCCGGCCTCGAGAGAGAGGGCGGCATGGGCCAGCTCCGGATTCATCCCGAGCCCCGGGATACCGCCCTGGGCGCCGAACTCCGGGCTCTCCTTGATCTGCAGGCCGAGCTCGGTCGCGATCTGGTCCAGCGTCTTGCCGGCGGCGCGCTCTTCCTTCAGCTTGCGGAGGGCCGCCTCCTGCTGCTTCTGGAGGAGGAGAGCCTCGCGCACGCGGGGCTCGACGTCGGCGAGCTCCGGCACGCGCGGCTCGAAGACGTCCTTGACGTAGACGACCGCCCAGCCGCGGGGCACCTGCACCGCGTCGGTGACCTCCCCCTTCTTGACGGCGAAGGCGGCGGCATTGAGCGGCGGCACGCGCCCGAGGCCCAGGACCGGGTCCGCGACGCCGAATTTGCCGGTCTCGGAGAAGGTCACGCCCGCTTCCTTCTTGGCCAGGGCCGCCAGCGCATCGTTGCCCGGCTTGTCCTTGGCGATCTGCGCGGCGAGGGCCTTGGCCTTCGTCTGCGCCAGCTCGCCGGCGCGGGTGAAGGCGAGGCGGGCCTTGATCTGCTCCTTGACCTCCTCGAACGGCACCAGGGCGCCCGGACGCTTTTCGAGCGTCTGGATGAGATGGAAGCCGAAGGGCGAGCGCACCGGACCGACGACCTCGCCGGCCTTGGCGTTGAAGGCGGCGTCCTCGAACTCCTTCACCATCTGGCCGCGCCCGAAGAAGCCGAGGTCGCCGCCCTGCGGCTTGGAGGCGGTGTCCTCGGTGACCTCCGTGGCGACCGCGGCGAAGTCGGCGCCGCCGGCGATCCGCTGGCGGATCTTCTCGATCTCCTGCTGCGCCTGGGCGTCGGTGCGCGCGCCGCCGGTCTTGATCAGGATGTGGCGGGCGTGCACCTGCTCGGGGCGCTTGAAGCCGTCGAGGTGCGTGTCGTACTCGGTGCGCAGCTCCTGGTCGGGAATGTTGACCTGGTCGCGCAGGCGGTCCGGCTCCACCAACAGATAGGCGCCTTCGCGCTGCTCGGGCAGCTTGTACTCCGCCTTGTGCGCCGCGAAGAACGACGAGACCTCGGCCGGCGCCGGCTGTGCCTCGGCGAACTGGGAGCGCGGCACCTGGATGTAGCGGATCTTGGCCTTCTCGACCTGGTCACGGTAGGCCTTCTCGACCTCGTCGTCACCGATGTACATGCCGTTGCGCAGAACGTCGTTCAGCTTCTCGCGCAGAACCTGGTTGCGCATCTCGGTCTCGAAGCTCGCCACGGTGTACTTGTTGGCGGAAAGGAGCTGCGCGTACTTGTCCTGGCCGATGAAGCGGCCCTGGGAGTCGACGAAGACCGGCTGCTCGAGGATCTTGCTGCGCAGCTCCTCATCGGAGACGCGGAGGCCCAGGCGCTCGGCCTCGGTGAGCAGCACCTGCTCGTTGACGGCGCGGGTGAGCGCCTGCATCGGAAGCTGGAGCTGCTTGGCGACCTCGGGCGTGAGCTGGCCGCCGTAGAGCTGGCCGTAGAGCTGCTCGAGCTGCCGGTACTGGCGCTCGAAATCGGCCATGGTCACCGTGCGCTTGCCCACCGTCGCGGCATTGTTTCCCGCCGTGGCGTTGCGGCCGCGCAGGCCACTGCCGAAATCGACGAAAACGAAGAGGACGAACAGGGCGATGACGACCCAGAGAATCCAACTCAGATACTTCAGATTGTCGCGAAAAACTTTGAGCATGGACACCGACTCCTTTTCCCGACCCGGGGAAGGGAAGCACTTTAGCAGCCCCCCGGCGGGCGCACAACCCTCCCACTCAAATCTCCCGAAAGCTCTCGGAGATCCATGTTATATTCGTCATCCTACATGAGAAGGAGCTGACGTGTCCCCCCAGCAGGCCGCCCGCCCGAGGAAGGAATGGTACAGCGTCTCGGTAGAAACGCTGCGCGGCGTCGGTCTGTTGACACTGATCCTGGCTCTCCTCGGCTTCGGATTCCTCGCCTACAAGATCTGGGAGAGCAGGACCCTGCAGCGCGAATCCTCGCAGCTCATCGCCGAGGTCCAGGAGAAAATCCAGACGCTGCAGAAAAAGGAGCAGACCGGCGGCTTCCGCGGCGAGCTCGGCGCCGCCTGGCAGAGCTTCCAGGACGCCAAGACGGCTTACTCCCACAGCGATTACCGTTCCGCTCTCGAGCACGCCCGGCGGAGCAAGAATTTTCTGCTCTCCATCGACGACGCCCTCGCGCCCTCGGGCACGGCCGGCCAGGCGCAGTTCATCAACATGCAAGGCGAGGTCGAGTACCGGCGCGGCGACGGCGGGGACTGGGAGGAGGCGCGCAGCCGGGTGGCCCTGCACCAGGGCGACTACGTGCGCACCTCCGAGAAGGGCTCGGCCGAGATCATGTTCCTCGACGGCACGCTCTACACGGTCCGTCCCAACACCCTCTTCATGGTCTCCGGCCGCGGCGGCGGCGGCGATGCGGGAGAGCAGTCGATCTCGATGGAGTACGGCTGGGTGGACCTCAACACCTCGCAGGGCACGAGCAACGTCAAGACGCCGGGCGCGGTGGCGCGGGTCAAGCAGGATTCCGAGGCGTTCGTCAGCGTGGACAAGGGGTCCAGCGAGGGGCGTTTCGGCGCCTTCACCGGCGGCATCGAGCTGTCCTCCGGCGGCGGCCTGAAGCGCGACATCCAGCCCATGCAGCAGGTGGTGCAGACCGGCGACCTGCTGTCCGAGCCGGAGCAGCTTCCCGGCCGCCCCGAGCTCCTGGAGCCGGCGGACAACCAGGACCTCAACCTCGAGAGCAGCGACAAGGTGGTGCTCGCCTGGGAGCAGGTGCCGAGCGCCGCGCGCTACTCTCTCCAGGTCTCGCGCAACCACCTGTTCGTCGACAACGTCATCGACGTCAGCAACCGGACGAAGACGCGGGCGACCCTCGGCCTGCGCGGCGAGGGGACCTTCCAGTGGCGGGTGGCGGCCTACGGCAAGGACGGCTCGCAGGGGCCGTGGAGCAAGCTTTCGAAGTTTCGCGTCTCTTCCTTCCGCGGGTCCGGCGGCAACAACGACAAGACGCCGCCGGAGCTGGACCTCGAAGATGTCAAATCCTACGGTAGTATCTTCATTGTCGGCGGCCGGACCGAGCCCGGATCCCGTGTGGAGATCAACGGGGAGCAGGTCAAGACGGCGGCGGACGGCACGTTCAACAAGACCGTCTCACTCGCGAAGGAAGGTTGGAGCTTCATAGAAATCCGTGCCCGTGACGGCGCAGGCAACGAAACCATGCGCCGGCATCGCGTCTTTGTCGAAAACCCCTAACCAGTGAATAAGGATCCGGAAGGCTGATGCCCCTCGCCTCTTTGCTACGCTACTTTTCAAAAGATCTTGCCATCGATCTCGGCACCGCCAACACCCTGGTCTTCGCCAGCGGCCAGGGAATCGTGGTCCGCGAGCCCTCTATCGTCGTCATCAACAAGCTCACCAACCGCATCGAGGCCGTGGGCAGCGAGGCGAAGGAGATGCTGGGGCGCACCCCCGGCAACATCGAAGCCATCCGCCCGATGAAGGACGGCGTCATCGCCGACTTCGAAGTGACGGAACGGATGCTCGAGTACTTCATCAAAAAGGCCCATGGGCGCAAGATGTACGTCCATCCGCGGATCGTCATCGGCGTCCCCTCGGAGATCACGCAGGTCGAGAAGCGGGCCGTCCGCGACTCGGCGATGCGGGCCGGCGCCTCGGAGGTCTTCCTGGTCGAGCAGGCCATGATGGCCGCGATCGGCGCCGGGCTGCCGATCACCGAGCCGTCGGGCAACATGATCGTGGACATCGGCGGCGGCACCACCGACGTCGCCGTCATCTCGCTGGCCGGCACGGTGTACAGCCGCTCGGTGCGCATCGCCGGCAACGAGATGGACCTCGGCATCATCCAGTACCTCAAGCGCAAGTACAACCTGCTCATCGGCGAGCGTACCGCCGAGCAGATCAAGATCCAGCTCGGCTCGGCCTATCCGCTCAAGGAAGAGCTCAAGATGGACATCAAGGGGCGCGATCTCGTCGAGGGCGTTCCCAAGACGCTCACCATCACCGACGAGGAGATCCGCGACGCCCTGGCCGAGCCGGTCGCCACCATCGTCGAGGCGGTGCGCATGGCGCTCGAGCGCACGCCGCCCGAGCTCTCCGCCGACATCATGGACAAGGGCATCGTGCTGTCCGGCGGCGGCGCTCTGCTGCGCAACCTGGACCAGCGGCTGCGCGACGAGACGGGGTTGCCGGTGGTGCTCGCGGAAGATCCTTTGGCGTCCGTCGTGCTCGGTACGGGCCGTGTCCTTTCCGACATGGACCTCCTGCGCAAGGTTTCGATCCGTTAGTCCGGGTCCGGACGGGATCGAGGTCTGACGCGTGGACGAGCGCCGCACCGGCTGGGTGCTGATCGTGGTGCTGGTGATCCAGCTCGTGTTTCTGGCTGCGCAAGGCTCACGGCAGGGGGACACCGTTCTCGAGCGGCTGAGCCTGCGCTTCCTCGGGCCGGGCGCGCGCGCAGTGGCGAGCCTGCCCAACAGCTTCGGCGGCTTCCGCGAAGGGCTGCGGACGCGCGAAGGGCTGCAGGAGGACAATCTGCGGTTGCGGCGCGAGGTCGAAGATCTCAAGCTGCGCCTGATGCAGCTCACCGACATCGAGAACGAGGCGCACCGCCTCGGCGCCGCGGTGCGCCACGCCACGCCGCCGCTGGGACGCATCCGGGCGGTGGACGTCGTCTACGCCGACCACACCTCCTGGCTGCGCACCCTCGTCCTCTACTGCGGCGCCGAACCGGCGCACAAGAACCAGCCGGTGCTCTCCGCGGACGGGCTGGTGGGCCGCGTCGTCCTCGTCTCCGGCCCCTACGCCAAGGTGCAGCTCGTCACCGACCGCGCCGCCGGCGTCGGCGCCATGATCCTGCGCACCCGCCGGCAGGGCGTGGTGCGCGGCAGCGGGCGCGGCAGCGGCGGCCTCGAGCTCGATTACGTCCCCCTCCAGGCCGACGTCCGGCCCGGCGACTTCGTGATCACCGCCGGTATCGACGGCGTCTATCCGCGGGGCATCCCGGTCGGCGCCGTCGTCGCGGTGGCGCAGGGCGGCCAGCTCTTCCACAAGATCCAGCTCGCGCCCGCGGTCGACTTCGGGACTCTCGACCAGGTCTATCTCCTCGACTACGAGCCGCTGTCGGCGGAGATCATGTCGCCCGATTTCAAGTCGCCTCAAAAGGAGCCCGCCCCCGGTGTCCGCCCTTAAGCTGACCGCCGCCCTCGCCGCCGCGGTGCTCCTCCACCTCCTCGGCGTCCATCTGATACCTTCGTTCACCCTGTTCGTCGACGTCTTCCTGGTGATGGTCGTCCTCTACGCTCTCGAAGGCAGCTCCCTCGCCGCCCTTCTCGCCGGGCTGATGGTCGGTCTGCTGCACGACACGCTGACCAGCGGTCCGTACGGGCTGTTCGGTTTCGCCGATACCATCGTCGGCTATACCACGGCGCGTCTGGCCCAGCGCCTGGTGATCCAGCGCTCCACCAGCGTGCTGGCCCTGGTGAGCTTCGCGTCCGTGGCGCAGCAGGCGATCGTCGCCGGCCTCGCCTTCGTCCTCTTGCCCACCCCCGAGCTGCCCAATCCCCTCTGGGTGGCGGTCAAGGCCGCCGTCTGCGGGCTCCTCGGAATGCTGATCCACATCGCGACCATCAACTGGCGGCGGAGCGCCGAGACGCGGAAACGCGGCCGCATGAGCCGCCTCCGCCTGGGGTAAATGCCGTATGCGCGTCGTCCGTGAGCACCGTGATGACCTGATCAGCCGCGTGCGGATCCTCTCCGCCGTGGTCTCCGGCCTCCTCGTCGTCATCGCCTCCGGTTTCTGGTTCGTCCAGCTCGTCCAGGGCGACTACTTCCGCGAGCTGGCCGAGAACAACCGCCTGCGCAAGCTCCCCATCAAGGCACCGCGCGGTCTGATCTACGACCGCAACGGACGTCTGCTGGTGGAGAACATCCCCAGCTACAACCTGATGTTCGACCGCAGCCGCGCCCACGACGTCGACTACAGCCTCCGCTTCGCCTCCGACGTCCTCGGCCGGCCGCTGCCGGAGCTGCAAGACGTGATGAAGCGTTACGCCGGCACCCCGGTGTTCCGCCCGGTGCTGCTGGCCGAGAACCTGACCCTCTCCGAGGTGTCGCGCCTCGGCGTCGCCAGCCTCGAATACCCGGAGTTCGAGGTCGAGGTGCAGCACCTGCGCCTCTACCGCCACGGCGCGCAGACCTCGGCCGTCCTCGGCTATCTCGGCGAGGTGACGCAGGCGGAGGTCGAGCGCTCGAACGGGCTCTACCAGCCGGGCGATCTGGTCGGCAAGAAAGGGATCGAGCAGACCTACGACTCCGCGCTGCGCGGCAAGGACGGCGAGCGCGTCGTCGTCGTCGACAGCCGCGGCGAGCTCCTGGAGGAGTACGGCAGCCAGGCCGCCGTCCCCGGCAAGAACCTGACGCTTTCCATCGACCTCGACCTGCAGCAGGAGGCGGCGCACCAGCTCGACGGCCCGGAGAAAGTCGGCGCCATCGTCGCCATGGACCCGCGCACGGGCGAGATCCTGGCCATGGTCTCCTCGCCGTCGTACAACCCGAACCTGTTCGCGCACCGGCTCCAGAAAGGCGATTGGCAGGCCCTGCTCGACGATCCTTACCACCCGTTGCAGAACCGGGTGATCCAGAATACCTACTCGCCGGGCTCCACCTTCAAGATGGTCATGGCGACCGCCGGGCTGACCGAGCACGTCGTGGACGAGAATTCGCGGACCTTCTGCGCCGGCTCCGCCGTCTTCTACGGCCGCGCCTTCCGCTGCTGGAAGAAAGGCGGGCACGGCTCGGTGGACGCGCACCACGCCCTCAAG
>Ga0307506_10000028_pt1 | contig 66800 bp, 25 predicted proteins | sample 25_S_MG_FD_202175 | JGI IMG/M metagenome (GOLD analysis project Ga0307506, IMG submission 202175) | Soil microbial communities from Populus trichocarpa stands in riparian zone in the Pacific Northwest, United States - 25_S | ecosystem: Environmental > Terrestrial > Soil > Riparian zone > Trees... | reverse complement strand
CCTTCTCGAACGGCAGCTCCTGGTGGACGTGGGCGGCGAGCAGCGTCCGCTTGACCCGCCCCAGGAGCTCCGCATACGTCGACTGGCCGGAGAGATCGCTGCGCAGGACCAGGGTGTTGACGAAGAAGCCGACCAGCCCTTCCAGCTCAGCCCGATTGCGGTTGGCGACGGGAGAGCCGAGGCGGACGTCGTCCTCGCCGGTATAGCGCTGGAGCAGCGCGAAGAGGACGGCGAGCAGAGCCGCAAAGAGGGTGGTGCCCTCGCGCCGGCCGAGCGCCTTCAAGCCCTCGACGAGCGGTGCGGCCAGGGCGAGAGGCCGGCGCCCGCCGGGGGCCTGCCCGAAGGCGCGGCGCGGCCGGTCCGCCGGCAGCTCAAAGGGAGGCAGGTCGTGGAGCTCCTCACGCCAGTAGTCGAGCTCTCTCTGCAACGCCTCTCCCACCAGCCGCCGGCGCTGCCAGCGGGCGAAATCCGCATATTGGAGGCGCGGCTCGGGCAGCGGCGAAGGCCGGCCCGCGGAGAAAGCGTCATAGACCGCCCCCAGCTCGCGCACCAGGACACCCAGGGACCAACCGTCGCTGACGATGTGGTGCATGGTCATCAGGAGCGCCTGGTCCTCACTTCCCAGGGCGAGCAGGGCGCCGCGCAGCAACGGGCCGCGGGCCAGATCGAAAGGGGCCTCCGCCTCCTCGGCGATCCGCCGGCGGAGCTCCCGGGCGCGCTGCGCGCCGGGGAGGCCGCGCAGATCGATCATCGGCAGCAGGAAAACCCGGGGTGGGGCGATCACCTGCACCGGCTCGCCGGCGACGACGCCGAAGGTGGTCCGCAGCGCCTCGTGGCGGCGGACCAGCTCGCCCAGGCTGGCGCGGAGCGCAGCCACGTCGAGGCCACCGCGGAAACGGACCGCGATCGGCAGGTTGTAGGCCGCGTTGCCGGGCTCGATCTGGTCGAGGATCCACAGGCGCTCCTGGGCGAACGAGAGCGGCTGGGGCTGGCCCGGCTCGCGCGGGACCACCTCGATGGGCGCCCAGCCGTCCGCCTCGGGGGTGTAGCCGAACAGCGAGACGAGCTCCTGCGTCACGTCCCCGAGCGCCGCGTCTCCCACGCCGCCGGCCACCTCCGCACGCCCTCCCCGCAACGTCGCCGGGACCGGACCGGGCGCCAGGCCCAGGAAGCCGCAGAGGGCCCGCAGCTCCTCGCGCGGGTCGCGCAGCAGGTCCTCGAAACGGACCCGGTGCCGGCGCTCCGGCGGCACCCGGGCGAGGTGATCGAGGATGTTCTGATGACTGATCACCCAGAGCAGCTCGCCCAGCTCGCGACGGGTGAACGAGTGCTCCTGCCGGAGAAAGTCGCGGTCCCGGCTCTCCTCCACGAACGAGCGGATGGTTGTGGCGGGATGGCGGACGAGGTGGATGTAGAGAGGGTCTTCGAATCCTTCCTCCATCCGCCCCAGCGCCTCCTCGTCGAGGCCGTAGGTGGAGGTGCTGTCGACCAGGAGCCTGTCGCCGGCGCCTTCCTGGAGGAAGCGGTAGAAGCCCAGGGAGGACACGCCTTCCCGTTCGCTTTCCGCGACGATCCGGCGAGCCGTCTCCTCGTCGCAGCCGCGGGCCTCCCCCACCGCCTCCGTGGCGCCGGCCAGCCAGACGTCCTCCGCTCCAGGAAAGGCCTGCCGTCGCTCCGCCATGGTCGCGAAGGAGAGCAGCTCGAGCTCGGGCGGGGCGAAGAGGCGCGGATGTCTCGCCAGCGCCTCCCGCAGCAGCTCCGTCCCGGAGCACGGCGGGGCGAGAAGGAAGACCGCCCGCCGGTTCTTCGCTGCTCCGGCCTCGACGGCCATGGTTGTCGCAGCGTTGCCCGGTTCCACGTGAGCGCCCCTCATTTGCGCCGCAGCATCTGCCGCATCATCGCGACCTTGTCCTCGTCGACCCACCCGGCGGGCGGGATCTCCGCGGCGGCGTTTTCGCTCCCCGCGCTCTCCCCGCTCCAGATCCGCGCCACCGCTCCCGGATGTTGCGCGGTCAGGTCGGCGGCGAGCCTGGCGACTGTCGGGGCGTCGAAGACCGCCACGATGTGGACCGTCGCCCGGAGCTCTTCCTGGACCCGGTTGACGAGGATCGCGCCGTTGATCGAATTGCCGCCCAGCTCGAAGAAGTCGTCGTCGACCCCGACCTTCTCCACCTTGAGCACCTCGGCCCAGAGACCGGCGAGGAACCGCTCGATCTCTGTGCGCGGCGCGACGAACGGAGTCCCCCTCTGGGCCTGGCCGGCCCCGGGCGCGGGAAGCGCCCGGCGATCCACCTTGCCATTGGCGGTGAGCGGCAGCGCCGGGAGCACGACCAGCGCGGACGGCAGCATGTGGTCCGGCAGGCGGGCGGCCAGGAAGCCCCACATTGCTTTCAGCGCCGGCACCTCCGCCGACTCGGTGACGTACGCCACCAGCCGCGGCTCGCCGCCGCCCACCCCGCCTTGCAGCAGCACGACCGCGTCGCGGACGGCGGGGTGCTGGACAAGCGCCGCCTCGATCTCGCCGAGCTCGATGCGGAAGCCGCGCAGCTTGACCTGGGAGTCCGCCCGCCCGAGCAGCTCGATCTCCCCGTCCGCCAGCAGGCGACCCAGGTCCCTTGTCCGGTAGAGGCGCGCGCCGGGCTCCACGCTGAACGGGTGCGGCACGAAGGCCGCGGCGGTCAGCGACGGACGCTCCCAATACCCGCGCGCCAGGCCCAGCCCCCCCAGGTACAGCTCCCCCTTGACCCCGGAAGGCACCGGTTGCAGAGCGCCGTCCAGCAGATACACCTGCGCTCCGGCGATCGGGCGGCCGATCGGCAGCCGCGAGATCTCCCCCGCGAAGACCGCGGACGTCGAGCACACCGTCGCCTCCGTCGGACCATAGGCGTTGACCAGCCGCCGCCCCCTCCCCCAGCGCCGTGCCACGTCCAGCGGGCACGCCTCGCCCGCCACCACCAGGGTGTGCAGATCCGGCAGATCAGCCACCGGCAGGCCGGCCAGCACCGCCGGCGGCAGGGTCACCGTGCTGATCCGGCGCTCGCGCAGCAGGCCGAGAAGGTCCGGACCGGGCAGCAGGGCCTCCCGGTCCGCCAGATGCAGCGTCGCACCCGAGGCCAGCGCCATCGCGATCTCCGAGATCGACGCATCGAAGCTCAGCGAAGCGAACTGCAGGACCTGGCTGCCCGGCTCGACACCAAACTGCGCGGCCTGCTCCCGTGCCAGATTGCCCAGGCCCCGATGGCTCACCATCACGCCCTTCGGCTGTCCCGTCGAGCCCGAGGTGTAGATCACATACGCCAGATCGTCCGCGGCGAGCCCCGGGAACACCGGCTCCGCGCTCTCCTCGGCGATCCGCTCCCAGTCCGCATCCAGACGCACCGTGAAGCCCCAGCTCTGCGGCAGCACACCTTCCAGGCTCTCCTGGGTGAGCTGCACCAGAAGACCGCAGTCCGACGTCATGAACGCCAGGCGCTCCTCCGGATACCCAGGGTCCAGCGGCAGATAACCGCCTCCGGACTTGAGCACGCCCAGCAGACCCACCACCATCTCCAGCGAGCGCTCGACACAGATTCCCACCGGGACCCCACGTCCCACCCCGAGCGTCGCCAGATGGCGGGCGAGCTGGTTGGCCCGCCGGTCGAGATCGCGGTAGCTGAGACGGCGGCCGGCGTGCTCCACCGCCACCGCCTCCGGCGTCCGCGACGCCCAGCCAGCGACCAGATCGTGCAGGAACAGCACCTCCCCTTCACCCCGGTCGTTCCACTCCACCAACAGCTCGTGCCGCTCCACCGCCGAAAGCAGCGGCACATCGCAGAGAGGCCGTTCGGGGTCCCCCTGGAGCTCCGCGAGCAGGTGGAGAAAATTCTCCAGGGCCCGCGCGATCGCAACGCTCTCGAAGCGCTCCCGGGCGTAGAGGATCTTCAGGTAGAGGCGGGTGCGCGGCGCGGCCAGGAGGTTCAAGGGGAACTGATTCTGGCCCACGTCGTCGATGCCGGTGATCCCGAGGTCCCGGCCGGCCCGTTTCTGCATCGCCTCGTCGACCGGATAGTTCTCGAAGGTCAGGAGGCTCTCGAACAGCGGCCGGCCCTGCTCCACCGCGCTCCAGCCCTGGACCTGCGGGAGCGGGCTGTGCTCGTGGCCGCGGGCCGCGGTCTGCCGCCGCTGGAGCTCCTGGAGCCACTCTCCGAGCCGCGCTTCCGGTGGCACCTCGACCCGCGCCGGCAGGGTGTTGATGAAGAGGCCGAGCATCTCATCGATCCCTTGCAGCGATCCCGAGCGGCCGGAGGTGACGACGCCGAACAGCACGTCCCGCTCGCCGCTCAACCGGCTGAGCAGGAGCGCCCAGGCTCCCTGCACCAGGGTGTTCAGCGTCAGCTCCAGGCGGCGCGCCAGGGAGCGCAGGGCCTCGGTCGCGGCGACCGGGAGCACGGTCTCCTTGCCCCCCTGCCCCCGCTCGTCGCCGGTCACGCCGTCGATCCCCAGAGGAGTCGGCTCCGAGAAACCCGCGAGCTCGCCGCGCCAGAACCGCTCCGCCGCGGCGAGATCCTGCTCCCCGAGCCAGGCGATGTAGTCCCGGTAGGGGCGCAGCGGCGCGAGCTGCGGCGCGCCGCCCGCCCGCCCGCTCTCGTAGACGGCGAACACCTCGCGCAGCAGGATCTGGATCGACCAGCCGTCGATCAGCAGGTGGTGGTGGCTCCAGACGAACTGGTGCGCATCCTCACCCAGGCGGATCAGGGCCAGGCGCATCAGGGGAGGAGTAGCGAGGTCGAAGCCCCGTCGGCGGTCCTCTTCGAGGTAGGCCGCGAGCCGGCGCTCCTGCTCGTCCGCCGTCAGGCCGCGCCAGTCTTGCCGGTCCCAGGAGAGCGGCACTTCCTGGCGGACCGCCTGGAGCGGCGCCGGGAGGTCGCGCCAGAGGAAGCCCGTGCGCAGGATGGGATGGCGGTCGACGACCATCTGCCACGCGTGCTCGAAGAGCGCCTGGTCGAGCTTCGCTCCGAGATCCAGGCGGAGCTGCCCCACGTAGACGCCCGTCTCGCGGCCGCGCAGAGTCTGCAGGAGCATCGCCTGTTGCATGGGGGAGAGAGGATAGAGGTCGGCGAGCCCGCGGCCCAGCTCCGCGGCCACGCGGTCGAGCGGCTCCTGCGCGAGGCCCGCCAGCGGGAAGTCCGAGGGCGTATAGCCGTAGATCTCCGGAGCCGTGCAGTGAGCCAGGAGCTCGCGGAGGGAGACGAGGAAACGCTGCGCCAGCGCTTCGATCGTCGAGCGCAGATGGCGGTCGGCGCTGTAGGTCCAGGCGACCTGCAGGCGACCGCCGCTCACGCTGCCATCGATCTCCAGGAGGTGCGAGCGGACCTGCCGAGGATGCCGGGAGGGGCCCGCCGGCTCGCCGGACAGCCGGAAAGAACCGTCACCCGCCGCCCCTGCGTCGAGCTGGCCGAGGTAGTTGAAGACCACCTCCGGAACCGGCAGGGAGCGCAGAGCCGCTCCCGGCTCCCCTCCCAGGAAGCGCAGGAGGTCGAAGCCGATCCCGCGGTCCGGCACGCCGCGCAACGTCTCTTTGACCCTTTTGAGAGCGGTGCCGGGCTCAGTGGTCCGTTCGAGGTCCAGCAGAATCGGGAAGACGGCCGTGAACCAGCCCACGGTCCGCGCGAGGTCGAAGCCCGCGGCGATCTCTTCCCTGCCGTGCCCCTCGAGCTCGACGCGGATCTGACGGCTGCCCGTCCACGGCGCGAGTGCGCCGGCCAGGGCGGTCAGCAACAGGTCGTTGATCTGCGTCCGGTAGGCGCGCGGCGCCGCGGCGAGGAGCGCCTGGGTCTCCTCGCGGTCGAGGGTGACCACCACCGTGCGAGCCGAGGCCACCGCGGCGGGACCGAGGTCTTGATCGATGGGCAGGCGCCGCGAGCCGCCGAGAGCCGCGCGCCAGTAGCCCGCCTGCGACGCCACTGTCGCCGAGCGCCCATGGGCGGCGAGGTGCTCGGCCCAGCGGCGGTAAGAGGTCGTCTTGGGCGGCAGGGACAAAGCGCCGCCCCCGGCGAGCTGGCGGCAGACCGATTCCAGATCCTCGAGCAGAATCCGCCAGGAGACCCCGTCCACCACCAGGTGATGGATGACGAGCAGCAGGCGGTCGCCCCCGTCCGTCCCGGTGGTGAACAGGGCGGCGCGCAGCAGCGGCCCCGCGGTGAGGTCGAGGCTGCCCTGGAGCCCCGCCGCCGCGGCCGCCCTCTCCGCGGCCCGCCGGCCGGCCGGCAGGGCCGCGAGATCGATCTCGATGAAGGGGGGCTCCGTCTCCCCGCTGCTCACCTGCTGCCACAGCTCCCCCGCCGCGGCCGGTGGCGTGAAGCGCATGCGCAGGGCGTCGTGATGCGCCAGGAGATGCGCTACGGCGCCGCGGAGCGCGCGCCGCTCTCCGGCCGTGGCACGGCCGATGTCGAGCAGCAGGGCCTGGTTGAAGTGCTCCGGGTGGACCGGCGCCTGGGCGAAGAAGCGGTGCTGCGCGGGGGTCAAGGGGACCGGGCCGGTGACCGGCTCGCTCTCGCCGGCGGCGGGTCTCCCGAGCGGCTCCATCTTCGCGGCCAGCTCCGCGACCGTCGGAAACTCGAAGATCTGCCCCGGGGTGAGCCGCCAGCCTTCGCGCGCCAGCCGGGAGACGATCTGCAAGCTGAGGATGGAGTCGCCGCCCAGCTCGAAGAAGTTGTCCTGGATGCCGACTTCCCGGGTGCGCAGCGTCAGGCGCCAGACCTCGGCGAGCAGCGCCTCTCTCGGCTCGCGGGGAGCCAGGCGCTCTCTCGGCGCCGCGGCGAGGGGCCCCAGGGTCGCGGCCAGCGGGAGCAGAGCCAGGCGATCGACTTTGCCGTTCGCCGTCAGCGGCAGAGCCGCGAGCGGCAGGAGCCGCACCGGCACCATGTACCCGGGAAGGCGCGCGGCCAGGAAGTCGCGGAGGCCGGCGGCGGCGAAGCCCTCCCCCCGCGGGACGACGAAGGCCGTGAGGCGCCGTTCCCCCGGCCCCTCGTCGATGGCGAGGACCACCGTCTCGTGCACCGCGGGATGCTCCGCGATCGCCGCCTCGATCTCTCCGAGCTCGATGCGGAAGCCGCGGATCTTGACCTGGTGGTCGAGGCGGCCGAGAAACTCGAGATCGCCCGACGGCAGCCAGCGGGCCATGTCGCCCGTGCGATAGAACCGTCGCCTGCCGCGAAGGGGAAAACGCTCGGCCGTGAGGTCCTCGCGCCCGAGGTAGCCGCGCGCCACCCCCGGCCCGCCGATCCAGATCTCGCCCTGCACGCCGATGGGGACCGGCTCCCCCCAGCGATCACAGAGGAGGATCTCGGCGCCTGGGAGCGGCCGCCCGAGAAGCGAGCGGACCGGCCGCCCGCCGGCTGCCAGGGTGTGGCCGGCGCAGATGATCGTCGCCTCCGTGGGCCCGTAGAGGACCCGCACCTCGGCCGGGGGGAAGATCTCCCGCAGATCCGCGAGGAGGTCGAGGGGGACCGCATCGCCGCCGACGAAGAGAGTCGCGAGCCGCTCTGCGCCCGCCCCCTGGCGGCGGACGGCATCCACGATCTGCCGCATCAGGGCGGGGACGGCATGCAGGCGCGTCAATCCGGGGAGGATCTCCATCAAACGGCCCAGGTCGAGGGCCGGCTTGAGCGGCAGGAGGATTGCCGTTCCGCCCACCGACAGCGGGTTGCAGAGCTCGAAGAGGAAAATATCGAACGAGAACGGCGCCAGGCAGAGCATGACGTCGGCGGCGTGCCAGCCGTGCTCCTGCCGGCACGCGGCGAGGACGCTCGCGAGAGCGCCCTGGGTGGCCATCACTCCCTTGGGCCTCCCGGTGGAGCCCGAGGTGTAGATCACATAGGCGAGATCCTCCGGACGCCGGACGGCCTCGCCACCCCTCTCCTCCTCGTCCGCCGCCTCGCCGGTGAGCGCTTCGCAGCAGAGAACCTCGGCCGCGCTCGCGGGGAGCTCGGAGAGGAGCCGCTCCTGAGCGATCACCACGGAGGGCTTCGCATCGTCGAGCATCAGGGCGAGGCGATCCCGCGGATAGGCCGGCTCGAGCGGCAGGTAGGCGCCCCCCGCCTGCCAGATCCCCAGGATCCCCACCACCATCTCGACCGAACGCTCGGCGAAGAGGCCGACCAGGCTGCCGCCGCCCACGCCGCGGCGCCGCAGGGCGCGGGCGACGCGGCCGGCGCGGCCGGCGAGCTCGCCGTTGGTCAGCGCTTCCCCGGCGAAGACCTGGGCGCGCCGCTCCGGCGCGCCCGCCGCCTGCGCGTCGAAAAGGTCGATGAAGGGGATGGCCGGCGGCATGCCCGGAGCCGTGCTCCACTCCACGGACATCTGGTGGCGCTCGGCGGGGGTAAGCCGCGGCAGGGCCGAAAGGGTCTTGTCGGGCTCCTCGGCCACGGCTTCCAGCAGGTTCTCGAGGTGGCCGAGCAGGCGGTGGATCGTGGTGGAATCGAAGAGGTCTCGATCGTACTCCGCGTACACGCCCAGGTCCGCCGCCCGCACCTCCAGGCTGAGATCGCTCTTCGCCGCCGTCGCCGTAATCGGCAGAGGCTGCAGAGCCAGGCTCGTGAGCTCGACGGTGGACAGCGGCGGCGCGTCCTGCCAGGCGATCATCACCTGGAACAAAGGCGTCCGCCCGAGATCTCGCTTGACCTGGAACTCCTTGACCAGCATCTCGAAGGGGAGGTCCTGATGGGCGTAGGCATCCAGGGCCGTGGCGCGGACCCGTTGCAGGAGCCGGCGGAAGCTGGGATCTCCGGAAAGGTCGGTCCGCGCGACGAGGATGTTGACGAAGAGGCCGATCACCCCCTGGAGCTCGCGGCGGTTGCGGCCGGTGATCGGCGTTCCGATGCAGATGTCCGTCTGCCCGGTGTGGCCGGAGAGCACGGCGCTCAGGGCCGCGAGGAAGGTCATGAAGAGAGTCGCCCCTTCTCGCTGGCTCAGCGCGGCGAGACGGTCGCGGAGCGCCTTCGGGCAGGAGAGGAAAAGGCTGGCGCCCCGCCCCTTGCGGATGGCCGGACGCGGCCGGTCGGTCGGCAGGTCCAGGGCGGGCGGGCCGTCGATCAGCCGGTCCTTCCAGTAGCGGAGCTCGTCTTCCAGGACCTTGCCTTCGAGCTGCTCGCGCTGCCGTCGTGCGAAGTCGACGTACTGCAGTGGCAGCTCCGGCAGCGGCGAAGGCCGGCCGCCGGCATATGCCGCATACAGCGTCCCGAGCTCGCTGAGAAAAACGCCCGCCGACCAGCCGTCCGCCACGATATGGTGGATGGTGACGAGCAACACGGACTCCGCGCTCCCGGAGCGCAGGAGATGCACGCGCAGCAGAGGGCCGCGGCCGAGGTCGAAGGGGAGGTGAGCGAGCTCGCCGGCCAGGCGCTCGACCTCCCGCTGCCGGAGGCCTGCCGGCAGTGCCGCGAGGTCGACCAGGGGGACGGCCACGGCGGGCGGCGGCGAGATGACCTGGACGGAGTGCTGATCGACGTCCTCAAAGGTCGTCCGCAGGGTCTTGTGGCGGCGGACGATCTCCTGGAGGCTCGCCGACAGCACCTCCCGGCGCAACGCGCCACGCAGGCTGAGCCCGATCGGGATGTGATAGGCGACGCTGCCGGGGTCGAGCTGGTTGAGAAACCACAGGCGCTGCTGGGCAAAGGAGAGCGGAAAGCGCGCCGGGCGCGCGGCTTTCTCCGCCGGCAGCTCATCGAGGTTCTCCGGCGTCTCCCGGCGCTGCTCGGCGACCAGCATGGCCAGCTCCGCGATGGTGGGCGACGCGAGGAGGGTGTGCAGAGGCACGTCCACGCGCAGCGCCTCGTAGATCCGGGAGATCGCCTGGAGAGCGAGGAGAGAGTGCCCCCCCATCTCGAGGAAGTCGTCCTCGACCCCCACCTGCTCGATGCCCAGGAGCTCCTGCCAGATCGCAGCGAGAGTCCGCTCGACCTCCGTCCGCGGGGCGACGTACGGGGCGCCGAGGGACGGACGGGAGTGCAGCCGGACCGCCTCGCCCTTCGGCCGCAGGCTCTGCAAACCGCTGAGGACGTCGGAGATCGAATGCCGCTGATAGGAGGCGAAGCTCCGCGTCAGGACGGCCACCCGAGGGAAGCCGCTCGCCAGGGCGCGGCAGAGGGCCTCAAAGCCTTCTTCGAAGGTGAGGCCGAAAGTCTTGCGCTGCTCGTCGAGCCGGCGCCGCACCTCTCCGTCCAGAGGCATCGCCGAGCCGGTCCAGGCGTCCCACTGCCACTCGCACCAGTCGATCGCGACCGTATGCCTGCCGTTCGCGGCATCGCGTTCGGCAAAGGCGTCCAGGAACGCATTGGCCGCCGTATAGTCGACCTGCCCGATCCCTCCGAACAGTGAGGCCGCCGAGGAGAAGAGGGCCAGGAAATCGAGCGGCCAGCCGTCCAGGACCCTTTCGAGGACCAGCGTCCCGACCGTCTTCGGAGCCTGGACACGGTCGGCCATCTCGCGGGTCTTGAGCTGGATCAGGCCCGATCCCGGCAGGCCCGCGGTATGGAGCACGCCATGGAGGCCGCCGAAACGCTCGCGGCAGCGCGCGAGGACGCTCCTCATCGCCGCTTCGTCCGTGACGTCCGCGGACAGGGCGAGGACCTCGGCCCCCGCCTCTTCGAGCGCCTGGAGATGGCGGATCCTGTCGCTCCACTCCCCTCCCGCCGCCAGATGCTGCGGCCAGAGGGATCTCTCCGGGACCGCCGAGCGGCCGGTCAGGACGAGCTTGGCGCGGACCTTCCGGGCGAGGAGACCGGCGAGGCCCAGCCCGATCCCGCCGAGCCCGCCGGTGATGAGATAGACGCCACCCTCGCGCAACGGGCTCGCGGCGGGCTCGTCGAGGCGGACGGGCGCAAAGTCCGGGATCCAGCGCTGGGCGCAGCGGCGGGCGACGACCGGCTCGGGGGAGGGCTGCGCCAGCTCGGTGAGCAAGCGCGCCGCCAGCGGCTCGACCTGATCCGCACGCCCGGTCTCCGGGAAATCCACGTCGATCAAGCGGCAGCGGATCGCGGAGTACTCCTGCGGGATCACCTGGAGGGCGCTCGCCAGGGTCGCCCGCTCTGGCCGGAGGACGTCGCCGCGCTCGATCGCCAGGGCCCCGTCGACGACCGCGCAGATCTCGACCGGCGCGGCGCCGGAGGCCGTCCCGAGCGCTTGGGCGAGCGCGAGCAGGGTATAGAAGCCCGGGACCTGCGCCGGCGCGAAGCTCCCAGGGTCAGCCGCCTCCACGCCCGGGCCCAGGCACCAGAGGTGAACGATCCTCTCCGGGGCGCCGTCCAGGGCCGCGAGCAGCGCGCCGACGCCGGACTCCTGCCGCGGATCGAGGGTGAAGAGGCGGTCGCCAAGACGCGCGAAGCCGTCGCCCCTCCGGACCTCGACCACCTCTTGCCCCGCCGCCTCCAGCCGGCGCGTCAGCTCGCGGCCGACCCCCTGCTCGTCGAGCAGGACGAGCCAGCGCTCGCGGACCATGGAGCGGGCCTCCAGGGGCCGCGGGGCGCTCTTCCACACCGGAAGATGGAACCAGTCCGCGGGATCCGGGAGCTTGCCCGCGGGCAGCCGCGGCGGCGCCGCGGCGGGCTCGCTCCGGCGCTCGATCCAGAAGCGCCGGCGCTCGAAGGGGTAGGTCGGCAGCGACAGATGGCGCCGTCGCTCGCCGGCGTGGACACCGGACCAGTCGACGGCGGCCCCGGCGAGCCACAGCCGGCCGAGAGTCTTCTGCAGCAGCTCCTCGTCGGACTGGCGATCACCCTCATGACGCAGCGAGGCGAGGACCGCGCGCTCCGCGGCAGGGAACCCCTGCGGCTGCTTCGAGGCGAAGCTGCCCAGACTGTGACCAGGACCGACCTCGAGGAGGATCATCCGGCCCTGATCGCGCCACAGCCCGGCAATCCCGTCGGCGAAACGTACGGGCGCCAGGAGGTGGCGCACCCAGTAGCCGGGGTCCGTCACCTCGGCGGCCGTGATCCAGGTGCCCGTCACATTGGAGAGGTACGGGATGCCGGGAGAGGCGAGCGCGATCGAACGCACGCGCTGCTCGAAGGCGTCGGCGATCGGCTCCATCATGGCGGAGTGGAAGGCGTGCGAGGTGCGGAGCCGCCGGCAGGAGATGCCCTCCCCGGCGAGCCGCGCCGCCAGCTCCTCCACCGCCGGCTCGGGACCCGAGACCACGGAGAGCGCGGGGGCGTTGAACGCGGCGAGCGACAGGCCGGAGCCGCAGCGGCGCTCCAGCTCGGCGCCGGGCAGCTCGACCGAGAGCATCGCTCCACCCGGCAAGCTCTGCATCATCTCGCCCCGCGCCACGACCAGCTCGAGGGCGTCGGGCAGGGAGAAGACCCCCGCCAGGCACGCCGCCACGTACTCGCCGAGGCTGTGGCCGATCATCGCGGCGGGCCGGACTCCCCAGGAGATCCAGAGCCGGGCCAGCGCGTGCTCGACGACGAAGAGGGCGGGCTGCGCGAACCGGGTCTCGCCGAGGAGACGCTCGGCCTCCTCCCGCCGCTCTTCGGCCGGGAAGAGGAGATCGCGCAGATCGCGGCCCAGGCGGGGAGCGAGCAGGCCGGCACAGTCGTCCACCGCGCGGCGGAAGACCTCCTCGGTCGCATACAACCCGCGGCCCATCCCGGCATGCTGCGCCCCTTGCCCGGGGAACAGGAAGGCGGCCGGGCGGCCCGGCTCGGAGACGATGCTGGCCGGCTCCCTCCGGTCGAGCGCCCGGCGGGCCTCGCCGGCGTCGCGGCAGACCGCGGCCCGGCGGCAGCGGAGCTCCCGCCGCCCCACCTGGAGCGTATAGGCCACGTCGGCGAGGTCCGCCTCCGGGTGCCCGGCGAGCCATGCCGACAGGTTCCCGGACGCTGCGTCGAGCGCCGCCTCGCTCCGCGCCGAGAGCACGATCAACTGCCAGGGCCGCGCGGGGGCCGCAGGCTCCGGCGCCGGCGCCTCTTCCAGCACGACGTGGGCATTGGCTCCCCCGAGCCCGAAGGAGCTCACGCCGGCCCGCCGCGGCGTCGGCCCGGCGGGCCACGGTGCCGCGCAGGTGCTCACGTAGAAGGGGCTCGCGGCGAAGTCGATCTGCGGATTGGGCTGCTCGAAATGGAGGCTCGGCGGCAGGATCTTGTGCTCCAGGGCGAGCACCGTCTTGATCAGCCCCGCCACCCCGGCCGTCGCGTCGAGGTGGCCGATGTTGGTCTTGATCGTGCCCAAGGCACAGAAGCCGCGCTTGTCGGTACCGGTGCGGAAGGCCTGCGTCAGGGCGGCGATCTCGATCGGATCGCCCATCTCCGTCCCGGTCCCGTGCGCCTCCAGGTAAGTGATCGTCTCGGGCTCGACCTGGGCGATCTCCTGCGCGGTGCAGATCACCTTCGCCTGGCCGTCGATCCGGGGCGCCGTGAACCCCGCCTTCTCCGAGCCGTCGTTGTTGATCGCCGACCCCCGGAGGACGGCGCGGATCGAATCGCCGTCGCGCAGCGCATCCGCCAGGCGCTTGAGCACGACGATCCCCACCCCGTTGCCCATCACCGTGCCGCGCGCCCGGGCGTCGAAGGCCCGGCAGTGCCCGTCGGGAGAGAGGATGCCGTTCTCCTGATAGAGATACCCCGACTCCTGCGGGAAGATGATCGAGACGCCGCCCGCGAGCGCCATGTCGCACTCTCCCCCGAGGAGGGCCTGGGAAGCGAGGTGGACCGCGACGAGAGAGGTCGAGCAGGCCGTCTGCACGTTGAGGCTCGGCCCTTCGAGGCTCAGCTTGTACGAGACGCGGGCGCAGAGGAAGTCCCGCTCGTTGGCGAGGCCCACCTGCGTCCTGCCGAGAGCGGAGAGGAGCTCCGGGTGCGAGAGGAGGTTGTAGATGTACGTGTTCGTCGACGTCCCGCCGTAGACGCCGATCAATCCCCGGTAGCGCGCGGGATCGTAGCCGGCGTCTTCGAGCGCGCTCCAGGCGGACTCCAGGAAGATCCGCTGCTGCGGATCCATGATCTCGGCCTCGCGCGGGTTGTAGCCGAAGAGCTCGGCATCGAAGAGATCGGCCTCGGCGAGAGCTCCGCGGGCGCCGACGTAGCGCCGGTCTTCGACGAGCGCGGGGTCCCGGCCGGCGGCCCGCAGCTCCTCCGGTGAGAAGAAGGAGATGGATTCGACCCCGCCCACGAGGTTGCGCCAGAGCTCGGCGACGTCGCGCGCGCCGGGAAAGCGGCCCACCATGCCGATCACCGCGATCTCGAGGCCGGTCTTGTCTTGCGTCTCTTCCATGGCCTTCCTTCTCTAACCCTGCCGGCGCCCGAGGCGTTGCTTGAGCCGTTCCGCGCCGGCGCGCCGCTCCGCGTTGCGGCCCGGGGAGACGAAGGCGGTCTGCGCCGCGTCACCGCTGCCCAGAAAGGCGGCCAGCGAGCTGACCGCGGAGTGACGAAACAGCTCGATCATCGCGATATTCCTCTGCAGACGTTCCTGGAGCTTGTTATGGACCTGGATCATGAGCAGGGAGTGGCCGCCCAGGTCGAAGAAGTTGTCGTCCCTGCCCACTCTCTGGACTCCGAGTGCCTCGCTCCAGACCTCCGCGACCAGCGTCTCGAGCGCGCTCAGAGGGGCGGTGTAGGCGGTTGCCAGCGGGCTCTCGGGCAGCGGCAGGGCGCCGCGGTCCACCTTGGCGCTCGCCGTCAGCGGCAGGCGCTCCAGAATCTGGAAATGAGCCGGCACCATGTGCTCCGGCAGCGTCTGCTTCAGCAGCGCCCTGAGCTCGGCGGCCACGAGATCCGCGCCCTCCCGGGGCACCAGGTAGGCGACCAGGCCCTGCCCCGTCGCGAGGTCGTCCCGCTGGACGACGACGACCTCGCGGACGCCGGAGTGCTGCGCCAGCGCCGCTTCGATCTCGCCCAGCTCGACCCGAAAGCCGCGCGCCTTGACCTGCGAGTCGATGCGGCCCAGGAACTCGAGGCTGCCATCCGGCAGGTGGCGGACGAGGTCGCCCGTCTTGTACATGCGGGCGCCCGGCTCCTCCCGGAAAGGGTTGGGGAGGAACTTCTCCGCCGTCACTCCCGGCCGGCCGAGATAGCCGCGGGCGAGCCCCTCGCCGGCGAGATGGAGCTCCCCCGCCACCCCCCGCGGCGTCGGCCGCAGCCGCGCGTCGAGGACGTACGCCTCGACACCGGCCAGGGGCCTGCCGATCGGCACGTGGGCTCCGCTCAGGGCGGCCACCCTTGCGCTCGACGTCTGGAAGACCGTGGCGGTGATCGTCGCCTCCGTCGGACCGTAGGAGGAGAGGAAGGCGGCCGGCCGGTCGGTCAGGCCCGCCCAGGCCCGGAGCTTGGCCACCGGCACGCTCTCGCCGCCGGTGAGGAAGGCCCGCAGGCCCGGCGGCAGCGCGAGACGCCGTTCCGCGAGATCGCTCACCCACTGCCGCCAGAACGCCGCCGGGAGGTCGAGGACCGTGATCCCTTGCCGGGCGCAGAAGCCGAGGATGCCGTCGCCGGCCAGCTCGCGTGGGCGGCGGTGGAGGACCAGCGCGGCCCCGCTCGCGAGGGCGGAGAAGATTTGCAGCACCGAAGCGTCGAAGGCGAGCGGAGCGAACAGGAGGGTCCGGTCGCCGCCGCCGATCCCGATCGCCGCGGTGAAGCTGCGCACGAAGTTGACCACTCCCCGATGCGTCACCACCACACCCTTGGGCCGGCTGCTCGATCCGGAGGTGTAGATCACGTAAGCCTGGTGGTCGACCGGAGGAGCGGCGGACAGAGCGGACGGCGGCTCCGCGGCGAGGATCGGCCAGTCAGCGTCCAGGCGGATCACGTGGAGCGCGCCGGCGGCGGCGGCGAAGCCTGCCTGGAAAAGCCCGGCGAGGCTCTGCTCCGAGAGCAGGACAGGCCGCTCCTGGCCGCCGAGCGCGTCCTCGACCATCAACGCCAGCCGCTCCCGCGGGAAGGTCGGATCGAGGGGGACATAGGCTCCTCCCGCCTTGAGGATTCCCAGGATGCCGACCACGGCGTGCATGGACGGCTCGCAACAGAGCCCCACCCGCGTTTCGATGCCGACGCCCAGCCGCCTCAGGTGCTGGGCGAGCCGGTTCGACCGCTCGTCGAGCTCGCGATAGGTGAGCCGCCGGTCGTCCTCCAGGAGCGCCGGCGCGTCCGGCGTGCGGGCCGCCTGGCGCGCGAAGATTTCGTGGAGGCGGGACCCGCCGGCGGCCGGCACGCCGCCGTTCCACTCGAACAGCAGGACCTGGCGCTCGGCGTCTCCGAGCAGGGGCAGAGAGCCGAGCGTGCCGCCGGGGCGCGCGACCATCGCGAGAAGCAGGCTTTCGAAGTGGCCGAGCATCCTCGCCGCCGCCGCGGGCTCGAAGAGCCGCGTGTCGTGCGCGATCTCGAGCCGCATGGAGCGGCCGGGGGTGACCACGACGGTGAGCGGATAGTGGGTCTGCTCCAGCATCTCGACCGCGGCGACGCCCCACGCACGGCCGACCTCCTCGCGGACCCTGTGGTCGACCGGGTAGCTCTCGAAGACGAGGATGCTGTCGAAGAGCGGCCTGTCGCGCGGCACCTGGCTCCAGGCCCGGAGCTGGGCCAGGGCGACCGATTCGTACTGGCGCATCTCGGCCTGCTGCGCCTGGAGCTCGCGCAACCAGGCCGAGACCCCGCTCTCCTCGGAGAGCCCGACCCGCACAGGGAGTGTGTTGATGAAGAGACCGACGATCGTTTCGATGCCCGCCAGGGGGACCGAACGGCCCGAGGAGACGGCGCCGAAGAGCACGTCGTCCTTGCCGCTGTAACGGCTGAGCAGAAAAGCCGTCGCTCCCTGGACGATCGTGTTGAGCGTGACCTGCTGCGCGCGGGCGAGCTCCGCGAGGGCCTCGCTCACGGCGGGGGAGAGGCTCTTCTTGATCCGCGCGTAGGAGCGCTCCATCCCGGCCCGGCCGTCGGCCTGCTCCGCGGCCGGCCGCTCCACGGCGACCAGGGAGGGCGAGTGGAAGCCCTGGAGCGTGCGGCGCCAGAAGCCCTCGGCCGCGGCAGCATCCTGGCGCGCCAGCCAGGCGATGTACTCGCGGTAGGTGGGGGCGGGCTCGCGCCGCGCCTCTCCGGACAGCTCCCGGAGCAGGAGCGGCAGCGACCAGCCGTCGAGGAGGAGATGGTGATAGGTCCAGACGAAGCGAAAGCTCTCTTCGCTCGTGCGAATCAGGGAGAAGCGCAGCAGGGGCGCCCTGTCGAGCTCGAAGCCCCGCTGCCGGTCCGCCGCGCGATGGGCGGCCAGCTTCTCCGCCCGCTCGGCGGCCGGGCTGTCGCGCCAGTCGAGGAGCTCCCAGCCCGGCGACGCCTCGCGATGCACCACCTGGAGAGGTGACGGGCCCTCCCGCCACGCGGCTCTCGTGCGCAGGATCGGATGGCGGCGGATGAGGTGGTCCCAGGCCAGGCGGAACGCCTCCACGTCGAGATCGCCGTGCAGGTCGAGGCTCAGTTGCTCGACGTAGATGCCGGTCTGCGGGGAGTGGAGGGTGTGGAACAGCATCCCCTGCTGCAACGGCGAGAGAGGGTAGAGGTCTTCGATGTCGGCCGCCGAAGCCAGCAACCGCTCCAGCGCCGCCGGCTCCAGGCCCGCCAGGGGGAAGCGCGCCGCGCCCCGGCCGGCATCCTCCTGCCCGCTCTCGGCCACCGCGACGGGAACCGCCAGAGCCGCGAGCCCGGCGATCGTCGGCTGCTCGAAGATCTGGCGGGCGGTCAAGGCGAGCCCGGCCCGGCGCGCCCGGGAGAGGATCTGGATGCTCAGCACCGAGTCGCCGCCGAGCTCGAAGAAGTTGTCATGGACGCCCACCCGCGGGATACGCAGGACCTCCCGCCAGATCCCGGCCAGCCGCTCCTCGGTCTCCGTGCCCGGCGCCGCGTCCCCATCTCCGCCCTCGCGTCCACCCTCGCGATGGCTCCCGGGCGCCGCGACCAGGGAGAGAGCGCGGCGGTCCACCTTGCCCGACGGATTGAGGGGCAGGGCCGCGAGCTCGACGTAGACCGCCGGCACCATGTAATCCGGCAGGCGCTCGCGGAGGAAATCGCGCAGCTCGGCCCCCTTGCCCCCGTCTCCTCCCGCGTGGCGGGCCGTATAGGCGACCAGGTGCCTCTCCCCCGGTCCCCTCTCCCGCGCCAGGACCGCGGCCTCGCGGATCGCCGGGTGGGCGGCGAGATGGGCCTCGATTTCCCCCAGCTCGATGCGGAAGCCGCGGATCTTGACCTGATGGTCGAGGCGCCCCAGGACCTCCAGCGCGCCGTCCCTGCCGAAGCGCGCGAGGTCGCCTGTCCGGTAGGTCCGCGCCCCGGGCTCGGGCGCGAAAGGATCGGGGACGAAGCGCTCCGCCGTCAGGTCCGGCCGTCCCAGATAGCCGCGGGCGAGACCCACACCGCCGATCGCGAGCTCGCCGGCGGCTCCCGGCGGCACCGGCAGGTGGCCGTCGAGCACATAGATCCGCGTGCCGGCGATCGGCCGGCCGACCGAGACCGGCCCCGGCTCCCCCGGCACCCGCCAAGCCGCCGACCAGATCGTGGTCTCGGTCGGGCCGTAGACGTTCCAGACCTCCGCCGCGCGCGCGGTGAGCGCCCGCGCCAGGTCCGGCGTCAAGGCCTCGCCGCCACAGAGCGCCTTGAGCCGGGGGAGCCGATCGAGGCCGGCGTCGATCGTCATCCGCCAGGTCGCGGGAGTCGCCTGCATCACCGTCGCCCCGCTGTCGAGAAGGAAGCGCGCGAGGGCCTCGCCGTCGGCGGCGACCTCGGAAGGCAGCAGGGCGAGGCGCGCGCCGGTGATCAGGGGCAGGAAGACCTCCAGGGCGGCGATGTCGAAAGAGATCGTCGTCACCGCGACGAGCAGATCCTCGGGCCCCATCGAGAGCCGGCCGGCCATGTCCGCCAGGAAGCTGGTGAGACCGCGATGCTCGATCTCGACCCCCTTGGGGCGCCCGGTCGATCCGGAGGTGTAGATGGCGTAAGCGAGGTTGCCGGAGGCCGCCGCCGACCGCCCTTCCGGCGCGGCCTCCCCTTCTGTCGGGCCGTCGAGCAGGACGACCGTGCCCGCGAAGGCGGGGAGCCGGCCCCGGGAGCGCTCCTCGGTCAACAACACCGGAGCGCCGCAATCGGCCAGGATCAGAGCCAGGCGCTCCCGCGGATGGCGGGGATCGAGAGGCACGTAGGCGCCGCCGGCCGTGAGAACCGCGAGGAGGGCGACGACCAGGGCCGGCGAACGCTCACAGCAGAGCGCGACCTTGACCTCCGGCCCGACGCCGAGCGCCGCGAGGCGGCCGGCCAGGCGGCCGACCCGCGCGGCGAGCTCGCGGTAGGTCAGGCTCTCGCTCTGGAAGAGCAGCGCCACCGCCTCCGGCGTGCGGGCGGCCTGGGCCGCCACCAGCTCGTGCACGAGGACGGCACCGCCGGCCGCGGCGCCGGTGTCGTTCCAGCCGGTGAGGAGCTGGTGCGACTCGGCGGCGGTCAGGAGCGGCAGGTCCGAAAGAGGAGCGCCGGGGCGCTCCGCGATGCCGGCGAGGAGGGCTCCGGTCCGGGTCAGCAGGCGGCGGACCGTCACCGCGTCGAAGAGGTCGGTGCTGTATTCGGCCGCGGCGTAGAGGCCCGCGGTCCCCTCCTGGAACGTCAGGGTGAGGTCGAGCTTGGCCGCTCCCGTCTCGACCGGCAGACCCTCCAGGACGAGATCCACCGCTTCATGCCGCCCTCCCGGCGCGCCTTGCATGTTCTGGAGGATGAGCATGACCTGGAAGAGGGGGGACCGACCGAGGTCGCGCCGCAGGTACAGCTCGCCGATCAGCCGCTCGAAGGGCAGCTCCTGGTGCGCGTAAGCCGCGAGCGTCGCCTCGCGCACCCGGGCCAGCAGGGTGAGGAACGGCGGATCGCCCGCGAGATCGACCCGCAGCGCCAAGGTGTTGACGAAGAGGCCGATCAGCGGCTCGATCTCCGGCCGGATGCGGCCGGCGATGGGAGAGCCCACGATGACGTCCCGCTGGCGCGTGGAGCGCCAGAGCACCGCGTCGAAGGCGGCCAGCAGGGTCATGAAGAGGGTGGCGCCGTGCGCCTGGCCGAGCGCGGCCAGAGCGGCGGAGAGGACGGCGGGGAAAACGATCCTCTCGCGCCCGCCGCGGAAGCTCTCGACAGCGGGCCGCGGCCGGTCGGCGGGGAGATCGAGGACCGGCAGCTCGCCCCCCAGCCGCTCCTTCCAGAAAGCGAGCTGCTCCTCGAAGACCGGCCCCGCGAGCCGGTCGCGCTGCCAGAGAGCGTAGTCGGCGTACTGGACCGGCAGCTCCGGCAAGGCGGGCCGCGCGCCCGCGGCGAAGGCGGCGTACAGCGCCGTCAGCTCGCCGCCGAGGATGTGCAGCGACCAGCCGTCCACGATCGTGTGATGCAGGGTCAGCAGCAAGCGGTGCTCGCCCTCGGAGAGGTGGAGCAACGCCGTGCGCAGGAGCGGCCCGTGCTCCAGATCGAAAGGCCGCCTCGCCTCGCAGCCGGCGAGGCGGTGCGCCTCCCGGGCGCCCACCTTCGCGGGGAGCCATGCCAGGTCGACCTGCGGCAGCGGCAAGGGGCGGAACGGCGCGATCCGCTGGACAGGCCGGCCGCTCTCCCCCGCGGCCGGGAAGGTGGTGCGCAGGATCTCGTGGCGCCGCGCCAGCTCGCTCATGGCGCGCGACAACGCCGGAACGTCGAGGCGGCCCGCGAGGCGCATCGCCAGCGGGATGTTGTAGGCCGGGCTGCCGGGGCTGAGCTGGTCGAGGAACCAGAGCCGTTCCTGGGCGAAAGAGAGCGGCAGCTCGGGCGGGCGCGAAGCCGGGGCACGGCGGAGGATCGGCGGGACCGGCACGGCCTTTGCCTGGGCGCGCAGAGCGTCGACGCGCGCGGCGAGCCCGGCGGGAGTCGGCGCCTCGAACAGAGCCTCCAGCGGCAGCTCGACCTCCAGCTCGTCGCGCAGGCGCGACACCAGGCGCGTCCCCAGCAGGGAGTGCCCGCCGAGCTCGAAGAAGTCGTCGTGCGGGCCGACCTCTTCCAGGCCAAGGAGGCGCGCGAAGAGGGCGGCGATCTTCCGCTCCTGGCCGCGGTCCTCGTTCCGGCCGGCGCTCCACGGGCCCGCCACCGGCGCCGGCCCGGCTTCCTCCTCCGGCGCCGAGGACCTGCCGGCCGGCGGCGCGGCAGCTTGAAGGCCGAGCGGCCGCGGCTCGATCCAGTGCCGCCGGCGCTCGAACGGATAGGTCGGCAGCCGCACGCGGCGCCGCCGCTCGCCGGAGTGGAGCCCCGCCCAGGCGATTTCGGCGCCCGCCGCCCAGAGGCTCCCGGCGGCATCGAGGAGCACGGCCAGATCGTCGGCGGGCTCGTCCCGGGCGCGGCGCATCGAGGCCAGGACCACCGGTTTCTCCGGACCGGCCGCGAGCCGGGCGAAGCTGCCGAGGGACCGCCCGGGACCCACCTCGAGAAGCACCGCGCCCGCCCCGAGAGAGGGCTCGGCCAGCAGCCGCGCGGCGCCTTCTCCGAAGCGCACCGTGCGGCGCAGATGTTGTGCCCAATAGGCAGGATCCGTAGCCTCCGCGGCAGTGATCCAGTCGCCGGTGAGGTTCGAGACGTAAGGGATCGACGGCGGCTGGAGCGCGATTTGGGCCATCCGCTCGGTGAGCTCCGGGAGGACCGGATCCACCACCGCCGAATGGAAACCGTGGGATGTGCGCAGCCGCCGCCAGCTCACCCCGTCTCGCGTGAGCCGCTCGGCCAGGCCCGCGATCTCCTCCTCCGGGCCGGCGGCCACGCCCAGAGAGGGAGCGTTGACCGCGGCGAGGTCCAGGCGGCAGCCGGGCTCCTCCAGCAGGCGGCGCAGCTCGGCTTCCGGCAGCTCGATCGAGAGCATCGCCCCGGCGGGCAGCCGCTCGACCAGCTCGCCGCGCGCCGCCACCAGGGCCAGGGCGTCCTCCAGCGAGAAGACGCCGGCCAGGCAGGCGGCGACGTATTCGCCCAGGCTGTGGCCGAGCATCGCCGCCGGCGCGACACCCCAGGACATCCACAGCCGGGCCAGCGCATGCTCGACGGCGAACAGCGCCGGCTGTACGAAGCGGGTCTGGCCCAGGGCCTCCTCGGCCTCCGCGCGCTCCGCCGGGCTCCAGGGCCAGAGGAGAGCCCGCAGGTCGCGGCCGAGGGGGGCGGCGAGCAGCTCGGCGCAGGTGTCCATCTCGCGGCGGAAGACCGGCTCGGTCTCGTAGAGCCCGCGCGCCATCCCCAGGTGCTGCGCTCCCTGGCCGGGAAAAAGGAAGACGACGGGCCGGCGCGCGAGCGCCCGCCGGGTGCGCGCCACGCCGCCTTCTCCCTTCGCCGCCAGGGCGCGCCGGGCCTCTTCCGGCGTGCGGCACACCACGGTCCGCCGGAAGGGGAACGCCCGGCGGCCCGTCTGGAGGGTCCAGGCGATGTCGGAGAGGGTGGCGAGGGTGGCCAGAGTGGCGTCCGGGTGGCTCTCCAGCCAGCGGGCGAGGCGCGCCGCCGCGCTGTCGAGGGCTTCCTCGCTGCGCGCGGAAAGCGGCAGGAGCTGCCAGGGGCGGCCCGCCTCGGCGGGCGATGCTGACGGGGCCGGCGGGGCCTCCTCCAGCACCGCGTGCGCGTTGGTGCCGCCGAGGCCGAAGGAGCTGACGCCGGCGCAGCGCGGTCCCCCGCCGGCCGGCCAGGCGGTGTGGCGCACGTTGACGTAGAACGGGCTCGCCGCGAAATCGATCGCCGGGTTGGGCTGCTCGAAATGCAGGCTCGGAGGGATCTCCCGATGCTCCAGAGCGAGGACCACCTTGATCAGCCCCGCGATGCCGGCCGCCGCGCCCAGGTGGCCGATGTTGGTCTTGACCGAGCCCAGGGCGCACGAGCCCTGGGGACCGGAACCGAAGACACGCGCCAGGGCCGCGACCTCGATGGGATCGCCGAGCTGGGTGCCGGTGCCGTGCGCCTCGAGATAGCTGACGCGGCCGGCCGGAACGCCGGCCGCCGCCTGCGCCGCGGCGACCACCGCGGCCTGCCGCTCCAGGCTCGGCGCGGTGTAGCCGACCTTGAGCGAGCCATCGTTGTTGAGCGCCGTGCCGCGGAGCACCGCGCGGATCGGATCACCGTCCGCCAGGGCATCCTCCAACCGCTTGAGGACGATCACCCCGAGGCCGTTGCCCCAGACCGTGCCGGTCGCTCCGGCGTCGAAGGCGCGGCAGTGCCCGTCGGCGGAGTCGATTCCTCCCGCATTGTGGAAGTAGCCGGAAACCTGCGGCAGCTTGACCGAAACGCCGCCGGCCAGCGCCACGTCGCAGTCGCCGGAGAGAAGGGCCTGGCGCGCCAGGTGGACCGCCACCAGGGACGTCGAGCACGCGGTCTGCACGCCGAGGCTCGGCCCGGTCAGGCCCAGCTTGTAGGAAACCTGCGTCGTCAGGTAGTCGCGGTCGGTGTGGATCGCCACCTGCAGGCCGCCCAGCTCGCGCAGGAGGTCGGTGTGGCCGATCAGGTTGTTCAGGAAGTAGGTCGAGGTGCTGGCGCCGCCATAGACGCCGATCGAGCCCGGGAAGCGCTCGGGATCGCAGCCGGCGTCTTCGAGCGCTTCCCAGGCGCACTCGAGGAACAGGCGGAGCTGCGGGTCCATGGATCGCGCCTCGCGGGGCGAGACGCCGAAGAAGGCGGCGTCGAACAGCTCGGCGTCTTCCAGAAGCCCGCGCGCCGCGACGTAGCGGCCGGCCTGGATCTGCTCCGGATCGCGGCCTGCCGCGGCGAGCTCCGCCGCCGAGAAAAAGGAGATGGCCTCGACGCCTTCGCTCAGGTTGCGCCAGAATTCATCGAGATCGCGGGCTTTCGGGAAGCGGCCGGCCATGCCGATGATCGCCACGGCACCGCCGGCGGCCGGCCGTAGCGCCGTCGCCGCGGCGGCGCGGAGGGGGGCATCCCCGGCGCCGAAGCGTGCGGCCTGGGCCCGCACGGTCGGAGAGGCGAACAGCTCGACCAGGGGGATCTCCCGGCCGAGCAGCTCCTGCAAACGGCTGTGCAGCCGCACCAGCAACAGCGAGTGGCCGCCGAGGTCGAAGAAGTTGTCGTCCGTCCCGACCGCCGCGATCCCCAGCACCTCCTGCCAGATCGCGGCGATCCGCTGCTCGAGCCCGCCCGCCGGCACGATCCGGGCGGCGGCTTCCGCCGCCGAGGCCGCCGCCGCGATCCGCGCCAGGACCTTGCGGTCCACCTTGCCGTTCGGGGTCAGGGGGAGCCGCTCCACGAGGACGAAGGACGACGGTACCATGTAGGCCGGCAGCCTTTCGCGCGACGCTTCGCGCAGGCTGGCGACCGCCACCGCGCCGGCCTGCTGCGGCACCACGCAGGCGGCCAGGCGGCGCTCCCCGCGCTGCTCCAGAGCCAGGACCACGGCCTCGCGCACTCCGTCCAGGGAGGCGAGGACCGCCTCGATCTCTCCCGGCTCGATGCGGAAGCCGCGGATCTTGACCTGGAAGTCCGCGCGGCCCGCGAAGGTGACCTCGCCGTCCGGGAGATAGCGCCCCAGGTCTCCCGTCCGGTAGAGGCGGTCCTCCCCTGCTCCGGTGAACGGATTGACCTGGAACTTCTCCGCGGTCAGCGCAGAGTCGCCCAGGTAGCCGGCCGCCAGGTGCGGGCTGCGCACGACGATCTCCCCGATCTCGCCGACGCCGGCCAGCCGCCCCTCCTGGTTGAGGACGAGGAGCTGGACGTCCTGCATGCCGCGCCCGAGCGGCAGCACCTGCCTGGCGGAGCGCCCCAGGCGGTCCAGACGCGCGTCGCCGGCGCCGCTCTCCACCACGTGGAAAGCGACCGCCCGCTGGGTCTCGGTCGAGCCGTAGAGGTTGACGACGGTGGCGCCCGGAGCGAGCCGGCGGAGGCGCTCGACGTCGTTGCGGGTCAGCGCGTCGCCGACCAGCATCACCAGCCGCAGGCCGGGCACCTCGACGAGCGTCCCTCCTGCCGGCCTCTCGGTCAGCAACTGCCCCATGGCCGGCGTGAGGTGGGCCACCGTCACCCCTTCGCGCGCCATCCACGCGGCCAGGCACCCCGCCACCGGGATCTCCTCGGGATCCGGGATGATGATGGCGGCTCCCAGATACAGAGGCGTGAAGATGTCCCTCTGCAATGGATCGTGGGCGAGGGCGGAGAGCAGGCTGAAGCGGTCCTCCGCGCCCAGCGCGAAGCGCTCGCACTGCCAGGGGAGGAAGTGGGAGAGCGGCCCGTGGCGGCCGAGGATCCCCTTCGGTGTGCCGGTCGAGCCCGAGGTGAAGCCCAGGAAAGCCACGTCGTCGGGCTCGGCGCGCTCCGCCGGCGCCCCGTCCGCCCAGGCGTCGAGAGCCGCCAGGGCCGCCGCGGCGCCGCCGCCCGGCAGCTCGAGCCGCGGGCACCCGGCATCCGCCAGCCACGCCCCGACCGCCGCCGGTGGCGGCGCCGCCGCCACCTGCAACCAGGCGGACGGCGCGGCGAGCCGGAGAATGTCCACCAGGCGGGCCGCCGGATAACCGGGGTCGAGGAGGACGAACGCGCCCCCGGCGGCCATAGTGCCCAGCACCGCCTGTACGACCGGCGCGCTACGGTGCGCGTAGATGGCGACCCGGTCGCCCCGGCGGATGCCGTGGGCGGCAAGCCAGCCGGCCAGACGGTCGCTCGCGGCCGCCAGCTCGCCGTAGCTCCAGACCCCCTCGCGGTCCACCACCGCCGGCCGCTCCGGAGCCCGGCGCGCCTGCTCCGCGAACAGCTCATGCACGGCGCCGCGCCAGGAGCCGTCCAGGGCTTCCAGAGGAGACGGGAGCAGAGCGGCGGCCCGCGGCGTCACCAGCGACAGGCCCGCCAGCGGCTGCTCCGGGCTCTCCACGGCCTGCTCCAGGAGCAGCTCGAGCTGCGCCAGGAGCTCTTCCATGCGCACGCCGTCGAACAGATCGGCATTGAACACCAGGTCGAAACGGATCCCGTCCGCGCCGGTCTGGACGTAGAACGTCATGTCGAACTTGGAGGCCGGCTCCGGGGTCGACACGGCCTCCACCCGCAGCCCGGGCAGGCGCAGCTCGCCCGCGGGCTGGCTCAGCAGGTTGAAGAAGACCTGGAAGAGCGGCGTCCGGGAGAGGTCGCGCTTGACGCCGAGGCGGGAGAGCAGCTCCTCGAAAGGCACGTCCTGGTGCGAGAAGGCGCCCAGCGTCACCTCGCGCACCCGCGCCACCAGCTCGCGGAGCCCCGGCCGGCCGGAGAGGTCCGTGCGCAGGACCAGGGTGTTCAGGAAGCAGCCGATCAATCCCTCGGTCTCCACCGCCCGCCGGCCGGCCACCGGCGTTCCCACCAGGACGTCCTCCTGGCCGCTCTGGCGGCGGAGCAGCTCCGCGGCGCCGGCGAGAAGGACCATGAACAGCGTCGCCCCCTCGCGCCGGCCGAAGGCCTGCAGCCGCGCCGACAGGCCGGACGGCAGCCGGCGCATCCGGCGATCGCCGCGGTAGGTCTGCACCGCCGGCCGCGGCCGGTCCAGGGGGAGGTCCAGGGGCTCGACGCCGCTGCCCAGCCGCTCCATCCAGTAGCCCAGCTCCGCGCCGCGGCCGGCGGTCCAGCGCCGCTGCCAGAGGGCGAAGTCCGGATATTGCACGGGCAGCTCCGGAAGCGACGCGCTCCGCCCTGCCGCCATCGGCTCGTAGAGCGCCGAGAGCTCGCGCACCAGGACGCTGTTGGACCAGCCGTCCGAGATGATGTGGTGCATGTTGAAAAGCAGGCGGTGGACGTCGGGCTCCAGGCGCAGCAGGGTGGCGGCGAAGAGGGGGCCGCGCTCCAGATCGAAGGAGAGAGCGGAGTGCCACGCGCCCAGCCGGGCCGCCTCGTCCTGCCGCGCCGCCGCGGGCAGGGCGCCGAGGTCGATCACGGGGAGCGCCACGGCGGCGGGCGGCGCCACGCGCTGGAAGGGCACGCCGTCGCGCGCGCCGAAGGTGGTGCGCAACGCTTCGTGGCGGCGCGCCACCTCGCCGAGTGCGGCGGCGGCGACAGCCGGAAGCAGGCTCCCGTGCAGGTCCACCGTGACGGGGATGTCGTAGGTCGGGCTCCCCGGCTCGAGGCGGTCGAGGAACCAGAGGCGCTCCTGGGCGAAGGAGAGCGGCAGCGGACCGCCGCGCGGCGCGGGCACGAGCGGGATGTCGTCCGCTCCGCCCTGCCGTAGCTCCGCCTCGACGAGCTGCGCCATCCCGGCCACCGTCGGCGCTTCGAAGACCGCCCGCACAGGCAGCTCGATGTGGAAGGCGCGCCGCACCCGCGCCACGAGCTGGGTGGCCAGCAGCGAATGGCCGCCGAGCTCGAAGAAGTCGTCCTCGATCCCGACGTCGCCGCCTGCCACGCCGGTCGGGAAGACATCGGTCCAGATCCCGGCCAGGATCTCCTCCACCGGCGTGCGCGGGGCCACGCGGGTCTGGGAAGCCGTCCCCGGCGCGGGGTCCAGGCGGGCCAGCGCCCGGCGATCCACCTTGCCGTTCGCCGTCAGCGGCAGCTTGTCGAGGAAGACCCAGGCGGCCGGCACCATCGGCTCCGGCAGGCTCCGGCGCAACGCCGTCCGCAGCTCATCCGCCGCCGCTCCCGGGCCCGCCGGCACGACGCAGGCCACCAAGCGCCGCTCGCCGCCTTCGCCGAGGGCCAGCACCACCGCCTCGCGCACCGCCGGTTGGCCGGCGAGCGCCGCCTCGATCTCCCCCAGCTCGACGCGGAAGCCACGCAGCTTGACCTGCCGGTCGACCCGGCCGATGAATTCCAGGCTGCCGTCGGGCCGCCTGCGGGCGAGGTCGCCGGTGCGGTAGATCCGGCCGCCGGGAGCCTGCGGCCGGGGCTCCGGCACGAACCGCTCCGCGGTCTGGGCCGGCCGGCCGAGATAGCCCCGCGCCACCCCCGCGCCGGCGACGCAGAGCTCTCCGGCGACTCCTGCCGGCACCGGCTGCAAGGCGGCGCTCAGGAGATGAACGCGGACGTTGGGGAGCGGGCGTCCCAGCGACGGCCGCTCGCCGCGGATCGCCGCCACGGTGGCGTCCACCGTGCACTCCGTGGGGCCGTAGACGTTGAAGAAAGCCGGCCTCCGGCTGGCCGCCAGAGAGGCCCAGAGCGCGGGTGGCACCTCTTCGCCGCCGACGAGCACCCTCTCCAGATCACCCGGCTCCTCCAGGAGCCCGGCCGCGACGAGAGGGCCGAGCTGGCCCGGCGTGCAGTCCAGCACCTGGACGCGGGACTGCCGCAGGAAGGCGAGCATCCGCTCGGCGTCCGGCCTCACCTCCTCGGGCACCCACCGCAGCGCGTGGCCGTCCAGGACCTGGATCCACTGTTTGACCGAAGCATCGAACGCCAGCGGCGCGTTCACCGCCACCCGCAACCGGGCGCCGGCCTTCTCATAGACCGTCTCGCGCAGGGCGGTCAGCAGGTTGAGCACCGAACGGTGCTCGACCATCACTCCCTTGGGCCGCCCCGTCGACCCGGAGGTATAGAGGACGTAGGCCAGGTCGTCAGGCGAGCCCGGCGCCTCTGCCGGGGGTGACGGCTCCCCGCTGTCTGAAGCGTCCGGTTGAGCGTCCAGGCAGATCACGGTGAAGCCGCCCGCGGGCAGGCTGCCGCGCAGGCTCTCGTGGGTGAGCACGGCCCGGATGCCGGCTTCGCCGAGAATCGATGCCAGCCGCTCCGCGGGAGAGCCCGGGTCCAGGGGGACATAGGCACCGCCGGCCCGGAGGGTGCCCAGGATCGCCACGAGCGCATCCCCTGACCGCGGCGACCGCGGCAGACAGAGCCCCACGCGGCTCCCCCGCCCGACGCCGAGCCGGCGCAGGAGGCCCGCCAGGCGGCCGGAGCGCTCCGCCACCTCGCGGAAGGTCAGGCTCTCGCTCCCCGCTTCCACCGCCAACGCCTCGGGAGCGCGCGCCGCCTGCCGGTCGAACAGCTCGTGGAGGCACACCGGCGCCTCCTCCGGCCGGGCCGTGGTGAAAAACCGCGACGTGTCGTTCCACTCCTCCAGGAGCTGCTGCCGCTCGCCTCCGCTGGTGAGAGGCAGGTCCCCGAGCCGCTGCCCGGGGTCGAGCACCGCGGCCGTCAACAGGCGCTCCAGGTGAGCCAGGAGCCGGTCGATGGTGGTGCCGTCGAACCGATCCGTGCTGTATTCCGCCTGCACCCGAAGCCCCTGCTCCACCGGCGCCAGGCGCAGAGTCAGGTCGAGCTTCGTGGCAGCCGTCTCCACCGCGAGGAGCGACACGGCGAGACCTTGCAGATCGAGCTCCTTGACCGGGGCGCTTTGCCAGGAGAACAGCACCTGGAACAGAGGGGTCTCGGCAAGGCGGCGCTCCGGTGCCAGCTCCTCGACCAGGCGGTCGAACGGCAGCTCCTGATGGGAGTACGCTCCCAGGCTCGCCTCCCTGACCCGGGTGACCAGCTCATCGAACCGGGGGCTTCCGGAGAGATCGGTCCGCAGCACGAGGGTGTTGACGAAGAAGCCGATCAGCCCTTCGAGCTCCACCCGGTGACGGCCCGCCACCGGCGTTCCGACACTGATGTCCTCCTCACCCGTCCAGCGGGCGAGCAGCGCCTGGAACGCCGCCAGCACCACCATGAACGGCGTCGCCCCAAGCCGGCGCGCCAGCAACGCGGTTCCCCGAGCGGTGTCTTCCGGGATCAGCAGTGTCCGCCTTGCCCCTCTTTCGCCATGCACCGCCGGCCGCGGGCGGTCGGCGGGCAGCTCGAGCGGAGCCGGAGCCCCGGCAAGCCGGTCCCGCCAGTAGTCGAGCTCGGCGTCCAGAGACGGCAGGCGGCGGCGCTGCCAGAGCGCGAAATCGGCGTACTGAACAGGCAGCTCCGGCAGAGGCGAGGACCCGCCCTGCGCCAGGGCGGTATAGAGAACCGCCAGCTCCCGCATCATCACGCCGACCGACCAGCCGTCCGCGGCGATGTGGTGCAACGTGGCGAGCAGCGCGTGCTCTCCGCTCTCCAGCCGCAGCAGCGTGACGCGCAGCAGCGGCCCGGCGGCGAGATCGAACGGCCGCCGTGCCTCCCCACCGGCGAGGCGCAGCGCTTCGGCCCAGCGCGCTTCCTGCGGCAGCACCGTCAGGTCGACGAGGGGAACAGACATCGCGACGTACAGGGTGACCTCCTGGCGCGGCCCCTCCTCGGCGGCCCGGAAGATGGTACGAAGCGCCTCGTGGCGGCGAACGATTTCTCCGAGGGCGGCCGTCAGCACGGCCGCGTCGAGCCGGCCGGTCAGCCGGAAGGCGGCCGGGATGTTGTAGGCGGAGCTGCCGGGATGGAGCTGGTCGAGGAACCAGAGCCGCTGTTGGCTGAACGAGAGAGGCAGGCCGCTCCGCTCCGGCGAGCGCGCCAGGAGCTCGTCCGCGAGCTCTCCCGGGAGGTCTCCAGGTGCGCGGCGCAGCGCGGCGCCGATCCGGGCGGCGAGCCCTTCCAGCGTCGGATTCTCGAAAAGAACGCGCAGCGGCAGCTCGACACGAAAGGATTCGCGGATGCGGGCGAGGACCCGGGTGGCGAGCAGAGAATGGCCGCCCAGCGCGAAGAAATCGTCGTCTGCTCCGACGTCGTCGCGCCGCAGCACCTCCGCCCAGATCCCTGCCAGGATCTCCTCGACCGGCGTGCGCGGGGCCCTGCCGTCTGGAGAGGCCGCTCCCGCATCCGGGACCACCCGCGCCAGAGCCCGGTAGTCCACCTTGCCGTGCGAGGTCAGCGGCAGCTCCTCCAGGAAGACCCAGGAAGACGGCACCATCGGCTCCGGCAGGCTGCCGCGCAGGAATGCCCGCAGCTCGCTGGCGGTGGTTCCTTCGCCCACCACACAGGCCACCAGGCGCCGCTGCCCGCCTGCGTCCACCGCCGAGACCACCGCCTGCTCGCGCACTCCCGGATGGCGGGCGAGCGCCGCCTCGATCTCTCCAGGCTCGATGCGGACGCCGCGGATCTTGACCTGATGATCGAGCCGGCCCATGAAATCGAGCCGGCCGTCAGGCAGCCGGCGCGCGGCGTCCCCGGTCCGGTACAGGCGGGCTCCCGGCTGCCCGGAGAAAGGGTCCGGCAGAAAGCTCCCTGCCGTCAGATCGGGGCGTCCGAGGTACCCCCGGGCCACGCTCGCGCCGCCGAGCAGCATCTCCCCGCGCACCCCGACCGGTACCAGGGAGAGCTCGCCGTCCACCAGATAGACGGCCACGCCTGCGATCGCCCGGCCGATCGAAGGCGCGCCGGAAGCTTCGGGCCCGGGCTCTGCCTCGACCCGGCCGGCCGTGGCCATCACCGTGATCTCCGTCGGGCCGTAGAGATTGACGAGCTCGAAACCCAGACCGCGGGCCGGCCGCCTTTGCAGCCGGTCACCTCCCGTCGTCAGGGCGCGCAGGCTGAGCCCCCGGAAAGCCTCGATAGCCTCGATGCTGCCGCCTGCTTCCGCGAGGAGCGCATCGGTCAGAGGGGTCGGCAGGAAGGACACAGTGCACCCGTTGCCGGCCAGCCAGCGCAGCAGCGGCCCGGGCGCGGACCGTGCCTCTGCGGGCGGAATATGGACACTGGCCCCCGCGGTCAGGGCAGGCCAGATCTCCAGAACCGAAGCGTCGAAGCCGGGGGCCACCAGCAGCGTCGAGCGGTCCGCCGCCATCATGCGGAAGCGCGCGCGCCACCAACCCATGAGCTGGACGAGACCCGCGTGGCTGACGCAGACCCCCTTCGGCCGTCCTGTCGAGCCCGAGGTGTAGATCACATAGGCGAGGCTCGCCGGATGGGGTGGCAAGGCGGTCAGGCCGTTCCGGCGCTGCGCCGGAACGGGCTCCGCGTCCCCTTCGTCCAGCAGAACGAGGTGCACCGGGGATGCCGCCCCGCCGCAATGCTCGACCAGATTCCGCCGGGTGACGAGCACCGCCGCCCCCGAGTCTCGAAGCTGCCAGCTCAAACGTTCCGGCGGAGAGTCCGGGTCGAGCGGCAGGTAGGCTCCGCCCCCCCACAGCACGGCGGTCAGCGCAATCAGCGTGTCGAGAGAGCGCTCCAGGCAGACCCCCACCAGCTTTTCGGACACCACGCCCAGACACTCCAGCCGGCAGGCGAGTCTCCGCGCCCCGTCCCCCAGCTCGCGGTAGGTCAGGCACCGGCCTTCGGCATCGACTCCAGCCACTGCATCCGGCGTCTCGCGCACCCAGCGGGCAATGAGCTCGGGCACAGAGGCGTCCACAGAGAGGCCCTGCAGAGGCGGCGGGTTCCATTCCCGGAGGGCTTGCTGCCGCTCGCCCTCGCTCAACAAGGCACACTGCGACAACGGGCGCTCGGGATCGGCGTCGACCGCGGTGAGCAAGGCTTCGAAATGGTGCAGCAGGCGCCGGATGGTCGGGGCGTCGAACAGATCGGCGTCGTACTCCGCCGCCAGCCACATCCTCTCCCCAGCCGCCCGGACCGCGAGCACCATGTCGAGCTTCGCCTCCCCCCCTGCGATCGCGAACGGCTCGGCGGACAGCCCGGGGATCTGGAAGGCATTCACCCCTTCCAGGAGGAACATCAGATCGACCAGCGGCGACCGTCCTGGGCGCCTCTCGGGCCGCAGCTCCTCGATCAGGCGCTCGAACGGCAGATCCTGATGCTGGAGGGCGCCGAGGACCGTCGCCCGGATGCGCGCCAGGTGCGCACCGAACGCCAGATCTCCCTCCAGCTTCGAGCGCAACGCCAGAGTGTTGACGAAAAAACCGATCAGGTCGGCCGTCTCGGTACGGTCGCGGCCGAGGACGGGAGTGCCGACGATCAGATCCTGCCTTCCCGTGTAGACATGGAGGAGAGCCGCCAAAACGGCCAGGTAGCCCATGAACGGAGTCGCCTCGAACCGCTGCCCCAGGGTTACCGTCGCCGTGTGAAGCTGAAGCGGGACCTCGTGGACGAGGATCGCATTGCGGCGCCGCCGGCCCTCCTGCCGCGGACGGTCCGTGGGCAGGCCGAGCTCCTCCGGCGCTCCGGCGAGCTCCTCCCGCCACCAGGCGAGGAGCTTCTCCAGCCGTTCTCCCGCCAGGCGCTCCTGCTGCCAGGCGGCAAAGTCGGCATACTGGATGGGCAGCTCCGCCAGGGGCGAAGGGAGGCCGCGGGAGAAGGCGGCGTAGAGCGTGCCCAGCTCCCGCACCAGGATCTCCGACGACCGGCCGTCTCCGATGATGTGGTGCAGCACGAAGAGCGCGACATGATCATCGCCGTCCAGGCGGAAGAGGGCGGCGCGCAACAGCGCTCCCGCTTGCAGATCGAAAGGCCTGGCCGCCTCGCGCCGGCCCCATTCCCGCGCCGTGCCCTGCCGCCGTTCCCGCGGCAGGCCCGACAGGTCCACCAGCGGCATCAGCAGGGGGCCGGGCGCGGCCAGGACCTCGAACGGCTCACCGTTCCGCGCGGGGAAAGACGCGCGCAACGCCTCGTGCCGGCGGATGATCTCCGCGCAGGCGCGGGCCAGCAGAGCGATCTCGAGAGGACCGCGGAAACGCACGGCGGACGGCATGTGGTAAGCCGCGCTGCCGGGCGCGAGCTGATCCAGGAACCAGAGGCGCTGCTGGCCGAAGGAGAGGAGGCGCCGGGCCGGGTCGCTGCGCACCGGGATGGTCTCGCTCGCGACGACAGTGAGCCCCTTCTTCCGCAGCTCCTCCTGCAAGGCCCGGCGCTGCTCGGCGGAAAGCTTGAAGGACGGCTTCATGCCGGCGTCCGCTGGAGAGCTGCGATCCGCAGCTCCGAGGTATAGAGATTCCCCGCCGCATCGCCGAGCCAGGCCTGGTCGATCCGGGGCAGCATTTCTGAGACGGAGACGGACGCCGAGCCCGGAGCGGACTCCCACGCGGCCCGCAACAGCCGGCAGAAGGTGTCGACGTAGATCGGGCTCTCGAGGTCGAGGTAGCAGGGCTTCTTCTCGGTCGTGATCTTGTAGAAGCAGAAGCGCGGCAGCCCGAGGTCCCGCGCCCAACGCCGGACCGCCAGGAAACGTTCGAGCGGCTCCTGGACGGCGGCGAAGTCGAGCTCGTCGGCGGCGAAGCGCCAGCGCTCCCGGGAGACGACGAGGCGGTCGACGACGATCCGCGGCGTGTGGCGGCGCGGTGGCAGCACGGAGCCGAGGATCGAGGTACATTCCTGGATGAGATAGGCACTGAAGAAATCGATGGCCGGGAAGCTCACCCTGCCGTCGCGCGTCCGCGCCCGGAGGCCCGCCGGCGTCTCCTCGATGACGACCTCGCCGGAAGGCAGAATCTGGGACTCCGGCACATTCGGCACCGTGTCCCCGAGCTCCATCTGGTAGATCCACGGCAGGCTCACACCCAGGTTGAGACGCTGGATCGGCGCGTGGCGGTGCAGGTTCGGCAGGACCACCGTGTCACCCCGGGAGTCCGCGGCGAGGGCAGCCGCGATCCGCTCCGGCTCCGGGTGTTGCGACAGGAAGCACGACCAGAGCAGGGTGTTGCCGCTGTGGACCTCGCCGAGCACCAGCTCGAAATCTCCGCGCTGCAGCGCCGCGAGGTCCGCGGCGGCGATCATCACGTCCGGGCTGAGGTAGCGGGCCAGGGTCCACACCGGGCCGGGATCGCCGAGCGGCCCGAGGCGCTCGGCCAGCTCGGCCGTCTTGAAACGCAGCACCCGGCTGCCCTCCGGGATGGCGCCGAAAGCCGCTGCCCAGCGGGACTGGAATTCCCGCTCGACCGCCAGGAAGCAGGCCTCTCTCTGCGCTTTGTAGAAGACCTCCACCGCGCGCGAGAAAAGAGCATGGCTGTCCACGGCCCGGCTCCCCGCGCTCTCGACTTTCCCGGCGAGCTCCGCGTAGAGCGGGCGCAGGATCCCTTCGACGGCGCGGGCGAGCTCGGCCGCCACCCAGCGGGCGACTTCCAGCACCAGGCTGAGAGGAGGCCCCAGGGCGGCGAGCAGGTCACCGCCGAAGCGGACCTCGACATCGCGCCGGGTATCCTCGTAGACCAGACCGCGGCCGGCGTACATCTGCCCTTCCCGGTGACGTGAAGCCGCCTGGGTGAGCTGCGTGAACGTCGTCTCGAGAGCGCGCATCGCGGCGTCGAGCGCGCCGGCATCCCCGGCCGCCGCGGCGACACCGTCGCGGGCGCGGCGCAGCTCCGCGAGACGAGCCAGGGCCGCGGTCCGGCGCCCGGCGTCTCCGATCTTCTCCAGCCGTTCGGCGAGCCGGCGATCGGGATGGAGATCGAGCGGCAAGGCGAAGTCCCAGGCGACCCACCGCGTCCGGGAGAACGTTTCGAGCAGCGCGAAGACCTCCTCCTCCGTCCTGAACAGGGTCTCAGGGCCGGTGACCAGATCGCGGGCAAGATCGCGCGCGCTTCTGAGCCCCTGGCAGCCGGCGAGCAGGCGCGCCTCCCGGGGAGAGAGTGGGAGCGGCTTGCCAAAGGAGCGGTAGAGAAGGTCTCCATCCAGGTAGAAGCTCGATTTGAGGCGCGGCGCCAGCCAGGGCCGCAGCGCCGGATCGCCGGCCAATGACGCGGCCAAGGCGTCGATGCACCAGGCTTCGAAATAAACCTCGCGCCGGGCGAGAAACGAAGCGCTGTAGCGCACCGCGGCCGGCGCTCCGTCCGCGCACAGGGAGGCGAAACCGACCGGTCCGAAAAAGCCGATGGTGTCGTTCTTGACGCAGTAGCGCTGCCAATAGCCGGCGACCAGCTCTTCGTGCTGGCGGCGCTGCGAGGTACGCGCCGCAACGCCGGCCGGCTTGCGGACGAGCTCGTCGAGGGCGGTGGCGCAGGCCGGGCGGTTCTGCCAGATCACGGCCTCGCGGAAGCGCTCGCTCGCCGCCACCCGAGCGATTTCCCCGGAGACGCGCAGCACGTCCTCCTGATGCCGGAGGGCCAGCTCCGTCCGTGCCGCCGCGAGGGTTTCTCCCGCGCTCCGCAGGGACGCGAAGGCAGCCGTGCAGCCCGGCTCCGGGACGTCCTTGGGAAGCTTGCCTCCGGTCAGGGCCTGCATCGCCTTCATCAGCGGCCGGCGGCTCTCCTTGTCTTCCCACAGACCGGCGCTCCGCAGGCCGTCGAGCGCGGCATGCACAGCCCGCAGCGCGCCGGCGCGCGCCTCCGTGGCGCCTTGCTCGGCGTCGAGGACCCGGTCGGCGGCCGCGGCAGAGCGCGGAGCCGCGAGCCCCAGCACGCCGGCCGCCGGGAACCCCGCGCCGCGCAGCACGGCGGTCCGCCACAGCGCCCACGTGCCGCCGGGGAGCGCCACCAGGTGATCCGAGGGGGCGGTTGCGCTCACGCCTGTCCTCCCGGCGGAGAGCTGGCCGCCCGCGCCGCGAAATCCAGGAGGACAGGTGCCGTCTCCTCCATCTGCCGGCGCTGCTCCGGGTCTTCCAGCAGCGCAGCCGCCAGGCCGGCGACGGTCGGCGTGTCGAAGACATGGAAAAGCGGCACCTCCACCCCGAAAGAGTCGCGAACGACCGTGACGAGCTCGGTGACCCGGAGCGAATTGCCACCGCGCTCGAAGAAGTTGTCGTGGATCCCGAGCTCCTCGACGCCGAGCACCTCGGCCATCATGCCTGCCAGCACCTCCTCGACCGGCGTGCGGGGCAGCACCGGCTCCAGGGCCTGCCGCAGGATCTCTGGATCGGGCAGGGCGGCGCGGTCGATCTTGCCGTTGCGGGTCTGCGGAAGGTCCGCGAGCAGCACGAAGGCGGACGGCACCATGTACTCGGGCAGCTTCCGGCGCAGGAACGCGCGCAGGTCGTCCGCCGCCGGCGCGGGCTCGCGGCGGCAGGAGGCATAGGCGACCAGCCGGGGCTCCGTGCCGGGTTCCTGGCCGCGCAGCAGCACCGCGGTCTCCCGCACCTCGGGATGCTCGCCGAGGACGGCCTCGATCTCCCCCAGCTCGATGCGGAAGCCGCGCACCTTCACCTGGCGGTCGATCCGGCCGAGGATCTCCAGGGAGCCGTCGGGCAAGCGGCGGCCCAGATCGCCGGTGCGGTACAACCGCTCACCCGGTGCCCAGGGATCGCCCCAGGGATCAGGGATAAAGCGCTCGGCCGTCTGGGCGGACCGGCCGAGATAGCCGCGGGAGACACCGTGCCCGCCGATGCACAGCTCGCCGGCGCTCCCCAGAGGCACCGCGTTCCAGGCCTCGTCGAGCAGATGAATGCGCACGTTCGCAATGGGACGCCCGAGGACCGGACGCCCGAGCAGCGGGCGGGCGCTCCCTTCGCTCACCGCCACAGCCGTGGCGTCGACAGTGCATTCGGTGGGACCGTAGACGTTGAAAAAAACGGGACGCCGGCCCGGTCCCGCGGCAGCGGCGGCCAGGGCGCTCCAGAGCGCGCGCGGCAGCTCTTCGCCGCCGACCAGCACCCGCTCGAGCGCGCCCGCCCCCTCCGCCCCCTCGGCATCGGCGAGCAGACCCGCCGCCACCAGAGAGCTGAGCTGGCTGGGTGTGCAGTCGAGAGCCTGCACCCTGCTCGCGCGCAGGAACGCGAGCAGCCGGGCGGCGTCGGTCCGCACCTCCTCCGGCACCACGATCAGAGCGTGGCCGGCGAGAAGCTGCACCCACTGCTTGACCGAGGCGTCGAAGAAGAGCGGAGCGTTGAGCGACACCCGCAGAGGACCGCCGGCTCCCTGATAGACGGATTCCTGCAAGGCGGCCAGGAGATGGATCACCGAGCGGTGCTCGACCATGACCCCCTTGGGCCGCCCCGTCGAGCCGGAGGTGTAAAGGACGTAGGCCAGACTGCCGGCGGCGTCTTCCGTTTCCGGAGCGCCGCCCGGCAGACCGGCGATCTCACCGGCTTGAGCATCCAGGCAGATCGTCTTGAAACGGCCCTTGGGCAGGGATGGGCGCAAGCTCTCGTGGGTGAGAAGGACGGAGGCGCCGGCCTCACCGAGGATCGCCGCCAGCCGCTTCTCGGGGGCGTTCGGATCGAGAGGCACGAAAGCGCCGCCCGCCTTGAGGACGCCGAAAATCGCCACCACCGCGTCGGCCGAGCGCGGCAGGCAGATACCGACCCGGCTCTCCCGTGCGACGCCTTGCCGGCGCAGGGCCCGGGCGAGCCGATCCGCCCGCTCGTCGAGCTCGCGGAAGGTCAGGCGCTCGCTGCCGGCCTCGACGGCCAGAGCCTCCGGGGTCCGCGCGGCCTGGCGCGCGAGCAGCCCATGGAGACTGGCCCCGGAGGCCGCGGGCCGCGCGGTGTCGTTCCATTCGCGGAGGAGCTGATGCAGCTCTCCTTCGCTCGCCGCGGGCAGCTCGTCGAGCCGCCGCCCGGGAGCGGCGGCAGCCGCCGCGAGCAGCCGCGCGAGATGGGCAAGCAGGCGCTCGATGGTCGTCCCGTCGAAGAGGTCGGTGCTGTATTCCGCCTGGACATCGAGCCCCTCTTCTCTTGCGGCGAAACGCAGGATCAGGTCGAGCTTGGCGGTCCGCGTTACGGTATCGACCGGGACGGCGGCGATCCCCGGCAGTCCGAAATCGGAGAGCGGCTCGTCCCAGAGGCCGACCAGAGCCTGGATCAGCGGCGGGCGGCCGGGCGAGCGGTCGATCTTGAGCTCGTCGACCAGCTTGTCGAACGGCAGGTCCTGGTGGGCGTAGGCTTCGAGCGCCGTCTCCCGCACCCGGCGCAGAAGGTCAGAGAAGGCGAGATCGCCGGAGACCCGGGTGCGCAGGGCCAGTGTGTTGGCAAAGAAGCCGATCAGATGCTCGACCTCGGGGCGGTTGCGGTTGGCGATCGGCGTGCCCAGCACGACGTCGGGCTGTCCCGCGGCACGGGAGAGCAGCGCCGCCGCGGCGGTGAGGAGCGTCATGAAGAGCGTCGCGCCCTCGCGGTGCGCGGCGGCTTTGAGCGCGTCGCTCAGGGAGCGCGGAAGCCGGAGCGACCGCTGGCCGCCGCGGAAGGTCTGGACCGCGGGCCGCGGGCGGTCCGCCGGCAGCTCCAGCGCGGCGGGTGCCCCTTCCAGGACCTCGCGCCAATAGCCGAGCTGGCGCTCCATCTCCCCATCCGCGAGCCATCGCCGCTGCCAGACCGCGTAATCGGGATACTGCACCGGGGGCGCGGCGAGATCCGGCCGCCGCCCCGCGGCGAGAGCGCGGTAGGCCGCGCTCACATCGCGCGCCAGGACACCGAGAGACCAGCCGTCCGCGACGATGTGATGGAGGGTGAGGCAGAGGACGTGCTCGGCCCGGATGTCCTTCCCCGCAAGACGGGTGCGCAGCAAGACGCCCCGCAGCAGCGGCCCGCGCTCGAGATCGAACCGCCGCCGCGCCTCTTCATCCATCAGCCGCGACAGCTCAGGCTGACGGACCACGTCCGGAAGCGCGCTCAGATCGACGACCGGAAGAGCCAGGCCGGCGGTGGGAGAATCCGCGATCTCCTGCGCCGGCCGGCCGGCCACCTGGAGGAACGTGGTGCGCAGCGCCTCGTGGTGGCGCACCAACTCGGCGAGAGCGCCCGCGAGCGCGCCCACCGACAGCTCACCGGTGAGGCGGAGGGCCGCCGGGATGTGATACGCCGGGCTCGCGGGATCGAACTGAGCCATGAACCAGAGCCGCTCCTGCGCGTAGGAGAGCGGCAGCGGCCCGTCCCGCGGGACACGCTCGAGCGGCGGCGCCTGGGCGGACCGCGGCCGGCCGCCGAGCGCTTCGAGCCGTTCGGCAAGACCGCCGACGGTGGGGCTGCGGAAGATCTCGCGGAGCGAGAGGTCGACGCCGAGCTCGCGTTGCAGCCGGGAGGTGAAGCGGATGGCGAGCAGCGAGTGGCCGCCCAGGTCGAACAGGTTGTCGTGGAGCCCCACCCGCTCGACGCCAAGCAGCTCGGCCCAGATCGCCGCCACCGCCCGCTCGGCCGCCGTCCGCGGCGCGGCATAGCCCGCCGACGAGATCCCCCCCTCCGGCCGCGGCAGGGCTTTGCGGTCCACCTTGCCGTTCGGCGTCCGCGGCAGGGCCGCGAGGACGACGTAGCGGGCTGGCACCATGGGCTCGGGAAGGAGGCCGCGGAGATAGCCGCGCAGCTCCCCTGCGCCGGGTCCCGGCTGCCGGCGGAGAGAAACATAGGCCACCAGGGCGCGTCCTTCCGGCAGGTCGCCGCGCGCCACAACCACCACCTCGCGCAGCTCCGGATGCGCGGTGAGCGCCGTCTCGATCTCTCCCAGCTCGATGCGGAAGCCGCAGATCTTGACCTGATGGTCGATCCGCCCGAGATAGTCGATCCGCCCGTCCCACAGGCGGCGCGCCAGGTCACCCGTCCTGTAGAGGCGCTCGCCCGGCCCGCCGAAAGGATCGGGCACGAAGCGCTCCGCCGTCAGCTCCGGACGCCCCAGGTAACCGCGGGCGAGGCCCGCTCCCGCCAGGCAGAGCTCGCCGGGGACGCCCACCGGCACCTGAGCAAGCCGGCGGTCCAGCAGATGCACGCGCGTGTTGGCGAGCGGGTGCCCGATCGTCACCCGCTCCGCGCCGCGCTCCACCTCGTCCCACGTCGAATAGGTGGTGTCCTCCGACGGTCCATAGAGATTGAGCACCCGCCGCACCTGCGCGTGCCGGTGGATGCGGGCCGCGAGAGTCGGCAGGAGAGCCTCGCCCGCCAGATTCACCGTGCGCAGCCCGGTCGGCAGACCGCCCTCGGCCAACTCGGCCATGGCGGAGGGGACGGTGTTGATCAAGGTGACCCGATCCGCGGCGGCCAGGGCGGAGAGGGCGAGGGCGTTCTCGGCCAGGATCACCGTTCCGCCGCAAGCCAGAGGCAGGAACAGCTCGAAGACCGAGAGGTCGAAGCAGATCGAGGTGCAGGCCAGCACGCCGGCCAGATCCTCGGCGGGGAATGCTCCGCGCGCCCAGCCCACCAGCTCCACCGGGCTGCGGTGCTCCACCGCGACCCCCTTGGGCCGGCCGGTCGACCCCGAGGTGTAGAGCCCGTACGCCAGGTTGTCCGGACCGGCGAGCCGCTCCGGGTTCTCTGCGCTCTCCCGCGCGATCTCGGCGCTCTCCGCGTCGAGCAGCAGGGCGCGGATCCCGGGCAGGGAGAGGGCCGCGGCGTGCCGCGAATCGCTCAGCAGCACGCCGATCCGCGCGTCCTCGGCGGTGAACACCAGCCGGTCCGCCGGATAGGCCGGATCGAGCGGCACATAGGCGCCGCCGGCCTTGAGCACGCCGAGCAGGCCCGCCACCATCGCGGGCGTGCGATCGAGCAGCACCCCGGCCCGGCCCTCCGGCCGGATGCCGATCCGCCGCAGGGTGTGCGCCAGCTGGTTGGCCCGCCGGTTCAGCTCCCGGTAGGTCACGCCCTCCTCTCCGCTGACCAAAGCCACGGCCTCGGGCGTGCGCTCCACCTGGGCCTCGAAGAGCTGGTGCAGGCAGAGCCCGTTCCCCTGCTCGACTCGCTCGGCGGCGGTGCTGTTCCACCCCTCGATCTCGCGGCGCTCCGCCGCCGTTAGGATGTCGAGGTCTGCGATGGCGCGCTCCGGCGTCGCGACCATGCCCTGCACCAGGGTGACGAGATGGCCCATCAGCCGCTCGATCGTCGCCTCGTCGAACAGGTCCGTGCTCCACCGGAGCTGGGCGGCGATCTCGCTCCCACCGGCGCTTTCGATCTGGCCGGCGGAGAGCGCCAGATCGAACTGGGTCGTCGGATTGTCCAGATGGAAGGACGTGAGGGTCAAGCCGCCTACGGTGAGCTCGACACCCTCTTCGGACAGGGAGACGGCGGCGAGCGCCTCGATCTCCGGGAAAGGCGACTTCTGGAGCACGAACATCGCCTGGATCAGCGGCGCCCGGCCGCTGTCGCGCTCGGACTGCAGCCGCTCGGCCAGCAAGGCGAACGGAAGATCCTGGTGATCGAAGGCGTCGAGAGCCGTACGCCGCACACGCTCCAGATGCTCGCCGACCGCCGGCTCGCCCGCGAGGTCCGCGCGCAGGGCGACCGGATTGACGAAGTAGCCGACCATCCCGGTCAGGCGCTCGCCCACTTTTCCCGGCGCCCGGCCGGAGGTGGGGCAGCCGACGAGGAAGTCTTCCTGGCCGCTGATCCGCGAGAGCAGAGCCTGGTAGGCGGCGAGGAGAACCATGAAAAGGGTGCAGTCGCGGCTGCGGGCGAGGGCGCGGAGCTCCGTGGAGAGCTCAGGGCCGAGGCGGAGAGAGCGTTCGGCGCCGCGGTAACTCTGCAGGTCCGGGCGCGCTCTGTCCGCCGGCAGCTCGAGCGCCGGAGCGCCGGCCAGCCGGTCTCGCCAGTGCTCCCACAGCCGCTGCCCCTCGGGTCCGGCGAGCGTCTCGACCTGCCAGCGGGCGTAGTCGGCGTAGCGCAGGGTGAGAGTGGGAAGCGCTTCCTGCGCTCTCCTCTCTCCGTCCGCCTCCGACGCGAAGCACGCGCAGAGCATCCCGAGCTCTCGGATCAGGATGGCGAGAGACCAGAGATCGCCGGCGATGTGATGGAGGCAGAAGAGGAGCACGTCCCTCTCTCCCGGCTCGCGCTCGAACAGGGTCATCCGCAGCACCGGCCCCCGCTCGAGGTCGAACAGCCGGTAGGCCTCTGCGCTGAGCCTCCCCACGAGCTTCCCATCGCTCCAGCCGGTCGCATCGAAGCGGAAGAACGGCGCCTCGATCCGCTCCGCCACTCTCTGCACCGGACCCTCCGGGCTGTCGCCATACGTGGTGCGCAGCAGGGCATGGCGGTCGACCAGCGCTTGCAGGGCCTTGTACAGCGCCTCGCGGTCGAATCCCGCGGAGAGCCGCACCGCCCCCGGCATGTTGTAGGCGGCGCTCTCGGGAGCCAGGCGATGGAGGTACCAGAGCGAGCGCTGGCCCCAGGAGAGAGGGTGCTCGCCCTCTTCGGATCCGGGCAGCGGCTGGAGCGCCGGCTCGGGGCCGCTCGTCACCAGGGCGAGCACCTGCCGCGCCGCCTCGCGCAGCGAGAGACCATCGAGCAGGGCCGAGACGGAGGGTGACACGTCCAGATCGGCTTCGAGGGCGCCCTTGAGCTCGATTGCCACCAGCGAATCGAGGCCGAGCTCGGCCAGCGGCTGCTCCGGGTCGATGCGGGACGCATCGATCCTGGTCAGACGGCTGAAGAGACGCCGCAGGTGCTCCTCGACGAGCGCCGGACGCTCGTCCTCGGAGCCCGCCAGAAGGGCCGCGCGCAGCCCGCTGTCCAGGGTGGGCAGGGGGGAACCGGCCATAGCCTGCTGATCGACCAGCGGCTCGACCAGGGTCTCGGCCGCCGCCTCGTCGTCGCCTTCGAGGCGATGGCGCTCCAGGACCTCCAGCCGGCTTTCCTGATAGAGACTCCGGCAGAGGCGGCGCTGGATCTTGCCGCTCGACGTCTTCGGGACAGTGCCGGCGCGCACCAGCACGACTTCGCGCACCGGCACCTCATGCTCTCCCGTGATCGAGCGCCGCACCGCCGCACCGATCTCTCCGAGATCCGCGTGCCCCTCGGCGCGCCGCTCCACCTCCTGGACGATCACCAGGCGCTCCTCACCCTCCACGTCCACAGAGAACGCCGCGCCGCTCCCGGGCCGCAGCGCCGGATGGCTGCGCTCCGCCGTCAGCTCCAGGTCCTGCGGGTAGTGGTTGCGCCCGCGCAGGATGATCAGGTCCTTGAGGCGGCCGGTGACGAACAGTTCGCCCGCGGCGAAGAAGCCGAGGTCCCCGGTGCGCAGGAACCGCTCCGCGTCGTCCCCATCGGCCCCATCGGCCCCGGCCGCCCCCGCGAGCCGGGCGCGGAACGCGCGTTCCGTCTCCTCCGGCTGCCCCCAGTAGCCCTGCGCCACGCTCGGGCCGGCGAGCCAGATCTCCCCCACTCTCCCCGGCGGGCTTTCGGCGCCGGTCTCCGGGTCGACGATCGCCAGGCGCTGCTCCAGCCACGGCCCGCCGCAGCCCACCAGGCGGCGCTCGGGCTCCGCGCCCCGCGGGGCTTCCGGCTGGTGGCGTTCCAGGGAAGCGCCCGAGAAGGACGCCGTCCGCGCCCCCCCCGCACCGCCCGCCGCGAGCAGCGTGGCCTCGGCCAAGCCGTAGCAGGGGAAGAAGGCCTGCCGCCGGAAACCGCACGGCGCGAAGGCCGCGGCGAAGCGCTCCAGCGTCTCGGCCCGCACCGGCTCGGCGCCGTTGAACGCCACCCGCCAGCTCGACAGGTCCAGCCCTTCGCGCTCGGCCGGTCCGATCCGCCGCGCGCACAGGTCATAGGCGAAGTTGGGGCCGCCGCTCGTCGTCGCCCGGTAGCGGTCGATCGCCTCCAGCCAGCGCCGCGGCCGTTGCAGAAAAGCGGCCGGCGCCATCAGCACGCAGCGGCCGCCGGACCACAAGGGCTGGAGGACGTTCCCGATCAATCCCATGTCGTGGTAGAGGGGCAGCCAGCCCACCACCACCGACTCTTCGTCCTGGCCGAACGCGGCCTGGATCATCCGCTCGTTGTGCGCCAGGTTCCCGTGGCTGACCATCACCCCTTTGGGCGAGGCGGTCGAGCCGGAGGTGTACTGCAGGAAAGCGAGGTCTTCCGGCCGCAGCGCGGCCCCTTCCCAGGCACCGGCCGCGGGGAGAGCGTCGGCGGCCAGCCACCTCACCTCGGCGAGCTCGGGCGTCCGCTCGATGAGCTGTGCCGCACCGGCGAGCAGGCTGGACGTGGTCAGGACCACCGCGGGAGACGAGTCCCGAGCGACGCTCCGCAGCCGTGGATCGTCGCGCCGCGGACGCGGCGGATAGGCCGGGACCGCCACCACCCCGGCGTAGAGACAGCCGAAAAAGGACACGACGAAGTCGAGCCCGGGGGGGAAGAGCAGCAGCGCCCGCACGCCGGGAGCGCAAGACTCCCGCAACGTGGCGGCCACCGAACGCGCCCGCTCATCCAGCTCTCTCCAGGTCAGCCGCCCGGCCTCCACCTCGCCCTCGGCGAGAAAGAGGTACGCCCAATGATCGGGCGCTTCGACCGCCCGGCTAATCAGCAATTCCGTAAGCATTGTACGCTTATGCCCATTCTAAACAACCATACAACAAAAGACAACTCTCAATCGGCTGAGTGGCCTGAGAGTATCCCACCCACTAGCCCGACTTTACCGCCTTAGCGGCGCAAGCATTTGCTCCTAAAAGATTTAGCCGTGTTTTTGTATGACCTACGGCGCTCGGTAGCGATCCAGGCCGAGCGCCGCAAACAGCTCGCGCTGGCGCTCGTTCATCTCAGACAGCGTCGTGTGCAGGGTTGGTGGAATCCCGGGCTGCCCCGAGGGGTAGAGCGTGGTGATTTCGTGGATGCCGCCCAGTTGGTCGAGGATTTCAGGGATCGAGTCGCGCAGTCCGGCGCGATCGAGCTCGCGTTGGAGCAGGCTCACCAGCATCAGCGCCAAGACGCAGCAGAAGACATGCACCTCGATCTTCTGGTCGGTCCAGTGGTACTGCGGGCGTAGAGCGATGTGCCGGGGATCTTTCAGAGTGCGGAAGGCCCGTTCGATGTGAGCCTGGCTTCTGTAGCCACGGACGATCTCGGCGTCACTCCAGTCGGCCAGGTCAGTAAACAGCAGGGTCTTGCCGAGCAGTGTGCGCTGCAGACTTTCCCGGGCCTGGATGTTGAAGCTGTGCTTGAGAACCGGGAGTCGCTCGACTTCGCTCAACTCGATGAGGAAAAGCTCCTTCATGTGGCGAGCTGCGAGCCAGGCGTCAATTTTCTTTTGGGTTCCCGCCAGGGTCGGCGGCTTGCCGGCGGGGGTTGGGTTGCAGGCCCAGGCGTCGAGTCGCTGTTGGAGCTCTTGCAGTTGCTGCTGACGCTTGCCGATCTCGCGCAGCAGCGTTTGAGTCTGGGCCTCAAAGAGGGCTTCGTTGTAGGTCACCAAGACGGTACGCAAGACGCCGAAGACCTTCTTTTCGGTGCGCACCACCCGGACGCCCGGCAGGCCCTCTGCGGCCAGCGAGCGAAACCCGGAGTCCGGAAGGCTGAGCAGGTCGCGATGCTGAGTGGGTACCAAAGAGCCGATGAAATGCAGAGGGCTCGCCGCGAGGGCTTGCAGGTTCTCCTTCGAGTTGTTGCCCTTGTCGAAGACCAGGGTCACGCTCGAGGTCTCGCCGGTCAACGCCTTGCAGCGGTCGATCAGCTCGCGGGTCAAGCTGGAGAAGGTCGGAGAGTCGGCTCGGTTGCCCGGGTAGGTGCGGTGCAGCAGGGGGAGGTGGAAATCGGCGGTCACCAGCAGAGCCAGGCCGACGATGCGCAGAGCGGCACGGCCCTCTTTGCTCTTGCCGCGCTGTGCCAGGGTGGAGCGCTGGTTGAAGGAGTCGATGTAGGTGAAGAAGTTGGTGGCATCGAACAAAAGGCGCCGGACATCGACGGCAAACTCGCGGACCAAGTGGGCCACGAGGTCAGCCTCGATGTGTTCGAGGGCCTCACGGTTGACGTGGTTCATATTGTCCCAGAAGCGCTGGCTGCTCAATTGTTCGGGTCGGAGGTTGAGCAAGCGGCGCAGGACGGTGGCCTGGAACCACTGTTCGATGCTGGCTTTACTACAGGGCGCCAGGCAGCGATTGAGGGTGGCCACCAGGAGGTAGGTGCCCACCGAGGGGCCGGTGCCGCGTTTGGGGACGTGTCGGTCGATGCAGTCGACGAGCTTGAGCCGCTGCGCCAAGTCATAGAGGCAGACGACAGCGGCGAAGTCGATGACGCTGGCAGACTCAGGCTTGCAGACCGCAGGAGGCTGGGCAGCTCGGGAGAGAGCGGCGACGATGTCGTCGGCGCGGCCGAGGTACTTCTGCCAGACGATCTTGGGCTTGCCGTTGACGCGCTTGGCTTGCATTCGCGGGCTTAGTAGTAGGTGTGGCCTCGGATCTTTTTCGTGGCGAGGCTAGCTAGCCATGTTAGGTCATACAATAGCGCCGAGAAGTATTTTTGTCTAGTCTCTTCGCCCCTAAGTCTCTATCTTGGCGTTATTTGATGTGGCCTTCCGGATTTTTGGCGGTGGAACACTGTTAGGTCATACAATTTCTGGTGACTTTTTGCCCCCGGCAACCGCTACGTAACCAACTGACAGGATAGAGGTTAACAGGGGCTCGTACGCCTCGGAAGGCGGGGCGTACGAGCCCGAGGACGGTAAAGTCGGGCTAGAGACATGGGCCGCTCTGCGGAGGCGGTCGGCCGGATCGAGAGTCGTCCCAAGAAAGACGGACAATCTCGCGAGCTTGTTTGCTTTCCGCGTGCTCTTGGCAGATCTATACCGCCAGACGGGCCAGCTGCTCAAGGCTCGGCTGATCGCGGCCGGCCGCTCTTCCAGGTCTCTAGCGAGCTTGGCGAAGTGCAGCAGGGCGGCAGAGGCAGAGCTCCGGAAGCCCGAGGTGCCGTCGAGTCGCCGCACCGCTTCGAGGCGGTAGACTCCATAGCCATCGAGCGAGGATGATAGCCTTCCGCCCAGCGTCGGGGGTCGTCGCTGGCAATCAGGGTCAGGTCGGCTCTCACGGTCGCAGCGTACGCCGGCAGAGGGTGTTCACCGCGTCGAGAACGAGGAGCTTGGTCGAAGGGTCGAGTCGCTCTTCGATCACGGCTTACCCCTCCGCGGTCGCGAGGCTCGGCAGGGCTCGCTTCGCGAGGTCGGTTGAGAGAAACCTCAACGGCGCCTCCGGATGGAGGCCGGCCTTGACGTACCGCCGGAGGCGCTTCTGGAGGTCGGGTGTCGGCAGCTCGGCGTTGACGAAGAGGACTCCGGCAGGGGCCGGCATCTGGTAGCGGAGGAAGGGCCTTCCGGAGGCGATTGCACAGGAGAGCCCTAAGACGAAATGCGACTTGTCGACTCCCCGCCTCCCGTGAACCATCGCCAGGCCTCGATCGGTGATCAGGCCCTCGGCGAGCCACCGCCGGGCGGGAACCTCGCGGTGCAGGTAGGTTTCGAGATCATCGACGGGAAAAGGAGGGCCGGGGATCGCCTCCTTTCGGCGGCGGGCTCCTGGGGGCGGGAGGACGGGGCTCTCCTCGTCCGCCTGGAGGGGCGGCTCGATGGTTGAGAGTCGCCCTTTTGTCTCTCCGTGTGGCGCTCTCTCTTCCGGAGTTGACGAGGAGGCCGTCGGAAGTGGCCTTAGCAGGAAGCCGGGGCAGAGGTCGAGGAGAGTCTCGAGGTATTGAACCGCTTGAAAAGCGGAAGGCCCGCAGGCCGGCGATCTGAGTGCCCAGCCGCTGTTGGAGGTCCTTCCAGGCAAGCATCACCGGTGGCCCGTTTTTCCGGATCTGTCTCGAGAGCCAGGTGCACCAGCAGTAGAGGTCGATCCTCAGGGGACCCCGGAGCTGGTGGAGGAGACTCATGTCGAAGGGAGTCGATCTTTGGCGGACGAGGCGGGCGAAGAATTCGGTGCTAAGACAGACCGAAAGACCTCGATCCGACCGCTTTCCCTTCGACGGGGAGATCGGAGGCGGCGGCCAGGGGTAAGCTCGCAAGGAGGGTCATGTTCTCGGGGCCGGGAGGGATGTGGGGGCTCCCCTCGTGTCGCCGGACCTCGAGACGCAAGTCGGCCAGTCTCCGGAGCTGTTTGCGGATCTGGCGGCACGTGCCGTGGGCGCCGCCAGTGTTGTGGATGTCGAGGAGAGCGCAGAGGTGGTACCAGGAGGGCGCGAGGAGGATCTCCGGTGTCTCTCCGCGAACGGCTTCGGTCCAGAGATGGGCGAGGAGGAGCCGCGCATAGCGGCCCGTGGGGAGTCCGGCGTCGGATGAGGCGCGGAGGGTCAGATAGAAGAGCCTCTCCTCGCTCAAGGAGATATGCCTGAGCCCAGCTCTCTGAGAACCACCCCCAACCGCCTGACAAACAAGGAGGCGCACTGATGCCCCGTACTCCCTCCCGTCCCCCGGATCAATCCGGCCGTCGTCAAGGATGCTTTCCGCAAGCCTGCCACCTCGGAGGCCGGCTACTACATCCTGGAGAAAGGCAAGACCCTCGTGTGCCTCCGTGTCCGCAAGACGAGCGTCCACATCGGCGTCCGTCACCAGAGCCGCTGGCACTCCGTCGCCGCCCTCCATGCCGACATGTCCGTTCAAGAGGTCGAGGACGTTCGCATCGCGACCCTCCAACTCGCGCGACAGCTCCAGGACGGCGAAGACCTCCCCTCCTTGGCTCGGGGCCGGTCGATGACGCTCGCCCAGCTTCACCAGGGAGTTCATGATCGACCTGCGCGAGACCCGCGGCGATGTGCTGAGCGACAGCACCCTCAAGAACTACGCCGATGTCTGGCGGCTCTATCTCCTTCCCGCGGCCGGCCATCTCACTCTTCCTCGCCTGACGGTTGAAGTCGCTCGCCAGATCCGTCCCCACCTACCCGCCACACTCCCGCCGTCCGGACCCACGGCTCGCGGGCATCGCGGGAGACTGCCGGCCGCGGGTGGTGTTGACCACCGCCTCGCTCCTCATCCGGCGCGAGGCGCTCGCCGCTCAAGCCCCTGCGCTGGCGGACGCGCTCTGGCTCGCGACCGAGACCCTGCACGAGGACCCTGCGGAGCTGGCGCGGGAACCCCATCCTGAGGATGTGGCTTTCCTTCAGTACACCTCCGGCTCGACCGGAACCCCCAAGGGCGTCATCGTCACCCACGCCAACCTCCTCGACAATCTGGAAAGGATCCGCATCGCCTTCGCCCAGACGCCGGAGTCAGTGGTCGTGGGATGGCTTCCCCTCTTTCATGACATGGGGTTGATCGGTAACGTCCTGCAGCCCTGCTTCGTGGGAGCCGACTGCGTCCTCATGTCCCCGGCGGCGTTCCTCCAGAAACCCGCCCGCTGGCTGCAGGCGATCCACCGCTTCCGCGGCACGACGAGCGGTGGTCCCAACTTCGCCTACGACTTGTGCGCCCGGAGCATCGGGCCCGAAGTGCGAGAAGACCTCGACCTCTCTTCCTGGAGCGTCGCCTTCAACGGCGCCGAGCCGGTGCGTAGCGCCACGCTCGACCGCTTCGCCGAAGCGTTCGCCCCCAGCGGCTTCCGTCGCGCGGCGTTTGTCCCCTGCTACGGCCTCGCCGAAGCGACATTGCTCGTCTCCGCCGCCCGGGGGGCCGCGGACGAGCCGCAGGTCAGTTGCGGTGCGCTGTCTTCCGGTGGAGAGGTCCTCGTCGTCGCGCCGGAGTCGGCCATCCCTTGTGCCGGCGAGGCGGTGGGCGAGATCTGGGTGACCGGGCCGAGCGTGGCCGCGGGCTACTGGAACCGGCCGGAAGAGACACTCGCGACATTTGGTGCGATGCTCGGGAATGGCCGCGGGCCGTATCTGCGCACCGGCGATCTCGGCTTCGCGAGTTGGTCGTCAGCGGCCGGCTCAAGGTTTTGATCATTTTGCGCGGGCGCAACCTCTACCCCCAGGACGTGGAACTGGCCGCGGAGAAGGCTCACCCGGCTCTACGCGCCGGAGGCGGCGCGGCGTTCTCCGTTGAAGAGCAGGGAGAGGAGCGGCTCGTCGTGGTCCACGAGGTGGAGCGCCGGCCTCTCCACCCGAGGGGAGATCCCGGGGAGATCGCCGACGCGATCCGGCGCGCAGTCGCCGAGGAGCACGGGGTGCGGGTGGCCGGCGTAGCGCTGCCGCGCACGGGGACGGTCCCCAAGACCTCCAGCGGCAAGATCCGCCGCCTCGAATGCCGCGCCCGATATCTCGACGGCACCTTGGAGGTGCTCTACCGGAGCACGGATGCTCCCGATGGACCGGGCAGCTCGGGGCGCCTGCTCACCCGCTTCGATCTGCTCGACCTCGATCCGGAGGACCGGGCTGCCGCGCTCACCGCCTGGCTCCGCGAGGAGATGGCCCGCCGCGCCGGAGTCGCCGCGGCTTCCCCCAGGAGACCTGGGTGGCTCCCAGGACGCCGGTCGAAGAGCTCCTCGCCGGAATCTGGGCCGAGCTCTTCGGTCTCGAACGGGTCGGGGCGGCCGACGACTTCTTCGACCTGGGCGGCCACTCTCTGCTGGCGGTACGGCTGATGGCACGCATCGAGCACGTCTTCGGACTGAAGCTGCCGATCTCGGCGCTGTTCGAGGCGCCAACAGTGGAGCATCTGGCCGGAGCGATCCAGGGGGCTCCACTGCGGCGCTCCGCGCTGGTGCGTCTGCATCCGGGAGGCTCGGGCCTTCCCTTGTTCCTGGTCCATCCGGCCGGCGGAGACGTCTTCGACTACGTGGAGCTGGCGAAGAGGCTCGGGACGGATCGTCCGGTCTACGGTGTGCAAGCGGTCGCGGAAGGCAACGGCCATCCGCTCAGGATGGAGGACTTGGCGGCGCACTACCTGGCGTCGGTGCGCGAGGTCCAGGCCGAGGGTCCCTGGCTGCTGGCCGGCTGGTCGTCCGGTGCGGTCATGGCCTACGAGATGGCACGGCAGATCGAGAGCTCGGGCGGTGCCACATCGCTTTTGGCGTTGATCGACCCGCCCCCCTCCGGAGGGACGCAGCGAAGCCGTCGACGAAACCTTGCTCCTGGCTGATTTCGCCGCCGCGGGGGTCGCTTCCGAGCAGCAGAAGGCGTCGATTCGGAAGATGCTGGAAGGGCTGGACGTGGACGCCGCGCTCGACCGCTTGATCGAGCTGGGGCGGGCCGAGGGAGCGCTGCCGGGCGTGGGCAAGCCATGGCTGCGGGAGTGTCTCGACCTCTACAGCCGCATCGTGACAGCCGTGCAGTGCTACCTGCCGCGCCCGTACGGAGGGCGGGTGATCTTGTTCCGGGCCAGCGCCTCGCTGGCTCCGGGGGCTACCGATCTTACGGCGGGCTGGGGCTTGCTTGCCAGAATTGAAGCTCATCTTATCCTTGACGCGAATCATATTCCTTGCTCCGGCAGCCGGCTCTCGACTCTCTGGTGGAGCGCCTGCGGAGCGAATTGGGCGGCTGAGAGTTGACTTGGATTTTGGCGCAACCAGCTCGGCAAAAGATGACAAGCCTCAAGTCTGAGGGGGGCCTGGAGGAATCGTATGAAGCCATACCTCTGGCAGAGCCGGAGGCTTACTTGTTAAATTAAAACGAGTTAAACCCTTCGTCCGCGAGTTTTCTTCTGTGCCGTCATCCGCTGCCGGCCGCGTTCTCGCCACTCCCAGAGCCATCGGATCGGATAGGAGATCCCCGCCTCGCATCTGTACTCAGGGCCGGTGCCTTGAGTGCGCCAGCGCTGCACTGTTTTCAAGGAGACTCCTTCGACGTAGGCGAGCTCGACCTCCTTGAGGTCCCGAAGGTCGAGGGCGTCGGCATACCGCAGGAGCTCGGCGAACGAAGGGGCGAGGGCCAAGGCGGCGGTGATCCGATGAATGCCGATCCGTACCCCGGGAGGCAATGGAGTGTCGCAAGCCGGCGGACTGAGGGCTTCCGCGAGCTCGATGGTCCGCCGGAGGTGCTCGGCGAGGACGGGCACCTCGAGAAGCGCAGCGAGTACACCCGTCAGGGACTCGAGCGGCTCGCTCCCAGTGCCACGCAAGTTGGCTACAGCGAGCAGGTCGAGCTTCCCCGCTTTCAGAGTCTGCTGCTCCAGTTTCAGAAACGCTCCTTCCACCGTGTCCTCGGCGACAGGGAAGAGAGGAGCAGAAGGAGGTGGGCTCGGGGCATGGATATCAATAATACTCTTGTTGTAGTTTATCTGGCAAGAGCTTGGCGGAGATCTTCGTCACCTCCTCCGCCACCGGCCTCCAGGCCAACGGCAGCCTAGTTATACTACAATAGAAGTTTTTACAAGAAACCTCCTCTCTTCCGATGAACTCAGCGCCCCACGACCGACTCTCCGGCGAGCCGCTGGCTCAGCCTCCGAAGGAGAGTTCTCAGGCCCTTCTCTTCCCCGACTCTCCTCTGCCTTCGGTGCCGCAGGCCGTTCTCTTCGGCGACGAAGATGAGCCGCCACGGGGGCTCGGCTTCTATGCCCGCGCCTTCATCGAGACGACGATTCCGCACACCACGCCGAGTGTGCATGAATTCTCCAGGAAGTGCGGCATCTACACGTTGAGCCTCACCGCGCCGGCACACTCGGGTCTGCCGAGCGGCGTCTATCCTCGGCGCATCCTCGCCTGGATGACTACGCAGGCGCTTCGAGTCGGGTCTCCGAACCTCTTCATCGGCCATCTGTCGACCTGGGCTTTCAACGCTCTCGGGATCACGCCGACCTTCGGCGCCAAGGGCACCATCCCCGCCTTGAGAGCTCAGCTCTTCAAGCTCTGTAACACGTCCGTCCGGATCATGACCCATCTCCCCTCGGGCCGGCTCGATCGATCGGAGGGCGGGGGCTTCCAGGTCACCGACTACTTCAACATCGTCGGGGAGAAGGCCTTCGTTCAACTGTCGCCCGCCTTCTTCGAGGAGATCTGCCGGCGGCCCGTGCCGATCGACCTCGACGTCCTCAAGCAACTGCGCTCGCCGCTCACGACCGACGTCTATGTCTTCCTCACCTATCGGGCGATCCGGTCGCAGCGCCTGCGCCGGCCCGATCCCATTCGGTGGACTGACCTGATGGACCAGTTCGGCTGTCAGTTTCGCCTCGTCCGCCAGTTCCGGCATGCCTTCCTCGCGGCGATCAAGAAGGTCCTCGACTTCTACCCGAACGTCCGGCTCAAGCACGACGAGAAGCACCTCATCTTCCTCACCTATCCGCCTCACGTCCCCCGGGTTGCCGTTCCCTCCTCTTCGCCAGTCCTGAAGCCCTGACGCTTCGGCGTCGCGGTTGACCTGGGCGCTGCTCGCTCCGGGCCGAGGCTTGGAGGCTTGCCCAATGCTCATCCGGGCATGGAAGGAAGTTTGACGCTGCCTCCTGGTCTCCCCGTCTCTTTTCTCCACCCAGGAGGCCTTGTGCGCGACGCCCTCGCTTCCGCGGAAAACAGGCCACTTTTGCGGAAGGAAGTTTGACGCTCTCCTTCGAGGGGCCACCGAAGGAGCTTTGACGCCTCACCCATGGAGTTTTGACGCCGGACGAAAGGAAGTCTGACGCAAAACCCCACAAACCTCTCATTGAAAAGGGCTTCTGGCTCCCTGAGTAGTTTTTTCGAGTAGATCTCTTGAGTAGAGCTACTAGTAGTCGGCAGCCTCGGGCTGCGGATTTGCGGAAAGCGGTCCCGGAGGTGGTGTCGGACAGGAGCACGAAGAGCACGGCCTGGGCGTATCCCCGACTGCGCCGGGGTCGGGCTCTCCGCTCCAATCTCCTCGCCCGCCAGGAGCGGCGGGCTGCGGGGATTCCGCTCCGATCCCTTACGCGCCCACCCGCCCCCCCAACAGCACAGGGAAAGGGGCTCAAAGGGCCTTCGGCGAGGAGGCCCTCAAAACGGGCCTCCCAGGCGGATGGACGGCCGACGAGATCCCCTCCGGTTGCAGGTCCGCCGATCGATCTCGGAAGGAGGACCATAAACAGACCCGGCCGCTGGATCTCGCTTCTCCCAATCCTCGCGCTCATCCCCCGTCTCGGTCTCGTGGTCGCCGCGGCCGACCGCCAGCCGGTGGCTCCAGGCACACCCGCGCCGCCCTGCTGGGCTTGAGCTCGGCCGCGCTCGCCGTCCTCGTCGGGCTCGCCGAGCTCTACGTCGGGAGCGCGGTCGTCTCCCGCCGCCATCGAGGGCTTGCGGCCGTCTGGGTGGGGATCACGGTTCTCTTGAACGCGTTGATTCTGCCCCTCTCCCTGTCCGGGCTCGAGGCGGTGCCCCTCTGGGACATCCTCGGCTCGCGCTTCCTCCAGGTGATTTGGAGCACCGGGCTCGGCCTGCTCTCGACCCTCTGCGTCTGCGGTTGCCTGTGGGCTGACGTCGTCCGCGAAGGCTCCGGCTTGGCGGACAAGTACGAAGCCCACCTGCTCCGCCGCATCAGCGACGAGGAAGCGCTGCGGAGAGCGCTCGAAGCGGAGGTCAGCGCGCTCCGAGCAGAGGCTGAGCGCGCTCCGAGCGACACTCCAGCGACGCCGACTCACGCTGGCTGCGAGCTCTGTGGGTACTGGGACGCCAACCAGCGCCGGGTGGCAGGGCACGTCCTGCAATGCCTGGTCAGGCAGCGCGCTCAAGCGCGCTGCCTGACCAGGCGTCCCAATCCAAGGCAGGTTCACAGGCAGCTCTTCTCCAAGAGTAGCTCCCTTCCTGGCGAAGATTCCCCCAGCCCCGCAACAGCAGGAGAAGGGTTTTTGGGTTTTTGCGCCTCCGGCGAAGAGGCCCGGAAACGGGCCTCTCGGGCGGTTCAAGGCCGAAGAGATCCCTCCGGCCAGGCTCCGCTTCGAGCTGCTGCGAGGTGATCTATGGGGTTCTCGACTCTCACCATCCACACCGAGCAGAAAAAGCAGAGGGGGGAAGGGTTTGGTGCGAACGCTCGCCGTACCGGCGAGCGCCAGAAAGGAGATCTCAGATGACCGTACCCGTTGCCGATGGCGCAGGAGGTCCCCCGCGCATGAGCCCCTCCGAGGTCCAGAAGCTCCTTCGCCGCACCATCCCCGCCCGCCTGCCTGTGCTCCTCATCGGCGCTCCCGGTGTCGGGAAGACCGCTCTCGTCCAGGAGGTCGCGAGGGAGCTTGACTACGGGCTCGTGACGTCCCATCCCGTCACCAGCGATCCCACCGATTTCCGCGGCCTGCCCTGGATGGTCGACGGCCGCGCCAGCTTCCTCCCCATCGGTGATCTTGAAAGGCTGGCCGAGCTCAAGGACCGGCCCGGAATCTGGCTCATCGACGATCTCGGTCAGGCAGCCACCGCCACCCAGGCCGCCGTCATGCAGTTGGTCCACCGGGACTCCCGCGCCCTCAACGGCTTTGAGCTCCCCGACAGCGTAGCTGTCATTGCCTGTACCAACCGCGCCCAGGACCGCGCTGGCGTCGGGGCTTTCCTCGCTCCTCTGGTCTCCCGGTTCACGACCGTTCTCACCGTTGAGCCCGAGCCGGTTTCCTTTGTCCAGTGGGCCATCCGCCATGGCGGCTTCAACCCTCTGGTCGCGTCGTTCATCCGGTGGCGGCCCGAATTCCTCCTCGACACCAGCCGACCGGAGCACTCGCTCGAGCAACGCTGCTCCCCGCGCACCTGGCACCACGTCTCGCGGCTCCTGAACCTGGGCCTCAGCCCCTCGGAGCTCCGTCCTGCCGTCCTCGGCGCCATCACTCCCGCCATCGCCACCGAATTTCTCGCCTACCTCCAGGTCTTCGCCCGCCTCCCGAACGCCGATCTCGTCCGCGCCGATCCGCACAACGCCCCGGTGCCGACCGAGCTCGATGCCCTCTACGCCACCTCCATCCACCTCGCCCTCGCCGCCAGGACCACGGACTTCGACGCCCTCTCCACCTACATGGGCCGCCTCGCTCCTGAATATCAGCTCCTCTACATGCTGACCGCGATCACGCGGGCGCCGGAGCTCCTGCACACCAAGGCCTACATCAACTGGGCCACACGTCCGGAAAACGTCTCGATCCTCGACTAGAAACCGAAAGGAGATCTCGACCATGACCGTTCTTGCCTTCGACCCGACAATCCGGCCCACCGCTCACCTGACCGAGCGCGCTCTCCTCGTCTCTCTCTCGATCAGCGAGTGGCGGGGACGCCGGCACGACCGCGAGGTCACGGCCACTGTCGCCCGTGAGCACGGCGCCGATGAGACCGCCGGCTGCTACACCAAGGCTCTCGTTCCCAAGAGCTATCTCGCGCAGATCGCTCATGTCCGCACGAAGGCCCGCACCCTCCATCACGAGCTCACGCTTCCGTGGTGCGACGAAGGTTCCCGCATCCTCCCGGTCGACCTTCACCTGCGCTACATGGAGAGCTTCCGTGGCCTCCGGACCGACTTCCAGAGCGCTGTCTCCAAGTTTCTCGCCGCCTACGACGACGCCAAGGCTGCCGCCAGGGTGAGCCTCGGAACGCTTTACAACGACGACGACTACCCCACCCTCTCGGAGCTCGGCAGCGCCTTCTCGATCGAGGTCCGGCCGCAGCCCCTTCCCGCTGGCCACGACTGGCGCATCGATCTGCCGGATGACACCGTCGAGCGCATCCGCCGGGATCTTGAAACCCGCCTGGATGAGGCCCAGCGCCTCGCCACCGCCGACCTCTACTGCCGTCTCTCCTGCGTCGTCTCGCACATGGCCGACACGCTCTCGATCCCCGACAAGATCTTCCGCGACAGCCTGGTCACCAACGTCCGCGAGCTCTGCGATGTCCTGCCGTCTCTCAACATCGCCAACGATCCCGCTCTCGCTGACTTGACGGCCGACATCGAGGACCGGCTCGCCTCTCTCAGCCCCACCGCACTCCGCAATGAGCCGTCCACCCGAGAGAGCGCCGCCCTGGATGCCGCTGCTCTCCTCGAATCCATCACAGAGCGTCTCAGCTCGTACACGGGAATCGCTGCTTAACAGTGCGTGGCCCGCCGCCCTGAGGGGGCGGCGGGCCGCCTTTCGGAAAGGAAACCGCCATGCCAGACAACGACCTTCTGAAGCGCAGCCTCGCCCGCCTCATCCTGCGCCATCCCTTCGTGGCGAGCGTCGCCCTCCGGCTCCAGCGCCTCGACGACCCCACCTGCGAGACCGCGTGGACCGACGGCATCCACCTCGCCGTCAATCCCGCATGGTTCGAGCAGCTGAGCGACGACCAGCGCGTCGTCGTCGTCGCCCATGAAACCCTCCACGTCGCCCTGGCCCATCATCTCCGCCGCCGCGGCCGTGATCCCAAGCGCTGGAACTACGCCTGCGACTACGCCGTCAACGCCCTCCTCGTCGGCGATGGCTTCACCCTGCCACCGGGAGCGCTCCTGGAGCCAGCTTTCGGCGATGCCGGCGCCGAGAGAATCTACAACCTCCTCCCCACCTCCCCGTCCTCGACGGGCTCCAGCGCACCCACGAAGCCCGGCTCTCCACCTCCTCCCGACCCAGCCCGAGCCCTGGGCGAGGTGCGCGATCAACCACATCCGACACCACCCACCCCGGGCACTCTCCAGGACCTTCTCGCGCAGCATGCGATCGTCATCAGCTCTCTTGCGCAACAAGCTCGCGTTTCCGGTCAGCACAGCGCCTCCGCAGAACGGGCTGTGACAGAAGCTCAACACCCCGGCACCGTCGAGTGGCAGACCCTCCTCCTCGAGTTCCTCAGCTCGCGCACCACGCAGGACTACACCTGGTGCCGGCCCAACCAACGCTACGCCGTCCTCGGTCTGTTCCTCCCCGCCCTTCGCGCCGCCGCTCCAGACAACATCGCCTTCGTCATCGACACCTCGGGCTCCGTGCCCCCTGAAGCCCTCACCGCGGTCACCGCCGAGCTCGAGGGGTATCTCCGGCAATACACCGCGACGACCCTCACCGTCCTTTACGCCGACGCCGCGGTGACAGGCCGCGCGTCGTACACCTGCGACGATCTTCCCCTCCGGCTGACGCCCATCGGCGGCGGTGGAACTGACTTCGGCCCAGCCCTCACCGCACTGGCCGACGGCGATCCCCCGCCCTCCTGCATCGTCTATCTGACCGATCTTGCAGGAACCTTCCCGAAGGAGCCTCCCTCGATTCCCGTGATCTGGCTCGCCTTCGGCAATCTCGCACCCTCTGCGCCCTTCGGAAAGGTCGTGGCTCTCCCTTTCTGAGGGGCTACCGCGGCGGTCTCTCTCGACGAATGAGATCAAGACGGAGCCGTCGGTCGATGTCGCACCAGGGGACTGCGGGGCGGCCCTCCCACTGGGCGACACGACCAGTTGGCCGGGTACGTGGGTTTTCCTGGCCGCCTGACGTATCACAGCGCCACCGGAGACCAAGGGGCTCCTCCCGGTGGCAGAAGAGGAGAGGAGAGGAGAAGAAGGGACGGCCGGGGCGTAGCAACCCGTTCCGGGTTGCCCGACTGAAAAAGGAGCTCCCGATGAAAAAGAACCATGCAGTCCTCCCTCTCGTCCACAACGCCCTCTCGACTCGTTTCGGCGACTATCTCCGCTTGCTGGAGCCCGAGCTCGCAGCACGCCTTGACCTCTCCCACATCACACTTGTGGCTGACAAAACTGTGGCCCAGGACCTCACCTTCGTCGTGGTCGCGGAAGTGCCTTTCCTCGCCATCTCAGGTCACATGACCTTTCTCGTCATGCTGTTGACCGAGGAGCCCAACCCACAGGAGCTCAAGAGACTGACCGAACACCATCTCGCCCTGGCGGAGCGCCTCCAGAAGACCACTCACGTGAGTGTCATCCTCCTCAAGCAGGACCACGGCAAACTGGCCCGTCAGACCCTGTGTTTACCCGTCGGGCTCGCCGCTCTGCGCTGGATCAAGCACTCCTGCTGGCGCCTCATGGGACGGGTCCTCGCTCAATCCGAAGATTCCGCGGGACGAGCGCTCTTTCAGCCCGAAGATTCCGCAGCTCTCGCCGACGACATCTGCGTTGGTTTTGGGCTTCTCATCGAGGACGACGCCTGCCGCGACTCCCTCCCTCATTCCTGCCTTGCTCCGTCCCCAGCCCCCCTCGACGCCCTCCGAGGACGCCGGCATCCGAGACACCCTTCGGCTCATGTTGGAAATCCCCTGCTGCGAGAACACACAAACCGGCTGTTACCAACCGCATGGGATCTGCTGCTGCCCTTGCCCCCGCTGCAGGTGCACCGACACGGCCGCTCAGGTGCTCCGACTGGAGGCTCTTGTGAGCCAATACCTCCCCGAACTCGGATACGCAGTCGTCGTTGAGGCCGCCCTCCGCAAAGAGGAGCGCGACGCATGCAGGATCCTCGCCCTCGTCGGTCCGAACAGCGTCTGGTTCCCCGAGGCTTCCGGCTGGTACTCCCTTCCCGAGCTTCGGCATTGCGACCGGAACGGCTGCGAGGAATGCGGGTTCCGCGGCTGGGAAATCTTTAATGCAGACGAGACCTCCGGCGTCTCGGGGGAGGTCCAGGCGTGTGACTGCGGGGCTTGCTCCTCCGATGAGGCGGCTTGGAAGGCCGCGCGGAACGCCGGTCTCGCACTGGATGAGACGGGGCGCCTCCTCTCCTCCAAAACAGATTGATCTCGGGGTACACCTGGGCGGCCCGGGCCAGTCTCCTGGGTCACTGCGGAGCACCGAGGAGGAGGACCCCTCCCTCCCTGTTTTGCCTTCGCCGTTGAAGACCTTGCGGATCACTGTCGCCTCTGCTTGCCTCCCCCCAAGACAGCAAGAGAGAGCGGTTGAAGAGCCTCCGGCGAAGAGGCCCTGACGGGCCTCTCGGAAAAGGAGAGGCTCATGCGACAGAACAGCGAGGTGGTTGGCCGAGAGAGGTGGACGGGGCGGATCGTTCGATGGAAGGCACCTGCCGAGAGGGACTCGCCGGAGGATCTGATCCTCCGTGCCGGCGCCGAGACCCTGAGCGATCAGGAGCTTCTGGCGGCGCTTCTCGGCGTTGATGTGACGAGCGCAGAGCAACTGCTGGAGCTCCATGCCGGCGAGCTCGGCCGGCTCTTCTCCGCGGGATCTGGGGCGGCCGTCTCCTTGAGCCCAGTCTGCCGTGCCCGGTTCCTTGCAACCCGCGAGCTGGCGTGCCGGCTCGCCGCGGAGCGCGTGCCGGAGAGCGATCCTTTGAAGCGTCCCGAGGACCTGGCCCGCTACCTCAACCTGCGCTACAGCCTCCGCGATCAGGAGATCCTCGGAGCGCTTTTTCTCAGCAGCTCCAGCAGGGTGCTCCAGCACAGCGAGATCTACCGCGGAGCCCTCTCGCGGACCTGCGCTGAGCCCCGGGAGATTCTCAAGCAAGCTCTTCTCGTCGGCGCCGCGGGCATCATCCTGTTTCACAACCATCCAGGCGGAGATCCGGCTCCCAGCCTCGAGGACCATGCGTTCACCCAACTGTTTGGCCAGGCGGCGACGCTCCTCGGCATCCCCTTGCTCGATCATCTAATCCTCGGCTCGGCGGGCCGGTGGATATCGATGCGCGATGTCGCCGCTTGGTAGGACCGACCGGCCAAGAAACAGAAGAGAAGGGTGAGATGGAAGGACGGCGCGAGGCGAAGGATCGCCTCGCGCTTTCTTGGAGAATCGACGATTGAGCGACCAACCGGCATTCCCCGTCCTCACCGCAGAGAAGGCCTCTCTGCTTCGTGCCTTGGTCCAGGAGCACCTCGCCGCGCGTCGCGCGATGAGGGCCGCAGCTCCCACCGTCCCCCCACCGCGCTATGACGAGATCTTCTTCCAGGGGGTCGCCTGGCTGAACCGCCGTTCCTACGACGACTCGTTCGAGGAGGCCGCTCCGGCTTTTTGACACGCCTCGGGGCCGAGGCGTCAAAAGAGAGCTGAAGGGAGGGGGATCGAAGACGCCGAACACGTCCGGCGTCCAAGGAGATCGATCATGTTTTTCAAGAGAATCTATCGCCTCGAGGGAGTGCCCACTGTCGAGGACCTGGCCGACAAACTGCTCAACCAGAACTGGTGTCTCTGTACCGCCTTCTACATCGCCGGCCATGGCGACACCCTCTTCCTCAACGACAGCACCAGCCTGGAAGGCATTCAGGAATACGCCGCCGTCCGCCAGATCGCAGGCGCCTGGTATCAGGTCGAGTCGATCACGTTCGGCTGGATCACCGATCCCGAGAGGGCGGCCGTGCTCATCGCGACGGCGATCTGCGGCGGGGTTGCTTCCACCGGCACGGGGACTGCTGTTGCTCATGCGATCAATGTCTCTGCGCCTATGTGGCCTTGCAGCTCGAGCAGGGAGACGCCGTGCTCAGTCACTACCTTCCGCAGCTTGGCTACGCCGTCATCGTCGAGATCCTTGAGTCCCCGGGCAGCATGGAGGGCGGCGAGATTGTCGCACTGATCGCTCCGGGAAAGGTTTGGTTCCCCGAGCACGCGACCGGCTGGAGACCGATCTCTGCGTCCAAGCCCGGTCCCCAGGCAGCCCTCCTCCAGGCCTACTAGCGCCTCTCCTGGCCCAAGCCGGCGCCGTGCGCTCACGCGGCGCCGGCACCTTTAAAGCAAGAAATCCCCCCTCCCAACGACAAGAGAGAGGTTTATGCGCCTCCGGCGAAGAGGCCCGAAAACGGGCCTCTCGGGCGGTTCAAGGCCGAAGAAATCCCTTCCGGCCGGGCTCCGCTTCGAGCTGCTGCGAGGTGATCCCTGGTGTTCTCGACTCTCACCATCCAGACCGAATCGAAGAAGAAGCAGAAGCTCCAGACGACCAAGTCGCGGGTTTTCTCCGTCCAGCTCCTCGGTTTCTTCACGGCCGACGCTCTCTGGGAGCCGTGGAATGGTGGCGCCAAGGGCTCCACCCAGCGCCCGGTGTGGATCGCCTACATCGGCACCGAGAGCGAGTCCCAGCCGTTCACCGCCAACCTCCGCGGTGGCCGCAAGGCGGGCTCGGGCAACGATGTTCTCGAGACACCGCGGCGCGCAGGCTATCGCTGGACCTACCAGAAGGTTCCCGGCGGTCTCGTCACCGTGGCCTACCTGCCCGAGCTGTTCCACCTCGAGCCGGTGAAGGCTCCGGGCGAGTCGATCCGCTTCATCGTTGCGCCGCCGCTCTGGTGGATCGCCGAGCAGGCCGCCGTGCTCGTCTCCGACTTCGGCGCCGAGGCCGAGGAGGCCGCCCGAGCTGCGCTCTTCTGTGCCTTCCTGGACCGCCGTACCGCCCTCCCTCTCGTCCACGACCTTCGCTTCCATCTCCAGGTTTATCGCGCCGCCCTCGCGGCCGGCTGGACGCACCAGCTCATCCAAAACCGGAGAGAAGAGGGGGTTCTGGTGGGGCGTGGAGCGGAGGCCGCAGGCCTCGACGCTCCTGTCGCCTGCAGCGTCGGAGAGGCCGCGCTGACCGACTTTCTGATTCAACAAACGTCGCTCTATCACCGAGAGGAGATCCGCCGTGGCAAGACCCGCATCGAAGCAGGTGGCAGGTTACTTCCCTACCCCAGAGAGGCTGCTCCCCAGCTTTGCCTCGATTTTGAGGTGGCCTGAGGACCCACCCCGCACCCACCTGGTCGACCCTTGCGCCGGCGAGGGGACTGCTCTTTCGACACTGCGCCGGATCTGGGTCCAGAGCGTCTTTCCCGGCTGCTTCGAAGCGGCAGGACCCTGGGAATCCAAGATCGCCATCCACGCCTGTGAGCTCGAGGCCGACCGCGCCGCGACCCTCGGTCGCGATTTCGACTTTTACGTCGACCATGTCCACCACGGCGATGCCTTCCGGCTTGTCTCGATGGCTCCCAAGGAGAACGGCGCGACCGTCCTGTACCTCAATCCTCCCTACGACCACGACGCCGAATTTGGACGCCTGGAGCATCGCTTCCTCCTGCGCTTCTCTCAGCATCTCCACCCCGGCGCCGGCTTTCCTGTTCTACCTGGTGCCCTACTACGCTCTCGAGCCCTCGGCCGACTTCCTGGCCCAAAGCTTCCTGGACATCCGCGCCTGGCGTCTTCCAGACCCTGAGTTTCAGGTCTTCCGCCAAGTCCTCCTCGTCGGCCGCCGCGCGGCGACGCCTCTAGTCTCTGGCTCGTTCGCCCGCACCATCCATGCATGGGCCAGCAACGTCGACTCTCTCCCGGTCCTTCCCGAGCGGTGTCCCGATCCTTACCTGGTCGACCGCCAGGCCGCCTACCAAGTCGGCTACGCTCTCGCGCCGCTCGACATCACCGCCGCGCTGGAGGGCTACCGGGCCTGGAAGGACGCTCCCGTCGGCACCTCCTTTTCCGCCCGATCCCTCCTCGGCGCCCGCTTCGAGACCGCGATGCCGCCGAAGCCGGTCCACATCGCCCTTGCCCTCTCCTCCGGCATGTTCAACGGCCACCGGCTCGAGCCGAACGACCCGGACCGTCATCCACCGCTGCTCGCCAAGGGGGTCTTCGACCGCAAGCTCGTTCCCGTCTCCGAGCGCGTCGGCCAAGACGGCGATCTCGTCGCCACGGTCGCGGTCGAGCAGCCAAGGCTCTGCCTGACCGTCCTCCGCCTCGACGATTACACCTTCCACCCCCTGGAGCCCGGGACCATCCCCAACGGCGGAGACGACGTCTCCGCCTGGAACGCCGCCGATCTCATCCTCAACTACGATCGGTCACTCGCCCAGCTCCTGGGACAGCAGTTTCCCGCGCTGCACGACCCGCACCGGGAGGACCACCGGATCAACCTGCCGGCCCTGGCACGGAAGCCCTACCGTGCTCAGGCGGATGCCGTGCAGGCTGCCTTGAAGCTCCTCGCCCGCGGCTGCAATCCCTTCCTCGTCGCCGAGGTTGGAACGGGCAAGAGCACCATGGCGCTGACGATCGCCGCCGCCCTCTCTCCCGCTCATCACGAGACGACGACCGCGGAGATCCGGCGCCGAGGACTCGACGGCCTGCTGCCCCGGGTCGAGAAGACGCTCATCGTCTGCCCGCCTCACCTCCTCAAGAGCTGGAGCGACCAAGCCGCGGCCGTCGTCCCCGACTTCGCGGTCCAGATCGTCGAATGTCCTGAGGATCTCAACCGTCCGGCGCAGATCTACGTCCTCAGCCGGGAGGCGGCGAAGCTCGGTCATGGCCATGCAGGCGTCGACGGGCGATGCCCCCGCTGCGGGTCCTCCATCGAGACGTCCGCGGCGACCAACGCTTCCCGGCGCCTCTGCTGCACGGCCGTCGTCCGCCAGCCGCTCAATGCCGCCGCGCGGCTCGCGCAGAGTCTCGCGGCGATCCTCGCCCCCACCGACCCGCGGAGCCCGCTCGTCAATGACCTGCTCACGGCTCCCGCTCTCCGGCGCCACCTCGCCTCTGGAAAGGCGAGCCGCCCTTCGCGTGTGACCGAGGCGGCTCTCCTCCGCTTCCACGACGACCTTCTCCGGGAGGTCGAGACTCTCGGCCGCTCTGGAGCTCCCAGGGACCATCAGGCCCTTCTCGCCTTGAGCCAGGCTCTTCCCAAGCTCGCGATGGTGTTGGGCACCGAACGCCGAGCCCTCGCGGTCCTTCGCGCCCTCCTCGCGGGGCAGCCGACCAACGGATTTGGAGCTTCCTCCTCTCTCGGTGCTGCCATCTATACGCTCGACAGGAGGCTCGAAGAACCTGACCTCTCCGACCGCGGCGATCTCGGGGGAGCTGGAATGATCAAGATTCTTGAGATCCTTCATCAGAGCGCCACATGGACGGAGAGCCGTCCTTGCGGCGAGCCGCTCTACCAGGCCGTCCCGCCGCGCCGCTATCCTCTGGCGAAGCTCATCCTCCGGCGGCACGCCCGCGACTTCGGTCTGCTCATCCTCGACGAGGTCCACGAATTCAACAACGCGGGCTCGGCCCAGGCCAAGGCCGCCCACCGGCTGACCGGCCTGCCCGGCGTCCCGACCGTCGTCCTCTCCGGCAGCCTCATGGGGGGCTATGCCAGCTCCCTCTTCCCCAACTTCTGGGCTCTCTCACCCACCTTCCGGGCTGAGTTCGGACACGACGAGCGCAGCGCCTTTGTCACCCGCTACGGCTTCCGCAAGGTCCTTGTCCCTCACAAGGAGTCGACGGTCACCCGCGAGCTCGGCACGCACACCGACCGCGAGATGGGTGCCCGAACCACGATCGGCGAGGCGCCGGGGCTCATGCCGACGTTTATCCTCCGCCACCTCCTCCCGGTCACTGCCCTGGTCCACAAGGACGACCTGGACGTCGAGCTTCCGCCCTGCACCGAGGTTCCGGTTTCGATCGCCTGGCCGGAGGATGATCCGCGGGCGGCGGAGCTTCTGAAGGAGTACGCCCGGCTCCAGAACGAGCTTCTCCACCGCATCCGCGCCGACCGCTTCGTGCCGGATCGCGCCGGCCGCCTCCTCGGGGCTCTCGTCGAGCTGCCCTCCTATCTCGACCGTGCCACCAGCGATCAGCCGACCTTCGAGATCCGCTACCCCGGAGGCCCTGACAGCGAGCTGGTCGCGGTCGGCAAGTCCTTCCCGTCCGCGTGGCGGACTCCGAAGGAAACCTGGTTCCTCGACCGGGTGGCGGCGCATCTTCGCCGTGGCGACAAGGTGCTGGTCTTCCTCCGCCATACCGGGACGCCCGAGCTTCCCTCCCGGCTGCTCCGGCTGGTGCGCGAGATCACGCCCCGGGTCGCCTGGCTCGACGCGAAGAAGGTGCCGACGGCTAAGCGCGAGGTCTGGATCGATCAGAACGTCCTCGCCAAGAACGTCCAGGTCCTCCTCGTCAATCCCAACGCCGTGCGCACCGGGCTCAACAACCTGGTCTCGTTTTCGGCCGGCCTCTGGTACGAGCTCGATCTGTCGACCACGACCTACCGCCAGGCCAACGGACGGCTCCATCGGATCGGGCAGACCCGGCCGGTGACGATCGAAATCCCTTTCTATGCGAAGACCGCTCAGGAGGTCACGTTTAACCTGATCGCCAAGAAGACCACGGCCTCCTTGCAGGTCGATGCTCTCGACCTCCAGGCGGCGCTCGAGGCGGCCGGAGCCTCGGCCGACGAGACGAGCGCGCTCGGAACCGCTCTTTCTCTCGGGCAGGCGGTCTATCGCGCCCTGGCGGGGAGGGGGTGAAGTGTAAGTGAAAAAGAGAACACCGCTGAGCGCCATGGGGAAAGGAGAGGAGGGGGATCTGTGGACAAGGAGACCCTCGCGGGCCTCCAGGGCAGGTCCAGTCCTCGGAGCTTTCATCCGAATGGGGTGCCCCTTCTACCGAAAGGAGAAACCTCAATGAATCATCCGCCACCACGCTTCGCCCGCGGTGTCCACGTCCCTGCGATAACGACACCGACGACTCCTTATGTTGAGCGCATCCTGCGCTTTTACCGTGCCCTGCCGCAAACCAGGCCACGCACCGGTCCTGCCGACCGCCACCTCGCCGAGGACCTCGAGCGACAAGGAATTCCTGTTCAACTCGTAGAAGCGGCCCTCTGCCTGGCCGCTCTGCGCCGCCTTCAGCGCCCGCCGGAAGCCCCGCCGCTGCCCCCCATCCGGTCTCTCCACTACATCCTGCCAGTCCTCAATGAGCTCCAATGCGCTCCTCTGGAGGAGGGCTATCTCGCTTAGGGCTCGTCACGAAATAAGTGTACCACTTTGAGGGACTTTGTTGTATCCTTCGGAGATAATGGCCGATGAGGGGACAATCCAACGACGGTTCCT
>Ga0307506_10000027_pt1 | contig 67070 bp, 51 predicted proteins | sample 25_S_MG_FD_202175 | JGI IMG/M metagenome (GOLD analysis project Ga0307506, IMG submission 202175) | Soil microbial communities from Populus trichocarpa stands in riparian zone in the Pacific Northwest, United States - 25_S | ecosystem: Environmental > Terrestrial > Soil > Riparian zone > Trees... | reverse complement strand
GCGACCCCCTCCAAGATGAAGCCTCCCAAGGCATGGCACTCGGGACAGACGTGCAGGAGATGGCGAAGCAGGCGCACGAGAACCTCCTCGCGATCCGATTTCATCAAGAGGTCGATACCTTCCGGAGTCAAGTGAGAGTCCTTCATACGTTCGTCCCCATGCGGTAGTCGTTGCCGGTCAGGAATACGTCCGTCCCCTGTATCCCTTTCTTTTCCTAGAGTCCTCTCATCCCTCATCGATCGGCTCCTTTCCGCCATTCTCCCTTGGCTTGCTACAATTTCCGCTAAGTCTTCCGCAAATCCTGGATCTGGGCGCGGGGCTTCAGCCAGGAGTCTAAAGAACTCCTTCAGAGTAGAGCTTCTTTTCATTCCTCAGTACCTCCGTTGCTGAACCACTTTGGAAGTCGAGACGTCCCGCCGCCTTTCTCGCCAATCATGAGGGCGATAAATTGCTTTTCATAACCGAGAACGTCCCCATAATTTGCGAAAGCCGGGTCCCAAATGTCTTTCGCCCTGACAAAGGCTTGCCATGCACCTGGGAAATCACCCGACTTCCGCCTAGCATGCACCAGGTGTGCCCAGGCATAGCCACGAAGAAGCTCAATCCAGTCGCCGTCTCTCCATCCGGGGACCCGCATGCCAACTTCTACAGCCAGCTCTGCGGTCTCGACAGCCGCCGCAGGATCATGGAGCGCTCTTTCCAAAGTGCGCTCGCACAGAAACTCCGTGAGGCCCCAGGTGCGGAAACGCTTTTTCGACTTGACGATCGCCTTTCTTTTCTCCGGCAGCTCGGTTTCAAGCTCCTCCCAGAGCTTTGGAGCGTCCAGGCGGGATTTATCTAGGTTGATCCAAACTCCTTCGAGGAGCTTCTCGTCGATACTCCCTGCCGCAACCCCCTCCAGAATGAAACCTCCTACGGCACGGCACTCAGGACAGACGCGAAGGAGATGTAGAAGCAGGCGCGCGAAGACTTCTTCGCGATCCGCTTCCATCAGGAGGTCGACATCCCCCGGCTTCAGGTGACGGTCCTTCATCCGTGCGATCCGGCCATCCTTCTCAGCCTGCGATTTCTTGTCATCTCTCATCGATCCCCCCGTCGCTGAACCACTTTGGAAGTCGAGATGTCTCACCGCCCTTGTGTTCCGCTTCAGCACCGTCTTCCGGCTCTGCCCCGAGAAGCCATGACAGAATTGGCAAATCGCGTCGGAGCGCGGCAAGCTCGCGGAAGGCTGCTTGGAAGTGACTCTCGATGGGTACAATTCGCAAATCGATCTCTCGTAGTAGACCTGTTGGGCTCGGCATAGGTACAGTCAGGCACGTGGCCTGCTTCCTCAGCCGCGAAAAGTCTGCAAGGATTGGAGGGATTAACGACGCGATCAGTTTCTCTGCGCCCTGACCTGTCAGGTGCCTCTCGGCGAGATGCGTCATCAATCCCAAATCAACAATGGTGGCTTTGTAAGCCTTGAGCAAGCGACCAGCGGCAAAAAAGTCGATATTGCCCTGCCGGGTCTCGCTCGTGGCGATCGTGACCTCGGACACACGCGCGGAGCTTGCCGCCGCTCTTACACTGAACCCGCGCCGATGACGCAGTAGCTTGAAGCCACGCCATGCGTAGCCAAAGACGGAGCGACTGTTGGGCACCTATTTTCCTCCGCTTCTACGGCGGCGGATGATCAACGCCGTCGTGAGGAATATCAGAGCGACCGCGAGAAGCGCTCCCTCCGGAGAGTTTTGTACGGACTTGGCGAGGTATGGAAATAGGCGCCATAAGGCCATGACAAAGGCGATCACCAGTAGTGCCATCGCAAGTCCGATACACACTCGTGCGACTTTCTCATTCATGAGTTTTTCCAGTCGGTTCAACTGATCCATAGAGAGGTATAGGACAGAACGCCCAACGCAAACGATAAAGCCACGCCTGACGCTCTCCGGAACGTTCGAGAAGCTCAGCTTTCGCATCAAGGTCTCGGGGAAGCGGCCTTCCCAGGGAACGGTAGACATCTCGACGCAATCGAGCCCACTGAGCTACAACGAGAGCGCCGTCCCTGTGGCCCTCTTCGAGAATATCGGCGGCTTCAATTTCCTTGAGGGCAGCCTCCGGTAAGGCTTCGTCGGCCAGCGAGCGCGCACGATTGAATCGAAGCCGTTCATAGAGTGGTGGATCACAATCCTCGCCTGCCCAGGTGGCCAGTGACGAAAAATCTGGCAGTTGAAGCGGCTGGCCCTCCGCTTGGAGGACTGCCTGATTCGAAAGGATTGCTACTGCATGCGGCCTCTCCGCGCAGGCTAGAGCCGATGCGAGGTAGCTCTGAGCTTGCGCCCTGTCGGCAAAAGCGACCGCGATGGCAAGATTGTTGAGCGCTACAGCCCGCGGTCCACCACTTAAGGTTTGGAGGCCAGATCGAAACGACTTCTTGGCTGCGTTCAGATCCCCAAGCTGCAAGTAGACGAGCCCCAGGTTCGCTTGGCACAAAGCCTCGTCTCGCGCGAGGTCATATTGCTTCGCGAGTCGGCATGCGTCTTCGACACGAGGTAGCGCAACCGGAGGCGCGAAGAAGAGGACCGAGCAACTCAAGAGGCGAATCTTCCAGCGAGGATCAGACGCCGAGTCCGCATGTCCGCAGGCGTTCGCGTAGTGAAGACCCGCCCCGGCTCCGACGCCTCCCCTTCGATAGGCTGCCACCATCCGGGCGAAGCTCCTGCTGCATTCCTCGTCTGCACTCGGATCAGCCATGATTCACGACCTTCATGAGGTAGAGCTTGCTCCCAGCTCCGCGATCCATCGCGAAAAGCAGGACGCGCTCTCCTTCACGCAAAGGAAAAAGCCAGGAAGGGAACGGGATCGTCCGACCTTCGAGGGAGACGGCGGTCAGAGGAGAAGTCAGAAACCGCTCAAGACAACCGCGACGAATAGTGGCCGACTCGCGGTGCCAGGAGTGGGCGCAGAAATCCCTGAAGAGATCCAGACGGAGCAGGTTCCCCGATACAGAGCGCAACGCCAGGATGTCTCCGGGAACCAACCCCAGCCTTGCGGTGGCTGGCAAGGTGAGCTGTCCTTCCTCCTCGATCGTAAGAGTGAGGCGGCAAAGGCACCGCCGCGCACGGCCTGTTGAAGGCCGCATGTACCGGGGGCGTTGCTGCTTAGACGAACGGGAGAGCTTCAACGCGGTAGCCTCGGAAGCGGAAGATGCGGCGCAAGGTGAAGGCAGCCTCGGCTACCGATGGACGAGGAGTCTTCCCTGTCGCCGAGGTGACATCTCCTGCGATGTGGCGGATCAGGCCAAGAACCTCGGTCTCACCTTGAAACGATTCCTCGATTTCTTGGAGGAGCCGTGGCACCTCGGACATCCTCCCGTCTTCCATCAGCAGCGAAGCGAGATCCAGAGAACACAGCGTCACGTCAGCAAGACTGTGCTCGGCCATGAGGTGGCGCCTTGCCATTTCCAGGAGCGACTCGGCCTCTCCGTTGCCAAGTCGGGCGGCGACCCTGCCTTCAAGCCATGGGAGGCGGACCACCTCCCGCTCGTCGGTGATCGCTGGATAGTGCCGAGAGGTCTCCTGAAGGATCTCGTAAGCCCGGCCGGCGTGTCCGACGCAGGCGAGGCCGAGGGCCAGCCCAAGGCCGGCACGGACGGTGAGCCAAGAGGTGTCCAGCGAGAGTTCGGCGCGGCCTGCCTGAAGGAGGAGAACCGCCTTTCCCGCTCGATCGCGCTCCAGGCTCAGAAGGCCCAACAACACACGAGAAGCCGCCTCCTCATGAGGAGCCTCCATCTCACCGAACGATCGAGCCGCCTGCCGCAAAAGGGCTTCTGCCTCGTCAAGGCGTCCCTGCTCCCAGCGGAGAAGCCCAAGGTAGCGGCAAAGGGTTGAGCCCTCCCAGCTCTGCTCTGCCGTAAAGGCGAGTGAGTACGCCGCACCGCCCAAGGCAGTCTCGGCGCCATTCCAGTTCCCAAGGAGGCGGCGCGCATTACCTGAGAGGTTGAACACTTTGGCCTGAAGGAGAGCCGATTCCTGCTCCTCTTCAAAGTCACCTTTGTACAGGTGAGCCGCTAGGTCGGCAGCCAGGCCGGCCAAGGCGTCGGAGCGTGCAGGTGAACTGGGCTGAGCCTCCCGAGCCTTATCCAAAAGGGCTTCCAGCACGAGAACAGAATGGAAGCGGGTGTCTTCGCTGAGAGCTTTCGTCCAATACTCCGGCGAAGGGCTGAGCAGATCCTTCAGGAGTCGTTCGATCTCGCCGCGGCGCTCGCTGGCCTCTCGCATCAGAGCGGGCAGAACCTCGCCGAGGTCACGCCACAGGGTGCCGTATTCCGGCTTGGTCTTCTCCTGGAGGCTCGAAGCCGCCTGGCGGCGACAGGCTGAACAGGTGAGGAGATGCCGTAGAGCGGCTCGGTGTCCCGCAGGGAGATCCGGAAGGACGGCCCGCAAAGCTTTGGCGTGCGCCGGCTCCCTCACGAAGGCTTCCCTTCCAGGGCGGCTTTCTCAATGGAACCTAGCGCAGAAGCGCCGGGAACGATCCGGTCGTACAGAACGCAGTCGAGCCAAGACCGCACCTTCGCTCGCAGAGAAGACTTGTGGGATCGACTCAAGCGAGCTGCGAGCTTCCGCGCGCGGACCTGCAATTCGCGGAGATCGCTGGCGAGTCGTTGCAGTTCCTCCAGCTCCTCCTGCGAGAGGACCTCCGGCCTCCGATGTCTCACCGCCGGCCTCCTGTTTCGGCGACGAGATCAGCGGCGCGCGGCTCCAGTGTCGCCGCGGACGAAGTCGGGGGAGTTTCATGAGGCGCTCGGCGGGCGATCCGATAACCCGTCAGGGTGGCGCGAAGGTACCGCAGGAGCGCGTCTCGATCGTCGGTCGGGGCCGTTTCGAGGATGGCCCGGATGAGGCGTTCCTCTTCGCTCCCTGGGACCGGTATCGCCTTCGGGCCGAAGACCAGCTCATCGAGGCCAAGGCCGAAAACGCGCTCGAGCGCCACCAGCTCGCCGATTCCGGGCCAGACGGCTCCCCGCTCAATGCGGGAGAGCCGGGTGGGATGAATCCCTGTCCGGCGGCTGACTTCTCGCTGCTTCCATCCGTGCTCGTGGCGCTGCTTTGCCACGCGAACACCAAAGCGGAAGAGATCGTCCTCTGTGTAATACGCCATTTTCTCGGCATCACAGCCCTGTTTGCTCATGGCGCAGAAATTTAGGCTGCAATGTTGAGGCTGTCAAGTACTTTCCTCTGTATTGACGAAAATCGAGCGCGACTTGCCGATCTCAAGGGCAAAGGCGCACGCCCGCGGCTCTCGGATCTTCACTTTCAGCAAAGCGCCACAGGTTCGGGAAAGACAAGCCAAATTCTACCGAGCGAGCCGGCTTCGATCTTGGACTTCCCAGTTTTCACTCTTGAAAGCAAAGAGGGTCATTGGGGGCTAACTCTTTTTCCTTTCCCGCAAGATTTGCCAGCCCTGCGGAACCTTCCTACTCTCGATGCGAGCCAAGTGGGGACCTCGGCTCTCTTGGAATTGCCTAATCCGCAACTGAACTAGCCGCCAGCGTCTAGAAACCCGGCAAACTGAGGAGTCGCTTTGCGACACCGCGGACGCGTCGGCCAATGTCGGCCCCGCCGACTCCGCGGCTTCAAGGAGACAGAGATGCAAAGAAGAAGACTGTGTGTCGCACTGGCGCTGGCGATGACGCTCAGCGGCCCGCTGGCATCCGCCTGGGCGGCAGGCTCGGAGAATGGAGCTGGGAGCTGGCTTAGCCCGCCAGGACCCTGGAGCTGGCTCGCGGCGGTTCTGTTCTCGCCATCGACCGTGCAGGGCAATTGTGGAGACCCAGACGGCCAATGCCTCGGGAGCGCCGCTCAAATCAGCTCGGACCCGAACGGGCAGACGGCGTCGGAATCTGACCGCGGCTGGTTGATCGACCCCAACGGCTAGACCCTGGAACCTGGCCTTCGACCCGGAGGCGGACCTCGCGCCTCCGGGTCTCTTTTCGCGTAACGCAATGCCCGGAGTTGTGAGATAATCGCAGAATCGATGTGATGACGACCCTTGGGGGGAGATCGGCGTGAAAATCGTCAACCAGAACCATGTGACCCGCGCGGAGATCGAGCAGGCGTTCTGCGGCGGATTGGAGACCGTGGAGCTTCGCCGCCTTGTGTCCCACCTCATCCACTGCCCGAGCTGCCGCCGCCTGGACCGGCCTGGCCTCACCTGGCTGGCTGCGACTCTTGACGCGCCTTTTGGCGCCGGTGAACCGCCACCCGAGGCCTTGGACCCGAGCACCGACGCTGCCTACGATCAGGCGCTCGACCGCGCTCTCTCCGCGGCCAAGCGGCAGATTCCCGTGCGCCTGGAGGAGAAGGAATGGCAGCAGCGGTTGGTCGCCGCCGAGCAGGGCCGGAGCACGTTCCGGCTGGACGGACCCGAAGGGATCTGGGCGGGCGACGAGAACCTGGGAGCTCCCAGCGGCGCGGTCGTGGAAGCGTTGCTGACTCTCAGCCATGAGATGCGCTACCGCGACCCGGAGGGAATGCGGGACTTCGCGCTCTCCGCGGTGTTCGTCGTCAAGCGGATGGGTAAGCGGGAGCAGGATCAAGGCAGGTACACACAACCCCAAATCGTCGACCTTCAAGTCCGCGCGCTGGGTGAGTTGGCAAACGCCTACCGGCTCACCGATGACTTCGAGGAGGCGGACTCTCTGCTGGCGGGGGCCTTCCCGTACCTGGCAGAAGCGGGAAGCGGCGACGCAATGATCGAAATCCGCCTCCTGGACATTTTGGCCTCGCTCCGGACCGACCAGCGCCAGCTCGGCGAGGCTCTCGATCTGCTCGACGAGGTCCACGAGCGCTATCTTGAAATGGGAGAGACCCACTTGGCGGGCCGCGCCCTCATCAGCAGAGGTATCGCCTCGGCCTACGCCGACCTGCACCGGGAGGCGGCGAGCCTCCTCCAAAGAGGCCTCGCCTTGATCGACCCGGAGCGCGATCCGAAGCTCGCCACGCATGGTCAGTACTATTTCCTATCGTCACTTGTTCTCTGCGACAAATTTCAGGAGGCGCGGCAAACCCTGCTCACGAGCGGCTTGGGTCAAGCCTTCGCGTCCGACACTCTGAACCTCCTGAAGCTGAAGTGGCTGGAGGGAAAGATCTACGCGGGTCTGCGCAAGCATCAGCAGGCCGAAGAGAGACTGTCCGAGGCGAAGGCCGGAATGCTCTCACTGGGAAGAGGTTATGAGGCCGCAATGGTCAGCCTGGAGCTGATCGCCGTCTATCTGCGCCAGAGGAAGGCCGACGCAGCGGAGACGCAAGCGGAAGAAGCTCTGGAGGCGTTCCGGCACCTCAAGGTGGGCTATGAAGCGTTCAAAGCTGTCCTCTACCTGCGCGAAGCTTGCCGCATCAAGGTCGCCTCGGCCGCCATGGTGGAGACGGTCCTCCGCTTCCTTCAGAAGCTCGAACGGGACCCGGCCGTCCTCTTCGTGCCTGGGCTAGGCTAGACAGGCTTCTCGTCGTCGAATATGGTCTCGAAACCTTCGCGGCGGAGCAGCTCCCACAGGAGCTTCAGGAGGGTGCGCCGGACCTTCGCCTCGAACGCCGGAGTCTCTGACTGATCCTCTTCCACGTCGCCCTGCGTTTTGCGTAGCTCTTGCACGAGGCGGTGCGGGGACTTCGGCTTCTGTTGATAAGCCAGGTCGAAGAACTCGGCGGGCGTCATTTCGAGCACGCCCAGGATCATGATGACGTGGCTCATCTGGAGGCGGATGTTCCCATTGAGCACTTTACCGAGAGCCGAGGTGCCGAAGCCTAATTGCTGCTCGACGGAACGGATGGACCGGTGATCCAGCTTGAGGAGGATGCCCAGGAGACTGGCCATCCGGCGAGATTCTTTATCTGGGTCGAGTGGGGCGCTCATGAGGAGGAAGTATAGCGTATATGGCCGGAAGTGCAGCCAATAATCCGCGATGGAGGGCCTGGTGAAGAGTTTTTGTCTTAACGCTGGTCCCGTGCCCCGCGGCCGGGTTGCCAGGTTTCACGCCAGACTAGATGGTGATGGAAGGTGCGGAGACCGACCTATTTACTCCACGGTAAAAGAAGGAAGCGGATCTTCTAGTAGCTCTAGAATCTTGCCATCTCGTTGAATCACCGCTGTTCGCGCACGTGTGAAGTGAAGGCCACACCGGGGGCCACAATCCGAAGTCCACTCCAGCTCCAGCCTTACCAAATAGAGTTCTTTAATTCGACGTATACCCTTGGCGTCTTCGAGCGCACTCTCTGCGGGCTCAATATCTGCGCTGTAAACAAGTACTGCTTCTTTTTGGGAAACGCCCCCTACCTCGGAGAAGTCGCCTGCTCGAAAAGCTCTTACCAATTTCAAAAGATATTCGACGGAACCTCGGGTTGCCATCACAGGAATGCGAATCCCGCCTGCTGTCGAGAGCCACCATCCCGGCTCCTCTGCCGATCGATTAAGACCTGGAAGAATTATCGAGTGCGGATACAGTGGGTATGTCGCCTCGACGAGAGTGAGAAGTTTGTTTTCGGCTTCGCTGGCATATTGGCGATCTACTTTAGCACGGAACGCCCCTTCCTGCTCGGAGACCTGATCCATTGGCTGATTAGCCTCTGGTTTCCAAGTCAAAAATCTCAAAATCCCTCCCGTTGTACAGCCACCGATGAGGGCGGCGACCAAGAAGCTAATCTGCGCAATGCCAAAGAGGCGCAGAGGCAACCTCCGAGGAGATAACAGGATCTGAACAGTATTCCTGTCCATTGTAGACACACCGTCAATGGCCTCACGCCACATCCTCAGTATCCGCCCCGGTCTTCTCGGGCTACAGACCTGGAAGCACGTCCAGGTACGTTGCACTCGTGATTGCATTATTATTGGCTAGCGAAGCGTCGGCCGGAAGGGAGGTAAACTAATCAAAAAATATCCAGTCAATTTGGTGATAGAAAACCGTGGCCTATCAAAGCGGACTCGAACCGCCCTTTCCTTGAGCGTCGATAAGGACCAAATCGATAGACGCTGACCTTCGTTCACAGATATCGCCCCAAAGCCAGAAAGATTTTACAAATCCTCCAACGTCTCGAAGCCAACTCAGCTAAATTGCCTCAGCTGCCTTGGCATCAAATAAAAAAACATCGCTCACCACAGATGCACCGAGCACTTTGTTGATTCTTTTTACGAGTCTTCGCCTCAGGTCTGGCGAGTGGTCGCGAATCATTCCAAGTATTTGGACAGGATGAGGGCTCTGAAGCTCCAAGGCTAGCTGTCTTTGAAGCTCTTCCCGTCTGGGGGGCCAACGATGAAAGAGAATTTCTTTGCAGCCAACCCCTAAAAGATGGAAGCTAATGTTCCAATTCCCAACAGAGATATCAACCTCCTCTTCGAGCATGGCATATGTTGGCGTGCAAGCTTCCCGTGCGGCGAACGCTGGGCTAGACGCTAATGTGAATATCAAAATGGCAAGCCTAGAGAAAGCCCTCATCTAGATCTCCTTAATTGCCGGTAACGAGCGACTCCCCGCTCGTTATGTCGCCGAGGCACTTCAGATGCACGGTATAGGCTTCACACTCAGCTGCGTTATGTCCTAACAACCCTAGATCACCCCGCATAAATTGATCTATATGAAAGTTTTCGTGGGCGCAGATGCACCAGTCTACGCACGGGTTTCCTTGTGCCTCATAGTGTGCGGTAGGTAGCCCTTTAGCCGGTACGTCTATCCATCCTCTTTTGTCTTTCTGCTCGGCAGTTATGGCGGGCTTGTCCTTATTCATGCAATACAATGATCTCCTCATGAACACATGTTGAAAGACAGGTCCGAGCGGAGCATTCCCTGATTTACAGCAACTTCCTGGAGAGGGTCGTGAAATCGCAGAACAGGGTGCAAGGCCTCCTTGATCACTGAAAACGGTGGGCCGGCTCTGCGCGTAGAGGAAATTTGTGGAGTACTGCATCCATCGGACTGGCTCAGGAGTAGTATATATCCCGGTCAATGACTCGTACCAGCGGTTTAAATTGTAATACAAGCCAATCCCCGCCACTGCCCACGCCGCGTCATCCCACTGCCCCGGGAATCGCAAAAACTGCCCTGCTGCCTGCGCCCCGTTCCAGTCTCTCCCGAACGGCTCGAAACCGCCACCCCAGAGGCTCGCCCCTGCCGAGCTCGTCTCCAAGATCGGCGCCCCCAAGTGATCCACGCTCAGATAGCCCACCGTAGCCGGGGACGTCGTCATCTCAAGCAAGCCCACTGGCCGCCCAGCGAAGTAGAAGACCTTGGTCTCCATGCTAAGCGTGCCCCCGAGAACATTCTTGACAGACCGGCCGCGCAGCAAACCCTCTGAGCTGTAGACCGACTGCGTCAACACCGGCGAGCAGCACGTTGTGATGTCCTGCCGCGCCTGCGTCAGGAAGTTGCGTCCATCGTAGGACATAAAAGTCGCCGCGCCCGTCGCATCGTCCTTGAATTGAACGAGCCGGTTGGCTCCGTCGTAGCGCTGGTACAGCAGGTTCAGAGGGCTGGCTAGACGGATCTCGTTCCCGGCGGAGTCATAGCTGAAAGCTTGGGTACCCGCTCCGCCGCCCATCGCGATGCTCGTAAGCCGAGGGTTGTGGCTCGTGTAGCTGTAGGTGTCCGTTGTGGCGCCCCTCATCTCACTCAGCCGGTTGCCGATGCGGTCATACGTCCAGCTTCGCGGACCCCAGGGACCGTCCCCCTGCTTCAGGAAGTAGAGGTTGTCGACGTAGGAGTATGTCCGCGGCGCCGAGCCGTCGCTGATCTGGGTAATGTTGCCGACGCTGTCGACGCTATACGTCCAGTTGAGCGTGGTGGGGCCGCTGACAGACACCGCGCTGGGGAAGTAGCGCGCGTCGAAGAGGTGCTGCTCGGTCAAGCCGTTGGCGAGCACAAGCTGCGTCAACGGTCCCGAGGAGAGGTATTTGGCGCTGGTCACCACAGGCAGGCTCCCTGCTCCGGCATTATAGCTCAAGGAGTTCTGCCGATCCGCGAAATCGTAGCCGTAGGTGGTGATGACGTTGCCCGGGTAGGTGATCTGGCTGCGGTTGCTATTGGCGTCGTAGAGATAGCCGAGTGAGCCGTCCTGGATCATCCGCCCGAACCGGTCGTAGGCATAGGGCACTGCCGTGCCGTTGTTGATCGAGCAGAGCCGCCCTTTCCCGAAGGCGCAGGGGGCATCGTAGGTATAGACCACGTCCGACGTCAACCCGTCCGAAGTATGGACGAGGGTGACGCGGTCGAGGGCGTCGGGAGAACGGGTGGTGGTGATGGTACGGGCATCCACTTGGCTCGTGAGTTGGCCGTGCTCGTTGTATCCGTAGTTGGTGGTCCCGGAGACTGGCGAGACCTGGCGCGTTTGGAGGTCACGGTCCGAGGTCGTATAGGTCGTCACGTTGCCTTCGGCGTCGGTCACCTGGGAAAGGTGGTCCTGAATGTCGTAGTCGTATTTGGTGTCGGCTGTGCCCGTCGTCCAGGGCTGGCTCACCTGGGTTAGGCGGTTCAAGTTGTCAAAGGTATAGGTCTGCGTGGCAGGGTTCGGGCTCGCGATATTGCCTCGCGGGTGGTTGGCGTCCCAGACGTTCTTGAGGTTCTCATCCTCGTCGTAGCAATACTCGGTCACACTCTCCGTGGCGCTCCCTTTGCCCTGCGTCATCTTGTCCAGATGGCAGGTGTAGAGGTACTCCGTCTTGCTGTCCGAGACCTCCGTCCCACCATTGTCGCGCTTGCGCTCTTCAAGGATGCGGTTGCCGGCGCTATCCAAGGTGTAGGCGGTGCGCTCCAGCACAGGGCTGGCCGGGTTGCAGTCCGCCTTGCGGTCGATCTCGACCAGCCGGCCCGCTCCGTCGTAGACGTAGGCGATGCCGTTGCCACGTGGGAGCTGGGTGCAGCGCAGGTCGAGGAAGGGGCCGCAGGTGCCGACCGGCGCGCCCGCCGGGCAGTCATAGAAGTAGGTGGTTACTAAGTCCGCAATGCTGGAGGCAGGATCTCCCTTGCGGGTCACGCTGGTGACGCGATTCAGCGCATCGTAGGCGGTGATCCTCTGCACGTTGTTTACATCGGTCACGCTTGTGCGCCGGTTGAGGCCGTCATAGCCGAAGGTCGTGTCGCCGATCAGCGGATCGGTCCGCTTGTCCGGCAGATAGCCATTCGTTCCCGGGACGTTGTAGGTGAAAGTCGTCACGTCCTGGTTGGTGTAGCCCGGCGGATCGATCGTCAGTGGCTGGCCGGCGCCGTTATAGGTCATCCCTGTCGGGTAGGTGAAGCTCGCTCCGGCTTCCCAGCCCTGAATCGTGCGGCTGGTCATCGTGCTGGTTGTGGCGTTGTAGGTCATCAAGGTCTGGCGCATCTGACCTGTCGTGGTGGACGGCTGATCGATCTCTTTGACCAAGCCGGGAAAGACGGTGTCATAGATATAGGTCGTCGTCCGCTGCGGAGTGCCCGAGACCACGTTCTCCTTCCGCGTCCGAGTCCGTCCGTTGGCGTCGTAGGTGTACTCAGTCCGGAGGCTTCGGCCGTCGACCATGGCTGAAGGGAGGAGCGGCGTGGCGGCATTGTTGTATTGGAACGTCGTGTTGGGTGCCAGGCCGCAGGTGGGGCAGTTGCCCGTCATCGACAGGATCTTGCCCTTGGAGCTGACCGTATCCCTGCCGAGGGTGTAGGTGGTCGTGCTGATATAGCTCGCGCTGACCACCTGAGAGACCACGGTCTGCGTAATGATCGGGCTCCCGGTGTAGGTGAAGCTCTGCTTGTCGACGGCATTCGGACCGGTGAACGAAGGATCGCCGCGCCAACTGTCTTTCACCCGGCCGGCGGCATCGTAGTTGAAAGCCGCCATCACGCGGCCGGTGACGCCGTCGGTGCCAATGAGCCGCAGTTGCGAGAGGCCGTCGGCCGGGGCGCCGTTGGTGCCGTAGGTGAGCTCCCAGGCGGTACCATCCGGCCTCTGAATGGCGGCGAGGTGATCGCCGCTCCATGTATAGGTCCAGGTACGGGCTGCGGCTCCTCCCACCATGTTTTCTGTAATGGTCTTGAGCTTGCCCCCTACGGTATAGTACGTGTAATCCTCCGAACGGCCATCCGGGAACGTCACTCGGGACAGTTGTCCGTTCGAGTCATAGGTGGCGAAGGTCGGATGGGAGAGATCGCTGGGCACGGTCGTCTGTGACCAGCGGCCGTCCGAGCGGAAGAATTCCACCGAGCCATCGAGCCCTTTGAGCTGCCAGCTTCCAGAAGCAGTGTCGTAGAAGAGTTGGCGGTACTCATCGCTTGGTGCGTGGCTCTGATAGAGGCGCAGGCCTGTGCCCGTGGCGAGATTCTTGAATTCACGGAAACTCCCGAACATCGTGACCATCCACACGTGATCGACTCCCTCGGTCGCATTGTCGATCACGATGCGCTCGGCGTGATCATGCGACCACGATTTTCCGAGCACGTTCTGCCATGGATTTGATCCTGTTGAGCCGGGCAAGCCAGCATTTCCAGGTCCTCCGCTTGTGTAGCGCAGGAACGCGCCTCCGCCGCTCCCTTGGGGGAAGCAGGCGAGTTGGCCCGAGAGACTCGTCGAGCAGCCGGCGTCACCCGCGGTTTTCCGGCAATAGGGGCAGCTCGCGCCGGCAGCACCGGACGCCCCTCCCCCCGGCTCGTTACAGGTTTCCGGGGTTGGCAGCGGACACCCCAAGGAAAGGCCGAGACCTACCGCGGGGATGTCGATCACCCGATTGTTGCCTGCGTTCTCACAACTGCTTCCCGCGCAAACCCGGATCTTGACGGAGAGATTTGTCGCCGCCGCCTGGCCGCAGGACAGCCCCCTCTCGAACCAGGTGTCGAGATTATCGAAGTTGATCCGGCCTCCAGCAGCGTCTAGACCACAGACGATGTCAGGGCTACACCCGGCCCCTGTACATGGATACCATTCGGCCCAGGGGGTCAACGACCCGAAGAGACCGTCCTCGATGATCATGTCGCGAACACCCGGGATGGTCGCGGTGGCATGGATCTTTACGGCGCAACTGCCGGCGCTCGGGTCGCAGGAGGGGCTGATTTTTTCTACCGTATAGCCGGTGTTCTCCGCCGGGTAGCACCGAAACCCTGTCGGCACCAGGCAACTGTTGGCACGTGTCACCTGACCGCTCGCCGCCCACCAGTAGGTGCCCAGGGAAGTGGTCCCACAGGAGCTTTGGGCCTCGGCGGCTCCGGCGAGAAGCAATCCAACGAGGCCGCCAAGACTGACCACGCACGCCGGAAACTTGCCGACGCGCCGCACTTTGCCAAATGTCTCCATAGCTGGCCTCACTGGTAGTAACCGTTGACGTCGATGATGAGATGCACCTGTCCCCCGCCAGGAATCGAGGCCAAGGCGGCGATCGTCCCGAGCCCATCGCGGGACAGCAGCACGTGTGCGTTGTCGGCGATCGTCGAGCGCGAGGAGCTGAAATTGACCACTACGGTTGTGACGCTCGGTCCGTCTCCTGGGTAGAGGTTGATCGAACCGATCCCAGGAGCGTTGACAGCCGTCACGTTGACGGACAGCGCCTTGGCGGTCGAGGGAATTCCACAGGCGCTCGACGAAACCACGGGAAAGACGCGGGGGACACCCGGGCTGAGGGCCGGGCCGCCGAGTGGCCCGGCCGCGCCGCGGGTGTCGAGGAGGCGGCAGGGCTGGAAGGTGAAGAAGCTGCCTCCCGCCAGATTGCCCGAGCGCGCTTCGATCACAGCGCTGTCAGCCGCCGACGTAAAGCTCTGCCACACGGCGAGCATGCGCGAGCCTTGGGTGAGGGTCACGCCGGGAAGAGACTGGTCGCCGGCCGTGATCGTGTTGTTCAGAACGATCTTGGAGCCAGCGGGAATCTGCCGGTTGTCGATCTGCTGCACAACGAGGCCGGCTCCGCTCGGGTCTTCGTCGAGGCTGTCCCAGCTCACCACCCAATTTCCCAAGGTGTCGCTTGCCACCGCGGGGTTGCGCTGCTGGGTCGCTGCGGCGCTTGGATCGATCGTCAGGTCGGTGCTGTTGAGCGGAGAGACGCCCTGGAATCGGCGCGCCAGGATGCGGCTCGTCGCACCGTTTACGTCCCAGCTCTCCCAGGCCACGGCGTAGTTGCCCGATGGATCGCTGGCGAGGGCTGGGCTCCTCTGGAACCCTGTCGAGGTGGAGTTGACCTGGCGGTCTGCGGCGTCGATGGCAGCACCCGTGATGCCCAGGCGCCGCACGAAAATCGCTCCTGTCCCCTCCCAGGCCACAGCGAACCCCGCGGTTGGCGCGCTGAGATAGGCGGCGCGCGGAGAGGTTTGCGCTCCGTTCGTTCCGCTGTTGGCCAGGACCTCACCGCCCGCAAGAGTGCCGCTGACGTTGTACGCCTGGGCCGCGATATCCCATCCCTGGCCTCCGGATTGCTGATCGCTCTGCCAAGCCACCAGGAAGCGGCCGTCCGGCGCCACGGCGACCGAGGGGCGCGCTTGGTTCCCCACCGTCGTCGTGTTGACCCGGAATTCCGTGGCATCGAGAGCGCCCCCTGCGCTGTTGAAGCGGCGGGCATAGATCCCGGACCCGCCGCCGGGATCTTGGTCGCTCTGCCAGACGACGACGAAATTACCGGCTAGGTCGGCCGCGACGGAAGGAAGCTGCTGACATCCGGCCGTTTGCGTATTGACCCGAAACTCCGCTCCAGGCACGAGCGGTCCACCGGACGCGGTGTATTGCCGTGCGTAGATGTCCCAGGCTCCGCCGGCCTGTTTCTGCCAGACCGCCGTGAAGACGTTACCTCCCGCATCGGAGGTAACAGCGGGAGCCGCCTGGTATGTGGCCGAGGCGGCGACCTGGATCTCCGTGCCGCTTGGCAGGATCTGGCCGCAGACCGCAGAGGCGGTGAAGAATAGCAAGCCGATTTGTACGAGAAAGGTCCATGTAAGAAGAGACTTTTTCGCCAGCTCCATGGCCCATGAGCCCCTTTTCCGGGTGAACTAGTTGCTAGAATAGCAATCGCATTAGACAGTTACGTCTAATGAATTGTACATGGTCACAGGCGCTTGTACAGAGTTGAAGGCACATGCAAGCGCTGATTTCCGCGGCCTCCCCTTCGCCGACGGGGGCCTCGCTGTTCAAGACGAAAGACGCGGCGAGAGGAGCAGGCGGCTAGCGCGCGGCCAGCCGGCCGGGGGATGTAGCCAGCAGGCAGTCAGAGGGTCTGGGAAACCGCGGAGAGACTGAGCCGCCAAGGGGAAGGGGCGGGACAATCGCCCTTCCCCCTGGCGCTCTGGGCAGGTATTCGGGACCGGGGCCAAGTGGACCGTAACAATGCCCACCATCGCCTGATCCCGCCTTCCCACCCGGCGCGGGTCCGCCGCATGGGAAACATCCTCCTTGACGCTCCCCGTGTGAGGAATTACGATTCAGAGACAGCAATGCCCCCCACGGGGCGCGTCTGTTGGGCCTCGACACCGGGACACTCGCCAAAGTTCCCCCGGTTCGGGGCTCTCCGTTTTTTCTGGCCAGCGGGGAGCTTCCCCGCTTTCCCGAGACGGTGGCCAAGCCAAAGGCAAGGCTCCGTCAACGAAGCGCAAGCTTCCCCTTCCGGCGGGGTGTTGTCAAGATGGGAAACTTTCTGACCTTCTGGCGGGTCAAAGGACAACTTGATTCCGCTTCGGTAGAATAAGACTACAGGAGCATTGCTTAGGTGCGGGAAACGCGAAACCTACCCCGAGGGTCAAGCCTTGTGGGAAAACCGAAGAGCTTGATACAAGGCAGCTCCGAGACTCGCGCCGACCAACGGGCCAAGGCAGTAGATCCACTGATCCCGCCACACTCCGGCGACGAGCGCGGTCCCAAAGAGCGGGCCGGGTTCATGGAGGCGCCGGTGATCGGGCCGCCCCACAGAGCGTCGAGAGCTACCGTGCCGCCGATCGCGAGGGCAGCGAGCTGCCCCACAGCCCTGGTGTCCGTTGCCACGGAGGTGATGACGAACATAGTGCCCAGTGCAGAGGAAGGGGGCACGTCGCCCGATCTGCGCGTCAGGGTCATAGCCAATGCGCCCTGGTCAATCCTTGACCCCGGTCAAGAATTGACCAGGGGGGCCGGACTGCTTTCCAATAGTCGGCATGGCCCCTTTCGAAGAGGAGGCGCGGCGGGTCCCATCTGCCCAAATCCGCCCAGCCGCCTCTCCATTGGAAGCGCCGCTTCAGATTCAGGAAGTCTCCGCCCTGGTCAATTCCTGACCCCGGTCAAGAACTGACCAGGGGCGCATCGGCAAAAATTTGTCGCGTGGAGACCGGACCGAGGTACCGTATTGGGGAACAGAGCGGACGCCTCCAGCGCCGGCTCAGATTCTGGATACGCTTTGGATACGACTCAAAATTGTGGTAACCTATCGTCCTGCAAACAAAGGGCCTATCTCGTCAGAAGAGGGGCCAGGGGGAGAGGGCCGCTACAGCAGCTTGTCCGGCGTGATCGGAAGATCACGAATTCTTTTTCCGGTAGCGTGATAGACCGCGTTGGCGACCGCCGCCGCGGCGCCGGTGATGCCGATCTCTCCGATGCCGCGGCAGCCGAGGGTGTTGATGATTGGATCGGGATGATCCAGCAGCTCGACCTCGATGTCCGGAATGTCGGCGTTGACCGGAATCGCGTAGTCCGCGAAGTTGTCGGTGACCGGACGGCCGGTGCGCGGATCGTAGACGGTGTGCTCCAGGAGCGCCATGCCGATGCCCATGACCACGCCGCCCTGGATCTGGCTGCGGCCGAGCTTCGGATTCAGCCTCTTCCCGCCGTCGATCACGGAGACCCAGCGGGTGACCTGGACGCGCGGCAGCAGCGGATCGATCTTCACCTCGCAGAATTGGGCGCCGAAGGAGTGGATGGAGTACTGCTTGGTTTTCTCGTCCTCCGGCTTGACGTCCGCCTGGGCCTCGGCGAACGCCTGACCGCTCCGCTTCACGAGATCGGTGAGCGCATCGCCCTTGGCGTCGTCTCCCGCGCCGAGCTTCTTCTTGAGCGCCGCGGCCGCCTGGAGCACGGCCTCGCTCACGCTCGCCGCCGAGTTGGAGCCGCCGGAGACCGGTGACGGCGGAAAGTCGCTGTCGCCGAGCTCGAAGGTGATGCGGTCGAGCGACAAGCCGAGCGCGTCGGCGGCCACCTGGGTGAAGACGGTGTAGGAGCCGGTCCCAAGATCCTGTGTGGCGGCCTGGACGAGGGCGTGGCCGTCCGGCGACAGGCGGATCTTGGCCGAGGCGGGCCGGCGATAGCCGGGATAGACCGCGGTGGCCATGCCCCAGCCGACGAGCAGGTCGCCGTCCTTCATCGAGCGCGGCTCGGGCTTGCGCCGGCTCCAGCCGAAGCGGTCGGCTCCGACGTCGTAACACTCCAGGAGGTGCTTGCTCGACCACGGCTTCCCTTCCGCCGGGTCCTTGTCCGCATGGTTGCGCCGCCGCAGCTCCAGTGGATCGATGCCGAGCGCATAGGAGAGCTCGTCCATGGCCGATTCGAGCGCGTAGGTGCCAGGGCATTCGCCGGGCGCCCGCATGGGCGTCGGCGGCGCGACGTTGACGCGCACCAGGCGGTGCGGCACCGCCACGTTCTCGCAGGCGTAGAGCATCTTGGTGGTGGACAGGCCGCAAGCCTCCACGTACTCGGTGGTCGGCGAAGTGGGCTGGAGGGTCTCGTGGCGCATGGCGGTGAGCCTGCCGTCCTTCGACGCCGCGAGGGTCAGGGTCTGCCGGGTGGGCGGACGGTGGCCGTTGGAGGTGAACATCTGCTGGCGGGTCAGGTTGAGCTGCACCGGCCGGCCGGTCAGCTTCGCCGCCATCGCCGCGAGGATGGTGTGCGGCCACTGGAAACCTTTACAACCGAAGCCTCCGCCGGTGAACGGGCAGAGCACGCGCACGTTCTCCTTCGGAATCCCGAACGCCTGCGCCAGCACGTCCCGCGAGCCAACCACCGCCTGCGTCGCGTCGCTCACCGTCAGCTTGCCGCCCTCCCAGACCGCCACCGTCGCCGAAGGCTCCATCGGATTGTTCGTCTCGACCGGCGTCGTATAGGTCTGCTGGATCTTGACGACACCCGGCACCGCGAGCCCCGCCTCCACATCGCCGTGGCTGTGTTGCAAGGGTCTTCCGAAAGACGTCTTCGGGAAGTACGCGGTGGACATCGCGTCCTCGATCTCCAGGGCCGGCTTCTCCTCGCTGTAGCGCACCTTGACCAGCGCCGCGGCATGCCGGGCATGCTCCAGGGTGTCCGCGACGACGACCGCGACGTGCTGGCCGGCGTAGTGGATCACGTCGTCCGCAAGCGGCGGCCGATCCTCACCCAGCTTGCCGCTCGAATTGGGGTTCGACTTGGCGCCGGCCGCCGGAAGCTGGATCTTCGGCGCGTTCTCGCGCGTCATCACCGCGATGACGCCGGGAGCCTTGCGCGCCGCCGCGCTGTCGATCGCCGTGATCTTCCCCTTGGCGATGGTGCTCTGCACGATCACCGCATGGGTGAGCCGGTCGTGCTTGAATTCCGCCGCGTATTGCGCCGTCCCGGTGATCTTCCGCCGGCCGTCCACGCGGACGATCGGCTTTCCGACTGACGTGCTGCTCTCAGGGCTCATGCCTTCACCTCCGCCGCTGTCGCGAGAGCCCGCGCGAGCGTCCGCTTCGCCAGCTCGATCTTGAATCCGTTGTCCTTCCGCGCCTTGGCGCCGCGGAGAGCCGCCTCCGCCGCCGCCCGGAACGCCGCCTCCCCCACCTTCGCACCGCTGAGCGCCTGCTCCGCCTCGCGCGAGCGCCAAGGTTTCGTGCCGACGCCGCCCAGGGCGACGCGAGCTTCGCGAATCGTCCCGCCTTCGAGATCCAGAGCCACCGCCGCCGAAGCGAGCGCGAACTCGTAGCTCGCGCGGTCGCGCACCTTCAGGTAATGCGAGCGCGCGAACCAGCGCGTCGCCGGCAGATCCACCGCCGTGATCAGCTCGCCATGCTCCAGCACGCTCTCGCGCGCCGGGTCGTCGCCATAGGAGACATGGAAATCGGTCAACGGGATCGACCGCTCACTCCCATCGCGCTTGCGCGTCCGGACCGTCGCGTCGAGAGCGATCATCGCCACCGGCATGTCGCCCGGATGCGTCGCGATGCACTTCTCGCTCGTCCCCAGCACTGCATGGATGCGGTTGTACCCTTCGAGCGCCGCGCACCCCGTGCCGGGCGTCCGCTTGTTGCACGGCGAGATCCCATCGCGGAAGTAATAGCACCGCGTCCGCTGCATCAGATTGCCGCCCACGCTCGCCATGTTGCGGAGCTGCGGGCTGGCCCCCGACAGCAGAGCCTCGGACAGCACCGGATAGCTCTTCCGGATCATCGCATCGTTGGCCAGGTCGCTGTTGCGCACCAGCGCCCCGATCCGCAACCCGCCGTCCGGCAGCTTTTCGATCTTCGCCAGAGGCAGAGCGTTGATGTCCACCAGAGCCGACGGAGCCTCGACGTCCAGCCGCAGAAGGTCGACCAACGTCGTCCCGCCCGCCACGAACGCCGCGTGAGGATTCCCGGAGACCGCCACCACCGCCTCTTCCGGCCGCGTCACAGAAGTAAACGTAAACGGATTCATGCCTTCCCTCCCCGCGCCTGGCGCACCGCCGCCACGATGTTCGGATAGGCCCCGCACCGGCACAGATTGCCGCTCATACACTCCCGGATTGCCGCCGGATCCTCCGGGCACCCCTCCTTGAGCAGCCCCACCGCCGACACGATCTGCCCCGGCGTGCAATAGCCGCACTGAAACGCATCCTGCTCCAGAAACGCCGCTTGCACCGGATGCAGCTCATCGCCCTGCGCCAACCCCTCGACCGTCGTCACCTTGTGCCCCGAAGCCATGGCCGCCAGAGTCAGACACGAGAGCACCCGCCGGTCGTCGATCAGCACCGTGCAAGCGCCGCACTGGCCGTGATCGCACCCCTTCTTCGTCCCGGAAAGCCCCATCTCCTCGCGCAGGGCATCGAGCAGGCTGGTCCGCGGGTCGATCCGGAGCTGCTTCTCCTGGCCGTTGACCTGGAATTGGACCGGCATCGTCGCGCTGGAGGCTTGAGCAGACAGAGCCGCCGGGTGTGTAGTTTTTGCTGCGGGCAGGCCTGCTGCCCGCGCCGTCGCGGCGGCGAAGCGCACCGCGGGCACCGCCGTCAGAGAGAGGCCGAGAAAGATGCGGCGGGTGAGTTGGTCTTGGTGGGTGGGGTGTGGGTGGTGGTCAGGATTGTGGTGTGCGTCGTCTTCGGAATCGTCTCTCTTCACGGAAACCCCCTTCCTCGACGGGGGTGGTCGTGCAAGAAGCGTTCCCTGAGTGAAGAACCGATCAGGCTCCAGGCGTCGCCCTCAGGCACCGAGCCATCGCCGCGTACTCGGCGTCGTCCCGGATCACATCCTCCAGGATCGCGAGCGCTTCCTGACCCTCCGGCTCCTCGGGCAGAAGGCGTACCACATTCTTGAGAGTGGCAAGCATTCGGTAGCGGTCGAATCGCCGCTCCCGTAGCGGCTCGCGTCGCAACCCCAGGGCTCTGATCGTGATCCGGCCCTGTGGGCTGCCATTCTTCGCCCTCGGCTGCTCGGCCAGAAATTCGATGTGATCCTCCGGATTGACCGTTCCCGGATCGATGAACAACGGCTCTTCCAGGTCGATGTCTCCCAGGTGATTGTGGCAGCGGCGGCTTGGATCGGCCAGAGGAAATGTGTTCTTTTTGAATCTCTGATTACAGAGCTGGCAGGAGAGATACAGATTGCTCCATCGATAGGCCAGCCAGTAGTAGCCCGGGCTGTCGAGCGCGTCGTGCGAATCCTGGCGCCAGCCTGCTTTGGGATGGAAATGCTCGACGTCCCCGTAGCTGATGTGAGTGATCTTGGCCTCGCAGAAACAGCACTTGCCGTGCTGCGCAGAGATCAGCGCCTGTTTGACCGAGCTGTGGCCGTAGATATCAGAGCGGAAGGAAAAATTTGCGGCTCCAAGGTCATAGTCAGCCGGGGATCTCTCGTAGGCCTCCCGATCGCGGGCGGTCTCTTCCCGGCCCCGGGTCTCAAGGATCTCGGGAGGTGCCGCGGGCTTCCGGATGGAGATCATGCGCGGTTAGCGGCCTTCGAGCTTGGCAGCAGCCCGCTGGATGATTTCCATCGCCTTGAGATCTTCCGGTCTCTCCCCGGCAGGCAGATCGGCGATGCGTGCCTCCAGTCTCCCGAGAGCCACGCGATCCTCCGTATCGAGGGAGCGCTTGTCGAGGATCTCGTTGCGCCTGGCGATCAGCTCATCGTACTGCGGCGGCCGAGCGGTCTTCAGGCCGAACAGATCGCTGGTCAGCACCTGATCGACGCGCCAGCCGTGCACGGTTTCCACGTCGTTGTCGATGACCACGTGGTCGCCCTTGCGGCGCAACACGACGATGTTTTCATTCTCCGAGGCCTGCACCACCAGGGGACTGTGCGCGGTGACCACGAATTGCGTCGCGGGGAACCGCTCTGTCAGATGCGAGCGCAGCTCGCGCTGCCACTTGGGATGGAGATGGAGGTCCACTTCGTCGACCAGGACCACTGCAGGCTCCGCGAGCGGATTCGGGCTCTCGGGATAGAGGGCGAAGAGCCGGCTCGCCAGATCAACGGTCCAGGCGATCATCGTGCGGTAGCCGAGGCTGAGGTCGGAGATCGAAACCCAGCCGTAGGGCGTCTTCACTTCGATCGCCGGACGGAGACTGCGAGACCGGGTCACCGGCTTGGACTCTCCGATCCTGAAGTCGCCGACGTCCGGCAGGAGATCGATCAGCACCTTCTTGACGCGCTCCAGACGCCGCTCCGCCTCCTCGGCACCGGCGCGCCGACGGGCATAATCCTCGACGAGCAACCATTCCTCCACGTCGATCAGGCTCACGTCATCCTGGAACAGGCTCGCCGCGGGATCCCCTGCGCTTCGGCCAAGCGCCGCCGAGCCCATCCGGCGGGTGGCGCCGTAGGCGTAGCATTGCAGAGCCTGTAGCCGGAAATGCTCACTGACATTGAGCCCCGCTGTGCTCGCGGCGGCACTCGTGGGAACTTCGATCTCGGCCGTTTCGAGAGGCTGTTCGATCGGTCCCAAGGCGACATGGCCCCGAATCGAGGTCCCTCCAGGCTGCTCAGGCTCACGATAGATACGCCATCCCTCGTCACCGCTGGTCGACAGCTCGACGAGAGGCCGTTCCTCATCCTGGGATGCCCTGAAGTAGTGGCGCCGGGGCTCCAAGGCGACAAGGCACTGCAGGAGAGTGGTCTTGCCGACTCCGTTGTCGCCCAGGATCACCGTCCACGGCGCGGGCCGGCCCTCGGCGTCCGAGAGCCGGAGTGTCTGCTCCTCCGGCCCGAAACAGCGGACGTTGCGGACCGCCAGATCAAGGAGATAGGCCGGCGGCGACTCGGGTTGGAATTGCATCAGAGGGAAGTATATCCCTCTCTGGTAGGCTCCTCCCCATGTCCTGCAAGAGTCCCTGAAACACCGCAGGCGTTTGGAGGTCCAAGGGGCCGCCCTTCCTCAGCCCCGGGCAACGCCCTGGATTCTGGGCGGGCGGAGGATTCGGAGCAAGGACGTAAAGGACAGCAAGGACGAGGAAGCACCAAGTGCTGAAATCCCCTCAGCCCCGCCCGCGCTCGCCGAGCAGAGCCCGCAAGCGGGTGATCTCGGCTTCAGCCGCCTCGGCCCGCCACCTTTCCGCCTCGGCCGCCGTGGGCACCAGGCTCCCGTCGGCGTGATAGAGCCGGACCCAATCGCCCGTCCTGTGCTCCACGACTCCGTGCCAGACGCCGAGGAACACTCCGAGCTGCTCGCTCCAGAGCCGGCCCTGCTCATCGGGCTCGATCGGCCGATAGGACCAGCCCGCCAAGCGCAGACCTTCCAGCTTTCCCGTCTCCGGATCGTGCAGGAAGTATTCCGCCGTGCGGAAGACTCGGGCGTAGAGATCCTTCTTCTCGTTGCGGTCCTTGTGCGCCGTGGAGGGAGACAACAGCTCGACGATGACGTCCGGCAGCCGTCCGCCCTCCTCCCACGCGATCCACACCTTGCGCTCGCGGTCCGGGTCGACGCCGCCCACCCAGAAAACGTCCGGTCCGCGGAAGGCCCGCTGCTCCAAGCCCTTCGTCACCTCTTCCGCGACCGTCCTCGCCTGCTGCACGGAGTAGTACACGAACATGTTCGCGCCGGCGTAGAAGTCGGTCCTGCCCTGTTCGGCCATCGCCTGGCCGATCAGCTCTCGCAGCAGAGGGAATTCCAGGGTATGCCACTCGGTCTCCAAGGGCTCTCCGTCGTCCAGGACGAGCTCGAAGCGCAGAGGCGCGAGCGCCGCGACGGCTGCTGGCTGGCTCATGGCGTGCTCCCTTGCGGAGTCGTTGTCTGCGAGGATCTTATTCCGCATCGGCGGCAAAGGGAAGGGAGAAAATGGGCTCTCCAGTCCTTCTCCTGGACGACAGAATACCATGGGCGCGGGGAGGAGCCGCCGGGCAAGCCGCTACTCCTTCTCGAGGATCGAGTCCGGGGCAGGCGGAGCAGCCTCCCCCGCCGCCGCCCGCGCCTCGCGCTCCTTGTCCAGAGCCCGGTCGGCGCGGTCCTTCTTCACCCAGTCCCGGGGCTTGAAGCCGTAGCGGATGAGGACGGTCGAGTCGAAGCCGTGCTTGCCGCGGAGGCTGGCGCCGACGCGTCCGCGGAGGTGATCCGCACGCTTGGCGAGCGCGCGGATCTTCGTGGTGAGCGCACGGGCTTCCGCGATGTGATGCGACTGCTTCGCCTCCAGCTTCTGGATTTCCTGCGCCAGCTCCCGCAGCTCTTCGACCGGCTGCCGCAGATCCGGCATCTCGGTCACCAGGTCCTCCGATTTCCGCGTCACCTGGGTCCAGCGAAGACTCCTCTCCCCCATCGACTTGCGCACTTTGGCCATTGGCTGCTCTCCCGTTCGTGTTGGTGCGGAGGAATCTACCAAGTGCGGGAAGGAAACAGCAAGATCTGAGGCTGAGGGTGGGAGCGCGGACGCTGAGGGTGGGAGTCTCTGTGGCAGAGAGTAGGAGTCTCAGCGGCTGAGGCTCCTACTCTCTGTGGCTGAAACTCCCACCCTCTGTGGCTGAGGGTGGGAGCGCCGGCGCTGAGAGTGGGACCCTCAGCCGCTGAGACTCAGAGCCTGAGAGGCTAAGACTCGGACCCTCTGCCACAGAGACTGGGAGGCGCCGCGGCTGAGCGCTCACAGCGTTTCCCAACCTGTTGAAAACGCTCGCCCTGGCGGCGATGCCGTGACCAGGAAGAACGTTGGACAGGCAGAGAAAATTCTAGCAGAGACCGGGACCGGCTCGGCCGGCCTTCCTTCCACAGGCTTTCCACAGGCTTTTCGATTATCATTCCCGCGTGCCAACAGATGATGGAGGATCGGAGCCTGTCAGGCTCGGTCCGTACCGGCTCGACCGGCTGCTCGGCAGCGGCGGGATGGGCGCGGTGTGGAGGGCCTGGGACGAGCGTCTCGAGCGCTGGGTCGCCTTGAAACAGGTGCGCGCGGATGTGGTGGTGCGCCAGGGCCGCGAGCGCCTGCGGCGGGAGGCTCGCGCGGTGGCACGCCTCAACCATCCGGCGATCGTCCACGTCTATGACATTCTGGAGGAGGCGGACGGCGACTGGATCGTGATGGAGCTGGTCGAAGGCCGGACGCTGCGCCTCCTGCTCGACGAGGAGACGGCGCTGCCTCCGGCGCGCGCCCTCCAGCTCTGCCGCGAGATCACGGAGGGGCTCGCGGAGGCGCACCGGCAGGGGATTCTCCACCGCGACCTCAAGGCGAGCAATGTCATCGTCGGCCCCTCCGGCCGCGCCAAGATCCTCGATTTCGGTCTGGCCAAGATGATGCCGCGCGAGGACGGCGGAGAAGCTTCCGATGCGACGATCTCGACGCCGGGCCGCATCGTGGGCACCTGCTTTGCCATGTCTCCGGAGCAGGCTCTCGGGCACGACCTCGATGAGCGTTCCGACCTCTTCTCCCTGGGCTCTCTCCTCTATGAGATGCTGACCGGGAAGGCGCCCTTCCAGGCCGAGAACGCGGCGCTGTCGCTGGCTCTGGTGGTCCACGCCCAGGCGCCATCGCTCCGGCGGTCTCATCCGGCGATTCCGCCGGATCTCTGCGAGCTGGTGGACTGGCTGCTCCAGAAGGAGCCGCGGGAGCGCCCCGAGTCCGCGGCCCAGGTGCTCGCGGCTTTGGAAACCGCGGCCGGCTCTGCCGGCCGGAAGGCGGTACCGCTGCCCCGGGCGCGGCGGCCCGAGCAGCTTTTCGACTCGGCCGCCGCCACGTTCGTCGAGCCGCCGCCGGCCCATCCTGTCGACCGGCTGCACGGCGGTCCTTCGCTTCCAACGCCGCATTGGGCGCAGCGGCAGAGCGGCGGCGAGCGGCGGACGGTGACGATCGTCTGTTGCTCGCTGGTCCAGCTCGACAGGCCGGCCGGGGAAGGCGGGGAAGGCGGCGCGCTCGCGGCCGAGCTCTTCTCGGAGCGTCTGGCGGAAGCCATGGCGGCTTTCGAGACTCTGGCGCGGGAGATCTGCCAGGAGCTCTCCGGCTCCCTGGGCGCGGTCCTCAACCGGATGCTCTGGCTCTCCTTCGGCTATCCGCAGGCGCACGAGGACGACGCCGAGCGCGCCGTCCGCGCGGCGCTGGCGCTCCAGGAGCGCCTCGCGGCTCTCCCGGTCTCGGCCGCGCAACGGCTCGCCGTGCGCACGGGGGTGCACACCGGCCCCGCGGTGGTGACGGCCCGCCCGGGCACGGATCCGGCGCTCCAGCCCGGCGACACCTTCGACATCGCCATGGCGATCCAGAGCCAGATGCCGGTCGGCCGCATCGGGGTGAGCGCGGCGAGCCGCCAGCTCCTGGGCGAGAGGTTCACGACGCAGCCTCTGCCCGCCGTTCATCTGAAGGACCTCGACACGACCATCGACGTGTACCAGCTCGGGCCGCCGGTGGCGCCCGGGAGCCGGGAGAGCGCCCTGTCCTCGTCGCCGATGGTCAACCGGGAAGCCGAGCTCCAGATCCTCCTCGACCGCTTCCGCCTGGCCGTCTCCGGAGCGGGCCAGGCGGTGCTGATCGCCGGCGAGGCCGGGATCGGCAAGTCGCGCCTGGTCCGGGCTCTGTCCGAGCAGCTCGCCACCGAGGCGACCTGGCTGACCGCCCACGGCTCGGTGTTCACCCGGAACACGCCGCTGTCTCCCCTCATCCATCTCCTGTCGCGAACGATCTTTGCCACCGCAAGCAGCGCGGAAGAAGGCAGCGCCGAGGAAGCCGGGGAAAAGCTCCGCCGGCTCGCGGAGGTCCTCGACGAGAACGGTCTCCCGGAGCTGGACTACGCCCCCCTGCTGGGCGCGCTGCTGGCGCTCCCTGGCGAGGGGTATCCGCCTCTCGTCTTGAGCCCCGAGGCGCGGCGCAAGCGCACGCTCGCCGCCGTTCTGGCCCTTCTCGGCGCCCTGGCCGAACGGCGGCCGGTGGTGCTGGTGGTCGAGGACCTGCACTGGATCGACCCCTCGACGCTCGAATTTCTCGACCTGCTGCTCGGCGAGCTCTCCATGCTGCCCTTGCTGCTCGTGGCCACCTTCCGGCCTGAATTCGTGGCGCCCTGGCGCCATCAGACCGCGGCCACGCAGCTCAGCCTGGGCGGCCTGAACGAAGCGCAGGCGACGGCGCTCATCGCGCAGATCGACGCAAGCCGGCGGCTGCCCCGGGAAGCCCACCGGGAGATCGCCGCCCGCACGGACGGCGTCCCGCTGTTCGTCGAAGAGCTGACCAAGGCGGTGCTGGAGGCGGAGGCTCCGCTCCGCGGTCCCAAGGGCGTCCCGTTCACCCTCGGCGCGCCGCTCCTCGCCCGCCTCGACCGCCTGGGGGACGCCAAGGGGGTGGCGCAGCTCGCGGCGGTCATCGGCCGCACCTTCTCCCTGGAGCTGCTGGAGGCCCTCTCCTGGATCAAGGGAGCCGCCCTGTCCGGCGCGCTCGCCCGGCTCGTCCAGGCCGAGATCCTCTACCGCCGCGGGCCGGCGCAGGCGGTGCGCTACATCTTCAAGCACGCCCTGATCCATGACGCCGCCTACCTGTCACTGCTGGCGAGCGACCGCCAACAGCTCCACCGGCAGCTCGCCGGCCTGCTGCAGGAGGACTTCCCGGCGGTGGCCGAGGCCGAGCCCGAGCTCATGGCCCATCACTGCGAGCGCGGCGGCCTGACGGTGGAGGCCGCCGACTACCTCCTGGCCGCCGGCCTGCTGGCTGGTGAGCGCTCGGCGCATGTCGAGGCGATCAGCCATCTCGGCCGGGGCCTCGATCTGCTGCGCGGCTTGCCGTCGACGCCCGAGCTGTGGGGACGGGAGCTGTCGCTGCGTTCCGTGCTCACCACCTCCCTCGAAGCGGTCAAGGGCTGGGGGGACCCCGAGGTCGCCGCCAATGCCGAGCGCTGCGCGGCCCTCTGCCGGGAGCTCGGAGAGGACGCCAGCCTGATCCCGGCGCTCAGCTCGCTGTGGGCCTACCACCTCGTGCGCGCCAACCGCCAGCCCGCGATCGATCTCGCGGACGAGATCGCGCGCCTGGCGGAGACTCCCGCGCAGGTCTACATGGGCCATGTGGCACAAGCGTCCACCGCCTACTATGAAGGACGGTTCACGGAGGCGCTCGCCCTGGCCGAGCAGGCGACCCGCCTTTTCGAGCCCGGCCTGCTCCCCGAGCTGGCGCTCTTCGGCGACGACGCCATCCTCATGCCGTACCTCATCCAGTCCGGGGCCCTGTGGACCCTCGGCGAGCCGGAGAGGGCGGTCCGCCGGCAAGAGGCGAGCCTCGCCATGGTCGAGACCCTGCGCTCGCCCTTCGCGCTCGGCCTGGCGCTGCTTGAGGAGATCACCCTGTTGCACGACTTGCGGGTGCCGGACCCGGAGCCTCTCGAGGACGTGGCGGAGCGGCTGCTGAAGCTGGCCGGCGAGCAGGAGCTCGCCTTTCTCTACGCCTCCGCTCATTGTGCCAAGGGATGGGCCGTCTGCCAGCGCGGCGACCCGGCAGGCGGGACGGCGTTGATCAAGACCGGTCTCGACCTGTACGCGGCCACCGGGGCGCGGCTGGCGATGAGTTACTGGACTTGCTACCTGATCGAAGCCCAGTTGGCGGCCGGCCGGCTCGCCGAAGGGCTGGCCGCCACCCGCGAGACCCTGGCCCTGTCGGAAACCCTGCTCGACGTGAGCTGCGATGCCGAGCTTCTCCGCCTGGAGGGCGAGCTCCTGCGCGCTGCCGGCGACGCCCGGGCGGCCGAGGCCGCCTTCCAGAGGGCGCTCGGCATCGCGCGCGGACAGGGCGCCCGCGCCTTCGAGCTGCGCATCGCGACCAGCCTGGGCCGCCTCCTCGCCGAGCAGGGCCGCGCGGGCGAGGCCCTGCCCGTTCTCTCGGCTATCTATCAGGCTTTTCGCGAGGGATTTGAGAGACGCGATCTGATCGAGGCCCGCGAGCTGCTCGACCATCTGTCTTCCAAACCCTGATCCGCCGCGAATTCTTTGCCGGCCCGCTACCGGCGCCTTTTCTTCCTGCCCTTCTTGCCGGTTCTTTTCTTCTTCCGGGCCTGGGGCGCCTTGGCAGCCGCCGCGCTCTGCGAGCGCAACCAGTCGCGGGCTCCGGGGACGTCTGCCCACACGTCCCGGAGGACGATGACGTCCGGCGAATCCTCCTGGTTTCGCGGGCCGATCCAATGGGCCGGTCCGGCACGGAGGAGGATCTGAGCCGTGGGGCCATGGGACCGCAGGGCCTCCGCCAAGTAGCGCCGCGCCGCGGGGGAATCCCCCTCGCGGCGAAAGGTCAGAAGAGCCCGGGTGTAATGCCAGGCGGCTTTGTCCTCCGCGAAGCGGACCAGGAGATCCTCGGCCTCACCGTCCCGGCCCAAGGCCAGGAGCGCATGGGCCAACAGATAGCGGACCCGCTCGGGATCGTCAGGGTCCACGGCCAGAATCCCCTGGAGATGGCCGGCCGCCTCCTCCCGGGCGCCGAGGTCCCAGAGAGCCTTCGCCAAGCCGATGCGGGCCTGGATATAGGGAAGAATGTCGAGCCGTTTCTCCACACGGAGAAACCAGTCCATGGGTTGACCGGCGCGCGGCAGCAACCGCTCGCCGGCGGTGACGGCCTGGGCGTACAGATCCCGGGCTTCTTCCGGGGAGAGAGCGCGGCGGGCCAGCACGAGTCGGGCGGCGATACAGCCGGGCGCGAGCGCGACGGCGCGGCGGGCCAGGTGGATCTGCCGGCGGCCCAGCGCGTACTCCGCCTCCTCGGCCATGCTCTCGGCCTGCTTCGCCGGCGTGGGCGGCTCCTCGCCGGCGTCCACGGTGAGACTTTCCACGAATGCCGGCTCGAGGACGTCGGGGAGAGACAACCCGAGACGCACCGGCCCTTCGGCGGTCAGCACCTCCTTCTCCCAGCGGCCCGTGTCCATCTCCTCCACCGTGGTCGCGGCCAGGGCGGCGAGCACCACCCCGAACCAGAACAGCAGGCGAGCGTCTGGACGCTCGGAGCCCTTGTCGGAAAGCAAGCGGAGCGCCACCGGATACGCCCTGGAGTGAGCGAGAGGGAGGTCATGCTGCATCCAGAGCTCGACGTCCTCCGGGGGAATGATGGCGGGAGGCCCCACGCCGACCCTCCAGGTCGAGTCGTCGGAGTCCCGGTCGAGCGGCCCGGCTTCGCCCTCCTCATCCTCTTCGTCCTCGTCCTCTTCGTCCTCGCCCTCTTCATCCTTCAAGGTTTTGGCCTCTCTCGCGCCGTCCGGCCAGAGCTCGAAAACCGGCTCTTCGGCATGAAAGAGGAGTCCCGCCAGCGGAGGTGGCATCACATCCGCGCACCGGAGCTCCTCCGGGAGCCCGTCGGCGGCGAGGACCAGGAGGTCGTCCGGGATCAGGTGGCGCCAGGGGGACGCCGTCGCGAAATCGGCCGCCGCGCGGGCGAAGGCGGCGATCCGCTCGACCGTCACTCCCGGAACCGAGAGGAACGGCGGCGACGACGTCGCCCGGAAGTCGCGGGTCCGTTCCTCCAGGGCGGCGCGCAGCTCGGGCAGCTCGTCCCGTACCGTGACCGCCACTCCCTCCGTGGCGAGAAAGTCGTCCAGCTCCTGGGCGAGCCGGACATCGGCCACCTCGATGCGCTCGGGGCGCAGCCGCCAGGCGCGGGCCGCCTGGATCACCGCCTGGTGGTACACCTCGGGCCCAGGCTCGCCGGAGCAGTGCCCGGCGACCTCCAGGCGGCCGGTGCGGACGCTCCGGCAGACCGCCATGCGAGGCCGGAAAAGCCGGCCCCCCTCCTCCTCGGGAAGGGTCCAGATCAGAGCCTCATGGCAGCCGAGCTGCCAGACCTCGCCCTGCTTGCTGCGAAATTTGCGGAAAAGCGCTTCCATGGGTTGGGGTGAAACGTCTTGTGACGCTTCGGAGAGGGGATCTTATGAGATGACGGTACGGAGAGGCTAGAGGGCCTCACCGGCCCGGCCGGCGCTGCGCCAGGAGCCACTCGAAAAAGGCGGGATCGGCGTAGGTCTGCGTCCAGGCGTCGTGGCCCACGTCCGGGTAGATGGTGACGCGGACGTTGCCGGAGCACCGTTCGAGACGCCGCCCGAGCTCCTCGGCCCAGCTCACCGGGATCACGTCGTCCTTGCGGCCGTGGACGATCCGGACAGGCACGTTCTTCAGACGGCAGACCTCGACCGGATTGCCGCCGCCGCTGATCACCGCGAGGGCGGCGAAACGGTCCGGATGGGCGATCGCCAGACCTTGCCGCTTGAGGATCTCCAGATCGGAGCCGCGCTCTCCCGAGCCGTGGAGGAACAACACCAGCGGCCACTTCTTGCCGGTCTTCTCATAGCCTTGCGGCAGGACCAGCAGGTAGCGGGCCGTGAGGTGTTTGGTGATCGTCGTATCGAGAGCTCCGGGACTGGCGGGCATGGGTTTGTCCTGGCTCACGGTTTCTATCGGAGGAAGCAGCAGGCTCGCAAGGAGGAACACACAGGAGGGAGCGGGCCACATGGCTTGCGAGTCTAGCGCAGAGGTGTACGATCCGCTTCATGACGCGACCTCTGCCCCCTCTCGATCCCACCTCGACCGCCCTCGTCCTCATCGATCTCCAGCGCGGCATCGTGGCGCGCCCCACCGCGCCGCGCTCCGGAGCCGAAGTCGTCCACAACGCCGCCCGCCTCGCGGCAGCCGCCCGGGCGTGCGGAGCTCTCGTCGTGCTGGTCCACGTCTCCTTTCCGCCCGACTTCGCCAACGCCGTCAACACCGATGTCGACGAGAAAGCGCCTTCCGTCGCCGCGCCGGGCTGGGACGAATTCGTCGACGAGCTCCATCCCGATCCAGCGGACGTCGTCATCGTCAAGCATCAGTGGGGAGCCTTCTACGGCACCAACCTCGACCTCGAGCTGCGCCGCCGCCATCGGCAGGCGATCGTGCTCGGGGGGATCTCGACCAACTTCGGCGTCGAGTCGACCGCGCGCCAAGCCTGGGAGCTCAACTACCAGCTCGTGCTGGTGGAGGACGCCATGGCGGGGTTCAGCGCCGAGAGCCACGAGTTTGCGGTGACGAAGATTTTTCCGCGGCTGGGGCGGGTGTGCGCAACGGAGGATGTGGTGGGCGTGTGGACGGCGGCGGGAGCGGGTTGAAGCTCCGCGCAGCCTGAGAACGGTTACGCGGAGCGGGTGAGAGTCAGCGCCCGAAAACGTCGGCGAGCCGTTCGGCCGTCACGAGGCGTTCCCCCCACTTGAGCAGGCTCTCCGATCTCGCGGTGAGGATCCGTGCTCGTGTGCGGTCGTCGACCTGCCCGAATTTGATCTGGAGCATGCGTAGGAGAAGCTCACGCCCCTCTCGCCGGCCCTCCTTAAGCCCCTTCTTCTCGCCCCTTCTCTCTCCCTTCTTCTCAGCCCGGGTCTCGATCTCCCGGCTCCACTCTTCGACTCTCTCGATCAGCATGGTGCGAAAGTCCTCCAGGTCGATCATCTCCGGGATGTCCTCCTCGCCTTTGGCCGGCAGGAGAACGCGTTGCAACCAGACTACAAAAGCACGCCGCAGGCCACCTTCATCCGAGCCCGGCAGCGCGGCGACGAGATCGCGGATGATCTGCCGCAGGCCCGACCGCGTCCGGCTCCTCTCCAGCCGGATCAGGAGAGCCACCAGGTTGCTCCCCTGAAGATCGGCCGGCTTGTACTTCTCCATGGCGATCAGGAGGTAGCGCAGGCGTGGCGCGTAGACCTCCGAACCGTCATCGACCATCTGGACCAGCTCGGCCAGCTCGCGGGGAGCCCGCCAGTCGGCCTTCCCATTGTAGATGACAATCGACAGGACCAGGGGCAGAAGGCCACCCGGCGCCAGCTCTCCCTGTTTCACGAGCTGCTGGCAGAACAGCCCGACGTAGACCGACTGCCGCAGCGCCATGAAGCGCTGGACCTCGGACTGAAACTCGACGAGCACGTAGACGCACGTCGCCGGATCGCCGCGGACGCGGAGGCGCCAGACGACGTCGCCGTCGCGGCCCTGGAGATTCTCGGCGACGTGAGAGCCGTTGACCCGCTCCAGGGTCGAGAAGTCGAGCTTCTCGATCCAGGGCTCGGCGACGAAACGGCGGACCAGATCCTCGACCATGCGAGGCTGGGAGAACAGGAGACGGTAGCTGCGATCATGCTTTTTCAAGGCAGGAATTTCCTCCTACCCCTATATAAGTCGGAAAATCGGCCCGCAATCTCACGAGAATCTTCGGTCGAGGGGTGCTCACTGCGTGAGCAAACCTATGGTAAACACCGGCCACGATGGAGCTTCGGCGTTTTGAGCCCGAGAGGCCTATTCGGCTCCGCTATACTGTCGTACGCTGATGAACAATCCCTACCTCGATCTGACCGAAGAGCTCAACCGAGGCCGCCTGCGGGCTCTCCTCAGCTCGGGTCAGGCCGTGGTCGTCCACCGGCTGGCCATTATGAGCAAGGACGGCGACTGGATCTTGCGTGAGGACGCCGAAGCCGCCGCCCATGTGCTGGAAGTGCTCGCTCAGCATGGCGCGCGCTACCGCTTCGGAGCGCCGCTGGACCTGCGCTGGCTTGCCGGAGGCTGGAGTGCCCACCTCGAATTCCGCCGGGCGGTTTTGCGGATACGGACCGACTTCGTCACCCGACCACCTCGGATCACGCGGGACCAGTTGGCTCAGATGTGGGAGGAGGCTCAAGCGACGGGCGATGACGTCGTCCGCGTGGAGCCCTTGGCCGCGATGAAACTGACGAACCGGGACAAGGATTACGCCGTCGTTGGTGAGCTGGCGCGCTTGATGACCGATCCTCGCTCCCAGCTCCGCTACTCCCGCAGCAGCCGCGATCTGATCAAGCTGGCCGCCGAGCACCCTGAAGCGCTGGCGGAGGCGATCCGGCAACGGCCGCTTCTTGCTCGCATTGATGAAGGGAGAGAGGCTCTGGAGGAAGCTCTCGACCGCGAACGCCGCGCTCTCATCCGCGCCAACGAGGAACGACTGGCCCGATACATGGCTGCCTCTGAAGACTGGGCAAAGATCTGGCCGGACGTTCAACGCCAGATCGAGGGTCTGTCCTTGCCGGAGGCACATCGCCTGGTGATCTCTCGTGCCGAAGGGGTTCTTCCCTTCGAGCCGGCCAAAGGAGCTCAGCCATGACCGAGCTTCGCGACGAGTTCCTGAGCGAGGAGGATCTCGATCTGCGTCATCTGTCGCAGGACGAGCTCATTGCCTACTGGAACCTCTGGCTCGAGCAGGCCCAGGCCACGAACGATCTCGACGAGGCTCTCTACTCCCACGGCGTCTTCGAGCGCGATCCGGCGGTGGCGGTCAAAGACCAAGCGTCAACGAAGCGCATCCGCGAAGAGCTTTAGGAGCGGAGCATCCTCCCAGTAGGCCCTCAGCGCCAAAGCGTGCTCCGGTGGCATGAGCTGTTCGATCCGCGCGGCTTTCCAGGCCTCGGCCATCCTCGCCAGACTGTCTCGCAGAACGCTGACTGTCCGGCCGGCGTCCATGCGGGCCTTCTCGGCGAGCCTTGCGAATGCCTTCTCGTCGATTTGCAGGAGGTTCTTCTTGCCGCTGAGCTTGAGCGCGAGGACACGCGGCAGCTCATCCCAGGCAATGGTGCAAACCTGGTCGTAGAGCGGCGAGAGCTTCGCATTGACTCCATCCGGATAGATCAGTGACCAGTTCTTGAGATGAGCGTCGGTATTTCCACTGGCAATGACAAACGCCAGACGCCGGATGAATTCGAAATAGCCCTCTTCGCCGACGATCTGGCGCACCAACGCCGCGCATTGCTCATAAGAGATCTGACTGTACTTGAGCCTGGGAGGCAGGGAGACGACCTGGGCGAAATCTTCCTGATGAATTCGCCGCGAGCCTTCTCGATCGTAGCGGCGGATGACCAGGACGCTCGTCTCGGGCCTGGCGTAGGAACGGAGGGCCGGCGCCAGGGACGAAACCGTCTGGAGGTGGCATTCGGGGACGTCAAATCCCGCGGCACGAGCCCATTCCATCGTCGCGAGCTCGTTCTCCACGACTCGCGGGAAGCGGGACGAGTCGAGCTTGACGATCCAATCTCCTCGGCGCCCGTGGGCCGGGATCACCAGCTTGTCGGCCTCGCGCAGGACTGAAAACTTCAACTGAACACCGGCCAGAGAAAACCGCAGCACCGGCTCCTCAGCCTCGGCATCGCTCCAATCATCGAGGCGGACATCAGCATCGCTCTCTCCGGGAGCTTCTGCCGGGTTGTCTGTTGAAGCGATGACCACGGCCCCGGGGAGATCCTGCCCGACGGCTGCAAGGAGCGCCAAGTCGTCCCCGGACGGGATCTGCAGGCTGTTCTCGATCAGGCTCCGCATCGCAGGGCCTTCGGGAACGAGGTTGGCAAAATAGGCTGGAAGCTCGCCCCGCTTGCCACGATAAGGTCTGGTGAGATCGTCCTCGAAGGATTGACCCAGGACAGGGCGGTGGCCAAGGGTCCGGTAGTCGTCCTGAAAACGAAATGTGACCCTTCCGTCGTCGTCCTCCGAGAGATAGCCTGCTGGCGTTTCGTTCAGCGAGACCCGGAAAGATCTCTTCATGTCCCTGTTTCCACCTGCTGGAGGAGATAGGAGATCGACGGGCGGTCCGATTGTGACCAGGCGGCGAGTCTCTCGCCGAGATCGTTGACCGCCTCTTCCATTGCGTGTCCTCGTTCTTTCAAAAAACCTTCCCGGTCCCGCTTGACGAGAGCCTCGATCGCCGCAGGGCTTATAGCATGCGACCGCTGTGCCTCCGGACCAAACCCATCTCGCCCAAGAAGGGCCCGCAGCTCTGTCCGAGCGGAACCGGAGCCCGGAAGCAGGATCCGGTTGGCGGGACTGCTGCCTAGCTTGTCCTCGTTCGGCAAAATTCTCCGAAAAGCCGACACATCAGCGGCCTCGATCAGAGCCGCGACATCAATGGGCGATCCGTCTTCCAGGCTGAGCGGATGCAGCGAGGAAAGGCCGAGAAGAGCAAGCCGGCTGTCCGCCGCTCGAGCATCGAAACGGGAAGGGAGTGCGTAGTCATCCCGGCGTTCCTTGAGGACCAGCGACAGAAGCTGCTGGACGCTCTTCTCCTCGTCGCCTTCCCTAATCGTAGAAACTCCACGGCGGAGCAGAGTCCGCTCATCGTAGGAATTCGGGCTCAGCAGCATGCGCCAGGTCCAGCGCGTGAGCAGATCCAAAGTACGGGCCTTGGGCTCGGGGTAAAGGGCGAAGAAACGCGTCAGGATGACGAGTGGAATGGAACGCGGCAGTAGACGAAGGTGAGGGATCTCCGCATGTCGTTTCAGGAAAGACAGAGTGCTTCGGATGGCGGGCAGCGCCTCCTGGACAGCGCTGGTGAAAGCATCCGAATCCTTCCGATAATGCTCCGAGACGTTCCGGGTCACGTCCAGTCCCTTGAAGGCCACGACGCAGGATAGAAGCTGTTCTACTTCCGGACGCCCCATCCCCAGTTTCTGGAGCTCGAAGGAGAGCTCCGCCAAAGTCGATGGATGATTTCCTTTGCGACCGAACAGGGCGTCATGCACTTCATCCCATCGCAGGCTCTGACCAAATTTGTTGATCCGGTAGAAGATGTCACGGAGGAGCTGCTCGTCGTCCGTCTCCACGATGTACACCGGGATTGGATACTGGCGAATTCGACTCCCCGCTTGGAATAGCGTGGAGCGGAGAGCAGCGTCAGTATGGTGCTCCCACTGATAAACCCATTCGCTGAGTGCCGACGCATCCAGCATTTCAGCAACAGGAACCCATGTCGAGGGGACCTCACCGGACTTTGGCGGTGTCTCGAAGGTCTGGGCCGAGGCATCGAAATAGACGACCCAGGGATCGTCCGGCGTCGATGGGATGGGCCGCGGGCGGGCCAACCCGGCCGTCAAGGCGGTCAGGCGTTGTTGTCCATCGACCACCCATAACGCCTGTGTCTCCGGTCCGTCGATCGTGAGAGGGCCAATCTGAACTCTTGCGGCTTCCGCGGCGCCCTTGCGGAGCAGGAACGACCCGATCGGATAACCGCGATAGATACTGTCGAACAGCGCCCGGACATCTTCCGCGTTCCAGCGCAGGCCTCGCTGGAAGCTGGGCACTCTCACGTGCCCGCGCCGGACGAGGTCGACGAGATCCTCGACCGTCTCGGTATCGGCCTCGAGCTTCAGGCTCTGCCTTGACGCGTCAGGGCTCATGACGGAGGAGACTATCATTTCCTCGCGGAGGACGTCCCGTCAAGCGTTCGAGCCGGGGAGCTCGAACGCTTGACGTCGCTCTCATTTGCTGAACGCCTCCTGGCGGAAGAAGCCGGCGAAGCGCTTCAGCACGGAGGTGGTCATGTAGGGGTGCGTCGTCGAGCCGGGGCCGGCCTGGAGGAAGAGGTCGCCGTGCTCCTTCAGGAAATCCTGATACGGAGCACCGCTGCCGTGGTCGAAGAAGGCCTGCTGGTCGGTCCACGACGAGTTGTAGACCAGCGCGTCGTGCTGCGACGGCGGGAGGGCCATGGACTGCTCGGAGGTGTCGGCGAAGCTGACGGTGTACATCAGCGTCGTCGGCTCCTCGATGCGCACGCGCTCGACGTACCCTTTGAGCGCTTCTCTCACCTGGTCGCGCCGTCCCGGCTTCATCACCCAGCGCGCTTCGACCTGCCACGCGGTCATGGTGTCGGCGGCGGGGCGGATGAAGCCGTCGATCTTCTCCAGCGTCTGCACCATCATCCAGGGGACGGTCGGCCCGTACATGTTGAGGAAGTAGCTGCCGTTCCTGGCGAAGAACTCCTTCATGATGGGCGATTTGTGATGCTTCAGGAAGGCCTCCCGGTTCTTGTAGCCCTCCACGAAGGCCACCTGCTGCGGCCCGGGCATCGGAAAGGTGTTGACGCCGGGATCGAGGTTGGGCGTATGGATGAGATACATCCAGGTATCGGGCTGCGCGGCTTCCACCTCGGCGGCCAGCACGCCGAGGGCCGCGTATGCTTTGGCCTCGTTGCCGGGGAGGATCGAAAAGAAGGCGTTGTTGAGATACATCGAAATCCTTTCTCTGTCAGGAGCCGAGCGCCGCGAGGATGCTCTGGGCCGATTTGAACGCCAGAGCCATGAGGGTCAGCGTCGGGTTCGCCGTCGCCACCGTGGGGAAGCTGCCGCTGCCGACGATCCAGAGGTTCGGCACGTCGTGGGAGCGCTGGCTCGCATCGACGACCGAGTCTGAAGAATCGGCCCCCATGCGGTGCGTGCCCATGATGTGGCCCGCGCCGTACAGGTGATATTCCTTGCCTTGATAGGAGAAGTCGCCCGGGCCCGGGTTCCTGCCCGGCGGATAGGGATTGACCGTGGGCTGCGTGAACTCTTTCGCGCCCATCTGCTGGAAGACCGCCGAGCAGGTGTCGGCCGCCACGCGGTAGCCTTCCATGGTGTAGGTGTCGAGACCGTAGTCGATGTGCGGACGCGGGATGCCCAGGCCGTCTTTGTAGGTCGGATCGAGAGTGACGCGGTTCTCCGCCTGCGGCGCCTGCTCGAGCAGGAGGCCGAAGCGGAACTGCCGGGTGAGGAAAAAGTTGAGCTTCTCCGCCAGGGCCACGCCGCCGAAGCGCTGGCCCTGAGGATTGAGCTGTGAGTTGTTGGTGCCGAGGATGAGATCGAGCGTCGTCGTGTACGGGTCGCCGGCCGAGAAGTTCCACCCCTCGTTGCCGATCTCCATGCGGAAGGCCGCGCGCTTCGAGCGGAACTCGCCGTCGCGCAGGGACTCGATGCCGCTGGTGGCGAGGGGACCGCGATAGCCCCAGACCGGCTGGTCGGCGAGCGCCCAGGCCAGATAGAGGACGTGATCCATCAGGTTGCGACCGACCTGGTCGCTGCAGTTGGCGATCCCTTGCTGATCGTTCGAAAGGAGGAGCAGCTTGGCGTTCTCGATGGCGTGCGCCGCGAGGACGTAGAGGGTGCCGGTCACCGACTGCGGCGTCGAGGTGAGGTTGCCGTTCGCGTCGGCGGACCACTGGAGATAGTCGATCCGCGTGACGCTCTTGTTTTCGACCGCGATGTTGACCGCCACGGCCTGATAGATCACGGTGACGTTGCCGGTGTCGAGCGCGTCGCCGAGGGTGACGGTGGGATCCCATTTCGCCTGGATCGGACAGATGGGGATGCAATTCGTATTGCCGGCGCAGACGCGGCGGTTCTGGTAGGGCTGGGAGTTGCGGCCGGCCGGTGTCGGGGTGACGAAGACGGAGTACTCTTCTCCACCCTCACTATTCTTATTCTCATTTCCATCCCCCGGAACGCTCATGCCGCTCACCGCGCTGCTGATGGTCTGGTCGACGATGCTGGTGGGAATGGGACCCATCGGGTATTGATAGCCCGGCGGATAGGTCAATCCGATGGCGGCCTGCAGCGGCTCCTGCTGGGCCACGCTGGCGGCGACGCCGATCTCCGTTTCGGCCAGGCCCCACAGGGTTTCCATCTCGTCATAGGAGATCGGCCAGTCCTGGAAAACACCGTAGGTTGAATACATCGTGAGGTCGTGCGGCACGAGGCGGAGCGAGGTGCCGAGCCAGTGCCAGGCCGTGCCGCCGCCGACGCGCTCATAGGTGCTGGAAAACTGGAGCTGGCGGACGTCGCCCTGCGCGTTGATCGGCGCTCCGGCGGTCTGGGATTGAATGAGGTGGCTCTCCGCCGGCGACTGGCCGATGGCGAGCACGGTGGCGCGCGGCGTCGGCAGGTCGGCCGGATTGGGGAGGGTCCCCACGCCGGGACCGAGGCGGCCGGCGATCGACGGGTAGGGCGACTCGGGGGTTTTCGCCAGCGCGAGGTAGAAATTCTCCATGTACTGCTCGCGGCTGTCCGGCACGGCCGGGCCGGCTTCGAGGATCAAAACCTTTTTCCCCGCCAGGCCGAGCTGCTTGGCGATGAGGTTGCCCGAGACACCGGCTCCGATGATGACGACGTCGTAGGTTGGATCGCTCACTGGCCACCTCCGCTGGAAACGTTGACACCGAAGGTCGCCAGCGAGGCCGGCGGCTGGCTCCAGTAGCCGAAGGTGAAGGCGCTGAAGCCCATCGGATGAGCTTGCGCGGCCTTCCAGACGAGGCCGTTCGTGTAGGCCTGCGAGGAGACGACCTGCACCACGGCGCCGAGCAGGCCATTGTTCTGGTAGGCGGGCTTGTACCAGGAGCCGAGATACCAGACGAGCACGATGCTCTGGCAGATCTGCGCTTGATTCGACGGTTTCGGGCTGGCGGTTTCGAGCAGCGTGTCGGCGATGATCTGCACCGGCTGCGTGGCGATGGCACGGTAGGCGCCGAGCAGGGCGTCCATCGCCGGCTGGCCGACCTGCGAGACGGCGAAATCGTAATACAGGCCCGAGAGATTGACGGGATCGAGAAACGGCCTCAGAACATTCGCCTGGAAGCCGGTCAGGGCGGCCGACATGTTCGCGAAGTCGGCGAGGGTCTGTTCAGGAACAGGAGCTGTGGTCATGGGTATCCCCTCTCACTATTGGGCGCGTTGCAAGACGTACGTGAAGTCGGACGCGACCGGGGTGGTCATCGTGGCGTTGTTGTGGCACTCGATGCAGCTCGACGAGACATTCGGAACCATCCCCTGGATGTAGGTCTCGGCCGTCGTGTTGGCGAGGAAGGTCGGCGCCGGCGTGCCGAGGGGATCGCCGGGGGTCGCCTCGCACGTACCGGTGTTGGTCGGCCACTGGGTGCTGATCAGCTCATAGTTCCGCCAGACCGAGTTGGGATTCACCCCGACGAGCAGCTTCAAGGCATCGGCGTTGCGCGCCTTGGCGCTCTCGGCGGCGAATTCGTTCCCCTTGAAGGTGTCGATGCGCACGATCTGGCTGTGGAAGGAGCTCACCAGCGTCGGATTCCACGGCCGCGGCGGCACCTGGTTGGCAGGACAGTCGGCGGCGGTACACTTCGGGTTGTAATAGTTGTAGCTCGCCTTGAGCATCCCGCCGGCGATGTCGGCCTGGGTGGGCACGTTGTCGACGTGCTCGAACGTCGACCAGAGCCACTGCGCGCCGGAATTCGTCTTGTGGCCGATGTGCAGGCCGACGAGCCCCACGGTCTGCTTGCTGCAAGCCGCCGGATAGGAAGGGTTTTGCGAGGCCGGGGAGTAGACGAGCACCTGCTCGCTGTGGAAGCGGCTCTTGTCCGCGGGATCGATCACCTTCCACGCGGATTTCACCATGATGGCTCCCTCGGCGCCGCCGAGGACGCCGCAGGGGAATTTCACCGCGCCGCTGAAGACCTGCTGGCCGGCCTTCGAATAGAGAGAATTCGAGAGGATGTAGTCGAACATCGGCTTGTTGACGAGGATCTCGTAGCGGGTGTAGACGCCGTTCTGATCGATCAGCGGACCGGTGTTGAACGGCTGGCTGAATTCGGTGAGCACGGTCGGCGTCTTTCCCACCTGGCTGAGGATGCGCATCCCCGGCGCGTAGTCCGCTTTGCACTCCGGCGGCACGTCCCCCGTGCCCCCTTTCCAGGTCGGCGGCTTGCCGCCGGGGAGGAAGACGTCGGCGACGTCGCGGTAGTGCTCCCACACGGTGTCGTTGTCGCCGTCCTGTCCGATGGTCTTCTTGGGATCGCCCTTGCCGCCGGGTCCCGGAGGCCAGTTGAGGGCGATGAACGCGTTCCACGAGTAAATGTCGAAGTCACCCTGGATGGCGAGCAATTTCTGGAAATTCGTCGCGTTCGGCGGCAGCGCACCGAATTGGGCATCGCCGGGGATCGCCGGACTGAGAACGATGGCCGGGCCGCTCGGCGCAGACGTCTTGGCGGCCGCGGGAGCTGTCTTGGCCGCCGCGGTGGTCGCCGCCGTGTTCGGCACCTCTTTCCGGCAGCCGACGGCGAGCGCGAGCACTAGAATCGTGGCAAGTTTTTTCATGGTGCCTCCCTCTCAAACAAGGAACGTCCGATACAGCGGAGCCTGGTTGGGCGGATACGCACCGTCCGGATTGAACGGTGAGCCGATCGCCTGCTGGAAGCGGAAGCGGTGATCCGGATCGACGGACTCCTTGATCTTGCAGAGCCGGGCGTAGTTGTCCCCGTAAAATTCCTGCGGCCAGTCGTGCAGGAGCGGATCGATGTAGTTGCAATAGGCACCGATCGAATGCGGCGCCATCCCTTCGCCGAGCTGGTACGCCCAGTTGACGTTCTGCACGGTCTGATCGGTCTGCGGCCAGATGGCTTTCACTTCCCAGAGGAAACGCGCGTCGCGGTGCCAGAAGGCGGTATCTTTCTTGGCGACCTCGGTGACTTTGCCGCCCATGTGCGTCCAGACGAGGAGACTGTTCGGCGACGGCGCGCTGGTCATCGACGTGGTCAGCACGTCGATCGCGGCCGGCGTAAAGGACTTCGGCGCCATGAAGCCGGAGCGGATGTAACCGCTGTTTCCTCCCACAACGGTGAGCAAGCCGTTGAAGATCTCGAAGTCGGGCAGCGTCATGTCATACAGGTTGATGTAGACGTTCGGAAACTTGAGAATCGGAGCGATCAGGTCCATCCCCTCGCGGCTGTCACCGTTGAAGATCGGCGTCAGGCCGACGGTGTCGACGAACGTATCGGGATGGGCGGGCAGGGCCACTTTCCCCATGTAGCCATAGACGGCCAGCGTGTCGGGAGCCTTTTCGATCCATTCGTTGTAAAAACCGAGGACTTCCTGCGCGTACTCGATCGGATAGCGGATCTGTCCGCACAGCATGGTCGGCGTTCTCGGCTGGTGGACGCGGATCTCGAACGCCACCGCGATGCCGAAGTTGCCGCCGCCGCCGCCGCGGCAGGCCCACCAGAGGTCCCGATCTTCTTTCGACTTGGACTCCGCGGAGATCGTGCGCAATTTGCCGTCCGGCGTGATGAGGTCGATGGAGAGCAAATTGTCGACGCTGAGGCCGTACGAGCGCGAGACGAAGCTGATGCCGCCGCCGAGCATGAAGCCCGGAATGCCGACCGTCGGACAGCCGCCGCCGATCGGAATGAGGCCGGTGTTCGTCGCCTGCAGGAAGAGATAGAGGTCGCGCCAGCGATTGCCGGTCTCGGTCCAGACGACCTGCCGTTCGAGATCGAGGCGCTTGGCGGTCATCTGGGTGAGATCGATGACCATTCCGCCCTGATTGAGGCAATAGCCGGCCGCGCTGTGACCGCCGCCGCGCACGGTGAACGGCATTTCGTGCTCGATGGCGAATTTGTAGGCGGTGGCGACGTCTTCCCGGTTGACGCACATCGCCACCACACCCGGGCGCAGATCGATGCGGCCGTTGTCAATGACGAGCGACTGGTCATAGCCGGGCTGACCTGCTTCGAGCAGCGTCCCCGACATCTCTCCCCTGAGCTTTTCCAGATACTTCCTCGGAATCATGATTCTCCTTCCTGGATCCAGGTAGCAGTGACGGCGAGCTCAAAGTGCAACCGTTATGCCTGATGAATTTGAGGGGAAAAATGAGATTTCACGAGGAGATGGACGTCTGCCTCGCCGGCTCCGACACGTCGCCGACGTGTCGGGAACCGGTCTGACACGGAAACCGACACGACGGAGAGCCGGAGAGGAGACAGAGCACGTAAAAAATCTAAACAGCCGGAATACGCGCAAGATCCGCTATCGTTGCCGGTCCCTCAAGATCGACAGATACGCGCTCCATGGCCCGGTCGCCTCCGCGTAAACCTTCGCCATCGTCCGTGCGATCTGCGCCACATGATCCAGGTCGTGCACCACCCACGTCGCGAGCAGCTCCCCCAGCGTCACTTCCCCAAGCTCCGGATGCAGCCCTCTCCGCTCCAGATCCTCGTCTGTCAGATTCATCCCGGCCAGCGCGGCGATGTTGTCCCGCCGAATGGCGGCGAAGGTCGCCAGCAGCTCCTGAAGGCTCTTGCCCTGACTCTCCCGAAGCTGGGCCGTTCGATCGAACGGCTCAAAATGTCGCCGATCGCCGGCCAGGATGTGGCGTGCCCGCGGAATCCAATCCGTCCGCTCGCCATGAATGAGGTGTCCGATCACGTCGTACGGCGACCAGGTGCCCTCGCCTTCTGTCGCCCGGACCCATGTCTCGGGCAAGCCTTCGAGTAAGGCGCTCAGGCTCGCGGGTATCCGCTCGAGAATCGCCACGGCGTCGTCCAAACGGGGTTTGCCCTGTGTCATCGCTGCCATTCTACTTCCCCGCCTTCGCCTCCGAAGCCCCCAGCAGCTCCCCCAGATACTTCCCCCAGATCGCCGGCAGCGAATGCGTTCCATGCCCCCTCGTCTCGGAGGTGATCGGAATCAGGATGTACCGGCCGCGTTTCACTTTCTTGATGGCCTCGTCGAGGATGCCGAGCTCGGGTGGATTCACCTGGTCGTCGGCGGAGTTGATGGCGTAGAGCGGGGCGCGGATGTCGGCGAGGTGCGGCAGGGGGTTGTAGTCGCGCGAGGCGTCGAATTGATAGAGGAGGTCGTTGGCGTCCAGGGTCGTGGCGTAGCGCTGGATGAGGGTGTCGAGGAGCGCCTCGGCTTTCTCGCGGGTGGGCGCTTCTTTCTGCCATTGGAGGGGGCTGGAGGTCATGAAGACGAGGACGTGGATGGCGGAGAGGAGGCCGTGCGGCTGCGCTGTGTATTCGCCGTTCTTCCACTCGGGATCGCTGGTGATCGAATCGAGCGCCATCTTGCGCATCATGCGGTTGCGGCCGGCGATCTCGACGGGGAGGCTGGCGAGGGGCATCAGGGCGTCCATGAAATCCGGATAGGTGCTGCCCCAGACCCAGGTGTGCATGCCGCCCATGGAGGTGCCCATGACGAGGCGGAGATGATCGACTTTCAGGCACTCGGTGAGGAGCTGGTGCTGCGCGCGCACCATGTCGCCGTAGCCGTACTTGGGGAAGCGCATGCGCAGGCCGTCGCTCGGGCGGCTGGATTTGCCGTGGCCGATGCCGTCGGGGAGGACGATGAAGTGCGTCGCGGCGTCGAGGAGCTGGCCGGGGCCGAAAAGCTGGCCGGCGAACTGCTCGCGAAGGAAGCCGCGGCCGTCGCCGCTGGTGCCGTGGAGGATCAGGACGGCGTCGCGGGCGGGCGCGCCGATCGTCGTGTAGTGAATCCGCAGCTCCGGCAAGGTCTCGCCGTCGTCGAAGCGAAAGTCGCGGAGGCGGCAGTCGCCTTCGACAGGCTCCGGCCTCGGCGGATCGGCGGCCAGGAGCGTTGGGCTCCAGAGGATGGAGAGCACAAGGAAAAGAATCAGGCGGCGATTCACCATGTCCTCCGCAGCGGATGCGCCTCGGTATTGAGCACTGCGTGCTGGAGATTCAGCGCTTCGTCCGGGGCGAAGAGGAGATATAGATACTTGAGCGTCTCGGTGAGGAAGTAGCTCGGCATGAGATCGCCTTTCTCTTTGGTTACGACGTTCGTCAGGGTGGTATAGCCGGCGTCGGTGCGGCAATGGGTGACGAGAGCCTGGAAGAAGGTTTTCCCCATGGCGAGATACCGCGGGTCTTTCGTCAGCCGGCGCAGGTAGTAGGCGGATTCGATGATCTCCGGGCGCAGGGGATAGCCGGGGCTCACGACCTCCATGATGCGGTAATTGATCACTTCGGGCTCGATGCCGTGGAGGCTCCACATCTTCGCGCTCGAATCCTGGAGACGGCGCGCCCGGCGGAGGTCTCCATCCAGGGCAAGGACGGCGGGCAGGAAGGCATGGAGGGCGCCAAATTCGGAGGCGGTTCGCTTCCCGGTCTGCATGTCCACCTGGCCGTACCAGAGCCCCGAGGGGGCGTCCTCGGCCAGGTATTTGTCGAGAGCGCGGCGGCTCTCCTTCCACATCCTGGCGCAGTCCCGGTCGCCGAAGAGGATTGAGCACTTCAAAAGGTATTCGTAGTAGGAATCGATCCCGCCGCCGACGTGGCTCGCCCGGCTGATCCATTCGCCGGTTTCGACGTCGATCTCCTCCCCCACCAGACCGATCTTCGAGCGCCGGTTGTAGAGCTGGACGAGGGCGTTCTTGGCCTTGTCGTAGAAGACCGGCTTGTGGGTGAGCTTCGCGAGCGTGCCGAATTCGAGGAGGAGCGTGCCGATCTCGGCGGGATTGGAGCGCTCTCCCGAGGTCTTCCCGGTCTTCAGGTTGACGTACATGTAGGGCATGCCCGTCGGTGAATTGAAAACAGGCAGGAGGCGGGTCCCCAGATCCTCGGCGAGCCGGAGCAGGCGCGCATCGCCGGTCATCTGATAACTCGACAGGAGGCCGCCCAGGAGACGGATCGTGACCTCGAAATTTTTCACCGGGAGGTCTTTATCGAACGACAGCTTCTCGACGATCAGCGCCTTCGCCTTCCCTGCCTCCTCCGTGAAGCCCATCAGGAGCAACGTGTCCAGGGTATCGACCGGAGTCATCTCCAAAGAATCGTCCAGCGACGCGCCGTACCAGTCGCGGGTGGTCTTGCTGACCGGCTTGAGCTCGTCGTGCCCCCAGGCATATTTCTCGTAGGCCTGCCATGCGTGGAGGAATTCGGCACGCACGGCGGCGGCCTCCGCGGTGCGGTCGAGGCGGTCGAAGGAGGTGGGCTTCGGCGCGGGGCCGGCGGCAGCCGAGGCGGCGAGCGCCGGAAGCAGGAGGGCGAGGATGGGGATCAAAGGTCTGACAGTCATAGAGAAAACGACACTAGACCGCGGCTCGGGGCGAGTCAAGCCGGGACGGCGCGGCTGGCTCTCTGCTATCGTCATCGCCTGAAATCAAGGAGGCCCCACGATGAGGACGATCGCTTTCTCCGCGCTGTTCCTGTTCGGCTCGTCGCTGCTCCCGGCCGCCGGTTTGGCCGCCGAGGCTCCCGCGGTCGAGATCACCGCCGAGCCGGCGCATCACCAGGCACTCGAAAACGAGCACGTCCGCGTCTTCCAGGTCGAGGTGGCGCCGCACGCTTCCACGCTGGTGCACCGCCACGGGCATGATTATCTGTTCGTCACTCTGGGACCTTCTCACATCGTAAACGAGGTGCAAGGCAAGTCTCCCGTCGAGCTCGAGCTGGCGGACGGAGAGACCCGTTTCACCCCCGGCGACTTCGCGCACGCGGCGAAGAACCTCGCGGACCAGCCATTCCGCAACGTGACCATCGAGCTGATGCAGGATGAAAAGCTCCGCCAGGCGCCGTCTCCCTGGCCGCCGGAAGCCGAGGGAAACAGGGAATTCCCGGGCGTCCGAATCAAGGTGCTCTTCGTCCACGACGGCGCCCGCGTGTCAGAGGTCGAGCTGCAGCCGGGAGCCACGATCCCCAGCCACCATCACGACGGGCCCCACCTGCTGGTGGCGGTGAGCGACCTCGAGCTGCGCAGCGACGTCGACGGCATGGGTCCGATGCCTGGGACATTCAAGTCCGGCGACGTCAAGTGGCTGCCCGGCGCTTACACCCACACGCTGACGAATACAGGCAAGAGCCCGGCGCGGATGGTGACGGTGGAATTCAAATAGCTGCAGGTGCTCGGCCCAGCCATCAGGAGAGGAAACCTCTTGACCCTGGAGCGTGCTCCAGGGTTTACAGTGTTCCTCATGGCGGATGACGAGAGGGACAGACGCCGCGGGCCGGCCCCGGCGCCCGCCCGGGGTTGCTCGAATCTCTCGTTTCCGCTCCAGACCCAGTCACTGAGGAGAGCTCATGATGCGAGTCCCGATCGTCCAGACCCTGCCCCTCCTGCTGCTCTGTGCGCTTCCTGCTCCAGCACGCGCCCAGGCACCCGCGATGGACCCGGCCAACTGCCCCATGCACGAGCAGCACATGAAGGATCAGAAGCTCGACCAGCGCGGCGATGCCCACATGGGCTTCGACCACGAGCGCACCACCCATCATTTCCTGATCACCGAGACCGGCGGCGCCATCCAGGTGGCGGCGAACGATCCCGCGGACAGCGCAAGCCGCGACCAGATCCGCCGCCACCTCGCCGAAATCGCCGGGCAGCTCGGCACCGGCGACTTCTCGACTCCGCAAGCCGTCCACGACCGCGTGCTGCCGGGCGTGCCGGAGATGATCGCGCGCAAGAGCGCCATCTCCTGGCGCTATGAAGAGACGGAGCACGGCGGCCAGGTGGTGATCACCACCGCCGATCCGCAAGCCCTCGGCGCGGTCCACGAGCTCCTGCAAGCGCAGATCGCGGACCACAGGACCGGCGACGCCATGGAAAACCACGCGCTCCTCGCTCCTCCGCCCGTCAAGCCGTAGCTTCCCACCGGAGGCGTGCGCCCCGCACGCCTCCGGCTTTCCCCTTTTACCCCAATCCCGTTGCCCCCGCTCGCGGCGCGGCTCAATCCCGCCGCAGCGCCAGCACCGGATCGAGCAGGCTGGCGCGGGGAGCGCCCGCAGCCGCTCGGTGAGCTGGCGGCCGAATTGGTCGAGGGCTTCCGGCTTGCCGTACCGCGACTCGGGCAGGGAGACCTTCAAGGTCAGCACGTGATCGGGACGGAAGCCCGGCTCGCGGTCCGTCAGGCCGGCGAAGCTCTTGAGGAGCAGGGCCGCGCCGGTGATCAGGACGAGCGCCAGGGCGACCTCGCTCATCACCAGGAAGCGGCGGGCGATCCGGCCCTTGCGGCCGCCGGTCGACTTGCTCGTCCCCTCTTTGAGCGGCTCGTGCAGATTGACGCGCACCGCCTGGAGAGCCGGCGCGAGGCCGAAGAGGACGCCGGCGGCGAGGGAGACGCCGAAGGTGAAGAGGAGGACCATGCCGTCGATGCGGATGGGCGGCAGGGAGGCGCGGATGATCTGTCCGACCTGGCCGCCGGGGATGAGGGCGAGGAGCGGCTTGATGGTCGCCCAGCCGAGGAACAGGCCCAGCACGCCGCCGGCCAGGGCCAGGAGCACGCTCTCGGTGAGGAGCTGCGCGAAGATCCGCGACGAGCGCGCGCCGAGGGCGGCACGGATCGCCATCTCGCGCTTCCGCGCCGTCGCCCGGGCGAGCTGCAGGTTGGCGACGTTGACGCAGGCGATCAAGAGGACGCAGCCGACCGCGCCGAGGAGCACCAGCAGAGCCGGCCGCATCTGTCCGTACAGCCGCACCTGGAGGGGCTTGAGGCGGATCGTCTCCTTCTCATTCATGTTCATGCGCTCGGGATTTGCCTTGCGGAACTGGTCGGCCAGGACGGCCATCTCCGCCTGGGCCTTCGCGAAGCTCAAGCCGTCCTTGAGGCGCCCCGTGATCTCCAGATAGTTCGCCCTCTCCTGGCTGTCAGGATCGATCCCGACCGGCGTCCACAGCTCGGCGGTGGCGGGATAGCGGAAGCCCGGAGGCGTGACGCCGATCACCGTATACGGCTCGCCGTTGAGGTTGAGCGCCTTGCCGACCAGCGCCGGATCGGCGCCGAAGCGGCGCCTCCACAGCCCATCGCTCAGGATGACCACCTTGGCGCCGCCGGGCCGGTCCTCCTCGCCCCGGAAGTCGCGCCCGAGCTGCGGCCGGACACCGAAAACGGAGAAGAACTGCTGGCTGACCCGCGAGCCGACGATCCGCTCCGGTGCCGAGTCGCCGGTCAGGTTGAAGCCCGAGCCCAGCGTGTCGTAGGTCGTCACGCCGGAAAACGAGCGGCTGTTCCGCTGCACATGGAGGAACTCCGGGACGTTGACCGTGGGGCCGCCCTCGCCGCCGGGAAACCCGCGCTGCACCTGGACGAGCTGATCAGGAGCGCGGAACGGCAGCGGACGGAGCAACACGGCGTTGATGACACTGAAGATGGCCGTATTGGCGCCGATCGCGAGCGCCAGCGTGAGCAGGGCGACCACTGTAAAGCCGCGGCTCTTCAGAAGGACCCGGGCGGCATAGCGGACGTCATTGAGGAACAGGCTCATTGGAGGATCTCCTTGTCGCGTTCGGTCACACTACGCGGCAGGGCGGAAGGAGGTTTCGCGCCATTGCCATTTTGACGGCGGCGCAAGCCCTGACACCGCGCTGACACGTCGACCTCTGTCTGACACAGGTGTCCGCGGCCCGGCCGGAGGAGCAATCTCCAACCGGCATGCAAACATGGCTTTGCAAAGATGGAAACGTAACCGGCTGACAAATAGAAACTTGATCGATCCTCGCCGCCTCAGGACGCCGCGCGCCGCCGCATGGCACGGATCTGGCTCTAAGGAGACCTGGACACCACACTCCCGAAGTAATGAGAAATGAGGAGCTTCCCATGATCCTGCCCCTTGCAGCCAGCCGCCCGCGCGAGCTCTCCCTCCTCGACGGTCTGCGCGCGGTACCGCCGCGGGTCGCCCGCAGCCAGCAGGCCATCCCCCTGCGCTACGAGGGCGGACGGTTGATCGTCGGCGCCCGCGATCCGCAACGCCCGCGTCTTCTCGATACACTGCGCCGCCTGGGCAACGCCCAGGTCACTCTGGAGCCGGTGTCGGCGGAGCGCTTCCAGGAGGTCCTGGAGACATGGTACGGCCCGACCGGAGACGTCGCCGAGCTGATCGCCGGGCTGCCGCCGTCGTTCTCCTCTCTGCCCAGCCTTCCTTCCTCCGGGCCGGGAGAAGCGATGGAAGCCACGCCGGCGCCGCGTTTCCTCGATCTGACGCTCAAGGCGGCGATCGCCGAGAGGGCGAGCGACGTGCACATCGAGCCTCACCCGCGCGCTCCCCGGGTGCGCTTCCGCGTCGACGGCATTCTCGTCGAGCGGGTCGGCCCGCCCGCCTGGCTGGTGAGCCGGGTCGTCGGCCGGGTCAAGGCCCTGGCCGGTCTCGCTCGCGGCGAGTGCCGCTTCCCGCAGGACGGCGCCTTCGATTTCCCCACCGCGGCGGGACCGGTGTCGATCCGCGTCTCGATCCTCCCCACCGCCCGCGGCGAGTGCGCCGTCCTCCGCCTGCTCACGGTCGAGGAGGAGATCCCTTCTCTCGCCGCGCTCGGCATCCCGGAGGAGATCCGCCGGAAGCTCGCCGCGGCGGTCGCGGCGCCCGCAGGACTGATCGTCTTCGCCGGGCCGGCGGGAAGCGGCAAGACGACGACTCTCCACGCCCTCCTCGACACCCTCGACGCCGACCGGCGCAACATCGTCTCGATCGAGGATCCGGTCGAGATCCGCTCGCGGCGCATGCGCCAGGTGGCGGTCCGCCGGGACCTCGGGATGGATTTCGCCGGCGCCCTGCGTTCCGTCCTGCGCCAGGACGCGGACGTCATCCTGGTCGGCGAGACGCGGGACGCCGAAACGGCCGCGCTGGTCGTCCAGGCGGCGCTCGCCGGGCATCTGGTGCTGACGACGGTGCACGCCGCGAGCGCCCTCGAATCCCTCGACCGCTTCACCCAGCTCGGCGCCGACCGCTCGCTCCTCGCCCAGGTCACCCGGCTCACCATGGCACAAAGACTGGTGCGCCGCGTCTGCCCATACTGCGCGGGAGCGGGCTGCTTCGCCTGCGAGGGCAGCGGGCTCAAGGGGCGGACCGGCCTTTACGAGGTGGTGGCGATGACCCCGCCCCTGGCCTCCCTGGTGCGCCGCGGCGCGGAGCCCTGCGAGCTCCGCCAGGCGGTGCACGACAACGGCTTCCGCTCGCTCCTCGACTCCGCCCGCGACCTCATCCGCCAGGGGGTGACGACAACGGCCGAGACGGCCCGGGTGCTCGACGTCGAGGGACTGCGGGGTAAGTCAGATTCGCCGGCCTGAAAGCGAATTCCTCCAGCAGACGCTCAGCCAGGAAATTATTTTTTCATGGCCGTCTAAAAAATCAGACCCGGCAAGGAGCTCCTCATTCTCCTGCCGACAGGAAGAGCGGTCTGTCGCAGGAGGAAAGCATCATGAGCGAGCCCACGCCAGAGCAAGACCGTCTGCTGAACCGGCTGCGTGTTCCAGCCGCCGTCCTCCTCGCGTTGCTTTTGATGGTAGGAGCCTACTACACGCTCCATTACCGGACGAACGCCGACTACCTCGCCAGCCGGAACTTCCGGCTTCTCGCGACCCTGGGAAATCAGGTCAGAGAGGCGGTGAGAAATGAGGGCATCCTCATCAGCAATACAGTCGAATCGCGCTACGGAGCACTCAGCCCACGCATCGAAGATATCGGTTCCTGCACGGTCCCGTGGCGGTTGCCAGACCAGACCACCCGCGGGGGCGCGCTCAAGCTCTGGCGGACGCTCGACTCGTCCGATGGCACTTATCGGATCTCTTTCAAGTCGGAACGTGCGGAAGAAAACACGCCATCCGCCTGCGGCAGAGTGGAGCTCAATGATCTCCTCGATCCGCTGTTCAGCTCCCGCAAAGCGTTCGACGCCGTGCTGCTGGCAAACAGCACCGGAAAGGTGGTCTATCTGCACGGCCCGAAAAGTCTGCGGGTCGAGCAGCTCGATCTCCTGATCCAGAACCGGCATGACTCGAAGGTTGCGACTTCGCAGGGCCAGGAAAAAGACAATGACTTCAATGCATTCCAGGGCTACAGTGGTTCGGCCGAAGCCGAGCTTGGAGACCGGCTGTACACCACCTTCGTTCAACCCTTCAGCCTTCAGCTCGCCTCTGTCGACACCGCAGGAACCAACGAAACGCCCCACGAGGTCTGGCTCCTCGCCGGCTTGGTGGCCAAGGACGAGCTGATCACCCAGAGCTTGGCGCTCTCGCCGTCCTCAGTGGCCTTCCTGCTGGGGATCCTGCTGCTCGCGGCGCTGGCCTGGCCGCTCGCCAAGCTCAAGATGCTCGGTGAGCGGCAGCGCGTCAAGAGGACGGATGTGCTGCTCGTGGGCGTGTGCAGCCTCCTGGGCGTCTCGGTCGTCACCATGTTCCTTCTGGACTTCGGAGTCTACAGGACGTTGAAAAGCTCGGCGGAAATGCAGCTCAAGGACTTCGCCGAGCAGATGGAAAGCAATCTCCTGGTCGAGATTCGGCTGGCCTATGATCAGATGCTCGATTTCGAGCGGCTCAAAAGCGCGGAGCTCTCCCAGCGGGCAAAGACCTCGCCCTTCAAAGCCTCCTATCCGCATTTCGAGTCTTTTGCGCTGATCAGCGACGACGGCCAGCAAGTATTCAAGCAGACGAAAGAGAGCATCGCACCGCTGATCAGCGTCGCCGAGAGGATGTACTTCCAACGGATCCAGCAAGGAATGACCCTGAATATACCGGAGCCAGAGGAAAAATCGGAGGAAGATTTAAAAGAAGCGGAAGCCCGCCCCAAAGGCGAGCCCTTTTTCCTGGAGTCTGTGCGCAGTTGGACCAACGGAAAATGGCAAGCGGTCATCGCGAGCCCGGTCTCTGCACCATCCGAGCCGCCGGCTCAAGTGGCGGCCCTGGCGATCCAGATGGTCTCGGTGATCGACCCTGTCCTGCCGCCGGGCTTCGAGTTCGCCGTGGTGGGCGACGATGGGACCGTGCTCTTCCACTCGGACTCGGCACGCAACCTGGCCGAAGACTTCTTCGAAGAAACCGATCAGGACCGCCGCTTCCATTCCATTGTCTTGGCCCGTCACGATGAGGCGTTCGACGTCCACTACTGGGGGGAGAGGTACAGGGCCTTCGCGATCCCGGTCAAGGGTCTGCCGTGGACGATCGTCGCGATGCGCAACGAACAGGTTCTCGAGAAAGTAAACCTGGACTGGCTGGTCACCACCTTGATCCTCGTTCTTGTCTATCTGGGCACCTTCACTCTCGCCTTGACCGTCGCCACTTTCCTGCGGCCCGGGTTTCAAGCCGTGTGGATCTGGCCGGATCGCGATCGTAGCGATGACTATGTCAAGCTGGTCGCGATCTTTGTGACCTTTTGCATCGCATTTTTGATCGCCCTCTTCGGGCTGCGCGGCACGGGCTTTCTCTTCGGAGTGGCGGGATTGCTGCCGGCGCTGAGCTTCGTCGCCGCCTATTTGATTCTCAACCAGGCCGGGAATCGCACGGCCAGGAAAAGAGCTGTCGAGGTCTGCGGCGTCCTGCTGCTCACTTTGCTGGGGTTCGTTCTCAGCACGGCGCCGCTGGAGCAGGGCGCCGGCCTTTGGGTGCGATGGTCGGTCCTCGCCCTCGCGGTCTGTGCTTTCCTGCTGGCCGCCGACGGGCCGCGGCGATGGCGGGAGCTGCAACCGGGAGCGCGCATGGCGGTCTCTCGCTCCTATCCGGTGCTCGGCCTCCTGCTGGTCTTTCTCGCGGCGGTGCTGCCGACCGCCGGCTTCTTCAAGATCGCCCATCGTCTGCAGATGAACAGCTTCGTGCGGAACGGACAGCTCAACATGGCGAAGGAGCTGCATGACCGGTTTGCTCCCTTGACGACCGGCGCCGGCTCCGCTGCGGTGTCAGGGCTGACTGTCGCGCGCGGCCTTGTCGACGAGCATCCGGTCACGCTCGCCCGGAGGAGCAAGCCGAGCCTCAATTTCTACGGAAGCGCTTTTTTTGACACGACCCTCAGCCGCCCTGGACGTTGCAAAGGCGAGCAGGAAGAGGCCGAGCCTCTCGCAGTGCTTCTACCACCCTATTCGGACTACACGGCTCAGAGCCGCGAGATGTTGCACAGCCATACCTCCGACGACGACTGGGAGTGGTGCGAGTCGGAAGAAGGGGACACGTTGTTCGACGGCGAGAGCTATCTCGGGGTCAGCCTCGCCTCGAACGTCGAGCCGGCGTGGCGGGGCAACGGGCCGCTCCTGGCGATTGCCGGCCTGCTGCGGCCGCCGGAGGAAACCGATCTCGTGATGGAAACCCAACGCAGCCCTCTGGCGCCGGGCCCGAAGAGATTGGGGAGCATGGGGAAAGGGCAAGTGCTTCGGGGCCTTCTGGCTCTCGGTGTCCTCTCTCTCTTCTCGATTCTTCTCTACACCCTGGTGATCTTCGTGGCGCGGCGGATTTTCTTGCTCGACCTTCAAGAGCCGCGGTGGGCGGGCCGAACCGGCGACCTGCCCGCCATGGTCGGAGCGAACGTCCTCTTGATCAGCCGCACGAAGAGCTGGCGGATCCACGACCGGAAGAGCTTCTTCCCCTTGTCCTTCCGGGACCTCGACAAAGGCGAGAAAGGCTGGCCTGCACGCCGTCTCGAGCTCCTGCGCTCACCGGACCTCAACGTCCTGGTGGAGGACTTCGAGCACCGCGCCTTCGATCCGGTCTGGAGCTCGCGCAAGCTGGCTCTCCTGGAGGAGCTCATCTTCGTCCATCAGCGAACCGTCGTGGTGCTTTCCGAATTGAGCCCGACGATCCTGTTTTCGCCGGCCGGCGTCCCGGCGGACCCCGCGGAGGACCGCTGGCGCACTCTCCTCGCCTCTTTCACGCAGATCAACGAGGATGTGTGGCCGCCGTCCGAAAAACGGGGTGCCGCCGGGTCGCATCTGTCCTTCTGGCACGAGATCTGGGACGTTCTCCACGGACGGCCCGGAAAGAAAAGCGGCCCCGACAAGCCCGATGACGACTTCAGCTCGGAGCTTCTGCGCCAGGAATGCGGCAAAGATCTTTTCCTGAAAAAGATCGGACGCGAGCTCGAAGCGCTCAAGCCACCGATCAGTGGGGAGCAGGTCCTGGAGGAGCTCGGCGAGCGCGCCCAGGGCTATTACGGCACCATCTGGGCGAGCTGCTCGCGCGACGAGCGGGTCGTCCTCGGCCACCTCGCCGAAGAGGGGCTGGTCAATGCGAAGAACCGGCGGATCGTTCGGCGCTTGATGGTCCGCGGTCTCATCCAGCGCGCGCCGAACCTCCGCCTGATGACCGAGACTTTTCGACGCTTCGTGGTATCCCCAATCTGCCGCGAGCAGGTGCTCAGCCTGGAGCAGGCCGCCGGCCGGAGCGCCTGGGACCGCTTCCACTGGCCCTTCTCGGCGACTCTGGCCGCCTGTGCCGCCCTGATCCTGGTCACTCAGCAGGAGCTGCTCGACAGCACGATCGCCGCAGTCACCGGCGTCACCGCCGGTCTGCCGACCCTGCTCAAGATCTTCGATCTGATGGGATGGAAGAAGGGGGTCAAGAGTGCGTGAAGGACCGCTTCGAGGAGCTTCGTGACATACTGTGCCGCCTGAGGTGTGGCTTGGGCCGGTAACGTTGGCTACCAGGGAGAACCTGAATCATGCATAGACCCACAGCGGCTTGCAGCTTGTCCATGGCTCTCGCCATCGCCCTTTTCACATCGTCCGCCATGGCAGCCCCCCCGGCAACAGACAAGAAAGAGGTTCTCGCGGTCGTCCAGACACTGTTGGACGGCTGGCGTGAAGCCGATCCGGCCAAGCTCGAGACCGCGCTCCACAAGGACTTCAGGGAAGTGACCCTGCATCTGCAGGACGGCGTCTGGGGCTTCGCAACTGAGGAGCGTGCAACGCTGATTGGCACGATGCCCAAGATTTCAAAGGGCTCATGGGACGATCAGCTCATCGATCCGCAGGTGCACGTGGACGGCCCGATCGCCGTCGTGTGGTCCCGTTACAAGTTCACGGTCAGGTACACCGAGAATGGCGTGGCTCACGCTCCGATTCATTGTGGCATCGAGACATTCCAGCTCTATCGCACGGATGGAAGATGGCAGATCGTCAATTTTGCCGACACCCACGCGGAGTGCCCGTGAGGGGTTGATCCAGGACGCCGTCGACTACGTCTGGAAGCCCCGCGCTGAGACCAAGAAGACCTGAATCCGCCGACTTCACACCCTCCTCACATACAGCGCCTCCCAATGAGGCCGGCCCGGCCGCACCATCTCCAGGCGGCCCGTGCGGTGGAAGCGGCGGAGGACCACCGAGATCCGGCGTCCGTCCGCGGGCTTGCGGAGGCGGCTGCCGAAGCGGCGGTTGACCTCCTGGGCCATCCATCGCGTCCCGAACCGGGTCTCCGGAGAGAGATCGGCCAGAACCTTGTCCACCATGCGCGAAAGCTTGGGGCTGGACGCCGACCCGAGATCCTCCTGTCCCGCCGGAGCGACCTTGCCGAGAGCGCCGGCGGCGATCTTCGCGGCCCACCGCAGGGACTCCAGATGCCGGGAGACCGCCTCCAGCTCCGCCGCAAACCGGGTCTGCTCGCTGTGATGAAACGCTTCCTGCTGCGCATGCCACGCCTCGCGTTCCCGGAGATGCTCCGTCTGTGCCTCCAAGTGCGCGATCACCTCTCGGATCGACCGCTCTTTCATGCTCCGCGTCCTCCTCCTTTGCCGACACTCCCCACCGATTCGCCGCATCTTACGTCAAAAGATCGCCGCTGCTCCCTCCAAAGTGGACGAATCCCAGGGACATCTCCTTCCTGCCCTGTGGCAACACCGCGACTCCCCCGCAACTTGCGGCGTTGCCCCGGGGCACACGCATTCTTTGACGCGTACTTTCCTATCCTGAAGAGGGCACGCCGGTCTTCACCTCTGCATTCGCGGTGTTGGAGCGGGGCATGTCCTCCATTTGCGACGCCCGGTTGTCCGTGCAGGAGGACATCGCCGCGAGTTGTCAGGGATTCGCGGCGTTGCCCCGTCCTGCCGCTCGTAGCGCGACGTGTCGATTCGCATGTTCGATCCTCGTCTATTGCGCCTTCAACCTGGTGACAGCGATCATTGGCCCTAAATCCGTCCGGAAGTCATTCCGCCTGAGCTCGGGTGCATACAGGCTGGAAACAGTGCCGTCGAGATAGAGCGCATCCGGGCAGCCGAGCTTGTCGCGGAACAACGTGGCGAGCTCGTAGAAGGTCACAGGCGCCTCGCTGATCGAAGGCGGGATGGAGCTTGCCGCTCCGCACGAGGAGCGGGCCGGACTGTGTGGCGAGGACGACCCGCTCGCGGATCGCAGGATACTCGGACGACTCGATGACACGCGCTCCGCTTTCGGTGACGGAAGAGGCCGACGGGCGAGAAATCGTTGTGATACATCCCGGCGTTCATCGCAAAGACGAGCTTCTGACCCTGCGCCTCGGTCCACCGCGCGAGGCGGTCGAAACGGTTGAAGAGCTGCCGGTTCCCGTCGCGGAGGAACAACTGGAGATGTTCTTTGCGGACGTCGACCCGGCAGACCGTGAAGCGCTTGCCGGAAGACTCGACGCTGCTGCATTCGACAGCCGAGGCACTGCTGGCCAGAGCCAGCGCCGCGAGGCAGAGAAGAAGCGCCTTCATGGCACCTTCAGCGTCCGGTATTCGGTGCTGTCCGCCTCAGGAGCCGCCGGCTTGAGGCTCCCCTTCTTCCGCCAGGATTTCCCTTCGCAGGAAGGATTCGTGAAGTCCTCTTGGAAGAAGGCGGGGCTCTTGCCCGGCCGCGCCAGCAGCTTCGAGGCGCTCACGCTCGGCGCGGCGCCGCTCCCGTCGAGATCCGGCAACGCGCCGAGGGCGCTTTCCCAATTCCCTTCATAGACGACGTGTGCGACGACGCGCCCGCCCTCGACAATCGCGAGGCCATTCCCCGAGAACCCATGTCCGGTAGAGCAATAGCGGTAGAGGAACGCCTTCTGCTTGCTTCTCCATGGCTCTCACCTTCACCCTATTTCGCATCGTCCTCCATGGCGGAGCCGTCGGCAACAGCCGAGAAAGAGGTTCTCGCGGTTGTCCAGACACTGTTGGACGGCTGGCGAGAGGCCGATCCAGCCAAGCTCGAGACCGCTCTCCACAAAGATTTCAGGGAAGTGACCCTGCATCTGCAGGACGGCGTCTGGGACTTTGCAACCGTGGATCGCGCAAAGCTGATTGGCACGATGTCCAAGATTTCGAAGGGCGCATGGGACGATCAGCTCATCGATCCGCAGGTGCATGTGGACGGCCAGATCGCCGTGGTGTGGTCTCGTTACAAGTTCACTGTCAGGTACACCGAGAATGGCGTGGCTCACGCCCCGAGTCATTGTGGGATCGAAACATTCCAGCTCTATTGCACGGATGGACGGTGGCAGATCGTCAATTTTGCCGACACCCACTCGGAGTGCCCATGATGAGTTGATCGAGGCGGTCGGTCAACGGTAACTCGCCGATGACTCCAACCGCGAGGCGAGGCCTCCAAACTGGTGCTGGTCCAATGTCCGAGGATGGCGTAGACGGAACGCCTCCAGTGTATGAGTCCCATGCCGCTGTGAAACGTTGTTTTGCCTCTTTATTGCCCTGAGTCAATACCGTTCCGGTAGATGGATACCAGTTAATGATAGCACCCTGTTTCGTACGAATCTGTTTGCTGTTTTCTTGGTCGACAACATCATCGATCAAGAAGCCGCATGCTTGAACGATTGTCTTCAAGTCATCCAATGAGCCACTATGCTTCATGAGTCAGAGACCTCCGGCAAAGAAGCCGCCGCGAAGGCAATGACGGCCCTCACGCTCTCCTCGCTCAAGGAAGGAAAGTCGTCCCGGATCTCTTGGACCACAAACGAAACGCCAAGCACCCGTTCGGGGGGGGTTCGGTGCTGCCGGACTTAAGCCAAAGAGATGCTAACGGACTGAGGAGGAGGAGGGCAAGGCTTCATGAGTAGGCGTCCTGGCGCTCCCTGGGGCGGAGCGGCTGGAGATCGCCGACGCCGCCCGGGCCGGCCTCGACGATCCGGACGGTCTCCCTCTGCCTTCGCTGGCAACGAGACCTCCTTGAGGAGGCACCCCGGCACCTTGACGTCGAAGAACACCGCATCTTGCGGTATCCTTGGTGTCCAAGATGCCGTACGAGATCGCGCTCACCGAGGACAGCGATAGACAGCTTCAGGCCTTGTCGGCTCGTGATCGACGGATCTTGGAGGCGGCGATCCTCGCCCGGCTCCAGCATCAGCCTGAAACGCCGACGAAGGCCATCAAACGGTTGCGAGCCAATCCGTTGGCGGACTTTGAGCTGCGGGTCGGAGACCTGCGTGCCTTGTATACTGTGGAAGGCGAGGAGGTCGTCATCCTCATCGTGGGGCGGAAAGACGGCAACAAGCTGATTGTGGAAGGAGAGGAATTCCATGGCCATCAAGACCATCCAGTTGAACCGGCTGGGGACTGACCTGGAGAAAGCTCTTGATGAGTGCGCTGGGTCCGGTGAGACTCTTGTGGTGGAGTTGCCCGATCAGCGCCTGTTGGCCATTCTGCCGCTGGATCCCGCTGAGGAGGACTCCCTGACGGACGAGCTGCTGGCGTCGAATCCAAAGTTTCAGCAGTTGGTGGCCAAGTCGAAAGCGAGCCCCCGCAAGCCGTTCCAAATCGCCGGCGGCAGGAATAGGCCAGCCGGTCACTAACTAGTCTGTCCGCGAAGCGGACGGTCGCCATCGGGAAGGGACGAGCGGCAAGCCGAAGTCTTGCCGTCCGCGTCTCCACGACAACCGACCACTTCCTCGCGGGAACCGTCCGCCGAGTCCGCCTCTACGGCTTCCCTTACCGCAACGCCGCGAGCGCCCGTTCGAGCGCCTCTTCCTCGATCCCGGCAAACGCCTCCGCCACCGTCCGCCGCAGCTCCTTGACCCGCACCGCTCCCGCCGCCTGCCGCTCTTCACCCAAGGGCGTGAGCGCCGCGCGGACGGAGCGGCGGTCTTTGGGATCTTCGATGCGGCGGACGAGGCCGTCGGCTTCGAGGCGGTCGACGAGCTGGGTGATGTTCGAGCGGACGCAGGTGAGGCGGGCGGCGAGCTCGCTCAGGGCGAGCGGCTCGCCGGCTTCGGCGAGCTTGGTGAGGGCGCCGTACTTGGGGCCGGACAGCTCGACGGCTTCCAGCACCTCGTCGAGACGCCTCTCGATGACCTGCGCGGTCTGGAGGAGAAGCGACATCAGGCGCTCGCGGGGAGGAGCGCTGAGGCACGGCGGTGCAACGGTCAACAGCTCGGTCTTCATAGGATCGTTGCCGCTATGGTACCAAGGTTTGATCCGTCCGCGCCAATCCCCCGGTCTGCCGGATCTGCTGCCAGCCGCCGCCGAGGACCTGGTAGAGCTGGACGAGGGCGGCCAGGCGGTTGTAGCGCGCCTGGGCGAGCTGGATCTCGGCGGGAAAGAGCTGCTGCTGGGACTGGAGGACTTCGAGGTAGCCCGAGAGGCCCGCGGTGTAGCGCAGGTTGGACAGGCGGAACGCCTCGCGGTAGGCGGCGACGGCGCGCGTGCGCTCCTTCTCCACCTCGGCGAATTTCTGGTAGGCCACGAGGGTTGTCGAGACCTCGCCGAAGGCGTTCGTCACCCTCTGCTCGTAGCGCGCCCGGGCCTGCTCCCAGCGGGCGACGGCGGCGCGGTGCTGCTCGCGGAGACGGCGCCCCTGGAACACCGGGGTGAGAAGGCCGCCGGCGATCGACCAGGTGCGGCCGGCCGGAAAGAGCTCGGAGATGCGGGGCGAGAGGCCGCCGAAGGCTCCGGTGAGGCTGATACGGGGGAAGAAGTCGGCGTTGGCGATGCCGACGCCGGCGTTGGCGGCGACGAGGCTCTGCTCGGCTTCGCGGAGGTCCGGCCGGCGCTCCAGCAGGTCGGACGGGAGGCCGGGCGGCACGTCCGGCGGCAGGAACTGATCGTTGAGCACGGCGCCGCGCGCGATCGGCCCGGGGTTGCGGCCGAGGAGGAAGGACAGGTCGTTCTCGGCGGCGGTGATCTGCCGTTCGAGATCCGGGATGTTGGCCGCCGTGGCGGCGAGGGACGCTTCGGCGCTTGAGGTCTCGAGGGCCGAGGCGGCGCCGCCCTGGAGGCGCTGGTCGAAGAGGTTGTAGGTCTCCTGGAACGCGCCGGTGGTGTTGCGGGCGATCTCGAGCTGGAGGTCGAGCTCGCGGAGCTGGAAGTAGCGCGTCGCGACCTCGGAGACCAAGGAGAGAAGCACGCCGCGGCGCGCCTCTTCGGTCGCCAGATAGTCCGCCAGGGCCGCCTCGTTGGAGTGCCGGATGCGCCCCCAGAGATCGAGCTCCCAGGCGGCGCTGACGTTGTATTGAATCAGGCCGCCCTGCTCCCGGTTCTGCCGGCCGTATCCGGTCTGGGCCTGCCCCTGGACCGACGGGAAGACCTGCGAGCGGACGATGCCGGCGTTGGCCCGCGCCTCCTCCACCCGCCAGGCGGCGAGGCGGACGTCGGAGCTGTTCTTGAGCGCCTCGGCGATCAGGTCTTGCAGGACGCTGTCGTGGAAGACCTCCCACCAGGCCTGATCGGCGAAGGAGGCGGCGTCAGCCGGCGTGACCTGGCCGCGATGCTCCGCGGGAATGGTGAGCGCGGGCCTCTGATAGCGCGGGCCGACCGTGCAGCCGGAGAGGCCCAGAGAACCGAGGGAAAGGATGCAGGAGAGCACGGCGAGGCGCTTCATGAATGCGCCTCCTCGGCCGTTTCGGCCAGGAGCGCAGCGGCCCGTTTGGCATGGCGCTTCTCGGCGCCGCCGATCCTCTCCACCAGAACATAAAGGGCTGGAATGAGGAACACCGCGAGGAGGGTGGCGGCCAGCATGCCCGCCACCACCACGGTGCCCAGGATCTGCCGCGAGGCCGCGCCGGCGCCGGTGGCGATCCAGAGCGGCACGCAGCCCAGGATGAAGGCGAACGAGGTCATGAGGATCGGCCGCAGGCGCAGCCGCGCCCCTTCGAGCGCCGCCTCCGCGAGGCCGCGCCCTTTCTCGGATTCAGCCTTGGCGAACTCGACGATGAGGATGGCGTTCTTGGCGGCGAGGCCGATCAGCACGACGAGCCCGATCTGTCCGAAGACGTCGAAGTTGAACTTGCGCAGCAGCAGCCCGAGGAAGGCGCCGAAGACGGCGATCGGCACGGAGAGGAGGACGCTGAACGGCAGCGACCAGCTCTCGTAGAGCGCCGCGAGGATCAGAAAGACGAAGATCAGCGACAGGGCGAAGACCCGACCGGTCGTCCCCTCCGCTTTCTTCTCCTGGTAGGAGAGATCCGACCAGTCGTAGCCCATTTCACGCGGGAGGATCTGCGCGGCGACCTCCTCCAGGGCGGCCAGGGCCTGGCCCGAGCTGTAGCCGGGCGCCGCGGCGCCGTTGACCTGGGCGGCGCGGAAGAGGTTGAAGCGCTGCGTGTACTCCGGACCGGCGGTGTGCCGGATCGTGGTCAGCGCGGAGAGCGGCACCATGTTACCGTCGTTGTTGCGGACATAGAACTGGCCGATGTCCTCGGGATTGACGCGCCCCATCCCCTCGCCCTGGAGGTAGACACGCCACTGCCGCCCGAAGCGGTTGAACTGGTTGATGAAGGTGCCGCCGAGGAAGGCCTGCAAGGTCTGATAGACCTCGTTGATCGGCACCCCCTGCTTGAGCGCCTTGTCGCGGTCGACGTCGACGAACACCTGCGGCACGGCGGCGCGGAAGGTGCTGTTGACGTTCAGCAGCTCAGGCCGTTTGCGCGCCGCTTCCAGGAACTTCTGGAGGTTCTCGTTGAGCAGCTCGACCGAGCCGCCGCTGCGGTCTTGCAGCCAGAGCGAAAACCCGCCCGAATTGCCGAGGCCGGGGATGGCCGGCGGCGCGAAGGCGAAGACGGTGGCTTCCGGGATCTGCTTGCGGAACGTACCGTTCAGATTCGCCAGCAGATCCTTGGCCGCGAGCCCGTCGCCCTTGCGCTCGTCCCAGGGATCGAGCGAGACGAAATAGAAAGCGTTGTAGGGCGACGAGACATAGGAGAGCAGGCTGAAGCCGGCCACCGTGTTGTAGTAGCGGACTCCCTTGGTCTTCGCCAGGATTGCGTCCACCTCGCGGCAGACGGCGTCGGTGCGCTGGAGCGACGAGGCGTCCGGGAGCTGCACGTTGAGAAAGAAATAACCCTGGTCCTCGTCCGGCAGGAAGCTGCCCGGGAGCGCTTTGCCGAGCCTTCCGGCGAGCAGGGTGAAGCCGACCAGGATGAGCACCGCGAGCAGCGCCTTGCGGATCAGGAAATGCGAGGTGTTGATGTAGCCGTTCGTCGCCTTGTCGAAGCCGCGGTTGAAGAGGCCGAAGAAGCGCGCCAGCGGCCCCCGCGACGGCTTCCGCGCGCGCAGCAGGAGCGCCGAGAGGGCCGGCGAAAGGCTCAAGGCGTTGAAAGCCGAGATGAGCACCGAGATGGCGATCGTCACCGCGAACTGGCGGTTCAGGCGTCCCTGGATGCCGCCCAGGAAGGCGACGGGGAGGAACACTGAGGAAAGGATGAGCGCGATCGCGACCACCGGCCCGGAAACCTCTTTCATCGCCTGGAGCGTCGCGGCGCGCGGCGTCATCCCTTCCTCGATGTGATGCTCGACCGCCTCGACGACGACGATCGCGTCATCCACCACGAGGCCGATGGCGAGCACCAATCCGAAAAGGGAGAGCGAGTTGATCGAAAAACCGAGGAGCGGGAAGACCGCGAAGGTGCCGATCAGGGAGACCGGCACGGCGATCAGCGGGATCAGCGTCGCGCGCCAGTTCTGCAAAAACAGATAGACGACGAGGATGACCAGCAGCATGGCTTCGAGGAGCGTCTTGACGATCTCCCGAATGCCCTCGGTGACCGGCCGTGTCGTGTCGACCGAGACGGCGTAGTCGAGGTCCTGCGGGAAGCGCTCCTTGAGACTGGCCATCGCCTTCTTCACGCCGTCGGCCACCGCGAGGGCGTTCGAGCCGGGCGCCTGATAGACGCCGATGATGCTCGACGGGCGCCCGTTGAAGCGGCCGATCTGCTTGTAGCTCAAGGCGCCCAGCTCGATGCGCGCGACGTCTTTCATGCGCACGGCGGAGCCGTCCGGGTTGAGGCGCACGACGATATTGCCGAACTGCTCCGGATCGGCGAGGCGTCCCTGCGCGCGGACGGTGTAGGTGAACTCCTGCCCCGGCGGCGCCGGCTCGGCGCCGATCTGGCCCGCCGGATTGACGGTGTTCTGCTGCTGCACGGCACGCACGAGGTCGGAGACGGTCAGGCTCAGCTTGGCGAGCTGGTCCGGGCGCACCCAGATCCGCATCGCGTACTCCGAGGCGCCGAAGTTGTTGACCTGGCCGACCCCCGGCACGCGATAGATGGCGTCATTGACGTTGATCAGGGCGTAGTTGCCGAGGAAAAGGCCGTTGTACGTCCCCTTCGGTGAATAGAGGGAGATCAGCATCAGCGGCGTGCCCTGGGTTTTGCGGTAGGTGAGGCCGAACTGGCTGACCTCGGTGGGCAGGTTCGGCAGCGCCTGGGAGACGCGGTTCTGCGCGTTGACCTGATCGGCGTTGCGGTCCGTTCCGACGTCGAAGGAGACGCGCAGCGTGATCGAGCCGTCGCTGGCGTTGACGGACTGCATGTAGAGCATGTCCTCGACGCCGTTCATCTGCTGCTCGAGCGGCGTCGCCACGGACTGCTCGGCGGTGATCGCGTCGGAGCCCGGGAAGGTGCCCGCGATCTGGATCAGCGGCGGCACGATGTCCGGATATTGCGCGACCGGCAGGCCGAGCAGCGCGACCAGGCCGACGAGGACGATGAGCACCGAGATGACGATGGCGACGATGGGCCGGTCGATGAAAAAGCGAGCCATGGCGTCACTTCCCTTCCGTGGCGCTGGCTTCTTTGGGATCAACCGGCTCGCCCGATTTGACCCGTGTGAAGCCCTCCACCACCACCCGGTCGCCCGGCTCCAGCCCGGACTCGATGACCCACATCTTCCCCACCCGCTCGCCGGTCTGCACGGTGCGGATCTCGGCTTGATTGTCCGGTCCCACCACGGCGACCTGGTAGCCGCCCTGGAGCTCGTTGACCGCGCGCTGCGGCACCAGGAGCGCCCCTTTCCTCACCTCGGTGACGGCGCGGATCTTCGCGTACTGGCCGGGGCGCAGGACGTTCCCGGGATTGGGAAAGAGCGCCACGGTCGTGATCGTCCCGGTTTTCACGTCCACGTCCCGGCCCTCGAAGAGCAGGCGCCCCTTCTGCGGGAAGACCGAGCCGTCGGCGAGCACCAGCTCGAGGTCCCCCAGGCTCCCCTTTCCGGCCTTGGCTTGCAGATACTCCTGCTCGCTGATCTGGTAGAGGACGCGGATGGGATCGCACTGCGAGACCGTAGCGAGGACGGTCGAAGGGCTCACCAGGTTGCCCACCTGCGCCTGGGCGGCGCCGGCGATGCCGCTGATCGGCGAGGTGACGTGCGTCCAGCCGAGATTGAGCCGCGCCGAGCGCACTGCCGCGTCCCGCGCGTCGACGGTCGCCTTCGCCGCCTGCGCCGCCGAGACGGCGTTGTCGAGCTCCTGCTGGCTCACCGCCTTCTGCGCCGCGAGAGGCCGGAACCGATTCACGTCCTGCTGCGCCTTGGCGAAGTCGGCCTGCGCCTGCGCCCGGTCGCCCTGCATCTGCTCGAGCTGCGCCTTGAGCTGCGGCGCGTCGATCTCGAACAGCGGCGCCCCCTGGCGCACGAAGCTCCCCTCGGCATAGACCCGGCGCAGAAGATAGCCCTCGATCTTCGGGCGGATCTCGGCGTTGACGTTGCCGTCCGTCGAGCCGATCCACTCCCTGGAGACCGGCACGTCCTGCTGCACGACCGCGGCGACGACCACCGCGGGAGGACCCGGAGGAGGCGGCGGAGCGGTCTTGCCGCGGCACGCGAGGCCCGCGGCCCCCATCGTGAAGACAACCCCGAGACCGATGACCATCCTTCGCTTCATCCTTCGCCTCCCCTCGGAAATGCCGCAGATATAGACGCACTTCGTCCGTTCATGCAGGACGCTCGGTCCAATCGATCCTTGCTGGTTGGGAACGGACGCGGTCAGCCGGTTGCGCGGCAGGCTCGCCCCGCGAGGGGGCGATTCATTCATATGTGAATAGTGTATCCGTCAAGGCCGGCTGTCAAGGGGTTCGATCCGCTCCAGGCAGTCTCCGCGCTAAAGTAGGCGCTCCACAATGAGGAGGACCGCAGGTGCCCGAAGACCAGAGGAGCCAAGATTT